>ERZ1026848.73-NODE-73-length-51098-cov-9.387320_pt1 | contig 51098 bp, 47 predicted proteins | sample MGYA00380154_ERZ1026848 | MGnify/ENA primary metagenome ERZ1026848 (study PRJEB33269, sample SAMEA4719790) | human gut metagenome | biome: human-associated habitat; feature: organic feature; material: feces | place: Cameroon | collected 2013-10 ...
CCGTTGCGCTGAGTTCGCTTCTGTCTGCAATTCCGTTTATTCGAGGGGAGCGGGACTGAAAAATTAAAAAGCTTTGCGAAGCCATAAAAAATTCCGCCCGGTCTCCCGGACGGATCTTTTTATTTTCATCTTACTTATACAGCGGGCCGTAGGCGGCGCAGGCTCTGTAGTCCGCGCTCTCGAGGTCCTTTGTGTCGAAAGCGGACCAGGCGTGCGGGCGGTAGATGTCCTCGTCGGCGACGTTGTGCATCGCAACGGGGATTCTGAGCATATTTTATTTATTATATTACAGAAAAAGTGAGATATATACACTTGTCGCTGAAAAACCACATTTTTTTTGGCGCATATAGTTTTAAAGCGATGTTGACTTGGCAATATAACGATTACTCTCAGTGATTTAACGAATACGCTGACAATTTAACGATTACAACGGTTGTTTAACGATTACAACAGCTCATACTGCTGAAACAACCGTAAAACACACAAAACCCCGCCGCAGAATTGCCTACAGCGGGGTTTGCTTATGTGCTGAAACAGCCGAAAAGCCTTATTTCAAGCGGTTTTCGGGCATAGAAAAAGTCCACCGTAATTCTATCAAAATTACGGTGGACTTATGGCGGAGAGCAAGGGACTCGGCTCACTTCGTTCGCCCGAGAGTTTGCTCCGCAAACTATCCTATTATAGACTTCTTTTGACAAGACTTCGTCTTGCAAAAGATTGTTAGGGTTCGAATTCCTTGCTGTCTTATCAAAAAAATATAGGGTACAGCAAACGCTATACCCTATATTTTTGGCGGAGAGCAAGGGATTCGAACCCTCGAACCGTTTTAGGCGGTTACACGATTTCCAATCGTGCTCCTTCGACCAGCTCGGACAACTCTCCATAGATCAAATGACGAGGAATATTATATATGATTTTATTCAAAAAAGCAAGCAAATTTTTCGTATTATTCAAAATTTGCTCTATCGGCGCATATCCATATAAAACGGCCTACGATGCGCCTGCCGAGTGAACCTAAGACATCGATATTCCTTCAATCGTAAAAAACACAACAAACACGAAACAACAACGTATAGAAGTTATGAACAATTCGGAAGTTTCTGTTTTGTGCATATCAAACATAATTTTAATTTATATAAAAATATTATTGACAAAATGCAAAAAAGCTGTAATATAGTATTAAAGTGAATTTATATTCACCAACAAAAGATGAATGGAGTGTTAAGTAATGAGTTATAATCCTTATGACAACGTGCTCGCAACAGTTGAAAACGCAGCGCATATTCTCGGCTACAAGCCGGCGGAATACGAAGCTGTGAAGTACCCCGAAAGAGAGCTCTCCGTTTCTGTTCCGGTAAGAATGGACGACGGCAGCGTAAAGGTATTTAAAGGTTATCGCGTTCAGCATTCTACGGTACGCGGCCCCGCAAAGGGCGGAATCCGTTATCATCAAAACGTCAATCTTGACGAAGTTAAGGCTTTGTCGGCTTGGATGACATTCAAATGCGCTGTTGCCGATATTCCATACGGCGGAGGCAAGGGCGGCATTGTTGTTGACCCAACAACTCTTTCCGACGGCGAAAAGCAAAGGCTCACAAGGCGCTTCACCTCTATGATATCCCCTATAATCGGGCCCGATAAGGATATACCCGCTCCGGACGTCGGAACAAATGCCGAGGTAATGGGCTGGATAATGGATACATACAGTATGCTGAACGGTCACTCCACTCCGGCGGTAGTTACGGGCAAGCCGATAGCTCTCGGCGGAAGCGAAGGAAGAAACGAGGCCACCGGCCGCGGTATAATGCTTAACACTCTTTATATATGCCAAAAGCTCGGCATCGATATTAAAGCGGCCACGGTAACAATTCAAGGTATGGGTAACGTCGGCAGCATAACGGCAAAGCTCCTCGATAAAGAAGGAGCAAAAATAGTAGCTGTCAGCGATGTTTCCGGCGGTATCTACAATGAAAACGGTCTTAATATACCTGCAATTCTCGAATACCTCTCCGTTAAAGGCAACCTTCTTTCGGGCTACAATGAGGACGGCATGAAGAGAATTTCAAACGAAGAGCTTTTAACGCTTGACACAACCATTCTCATCCCCGCAGCTCTTGAGAATCAAATAAACAAAGATAATGCAGATAAAATCAAGGCTAAGGTTATAGTCGAGGGTGCCAACGGCCCCACAACCATTGAAGCGGACGAAATACTCGACAAAAAAGGTGTTGTATTGGTGCCCGATATTCTTGCAAACTCAGGCGGAGTTATAGTTTCGTATTTTGAGTGGGTACAAAACCTTCAGTCATTTGAATGGACCGAAGAGGAAGTTAACTCAAAGCTTGCAAGAAAAATGAGCAAAGCATTTGAAAACGTATACGGCATTGCCAAAGAAAAAAATGTTTCGCTCAGAACGGGTGCTTATCTCATAGCTCTTAAGAGAGTTGTTGACACCACTAAGCTCAGAGGCATTTGGCCGTAATTTAAATTCAACCGATATGACAAAGAACGAACCACCTTTAGCGGTTCGTTCTTTTTGTTTAAAAAACAGTGATTTATTTGATTATTTATCCGATTATCTTTTATCAGCTTTCGTTTTTATCTTTTGACGGTTTTTCTTTTTTGCGAGTCTTATTAAACAGCGCGGCAGCCGTAACCGCAAGAATAACGGCTACAATCCCCGACGTAACACCGATAATAACAAATGTCTCGTTTTTGATATGGTTTTTAACGGCATTTTTGATATTATCAGCCGAAGAGGCTATCGCGTTATTTTGTGTTTCCGGCTCTGCGGCAGTTTCTTCCGTCATCGGCTCATCGGAAAGCCCCTCGGTATAAGGCTCTGTCTCAACAGGTGCTATTATCGACGTACCCGACTCGGATTTAACCGTAGTCAAAACATACGTCATAGTTGTAACGCCGTCCTCTGCGGTAACGGTAATCTTTGTGGTGTTGCTTCCTATATCCATTTTAAGATAGCCCATAGGTATGCTCACCTGAGCTTTTTCATTATTCGGCACGGCATCCACCTGAATTCTCGCTACGTCGCTCATTACGCTCGCATTATAAAAAAGCGTATCCGACGAAAACTCCGGAGAAAGCGTAAGGTCTACCGTTGTTTCGCCTGCATCCGTTATACCGTAAACGCGCATTGATTTAAGCGTCGCATCACTTGAGCTTACGGTGCTATCGCCGCTGTTATTTTGCTGTACGGGAGCTTCCGTTACGTTGTTCTGCACCTGCTGACCGAAACTATTACCGGATGACGACGGCATTATGAGCACGGAATTGCCTTGAGATGTAACACTTATGCTCTTAGCGCTCGAATCATAGGCTGCCGCATACACTGAAATGGGCGTTCCTACGGGAGTAGAGCCCGATGTATTTCCGATAACAAGAAAGGTTATCGTCATAACGGTACCCGCCTTTACCTGCACATTGTTCTGAGAGGAGGTTGCACCGGCGTATCGTATTTGAGAATCACTTTCTATATGTGTGCATGAGGCCTGAGGCAACGCGCTGCCGGCATCACCGAGTGCGCTTGACTTATATTGCAGCTTGGTTTTGTCATAATTTACATATACGGAATACGAGCCGAGAGAGGCTTCGGTATTTTTAATGCTTATTGTGACTGTCTCGCCTGTATGCGCTGTGGCTCCTGTTGAAAAAACGGAGAACCCGTCCGCCGCATCGACGCCGAAAGAAAAAAAGCACAAAAAAAGTATCGAAAGCGAAATTATAATACCGATAAATTTTTTAGTGCCTCTCATAGGGTCCTCCGAAAGAATCATATTAACAAATTTGCAAACATTCGGATAATACACAAGCCGTACTACCCAACGCTACATTATGTTAACATACAAATATGAATTTTTCAACAAATAAGAAACGAAAAATTAAAGCCTGTCCGCTTCAACTATTATAACCGTTCCTTTTTTTACCGTTATCACGGCTTCATCGGAGGTTATCTCGTTGCTGACTCCGAGCGCGGAAAACGGCGAAAGCGTGTAATCGGAGAGCGGGTAGTACACGCCCTCCTCCGAAATAACGCTGTCCCCGCCGACGGAAAACACGGAGAGATAGTACTTTGCGGTTTTCCGCTCAATTCTTACACTCTCGTTTTTGACGGCAAATATCTTATGGTGAGAATCTATTATTGTTAAATTTGTACCTCGCTGTTTAGCCTGTGAAACCAAGGCTAAGTTAGCCAAGGTATGGTCAACTCTGCCGCCGAGCGCACCCAAAAGAATAACTTCCCTGTATCCCCTTTTTTCGGCTTCCGTAAGAGCGGTTTCGGTATCCGTTGCATCCTTTACGGGGTTCAGGGCAATAAGCTCATTTTGCGTTTTCGGCTTTTTTGAAGAGTCGTAATCGCCCACAAACAAATCCGGCTCTACACCGGCATCGCGGCAATAAACATATCCCGCATCGGCGGCGATAACAAAATCGGCACTATCGGCATATGCCTTTATCGCAGAAGTGTCGTCAATACTGCCGGCGGCAACTATCACACAGCGTTTTTTACTCATTTCTGCCATTCCTTTATGTCCTTAATCTCGTTATATATAGCTTTATAGCTCTCGTGGCGGCTCTTTTCGATTTCGCCGTTTTCAACAGCCTCCACAATCTTGCAGCCCTTGTCACACGTATGACTGCAGGTGGTAAATTTACACGAGCCGAGATATTTTCTGAATTCGCGGAAACAATATGCAAGCTCCTGCTTGTCTATTGAGCTTATCATTGCAAGCTCAAGCGAAGAAAAGCCCGGTGTATCCGCTATATATCCGCCTGCCGCCGAAAAAAGCTCCGCTTCACGCGTGGTGTGGCGGCCTCTGCCGAGCTTCTCGCTTATCGCGGAGGTGGCAAGCTTCAGCTCAGGGGCAAGTCTGTTTAAAAGCGAGGTCTTTCCGACCCCGGAATTACCCGTAAAGGCACTCGTTTTTCCGCAGAGAAGTTTTCTGACTTCTCCGACACCCTCGCCTGTTTCGTTTGAAACGGCAACAGAGACAAAGCCCGCGTGCTTGTAAATAGACACAAGCTCATCGGCAGGCGCCAAATCATCCTTTGTCACGATTATTACAGGCTCTATGTTTTTATGCTCGGCAACGGCTGTCAGCTTGTCAATAACTAAAGTTGACGGGCGCGGCTTAACGGTTGACGCCACGATTATAAGGTTATCTATATTCGCAACGGGAGGACGCATAAGCTGATTTTTGCGCGTGTGAATCTCGTCTATTGTGTTTTCAGCTCCGTCGTTTACCGATATTGTGACAACATCTCCGCAAAGCGGCGTTGTTTTTTCCTTACGAAAAACTCCGCGAGCCTTACACTCATATACTTGATTGGCGGCTTCAACATAATAGAAGCCGCCAATACCTTTTATAATTTTACCGTTTAATGTTTTACTCATACTCATCCGTTATCGGGCGTTGCGGATTTGACAACCAATTTAATTTCGGTAGACGGAGATACTTTTCCGCCGCCGCTCGGAGTCATACTCTCAACCTTGCCTGAGGAAGCCGAATTTCCGTTTTCATCGACAACCTTTACGTTTGTGAAGCCTGATGTTTCAAGAGTCTTTTTGGCTTCGGAAACGTCTTTGCCGACTACGTTGGGAAGAGCGACCTTATCGTCATAAGAACCGTTTTTAATATCGCTTACCTTAGCCGGAGTCTGGGTAAAGTCAATCTTACCCTCCTGTACGTTCTGGTCGTTAATGAATATGGTGTATTTTTGGTTTGCGCCCTTACCGGAAATCTCGTATGTCTTTGTGCCGCCGTTTAAAAGCACGTCGGTATAGGTAGCGTAAAGGTCACTGTTGAGATATATCTTAACGGTACCCGTGCTGCTGCCCGAGAGATTGGGAAGATTTACGGTTACGCTGGCTGTTGTGCTCGCGGGAGTGCCGCTGCTTATAACTATTTCAACGGTAGAGCCGGAATCCGCCTCGGAATCTCCTACAGGATTCTGATTTATTACCGTGCCCTTAGGCTTGTCGCTGTCGGTTTCGGTAACCTTGGCTTTAAGACCTGCCGCCTCTATGAGCTGCTTTGCGACGTCTGCACTGTAGCCCTCAACAGACGGGACCTTTACGGAATTTGAGTTTTTATCGGTTGAAACATAAAGCGTTACAAGCGAACCCTTTTCGGCATAAGAACCCTCTGTTGGATATGAATCGAATACAAGTCCCGGGGTAACGTTTTTCTGATAGCTCGTTATTATCTTGGTGGTGAAGCCTGCTTTTTTAAGCTTCTGCTCGGCGTCGTCCGACGAAAGGCCTATAATGCCTTCTATCATAACGCTGTCATCATTATATGCTATCTGAAGCTTCACGGTTTTTCCCTTGCGAAGCTTTGTTCCTGCGTCGGGAGTCTGCTTGATTACTGCGCCCGGTTCTGCGTCGGTGCTGTATACCGACTCGGTCTCAAACTTGAAGTTACTGTTGTATTCGGCGTTTGACATTATATCGTCGATATAATTTTTACCTACGAAATTGGGCACCTCTACCTTTTTAACGTTGCGGCCGAGAAGCACACCGGTAACTATTGCGGCAATAACAACAAGACCTGCTATTATGCCTATGAGTATAGGAACGGTCTTGTTGGCGGGCTTATCCTCGTCGTTTTGATTGTCGTCGTTTGCGACGGGAGTTGCCTGTCTGCGATCTGCGGGAACAGGCTGCCTGACGGCTGTATCGTTTACCGCTTTTGAATCAACAAACTTTGTGGGCTCGTTATCGACAAAATAATCATAATCGAACTTTATTGACGGATTGCGGCGGAATGCGTCGAGGTCAACAAGCATTTCGGCTGCCGAATGGTAACGGTCCTTGGGGTTTTTCTGCATTGCGCGCAATGTAATCTGCTCAAGGCCGAGAGGAATCTCGGGATTTATCTCACGCGGACGTTTAGCCTCCTGCTGAAGCTGCATTATCGCTACGGAAACAGCACTGTCCGACTGGAACGGAAGCTGACCCGTAAGCATTTCATACATAACCACACCTACGGAATAAATATCGGCCTTGTCGTCGGTTATTTCGCCTCTCGCCTGCTCGGGACTGATATAGTGAACCGAGCCGATGGCATTTTCGGTCATGGTGCGTGTATCGCCGCGGCAAAAACGCGCAATACCGAAATCGGTGACCTTAATTGTGCCGTCCTGCAAAAGCATAATGTTCTGCGGCTTAACGTCTCTGTGCACTATTCCCTTATCGTGTGCATGCTGAAGAGCCTTTAAAATCTGAGTTACAAAGTGAACAGCCTCTTTCCAGTTTATAACCTTTTGCTGCTCAATATATTCTTTGAGGGTTATGCCCTCAATATATTCCATAACTATATACTGAAGTCTGTCGCCGAAGCTCACGTCATACACCTTAACTATATTCGGGTGCGACAAAACGGCAATAGCCTTTGATTCGTTTTTGAAGCGACGGCGGAATTCATCATTTGCAAGAAATTCCTCTTTAAGAATTTTAATCGCAACTATTCTGTCGTCGATTACATCATAAGCCTTGTAGACAACAGCCATACCGCCCACGCCTATGATTTCTCTGATTTCATATCTGCCGTCAAGTCTTTTACCGCAGTAATTTTCCAAAAATGATCACTCCTTTTAATAGGTAACGGCTACGACGGTAACATTGTCGCCGCCTCCGTTTTTGTTTGCCCTATCGACCAGTCTCTCGGCAAACTCATAGAACATATCGTCTTTAGTAAGGTCGCACATTTCATCGGACTCGACGAAATTTGTAAGACCGTCCGTGCAAAGTAAAAGCACTTCGCCGTCTTTTATTTCCTGCTCGCAAAAATCCACAAGAATTTCGCGGCTCACGCCGACGGCGCGCGTTATTATATTCTTATTCGGATGCCTTTTTGCCTCAAGAGCGGTTATTTTGCCGTGTTCCACGAGCTCCTGCACGACCGAATGGTCACGCGTGAGCTGGGTTAAAGCTCCGTGCGAAACAAGGTATGCTCTGCTGTCTCCGGCGTGGGCAATATATGCAATATGCTCCATAACAATGGCGCACACCACGGTAGTACCCATACCGTAAAGCTCCGAATTTGAACAGCTTATGTCATATACGCTGATGTTGGCGGCATTTATGGCAGACACCATCATATTTTTGATGGAATTTGCACTCATACCGGGTCTGAACGAAGACGTAATCTGCTCGGCTATTACTTTTACCGCTGTGGATGACGCCACGTTTCCTCCGGCAGCACCGCCCATACCGTCACAGACCACGGCCCATGCGACACCGTCGGGCAGCTCGCCTGTGGTATATGAATCCTGATTGCTCTCACGAACCATACCCACATCGGTTTTTGCAACTATTTTCACGGCAGATCACCTCTTTTTCACAAGTTATTTTTTGTCGGTTATCTTTTTGGCTCTGAGCTGACCGCACGAGGCGTTAATATCGCTCCCGAGCGTTCGGCGAACCGTAACATTGATACCGTTTTTTTGCAGTATTTCGGAAAAGCTCCTGAGCCTTTCTCTATCGCTTCTTACGTAATTGTTTTCCCTTACGTTGTTTACGGGAATTAAATTCACGTGGCACAGCATTCCGCGAAGTCTTGAGGAGAGCTCCCTCGCACATTCGTCCGAATCGTTAAGGCCGCTTATCATGGCATATTCAAACGATATTCTGCGAGAAGTTACCTCGGTATAATACCTGCACGCCTTTAAAAGCTCCTCGATATTCCACTTTAAATTTACCGGCATAGAGCGCGAACGGATACTGTCGTTCGGCGCGTGAAGCGAAACCGACAGAGTAAGCCCGAGTCTTTTTTCTGCCAAATCATATATGCGCGGAACTATACCGCAAGTGGAAAGCGATATGTGGCGCATACTTATATTAAGACCGTTTTCATCGGTTACAAGCGACAAAAACTTCATCACATTATCGTAATTGTCAAGCGGCTCGCCGGTACCCATAAGCACTATATGGGAAATGCGTATGCCGAGATCGTTCTGAGCCGTTATTACCTCAGACAGCATTTCCGAGGGACGCAGGTGACGCTTAAATCCGCCTATTGCGGATGCGCAGAACGAGCAGCCCATTTTACAGCCGAGCTGAGTTGAGATACATATGGTATAGCCGTATTTGTATTTCATAACGACGCTCTCAACGTATTCGCCGTCGGATAAATCAAAAAGATATTTTACCGTATCGTCTTTTTGCGAGACAAGTTTAGTATCTATTTTACAGTTACAGATATAAAACTCGTCATCAAGTGTTTTTCGGAGCTGCTTGCCGATATTTGTCATATCGTCAAAAGATACCGCGCCTTTTTCGTTGAGCCAGGAATAAATCTGCCCTGCACGGTATTTCGGAAGCCCCATTGAAACTGTCTTTTCCGTAAGCTCAGACAAAGACAGGGAACGTATATCAGTTTTACTCAAAATCAAATTCTCCCGAATACTGCAAAGAAGAAGCCGTCGCCGCCGTTTTCGGTCGGAATAATCGTATTAAATGATATTTTGCGAAACTCCGCGTTATTCCCGAGGAATTTCTCGCAAACGCCTTCATTTTCGGCTCTGTTCAGCGTACACGTTGAATAAACAAGCGTGCCGCCGCTCTTTACATATTTTGCTGCATTTGCCAAAATATTATACTGCACAGGCAGTAAATTGTCAATAATCGCAATATCCTTGTAGCGTATTTCGGGCTTCCTGCCGATTATCCCGAAGCCTGAGCAGGGAACGTCACAGAGCACCTTGTCCGCTGTTTTTTCATACTCGGGCAAAAATACACAGGCGTCGCCCACCTTAGTCTCGATTATATCTATACCGAGCCTTAAAGCTCCCTCTTCACAGAGCTTTACACGCTGAGGATAAAGGTCAAAGGCGAGTATTTTGCCCTTGTTTTTCATAAGCTGCGCCGCCGTAAACGCCTTTCCTCCGGGTGAAGAGCACATATCAAAAACGGTATCGCCGGCTTTCGGCGACAGTGCTTTTACCGCCTTGCCGCAGGAGATATCCTGAACATGGAAAAATCCCGCTTTATACGCTTTAAGCTCTTCTACCGCACCGGTATTTTTAAGTATTATGTAATTTTCGTCCTCGGGGCACTTTTCAGCAACCGCATTTTCGCCGGAAAGCAAGGCTATAAGCTCATCCGGTGAAACTTTAAGCGTATTCACTCTCGCAGTTACGGGGCGTGCTCCTATGGACGACGAAAGTATTTTCTCGGTTTTTTCTTCTCCGTAATCCTCAACGAATTTGCTTACAAGCGCCTTGGGGCACGAGTAGATTATGCTCAAATCCTTAATTTTTTCGCCTGTCTTTTCATATGTAAAACCGTCTTTTGCAATTTTACGCAGTACCGAATTAACAAGCCCCGAGGCATAAGCGCAGCCGCAGCCTTTCACAAGCTTTACACTCTCGTTTACCGCCGCGGAAGCAGGCACTTTATCCATAAAACAGATTTGAAACGCACCGAGCCGAAGAACCGTCAGCACCTCGGGTCTGAGTTTTTTGAGAGGCTTTGTAAGATAGCGCGACAATATGAAATCAAGCGTTATTTTACGCTCGGTGACGCCGTAAACAAGTGCCGTGACAAACGCAGAAGACGCCGAAGCGGCCGCATTTTCACGCAGAGCCGCATCCAGCGTCAAATTTGAGTACGCATTGTCGCGTTCTATTTTGTTGAGAATTTTGAAAGCTAACTGTCTTTCGTTCATAAATTACCTTCTCTTATTATTTGTGAGCAACAGCAATCTTAAAAGGTTTGCAGCCGAAACCGCAAAGGACGCAACATACGTCATAGCCGCCGCCTTGAGGACGCGCTTTGCACCGGGGAGTTCGTCATTCGACAGCATTCCGGTATTTTCGATAACATCAACAGCTCGGCGGCTTGCGTTAAATTCAACGGGAAGCGTTGCAAGCTGGAACAGCATTACAAAGACATAGAAGAAAATCCCGATATTCACAAGCAGCTGCGAGCCCAAAAATATGCCGATTACAGCGAGCGGAATTGCGGCACGCGAGCCTATTTGGCACGGCATAAGAAGCGCATTGCGAACCTTTATCGGAGTATAGTTTTCGGCGTGTTGCGCTGCATGGCCGGCTTCGTGGCAGGCTATGCCGATTGCCGCTACCGAGCAGCTGCCGTAAACGCCGTCGGAAAGCCTTATCACGTTATCACGCGGGTCATAATGGTCGGTTAATTTTCCTCTTATGTGCTCTATACGGACATTTTGTATTCCGTAAAAATCAAGCACACGTCTTGCCGCATCGGCACCCGTCAGGCCGTTCATATTATTAAGGCGGGAAAATTTCGAATATGCGGAATTTACTCTCGCCTGGCATATCAGCGAAATAAACAGCACGGGGACTATCAGAATAAAATAATAATAATCAATATAATATGGCATTTCTTTTCACCCTTATTTAAAAGAATCGCCGCTTTGTATTTTATGCCCCAAAAGAAAAGCTTCTGCACTCATCCTCTTTTTTCCCTCCGGCTGGAGCTCAAGAATTTTAAGCAGTTTACCGCCCTTGCAGGCGACAAGCATTTCGCCGTGAGATACGGTAATTTCTCCCGGTGCGCCGCCTTTAAGTTCGGTTTTTTCGGAAGAATGAAGCTTGACCTTCTTGCCGCCCAAAACGGCGGTTGCGGTGGGCCACGGCGAGAGACCTCTTATCTTATTGTGCACTTCATCAATCGTTTTAGTAAAATCAATCGGGCAAAGTGCCTTTGTAAGCATAGGCGAATAACAGCTCTCATCATCGTTTTGCTTGATGGGTTTAAGGCTGTCGTTAAGCAAAGCTCTGATTGTTTTTGAAAGAACGTCCGCGCCGAGCAGCGACAGCTTATCGTGAAGCTCGCCCGCAGTCATATTTTCATCAATCGGGAGCTTTTCCGAAAGGAGCATATCTCCGGTATCAAGCCCCTCGTTCATAAGCATAGAGGTAACTCCGGTCTCTTTTTCGCCGTTTAATATGCACCATTGTATCGGAGCCGCTCCGCGATATTTCGGCAGAAGAGACGCGTGTATGTTTATTGAGCAAAACTTCGGAAGATACAGTATTTCGGGAGGTAAAATTTTGCCGTAAGCGGTAACAACATTAAGCTCGGGGTTAAGTCTTTTAAGATTTTCGAGAGCTTCTCCGTCACGCATGCTTTTCGGCTGAAAAACGGGTATACCGTTTTCCTCGGCAAAAACCTTAACAGGCGGCGGAGTAAGCGTATATCCCCTGCCCTTCGGCTTATCGGGCTGTGTAAACACGCCGACTACCTCGTTACCGTCATCTACAAGTCTTTTAAGACACGGCACGGCGAAGTCGGGAGTTCCCATAAAAACTATTCTCATAAGTTACCTCGTCAATCAATTTGTCCGCTTTCGCGGCGTATACGCTCAGCTACTTCCTCGGGTGCAAGACGTTCAATATACAAATGGCCGTCAAGATGGTCTATCTCATGGCAAAATGCGCGCGCTTTAAGGTCCTCTCCCTTATAAAGGCACCATTTACCCTCTCTGTTTTGCGCTCTTACCTTTACGGTTTTCGGTCGAACCGTAACGCCGCTTTTACCCGGAAGCGAAAGGCAACCCTCTATTTCGTACTGAACTCCGTCGCTCTCGACTATTTCCGGATTTATAAGCTCGATAAGGCCGTCTCCGACATCCACGACTACCACTCTTTTGAGCATTCCCACCTGAACGGCGGCAAGTCCGCAGCCGTCGGCGTCATAAAGAGTATCTCTCATATCGTCAAGTAATTTAAAGAGCTTTGCGTCGAAGCTTTCAACGGGGCGGCTGACCTTTCGAAGTATCGGGTCATCGTTCACCCTGATTTGTCTGATTCCCATCTTTTTCACCTCATAATATACTCTCGGGATCTATGTCCGCAAATGCCGTAACCGCCGAAAAACGTCCGTCCTTTGCGTAATCTTTTAAAAGTCCCGACAGGAAAAATCTGAATTTTTTTGTGTTTTTGCATTTTATTATTATACGAAATCTGTATTTGCCGGATATTTTTGAAATACGCGGAGCAATAGGCCCCAAAACGATGATGCTTAAATCTGCAAAATCACTCTTTTGCCGCTCCTTCAGCAAATTTAAAAATACCTTTGACGCCGATTTTGTGAGCATCTCGTCCGCGCCTGTAAACGACACCACACAGAGATTGCAATACGGCGGATAAATCATAGCCTTACGCATTGATATTTCCAAATCGTAAAACGCTTCAAAATCCTGTTTTTCGGCAAGCCGTATTATCTCATTTTCGGGAAAAGAGGTTTGAATAACGGCTCTGCCCTTACTGTCGCCTCGCCCTGCTCTGCCTATAACCTGAGTTAAAAGGTCAAAGGTGCGCTCGGCACTTTTATAATCATCATTGTAAAGCTGCTGGTCAATAGATATTATACCGACAAGCGTAACATTGGGAAAATCAAGTCCTTTTGCGACCATTTGTGTTCCTAACATTATATCATACTCGCCGTTTGTGAACTTTTTTAGTGAATTTTCAAAAGAATATCGCGAGGTTGTTGTATCTGCGTCAAGACGAAGCACACGTGCCTCCGGGAAGCTGTCGTGAAGCTCCTCTTCAAGCCTTTGCGTTCCCGTTCCGGAAAATACCACGCTTTTTTCGCCGCATTCGCGACAAACGTTTGTAAAAGGCTCTGAATATCCGCAATAATGGCACATCAATCTGCCGTTTTTACTGTGATATGTAAGTGAGATACTGCAATTCGGACAGGTCATCACCTTTCCGCAGCTTTCACACGCGGCAAATGTATTGTAGCCGCGGCGGTTAAGCAGTAATATTGCCTGTTTTTTATTATCGAGAGTTTCTTTAAGCGAAAGAGTCAATTCGTCGCTTAAATTTTTGGCTTTTGTCGGGTCGGCTCCGTATTTCATCTCGGTTGTTATAACCTCGGGCAAAACTGCGTTACCGTACCGGTTTTTAAGTACATTCAAAGAATAAATACCGCTCTTTGCCGCCGCATATGTCGTAAGCGAGGGGGTTGCCGAGGCAAGAAGTAAAAGTCCGTTATGGCATCCTACGCGGAATGCAGCCACATCCTTGGCATGATAGCGCGGCGACATCTCCGACTTATATGTGCCCTCCTGCTCCTCGTCCATAATAACCAGTCCGAGGTTGTCAAACGGGGCAAAAACCGCAGAGCGCGTGCCGAGTGCTATTTTGGCTTCGCCGTTTTTGACGCGCTTCCATTCGTCAAGTCTCTCACCCATTGAAAGGGCACTATGGAAAACCGCCACTTTTTCACCGTAACGGTTGTAAAAAAGAGACAGAAGCTGCGGAGTGAGAGAGATTTCGGGGACCATAACTATACAGCCCTTACCCGTTTTCAGCACCTCGTCAATAAGGCGCATATACACTTTTGTCTTCCCGGAGCCCGTAACTCCGAAAAGCAGCGAGGTTTCGGCCTTGTCGCTTTGAAATCTGCCGCAGAGGTCTTTGAATGCTGCCGATTGCTCACTTGTCAGCACTATATCCTCTTTATTTGCCACGTGCAAAAATTTTGGACGGCGGAAGACCTCGTTATCAAAAAATTCCAATATACCCTTGCGCTCAAGCGTGGTCACAACGGCTGTTGTAACGCCGGTGAAATAGCAAACCTCCTTTACCGAAGCAGAACCCGTATCCGTGAGGAACTTTACAACCTGCTTTTGCTTAGCGGTAAATTTAGGCGGTTCTCTGAGGGCGTAATAGAATTCCGAGAGCTTAACCATTTTTACGGTGGCGTCGCCGATGCGCCGCACGGAGTCGATATTTCTGATAAGAAAGCCTTTATCTGCCATCTTTTCGGCAATGGGAAAATCCTGTTTAAATCCGAGCTCCTTGAGAAGTCTGTCTCCGCGGACATATACGCTCTTATCAGAAAGGAACGAAAACACGCTTCTTTCGTCCGGTGACAGAGAAGTCAGCATATCGTCGGTAACATCGGGATTTACTATATATGACGTAATGAGATTAAGCCCGAGACCGGTAGGCAGCATAGCCTTTACCGCCTCGTACAGCGTGCAGAAATACTCGTCCTTCATAAATACGGCGAGTCGCAGCATCTCATTATTAAGAAGCGGCGATGGGTCGAGCACCGCCGCGATATTTTTGAGCTTTACAGCATCCTTTGATTTTTCTCTTAAAGCAAATACGACGCCCTGGCGTTTCTTACTGCCCCTGCCGAAGGGGACGAGCACACGAACACCGGGACGCACGTCTTTTGAGAGTTTTTCGGGTATAGCATAGTCAAAAGCGTCATCAAAGCTGAAGGCGGTATTTTCAACCGCTACCTTTGCTATCATACGCTGCACCCCTTAAAATAAACTTATATATATCTTATTTCTTCCGGCTCGATTATTTTGTATTTGCCGGAGAGTATCTCGTCAAGAGCAATGCTGACGGGCTTTTCAATCATTATTTCGCCGTCTTCCTCGGCCTTTTCCGAAATCTCTCTTGCTCTTTTAGCCGTAGCTGTAACAAGAGAATAACGGCTGAGATGGTCTTTTAAAATGTTTTTTAAATCCGGATTGAACATAAAACAAAACCTCACTTATCTATTTTTTCTATAATATCCAAAACTTCATCGGCGGCGCTTTCAAGGTCGTCGTTTATAACAATGTAATCGTACCCGCGGCTCTTTTCTATTTCGCAGCGCGCAATTTCAAGGCGTCTTACAAGGTCATCCTCATCCTCGGTTCCGCGGCAGCGAAGCCTGTGCTCAAGTATTTCAAGCGACGGCGGCATTATAAAAATCGCCGTTGACAAGGGATACATTTTTTTGATTTTTGCCGCCCCCTGAACCTCGATTTTCAAAATAACCGTTTTACCCTCTGACAGCCATCTGTCAACCGGCTTTTTTGGCGTGCCGTAAAGGTTTTTGCCGTACTTTGCAAATTCAAGCACGTCGCCGCTGTCGAGCATTGCCTCAAAATCGTCTGGAGTTATAAAGTAATAATCAACACCGTCACGCTCGTTTTCGCGTCTTAAGCGCGTTGTTATCGAAATTGATTTTTGGAGCGTCGGGTCCTTTCTCAAAAGAATGTCAAGGAGCGTGTCCTTGCCGACACCCGACGGGCCGGAAAATAATATAAGCTTCCCCTTTTTTTGTTCCATTATGCCTGCTCCTTATCGCTGTCGTCATTAAAGCGAGCCATAATGGTCTCCGCCTGCAAATAGGTTAATATAACATGGTTGCTGTCGGTAATTATGACGGCTCGGGTTTTTCGCCCCTGTGTTGCGTCAATGAGCATTTTCTGCTCTTTTGCCTCTTGCACTATTCGTTTTATCGGTGCCGACTCGGGGCCTGCCACCGCCAAAATTCGGTCTGCGTTTACCGCATTTCCGAAGCCTATGTTGATTAGCTTCATTGCTGACTTCCTCACTCGATATTTTGAACCTGCTCGCGAATCTTTTCGACCTCCGCCTTTATGGCGATGACCTTTTTGGCTATATCGACGTCCTGCGCCTTAGAGCCTATTGTATTTGCCTCACGGTTAATTTCCTGAACGAGAAAATCAAGCTTTCTGCCTATTGCCTCGTTTGAATTCATAAATTCACGAAGCTGTGAAATATGACTGCGAAGTCTTACGGTTTCTTCATCGACCGCTATTTTGTCGGCATAAATTGCGGCTTCGTTTAAAAGCCTTTGCTCATCTACCGACGCGTCGCCGAGAAGCTCCTTCATACGCTGCTTCAATTTTTCGTTGTATTCTCTTACGGTTTCGGGAGAACGGCCCTCAATGAACTCGACGCACTCGATAATATAATCCGCTCTCGAGAGTATATCCCCTCTGAGCTTGCTGCCCTCCGTCTCGCGCATTTCGATAAACTTTGAAACGGCGGTTTCGGCAACTGTCTTTACCGCATTCCAAATTCGCTCCTCGTCCTCGGACGCTTTATGAAGCGTTATGACGTCGGGGTAACGTGAAAGCGTTACAGCCGATATATCGTCTTTGAGACCGAACCTTTCGGAAAGCTCTTTTAACGCCTTTACATAGCCGGCGGCGAGAGTTTTATTGACATTTACCTCCATCTCGCGCTCTTCAAGGTCCTCAACCGAGACATAGCACTCGACTTTTCCGCGGGTTATAAGCGAATTACAGTATTTTTTGAGCTTTTCCTCAAGAAACCCGTACTCTCTCGGCACTCTTGCCGAAAATTCAAAATAACGGTGATTTACACTTTTTATTTCAACGGTCACATTGAGCGAATCGATTGTCTGCTCGCTCTTACCGTAACCTGTCATACTTTTAATCATATCGGTTGCCCCTATGTTTAAATTGCGTACAAAATACGCCGCATAAAAAATAAAGCGAAACCCCGAATTTAATAAGACGGGGTTACCCTCGCTTTTAGTTATAATATTTTACTATTTTAAACCGACGTTGTCAATGTTTACAACAGCTTCCCTTTAAAAGTTCAGCCGTATTTCCCGAAAAGACGCCGTCTTTTTGCGTAAAGCCGAGCGAAACAAGCTCATCCGAAAACTCAAAAAGACGGCAAACCGCCGTATCACTACCGCGGCGAAAAGCAAAATCGAGTGCCGAACGAAGCAATCCGTCGGTAACGGACGGCTCGTTCTTATCCGATTTTATGCGCTCTAAAATACAGATATTTCCGTTTAAAGAAAACAACAGCGAAAAATCATTACCGCCGTATTCTGTTTTATACGCGGCGTAGTGCTCATTATCGCAAAACGGTTCTCCGGGAAAGAGACATTGCAATTCGGATAATTCCGTAACACACTCAAATTTTATCATTTAAACCGCGCCTCAAATTTCCGCTTTGCTCCGCCGACGTCATAAGAGCGTGCACTTCGTCGGGCGTAAGGTGGCGGTAATCGCCCGTCTTTAACATTCCGAGCTTTACGGAGCCTATCTTAATGCGTTTGAGCCTTGCAACCTCAAGGCCGAGGCTTTCGCACATTTTTCTTATCTGGCGGTTTCTGCCCTCAAAAATCGTGAGCTCGATAACCACGCGGCCCTCTTCGCATGAGACAACGCGGACTTCGGACGGCAGCGTCATTTTGCCGTCAATTTCCACGCCGTTTTCAAGAGCCGCTCTTTGCTCTTTTGAAAGAGACGGATGTATTGTAACGCGATAGGTCTTTGGCACGTGCATTGACGGGTGAGTTAAAGCGTTGGCAAATTCGCCGTCGTTTGTCATAAGCAAAAGGCCCTCGCTTTCACGGTCAAGCCTGCCGACGGGATATATTCTCGCGTCTATATCGCTTACAAGCTCCGCAACGCATTTTCTGTCCATCTCGTCGCTCATTGTCGTGATAAACCCGCGCGGTTTATTAAGCATAATATAGACGTTTTCTTTCGGCGCGCTGAGCTTTTTGCCCGCAACCACAACCTTGTCGGTTTTGGGATTTATCTTGTCGCCAACGCAGGCTGTCTTGCCGTTTACCTTGACCTTACCTGCCGCTATCAGCTCCTCGGATTTTCTCCTTGAAGCAACGCCGCTCTCAGCCATAAATTTTTGCAGTCTGATCTTCACATCAGTCATATTTTTCACCAAAGCACTTTCTTAAATATTTTTTAATCTTTTGCAGTAACGACTTTTTTTGCATCTTTTCGGAGTCGGATATATATTCGGCACTTTCCGAAGTCACTATCGGCACCTCGGATAATACTCTTCCGTCATACAGATAATATACGGTACCTACATTTTTGCCGCTCTCAACCGGTGCATATTCAAAATTTTTAATGCAAATTTTGATTTCCGGCTCAATATTTTTGAACGAGGCAAGGTACGGCGTATATAAAGGCTTTACACCGACAGAGGATTTATCGGAGCCGACAACGCACAGTCTGACGTCCGAAAGATCACAGAAAAGAGAACGATTTTTTACGACGGAAAAGCCGTAATTATACATTTTTTCGTGATCATTCCAATCATCCGGCGCATTTAGTGTGACTGCTATAAGCGTTACGCCGCCGCGTCTCACCGCCGAGACGAGACATCTGCCGCTCTTTTTTGTGAAGCCCGTTTTAATTCCTATGCAGTCCTCATCTATGGTAAGAAGCCTGTTGTGGTTTGTAACGGTTCTGCAGTACGGCGGATTGCCGTAACTGACACTCATACTTTTTTTGGAGCAAATGCTTAAAAACTCCGGATTTTTAATCGCCTCCGCTCCGAGAAGAGCCATATCATATGCTGTGGAATAATGATTTTCGCTGTCAAGCCCCGAAGGTGTTTCAAACGAAGTATCGTTCATATTAAGCTCTTTGGCCCTTTGGTTCATAAGAGCCGTAAATTCGTCCAAGCCGCCGGACACGGCGTATGCCGCAACATTTGCGGCGTCATTGCCGGAAGATAGCAGCATACCGCACGCAAGAGTCTTTACCGAAACGCAGTCTCCCGGAAGAAGACCCATAGACGTTCCCTCGACAGACACAGCCTCTTTTGTTACCGTTACAGCCTCATCCGGGCTTTTATATTCGAGAGCCAAAAGTGCCGACATAATTTTTGTTGTGCTCGCCATGGGCAATCTTTCGTGCTCGTTTTTTGCATACACGACCTCAAGAGAGTCGCTTGTCATTAAAATCGCCGCTCGTGCGCTTAAAGCAAGCTCATCGTTTTCGGCATAAGCCGGAAATGCGCACAGTACCGTAAAAGCCACAGATAAAACAGCGCAAAAAAGTCTTTTATACAAATCAACCACCTGCCATATTTTTAAAATATGCAGGCGGTAGATTTATTATTATGAAATTCGAGAAACGCTTATTTGTTCTCGGAAGGAACATCCTCTGCGGGAACTGCGGAAACATACTCCGCGGCATCATTAGAAGCTGCTTTTTCCTTTTCCTTCTTTGCCTTATTAACAACGGAAGTAACCTTATCGAACATTTCGGGAACAAGGTTAACAACTCTTTCGGCAGCATTGTCAAATGCTGTGATATGCTTAATTGTAACCTCTCCGTCGGAAATAACGAGGAAAGCAACGGGAGTTATGGTAACGCCGGCTCCGCCGCCGCCGCCGAAAATCTCTTTATTGGTCTTGGACGGGAAGTCCGAGCCGCCCGAAGCAAAGCCGTAAGTCACCTTAGACACCGGAATTATTGTAATGCCGCCGTCAATATTCATCGGCTCACCGATTATTGTGCTTACGTTGACGAGATTTTTTACCTTTTCGATTGTTGTTTCGAGAATTCCTGCTGCTGATTGTTCTTTCATTTAGAAGCACCACCTTGTATATTTTGAGTTTCTGTTTTATTATCTCCCTCTGTGACAACTGCCTTTTTGGGCTTTTGCCGCAGTAATTTGAGTACGACCTTAAACAAAAGTCTGAACACGAGCCTTATGCCTGCGCCGACAAGGAAAAACGGACGTAACGAAAATGCCGTTTTAAATTGCGCGCTTGAGAATGTGCCTATGAAATCGGGTTCAATGCTCGCATCATACTTTTTCACTTTCAGGTTAGAGCAGATAAATCCGAGAGCCGGGAAAACATCCTCACATATCTCGCCGTACTGAAGAGCGGTTTGAGCGGCGTCGCTGTTACTTGAAACGACTATCCAAAGGTACAGCTCCTCAATTATAAAGTGCTTTTTGACGCTGCGCATCATAAGCCCGACGGCGTCTGCCGAATCCTTGACAAGCTTTATTACGCCGTCCATACCCTGGTTTTCATAGAAGGTTTTAAAGATATTGGGCTTTTTGGGTTTTTCCTCTGCGGGCTCTTCCGGCTTTTCTTTTTTGGGTTTTTCCTTTTTGGGCTTAGGAGGCTTTTTTTCTTTTTTTGTTTTCGGGTAAATACTGAAATGCAAAAACAGCCAGCTTATACTGAGTTTAAAGCCGTCGATATATTCCGCATCAATTCTGACTTTTACTAAAAGTACAAGACAAATAAAGGCGATTATACCGAGTATTATGTACAGCGCTGTCAACCTACGGGCACCTCCTTCGCTTCACAATTTACTCCTACCCCGCACATTTTGCGAGACTATGTAATAGATTATATAAAAAAACGCAACATTATTCAAGAGAATTTATGTCGGAATTGTCAACTTTTTTGCTTTCTTCGTGATTTTCTTCTGTGAGAGGCTCATTTTTGGGGAGTTCCGGCAATTCATCAAGAGATTCCACACCGAAGCAGCGTAAGAATTCCGGTGTTGTTCCGTATACAAGCGGTCTGCCGGGAAGCTCAAGTCTGCCCTTTTCCTCAACAAGCCTCTTTTGGCAGAGTGTTGATATAACGCCCGAGCAATCGACGCCCCTCACCTGCTCGACAAAAGCCTTGGTAACGGGCTGATTGTACGCTATAACGGCAAGAACCTCAAACGCAGCGTTTGAAAGCGGCGCGTTCTTTTTTACCTCAAGCACGGAACGTATAAGGTCGGCGTACTCGGTTCGCGACGACAGCTGATATTTGTCTCCGAGTCTTAAAAGGCATATACCGCTTGAGCGTTCGTCGAGTGACGCGGACAAATTAAGAAGCGTTCTGCGGCAGGTCTCCTCATCAACGGACAGCACCTCCGACAGCTTTGAAAGCTCCAACGGCTCACCGACGGAAAACAGAACCGCCTCGGCGGCAGATACAAGATTTTTTGCGTTTACAGGCATTTTTTATTCCCACTCCTCAGAAACGGTATCTCCGAAGTCAGCCGACAAAAGCTCTATGCTCGCATCGCCTCCGTCACCGCTGACCATAACCTTTTTATCCTTGGCAAGCTCGAGCACGGCAAGAAAAGTGGCCACCATATCCGAACGCGACTGTGCGTCCGAAAAAAGGTCGGTAAATTTTCGTTTACTGCCGACGCTTGCGAATTTCTTATATATAGAACGGATTTTTGACCCCACCGATACTATTTTTTTCGCAACTATTTCGCGAAACGCCTCGATAGGAGGCGGCAGATTGCGAAGCTTTCTGCCTGCGGCGGAAAGATATGCTCTTAACAGCTCTGCTCCGTCGTGAACTCTTGTATATGTAGGGTCGGTTTCTATCTTCATCGGCTCGCGCACAAAATGGTCAAAGCCGTCGGTACGCTGCGACAGTTTTTCAGCCATGAGCTTGCAGTCTCGGTACTCGATAAGCTCGCCCGTAAGCTCCCTTTTCAGCTCGTCCGCCTCCTCGTGAACCGGCAAGAGAGACACCGTCTTTAAATAGACGAGTCTTGCCGCCATCTCAAGGAATTCGCTTGCCACATACATATCTTCATCCTGCATACGGCGGACATAATCGAGATATTGGTCAACAAGCTCCACTATCGGAATATCATATATATTAAGTTTGTGTTTGGCGATAAGGCTCAAAAGCAGGTCCATAGGCCCCTCGAACACGTCGAGCTTGTATGATATTTGGTCCATTTTTACGTCCTTTATTTTGATAATGCTCTGAACGGAAATCCTATTACGTAATCGAGTCCGTAATACAATGCGTTTTCGAGAAATGCCAGCGGCTTATCAAGCACGCCTAAAAAGATAAGCACAAATACGACTATGATTATATATCTCTCGTAACGCATAAATTTATAATAATACTTATCGGGGATAAGCAGCTGTAATATTCTTGAGCCGTCAAGCGGCGGTATCGGTATAAGGTTAAACACAGCCAGGCCTACGTTTATAGTGGCGGCAAATCGGAAGAACAGAATAAATGCCTTCACTATAACAGAGGGGCCGAAGAGAGAAAAGATATTTTCAAAAAGCAAAAACACCATGGCCATTAAAATATTTGCAATAGGACCTGCAACGGCTGTAAGTGCCATTCCCTTTTTGGGATTTTTAAAGTTTCTCGGATTTATCGGAACGGGCTTTGCATAGCCGAAGCCGACAAGTATTATCATAAGCGCGCCTATCCAGTCGATATGCGCCATAGGATTCAAGGTGAGTCTGCCCGACAGACGCGGCGTATTGTCGCCGAGCTTTGACGCAACGAGCGCATGGGCATATTCGTGCACGGGCATGGTGCAGAAGATTACAAAAGCAAGCGCAAAAACACTTACCAATATTTCTATGGGCGTATAGCTGCCCCTGAGGATACTAAAGAGCATTTGCTTTTCTCCTTTTTGCAGAAATGTAATTATACAATTATTTTAACTACCCTGTCAATATGATTAAAATCGTACATAATTTCCGACGATGAAGCCTTACCGTCAAAAATCGCTCTGATGTCCTCGCCCTGCGAGTCACCGCATTCCAAAAGTATTTCCCCGCCTTTTTTGCAGCACGGCAGCCATTTATCACATATGGCTCTGTAAAACATAAGCCCATCCTTGCCGCCGTCGAGAGCTGTTTTCGGCTCAAATCCGACTTCCCTTTGCAAAGAAGAAATCTCCTCCGATTTTATATACGGCGGATTTGATATTATAAGGTCCGCCTTCGGTAAATCGGGACAGCCCGAAAGCACATCGCACTCGATTATATTTTCGTTCGGGAAATTGTAAAGCCTCGCATTTTTGCGGAGATATGACAGTGCCGCCGGATATTTTTCCATAAGGTAAACATCGGCGGAGGGATTTCGATTTTTAACGGTGATACCTATGCAGCCGCTCCCGGAGCAAAGGTCATACACGACCGCGTTTTCACGGTTTTTCAGAAACAAGTCCGCGTTTTCGACAAGCATTTCGGTTTCGGGGCGCGGTATTAAAACACCCTCGCCGACACTAAACGTAAATTCGCAGAAATCCCATTCACCGAGTATATATTGTAAAGGCTCACCGAGAGCACGTCTTTTTGCAAGCTTTAAAAGAAGCTTCTCATCCTGCTCGGACAGGACGTCATCACCGTGGCACAACACATCGCGTCGTGTTTTGTCCGCAGCCTTTATCAAAAGGCACTCGCTGTCAAAACGATAATCGTCAATTCCGGCGTCCATCAGCATATTTTCGGTGCTTTTAAGTGCGTCAATAAGCGTCATTTTATCTCGTCGTCCTCGGGATTATCGGTTATCACGGCCTCGAGCGACGCTATACCGACCTCGATAATGTCATCTGTCGGCTCCTGCGTTGTTATTCTCTGCATCCAAAGACCCGGCGCGGAGAGAATTTTCACAAGCAGATTATCGTGCTTACCTGCATATTTGATAAACTCATAGCCGATGCCCATAACAAGCGGAAGAACAAGCAGCTTTACAAGTATCCACACCGCGCGATTGACATTTTGCAAACCGGGGAAAATGAGGACAAGCGCGGACGAGAGAAGTATGCTCAATATTATCATAACAAACATAAAGCTCGTTCCGCAGCGCGGGTGAAAACGGCTCTGCTTTCTGACATTTTCAACCGTCAGGGGCAAACCGTGTTCATAGCAAAAAATCGTTTTATGCTCGGCCCCGTGATACATAAACACACGGTGAATTTCTTTCATTCTCGAAACCAAAGCCATATAGGCAACAAATATTATTATTCTCACAATTCCCTCGAAAAGAGGATGAAATTTTTGAAGATTGCCGCCCGTCACAAGGTCGATAAGCCACGACGGAAGCCACATAAACAGGAAAAATGCAAGCCCAAAGCCGAGCACGGAGGAAATAACGCCTATGACATTCATCATTTTAGGCCCGAAATGCTCGTTAAGCCAGCGGTCGGATTTCGACATATTCTGCTCGTCTTCGGTAAGACCCTGAGTGGATTTTTCAGCCGACTCCATAAGATACCCGTAGCCGGTTACGAGCGATTCGACGAACCCGACAATACCTCTGATTAACGGGACACCGAAGAATTTACACTTATCGCGCCACGGCTTAACATTTTTATATGTTGTTTCGATTTCTCCGTTAGGCAGTCTTACCGCCATGGCGGAGCCTTTCGGTCCGCGCATCATTATGCCCTCTATAAGAGCCTGACCGCCGACGGAGGTTTTATGATATTTCTTAGCTTCTTCGTCCAAAATTATTCTCCTTTTTATTGCTGAGTTTGCTGTATCGGGAACACAACCGTCACGGTGGTACCCTTACCCTCAATGCTGTTGAGAGAGAGCGTTCCGTTGTGTCTTTTTACAATTTCATTTACTACCGCAAGACCTATGCCCGAGCCTCTGACAGACGCATTGGCCTTATAGAATTTCTCTGTGACATAAGGAATGTCCGCAGTCGGGATGCCGCAGCCGGTATCTGCTATCGTTATCGTGACAAAGCCGCTTTCCGCCTTTGCCGTAACACTTATTGTGCCGCCAGCCTCGGTATATTTAAAGGAATTATCAAGTATGTTCACAAATACCTGCTTAATTCGATTCGGGTCGCCCGTCATAGGAGCCGGAACCTCGGAAACGTTGTATAACAGCTCCTTACCCTCACGCATTGAGCGGTCTTTAAAGACAAACACCGCCTCGTCAAGCTCGGCCAAAACATCCATGGACGACATACGCATAGTTAAATTGCCGTTTTCCATTCTTGAAAAATCGAGAAGCTCCTCAACGAGACTTGTAAGCCGCTCAGATTCGCTTATTATGACATTGAGTCCGCGTTTTGTAAGTGCCTCGTCCTTAATCGGGTCCTCAAGTATCGTCTCGCCCCAGCCCTTTATAGCCGTCAGCGGAGTGCGAAGCTCATGTGAAACGGTTGAAATAAACTCGTTTTTCATACGCTCGCTCTCTTTTATTTCATGCGCCATATTGTTTATGGACTCGCAGAGCTGACCTATTTCATCATCTCCGCCGGTGTCCTCTATACGTGCGCCGAGATCACCCTTTGCGATTTTTATTGCCGTTTCGTTAATCTTTTTAACGGGTCTTACTATCGAACGCACAAAGAAAAGCCCCGATACCGTAACAAAAGCTATTATAACAATAGCGATAAAGCACATTAGGAGTATTACCCTGATAAGCTGCGAGTCAATATCGGAAAGAGAAATAACATACCGAACAGCTCCGGAATTTTGCCCGCCCGACGACGGGAGCATATATGAAAGTGCCATAACCTTTTCACCGGAGCTCATTCTGCCTACCCACGTAGCCTTGCCTGTATCGGATAGCTTAGCCTCGGCGTAATCCGGATATTTTTCGTTTTCGACAGAAAATCCGCTGGAGGATACCACGACGTTACCGTTTCGGTCTATTACCCAGACTTCCATAACGGATTTATCACTGAAGTCCTCGACAAATTCCTTGGCACGAAGATTAAACGCGTCATCGGAGCTGTCGTTTGATATACTGAAATATGATGAAACGACATTTGTGGCTCTTGAATCAAGTGTCACCCGCACAGTCTCGTAATACTGCTCCTTAAACAAAATCGAGGCGACTATAATTATACAAAAAAGCACAAAAATAATGGCACAAAGTGTATTTAAAACCCAGCGTGCGGTTATACTCTTTTTTGCCACGTTTTTTGTCGCTCCTTTCGTTCTTTTATTCTATCCACTTATAGCCTCTGCCCCAAATGGTAATAAGGTGCTTCGGCTGAGTCGGCTCATCCTCCACCTTATTGCGAAGCCTGTGAATATTTACGTCCACTACCTTGTCATCCACAAAGTAGCCGTCGCCCCACACCTTATTTAGTATGTCCGAGCGCGACAAAGTGACGTCCGGGTTTTTAAACAGATAGTCAAGAAGCTGAAACTCTATCTGCGTAAGCTCTATGGGACTGCCGTTTTTATAAAGAAGCCTGTCTCGATAATCAAGCGAAAAATCACCGACTGTTGTAAGGTCGGGATTTACGACTGCGGCTTTTTCGTTTTCGTTCATTATTGACACGCGCCTGTAAACGGCGTCTACTCTTGCCATCAGCTCTGACGGGGAAAACGGCTTTGTAACGTAATCGTCGGCTCCGACCAAAAGCCCCGTTACCTTATCCATTTCCTGAGTTTTTGCCGTCAGCATAATTATACCTATTTTGCTGCTTTTTGCACGCAGATACTTGCATACCTCAAGCCCGTCCTTCAGCGGCATCATTATATCAAGCACGGCAACGTCTATATTGCCGTTTGCTTCCTCGTATTTATTAATTGCTTCCTCGCCGTTTTCCGCCTCAACTACATCGTAGCCGTTTCGTTTTAAATTTATTACTATAAATTCGCGAATTGAAGCCTCATCTTCGGCTATAAGAACTTTTTTCATTTTTACCTCCGGTCATTCTATTGCGTTCGAATGCTCCCTGATATATTCTTCGGTGATTTTCATATTTTTACCGGCCTCGGTTATCTTTGCCGCGTATGTGAGCGTGGACGTTTGGAATATTACGGTATAACCGTCCTTGGGTCTGTGCTGCCAATCGGTGCTCGGCACGGTCAACACACTGAAAAGCTCGGCTCCGTTTTTCTGAGCGGTTGAATCATACAAATAAAATGTGCTTGTTCGCTCCTGAATGTCATTTTTGACACACACCGTACCGACCCACTTTTTATCGAAGGAGAACATATACGACGAAGAGTACAGCATCAGTCTTTCGCTTTTTTCGTAAAGCGCACCTTCCGCAAGCCCGTACCATACGGTAAGCGACAGCGGCTCAGTATCGTCTCCGCTTACCGAATACGAATTCGGGAGCGGCAAGGAGACGGGAATCTCAAATCTGCCGTCCTTATCTATATCGGCGAAGGACAATTTAGACGAGCGCTCCGTAGGCGGCGAATCCGAAGAATTGCCTGACGTCAAAAGCGATACCGGTTTGCCGTCCGAAAGCCCTATTACATCGGTAATGACTGCGGAATCGCTTATTACGGAGTCAACAAATATATGCGGATTGCTGCCCGTTTCACATTTTAAAAGTGATATGCTGACGGCAGGAGTCATTTCGGTTTCGCCCGCAAGATAAATACTTCCGCTGCCGTCCATCTTGAACAATCTGCCGTAGGTTTTGTTTATATCCGAGGAGGAGCTTATTATCACGTTAAATATTTCCGCCTTGCCGTCCGTATCAATATCGCAGGTTATCGACTGCGAATAGTTCTCGGTTAAAATTGAACGCAAAACGAAAGTACCCGAAGAATTATCCGGCTCATATACCGTCATTATTTTATTGCCGCGGCTCTCGTAAAGCGACCAACAAACCACAATCTCGCTTATACCGTCGGAATTCATATCGCAAAAATCTATTTTATAGACCTCGCTTCCCGAGCCTTTGATATCGGCAACCGAGCGCCACTCGCCGTCGCGGCAGTCAAGAAAATGTAAATACACGGCGGTCTCGTCCGTAGAATAGCTGTAAAGTGCTATTGCCTCGTCTTCGCCGTCGCCGTCAAAATCATAAAGAATAAAAGACGAGCGATAATCGCCTGTCGTGGGTGTTTTCATAACGATGTTTTTATCGTTTACGGCTTTTTCAAACGCCTTTTGTATGCCTGCGTTTTCACCCGAAAGCGCGGGCGGGTGCATCATTTTGTCAACCGCCTTGAGCGTGAGGTTGCATCCGCTCAAAGAAAAACAGAGGCAAAGACACAGAATAAGCATTGTAAATAAATTCTTTTTCATATATCTCCGCCCCCTTTTTTTACTGCTCGGAAGCAGTTGAATTTATTGTGACATAATATGTGCCGTGCGCCCAAACGGCGGTATCGCCTGTTACCGTTATGATAACCGGTATCTTTTGCTCACCATCTTTTACGTCATAAGACGAAAGATCTATCTTTACCGACAGCATATCGGGATTTATTTTTGAAATACTGTCGGCAGGGCCTATGAGCTTGACTCCGCTTATGCCGTTTGAGGTGATAACCGAATTATAGCCTTGCTTTTGACCGGTTATCGTGACATTTGCGGCCGGTACCGAAAATGTACCGGAGGTCATACCGGACATATTCACGCTGACCTTAAAGTTCTTTATAGACTGATCGGTTATCATAAATTCCGTTATATCTGAGGCCTTGAAATTAAGCGTATTAAGCCCTGCGTCAAGCTCAGAAAAGTCAATCGTGCCAATACTCAGAGACGTTATCTGATCGACCTTCTCGACCGGTACCGCCGCCGATATTCTCGACGGACTTACCGAGAAGTTCATATTCCCGTCAAGGTAATTTGCCGGAGCATTTCTGAAGGTCACGGTTGTGGGTAGCTCAACAAGCTTTAAAACGGGCATTGTCATTGTAATTGCGGTATCACCCTCAAGTATGCTTACATTTGACAACTCATCTGCCGCGGCTCCGACAAGTTTCAATTCCGGAGTTACGGTGGTAGTAGCCGTAAGAGGCGCCGAAATCGACGTTTCGGCGGTAACGCTTGTTACCTTGTTAACCTCGGTAGACGGGCCGCTGACAATAACCGTATTTTTTGAAAATACGATGTTGCCGAGAATACAACCGTCCGTTACGGTTTTATTGCCCGGTGCAATTATGGACGGCTTTAAAGCCATCTCGGTTTCTTTATATGTGTCGAAATATACTTCGATATAGTTTTTGGAAAGACCCACTATATCAAAATTGTCCGACTTGTCGGACGTAGCTTTAAGCTGCAAGCTCTTTTTGCCCGCCGAATCGACATAATTGGTCTGCGCCACAACGGAAAAATCATCTGCGGTAAGCGCCGACACAATGAATTTTTTGCCCTTGACGGTAACGTCTACCGTATAATTATTGTCGCCGAATATCTGAAGATTGAGCTGAGCCGGCACGCTGTTGTCCATATCTATTTTAACAGGTACGGAGGATATTGTAACTTCAACCTCCGGGCTTTTTTCGATTGACACCCATATCCATATACCGAAAGCCAAAATTACAGACAGCAGCAAAACAAATTTGTTGTTGTAAAGGAGACTGCGAAGCCCTTTGACATTTGCTTTTTTTTCGTTATTTTTGCTCATGAGTGCGTCTTCCTTTCAACCATTTTTTGAATTTTGAATTTCCCTCGTCCTCTTCCGGCTTAACGAAATGCTCCATAAGTATCTCTCGAAGGTCACCGTCCGAAATGCCTCGGCGAAGCCTGCCCTTATATGCTACGGAAATAGCTCCCGTCTCTTCGGATACAACGACTATAACGGCATCGCTTTGCTCGCTCATACCGATGGACGCTCTGTGACGTGTGCCGAGCTCGCTGCTGATGTTATGGTTTGGCGTCAGCGGAAGTATGCAGCCTGCGGCGCAAATTCTGCCGTCGCGGAAAACCGCGGCACCGTCGTGGAGCGGTGCGCCCGGATAAAAAATGTTTCCTATCATTTCGGGTGAAACCTTGGCGTCGATAACCGTACCGGACGAAATAATGTCGCCCAAAATAGTCTCCTGCTCAAAAACCATAAGCGCGCCTATATGCTTATCGCTCATATCGGAGCTTGCGCGGCATACGGCATTGACCATTTTCTGCATCTCTTCACGTCGTTTTTCTTCAGCACCCGAACGGAAGCCGAAGAAATTAAATTTTGACACCGAGCTTCTGCCGACGCTCTCAAGCGCATGACGTATCTCGGGAGTAAAGATGATAACAAGCACCAACAAAAGGTTATTGAAAACAAGCGACAAAATATAGTTACTCGCCTGCATACCGAACAAATTGACAAGAGCGTATACTATTAACAGCAAAATAAACCCTTTGGCAAGCTGAACCGCCTTTGTTTCGCGTATCAGCTTTATTGCGCTGTAAATTACGAATGTAACAAGAATTACATCAAGCACATCCGAAATGCTGTTAAAGCTCATAACCGCTCTGCCTATTTCGCTCCAAAAGTCTTTGAAATTCAAAAGCTGTAACATACTTTACACCTGTTTCAATAAAAAAATACAATATATCGTAATTAATTCTGCTGTCTGCCGCTGCTGCGGCAAATGAAATAATCATAAATAATCACGATATATTGTATCACAGTCAACTGTTTTTTGCAATTTTTACTACGGATGTTAACAATAAATTAACATCCTGCTTTTTTGTGAATATTGACGGCGCTATTCTGACGGTACCTTCGCGAAGAGTTCCGTATGTCTTGTGAGCCGACGGTGCGCAGTGGAGCCCTGCTCTGACTGCAATATTATACTTTGCCAGAAGTGCTGCCGTCTGTTCGCTGTGCAGGCCGTCCACATTGAACGACAAAAGCGGAACAAAGCTCTTTTCGGAAGAAAACGGGTCTGTATACAGGCGAATATTCGGAACGCTTTTTAATGCTCTATATATATCGGCGATATGTGCGAATTCGCTTTTATAAATCTGCGAGACGCCGCGAGACGAAACGAAGCGTATTCCCTCGCCGAGAGATATGATTCCCGGCACATTGAGCGTTCCGCTTTCAAATCGGTCGGGATAGATTTCGGGCTGTGAAAGAACTGCCGAAAAGCTGCCTGTGCCGCCCTCAATAAGAGAATTGAGATGTTCGTCGGTATTTATCACAAGAAGCCCCGTACCCATAGGACCGTAAAGCCCCTTATGCCCTGCCGTACACAAAAAATCTATTTTTTCGCGGCTCATATCTATATCGACAATACCTGCCGTCTGTGCGGCATCGAGCACAAACAGGGCTCCGTTTTCGTGGGCGAGTTTCGCGAGCTTTGCCGTAGGAAGTCTCTCGCCGAAAACGTTTGACGCGCCCGTGCATATTACAGCCCTTGTATTGCTTCTGAACAGCCTTGTAAAATTAGCCACGGTTTCATCATCGGTTTTGCCGACAGGGGCAATGTCATAATCGGCTGTTCCGCTGCACCTTAACGCCTCAAGCGGCCGAATTACGGCGTTATGGTCAAGGCTCGAGCATATAAAGCGGCACCCCGGCACACAAAGACCCTTTATGACGATATTCAGAGCCTCGGTGCAATTCTTTGTAAATATCACTTTTTCGGAAGCATCCGTACCGAAAAATTCGGCGACTCTTTTTCGTGTTTCGTATACCGCTTCGGAGGTGAGATAGGACATTTCGTGACCGCCTCTGCCCGGATTTGCACCGTACCGAACCGTTGCGCGGCTCATTGTTTTTATAACCTCGGGAGGCTTGGGATAAGAAGTGGCGGCATTATCAAAATATATCATTTTTCCCACTGCGTTTCGAGTATTTCTATGCCGGAGAGCCTAAGCACCCCTATGACCGACTCCGTGGCATTCGGAACGACGAGCGAATAGCCGCACCCCTCGCCCTTTGACGGATTGGGAGTTTTTCTCACAAAAGAACGGATATTCCGCGCCGATAAAATATCACGCGCCTTTAAAGCAAAGGTGACAGAGCCAACCTTTATTATCAGCCTATTCATATATATTTCATTCCCCTCGGATAAAGAAATTAAACACACTTGTCTTTTACATATTATGCGTTTTACCGCGCCGCGGTGAAACATAAAATTACCCCTTGACAAACGAAGCCGAACGGTGTAATATAACACTGTTATATAACACTGTTATACGGAGAGTATGAAATGCCCGAAACACATTCAACATTGGAGCACATACACATTGCCGCAAAAAAGGAATTTCTCGAAAAGGGATTTCGTTCGGCATCACTGAGGAGCATAGTAAAATCGGCGGGAGTTACCACAGGTGCCTTTTACGGCTACTATTCAAGCAAAGAAGAGCTTTTTGCCGCACTTGTGGACGAACATTACAAATACCTGCTTACAAAATACAAACAGTCGCTCTCGGAATTTGAGGAGCTGTCGCCGAAAAGACAGACGGAGAGAATGGGCTCGGTTGGCAAAGAATATATGCAGGAAATGCTCGTATATATGTACTCTCACCGCGATGAGTTTCATCTGATACTGCTTTGCTCCGACGGAACACCTTACTCCACACTTACAGATGATTTGGTAGAGCTTGAAATTAAGGCTACAAACCGTTACTGCGACACCCTCAGAGGGCTCGGCAAAACCGTTCCCGACATCGACGAAAAGCTTGAGCACATACTCGTAACGGGTATGATTAACACATATTTTGAAATAATAATTCATGATATGCCGATGTCGGATGCCGAAAAATATCTTTGCGAGCTAAATGATTTCTATACAGCCGGATGGCTTAAAATTATGGGGCAGTAATGCTCTGTAATTTTTGCCCTATCAGTTAGCAACTGCTAACTTGCTTTGTTTCTAAAATTCGTTATTACTGCGGCAGAGCGGAAAATAAGTCAACAAAAGAGAGCGCGGTTTCTCTTTATAAATAATTTCAAAGAAGGAGGTTTTTCTTTTTGAAAAAACAATCAGATTTGCAAAGGCTTCTCGGCTATGCCGGGAAGCGCGGGATCCTGACATATATCTCTTGGATCCTCTCGGCGGCAAGCGCACTTTTAGCTCTTGTTCCGTTCTATTTTATATGGCGCATACTTAAAGAGGTAATTGAAGTATCGCCTGATTTCGGCAAGGCGGTAAATGTTACGCGTTACGGCTGGCTTGCGGTAATTTTTGCCGCGGCGGCAATTCTCGTATACATAGGCGGACTTATGTGCTCGCATTTGTCGGCATTCCGCATAGCTACAAACCTGCGAATAGATTTAACAAAACACATTGCCTCGCTTCCTCTCGGTACAACAGAGAGCTTCGGAACAGGCAAGCTGCGCCGCATTGTTTCGGAAACTGCCGGTTCTGCGGAAACATATCTCGCTCATCAGCTCCCCGACAAATACAAAGCGATGGCGACTATTTTGGGCCTTCTCGCGCTGCTGTTTATATTTGATTGGCGGCTCGGACTGCTAAGCCTTGTACCGGTGCTCCTCGGCTTTTTGTGTATGACGAAGATGATCGGCAAAGGTATGCAAAAAAAGATGACCGAATATCAGAACGCACTCTCGGATATGTCAAACGAGGCGGTTGAATATGTCCGCGGCATACCTGTGGTTAAAACGTTCGGTCAGACGGTATTTTCTTTTAAGAAGTTTAAAAAGACAATAGATAATTACGGCAAATGGACCTTGGCTTACACGAAAGAGCTTCGCGGCCCAATGACCGCGTTTACACTTGCCGTAAACAGCGTGTTTGCGTTTCTCATACTCGGAGCGTTTTTGTTTACGAAAGACGGCGTAACGGGCAAATTCCTGCTGAATATACTATTTTACATAATAATCACACCGGCAATAACAACAACGCTCTCAAGGCTTATGTTTATGAGCGAAAATCAAATGATGGTAAAGGACGCGCTCGCAAGAGTTGATGAGGTTTTGAATTCCGAGCCGCTCAGCATATCGGAGCATCCGTCACATCCCAAGGACAATTCCGTAGAGCTTAAAAATGTCACATACAGCTATGACGGCAAAAAAGACGCACTCTCGGATATTACGCTTAAAATAGGCGCCTGTGAAACCGTAGCTTTTGTGGGTCCGTCGGGCGGCGGTAAATCCACCCTCGCCTGCCTTACCGCAAGATTTTTCGATCCGCAAAAAGGCAAAGTGATGATAGGCGGAACCGACATACGCGATATTGATAAAGAAGAGCTTATGAATACCGTTTCGTTTGTTTTCCAAAACAGCCGTCTTATCAAGGCATCAATTCTTGAAAATGTAAAGCTCGGCAAACCAAACGCCTCAAAAGAAGATGTTATGAAAGCTCTCAAAGCCGCTCAATGCTCCGATATCATTGAAAAATTCCCCGATGGGGTCGATACGGTAATAGGCTCAAAGGGCGTTTATCTCTCAGGCGGCGAAGCACAGCGCATAGCAATAGCAAGAGCAATTTTGAAAGACTCACCGATAGTTGTTCTCGATGAAGCAACGGCTTTTGCCGACCCTGATAACGAAGTCAAGGTTCAGGCGGCAATTCGCGAGCTTTCAAAAGGCAAAACGGTAATTATGATAGCACACAGACTTTCTACCGTTGCAAATGCCGACAGAATATTTGTTTTATCAGACGGCAAGCTCGCAGAAGAGGGCAAATTTGACGAACTGCGAGCACACGGCGGACTTTTCAGCTCTATGTGGGACGAATATCAAAAATCCGTTTACTGGAAAGTATCAAAGGAGGCATAAGCTATGATAAAAAAATTGCAAAGACGCTTTGCGCTTTCAAGAAAAGGCGCAATGGACACAATAAAGGGCAGTATATTCTGCGCTTTACAAAACATTTCGTTTATGCTGCCCGTTATGATGCTCTATTATCTTGTCAGCGAGCTGATAAGAAACAGCCTCGGTCGTTCACGCATTCCGTTTTATATTATAGGCTGTGTAATTTGCGCCGCCGTTATAGTTATATGCACGATTTTACAGTATAACGGCACATTTTTCACCACATATGAGGAATCCGGCGTAAGGCGTGTAAGCCTTGCCGAACAGCTCCGCAAAATTCCCCTGTCATTCTTCGGGAAAAAGGACCTTGCCGACCTTACGTCGTCTATTATGAACGACTGCGCCGTTCTTGAACAAAGCCAGTCGCACTTTGTGGAACCGCTCATAGGCTCGATAATATCGACGGTGCTGATTGCCGTTTCGCTTTTATTCTTCAACGTCCGTATGGCTCTTGCCGCAATATGGGTTCTTCCAGTAGCCTTTATAATAGTAGGTACTGCCTCGAATGTTCAAAAGAAGCTTTCGCAAAAATCCATGGCAGCCAAAATGGCGTGCGAGGACGGCATACAGGAATGTATTGAAACCATGGGCGATCTTCGCTCTAACAACGCCGAGGAAAAATATTTAAACGGTCTTGAAAAGAAAATAAGAGCAGTCGAAACAAGACTTATAAAGTCGGAACTCGGCACGGCGGTATTCGTTGTATCGGCAAGCCTTGTATTACGTCTCGGCATAGCGACAACCGCTCTCACCGGCACATATCTGCTCACAAAAGGCGAGCTTGACATAATTACATTCTTTATGTTTCTGCTTGTAGTCTCACGCCTTTACGAACCGCTTGAGGGTTCACTTCAAAACCTTGCCGGTATAATCGCCACGAACTCAAACATAGAGCGTATGAACGAAATCCTCGACTACGATATTCAGACCGGCAGCGACAAGCTGACAAACAACGGGTACGATATAGAATTTTCGGACGTAGGATTTTCTTATAACAGCAAAGAAACGGTTTTGCGCGATGTTTCCTTTACGGCAAAGCAAGGCGAAGTAACCGCTTTAGTCGGCCCGTCCGGCGGAGGAAAGACAACCGTGTCGCGTCTTGCCACAAGGTTCTGGGATATTGACAAGGGTAAAATAACCGTAGGCGGTATGGATATTTCAAAGACCGATCCCGAGACGCTTATGTCGCTTTATTCGATAGTTTTCCAAGATGTAACGCTCTTTGACAACACCATAACAGAAAACATACGCATAGGCAAAAAAGACGCCACAGATGAAGAGGTCATTGCCGCCGCCAAGCTTGCAAACGTAACCGAATTCGTTGAAAAGCTCCCCGACAAATGGAATTCAACCATAGGCGAAAACGGATGCGAATTATCCGGAGGCGAACGTCAGAGAATATCAATCGCAAGAGCCTTTTTGAAGGACGCCCCCATAATTTTGCTTGACGAAGCCACGGCAAGCCTTGACGTTGAAAACGAGACGGCAATACAAACCGCTCTTTCACGCCTTATTAAAAATAAGACCGTCCTTATTATTGCACATCGTATGCGCACGGTATCGGGCGCCGACAAAATCGTTGTACTGAAAGACGGCTCGGTAGCGGAACAGGGTTCCCCCGCAACGCTTATAAAAGAAAACGGCGAATTTGCCCGTATGGTCAAGCTTCAGACGGAAAGTCTTGAATGGACTATATAACATTCGTTATTATCGAAACCTAACAAACAAAAAACGGCAGGTACTGGGTGTCTGTCGTTTTTATTTTCGGTATCGCACATAAGTCAGCATGCACATAATATTTAATCCGCCTTACGGTAAAAAATTTTCACGGAAGTTAACAAAAAATGAAAGAGCCGACACAGTGCGGTTTCCGTCACAAGGCGGAAACGAAACGGTGACAGCTCCGGTTTACGTTGGCGCGCCTGACTGGATTCGAACCAGCCGCCTTCAGAGTCGGAGTCTGACGCTCTATCCGAATGAGCTACAGGCGCATATTAAATAAAATACAGCTGCTTTGTGCGGACGAAACACCGCGTCCGCACAAAGCATTTTTATGTCTCAGACGTTGAATCTGAAAAGAACTATATCTCCGTCCTGCATAACATAATCCTTGCCCTCGGAGCGTATTTTGCCCTTTTCCTTTGCAGCCTGCATAGAACCGCACGCCATAAGCTCGTCAAAAGAGATAACTTCGGCACGAATAAAGCCGCGTTCAAAATCGGAGTGAATTTTGCCTGCCGCCTGAGGAGCCTTGGTACCTTTCTTTATTGTCCACGCTCTGACCTCGGGTTCGCCTGCGGTGAGGTAAGATATGAGGCCGAGCAAGCTGTATGAACGCTGTATAAGCATATCGAGTCCGCCGCTCTCAATACCGGCGTCCGACAGGAACATTTCCTTTTCCTCTTTTGAGAGAGACGAAATTTCCGCTTCAAGCTCGGCACATATCGGAAGCACTTCGGCACCCTCTGCCTTTGCTATTTCGCAGACAGCTTTATATCTCTCGTTATTTTCGATGTTTGAGGCAAAATCATCTTCGCTCATATTGCAGGCGTAAATCACGGGCTTTGCGGAAAGCAAGCCTATATCAGCCAATATGACCTTTTCATCGTCGTCCGCCTCCACGGCACGGGCACTGACACCGTTTTCGAGCTCGGTTTTAAGACGTTTTAAAAATTCGAGTTCCGCAAGAAGGCTCTTGTCGCCCTTAGCCGCCTTTGCGGTACGGTCTATGCGGCGATCAAGTATCTCAAGATCGGAGAGAATGAGCTCAAGATTTATGGTTTCAATGTCTCTTTTCGGATCAACCGAGCCGCTGACGTGCATTATATCGTCATTATCAAAGCATCGCACAACGTGTATAACTGCGTCAACCTCGCGGATATGCGACAGAAACTTATTACCGAGCCCCTCGCCCTTGGAGGCACCTTTTACAAGACCCGCTATATCGACAAATTCGATTACTGCGGGAGTTATTTTCTTGGGAGAATACATTTTTGCAAGCTCGTCAAGCCTGTAATCGGGCACAGCCACAACGCCTACGTTCGGCTCAATCGTGCAGAACGCATAATTTGCTACCTCTGCGCCCGCATTGGTTATAGCGTTAAAAAGCGTACTCTTGCCTACGTTCGGCAAACCTACGATACCAAGTTTCATTATAAATTTACATCCTTTATTTATAAAATTCCGATATTGCTTCGGCCGCCTTACCGGGGTCGCCGCAAATAACCATAATAACATAGTCACCGCTTACCTCGACAAGACAATTATCTATTTTTCTGTTTTCGTCGGAGCTGAGTGTGGAATAAGAGCTGCGACAATCCGAAAGTCTGCCGTCAACAGCCGACGCCGCAATCTTTTTTTCGGCCTCGTTACTCACCCTGAACACCGCGACTTCGTCCGCCGACAATGCCGATGAGCTTTTGTATACCGCGGAATTCTCGATAATTGCGACAGGCACGCCGTAGTAATTGCCGACTTGCTCGTTTTGAAGCTTCACGATGCCGACGAGAGACGTTTCCGATATAATTCGCTCCGCTATCTGCTCTGCCGATGACGCCGTGATAACGTGTGACGATTCGCCGCGGCTCTTATGACGTATATAGCCTTTGCCGAAAACAACGACAGCAAGAGCCGACATCACGAGCAGCAGTGCTAATGCAAGCGCTATCCCCTTCTTCTTTTTGCTCCCTTGTGACATAAGCAAATTCCTTTTCCGCACATGGCGGTGGATTTTTAATAAGCTACCCCAAATACAGTTTTAAGCCGCAAGCCGCAAAACAACTTATAAATATTATCACAATTTGCGATATTTAGCAACAGCACAAAATTTCTTTTGCGTTTTTTGCCCCGGTTGCCGCAGCGATGCCTTACGGCACACGCTTTTTTCGGCGGCTTCACGTCAAATCCGTATCGCCGACCCTTTTGCACACAAAGCAATACCAATCGCCGTCACGGTGCGTTTCGATTATGTTAAACCCGTTTTCACAGAGCTTTGCTTTTACCTCGTCCGCGCGCGGCGCTATAATGCCGGAAGTAATAAAAACGGCGTCGTCCTTCATAAATGCACCCACCTGTGAGGAAAACATCATAACAATATCCGCCACGATATTTGCCGCGACAACGTCAAATTTACCCGTTACCTTATCTGCAAGATTGCCGCATATAACGGTATATTCGGGCTCGGTAAAGCCGTTTACCCTGCCGTTTTCACGGGCGGTTTTTACAGCCAGCTCATCTATATCAACACCGACCGCTTTTTCCGCTCCGAAAAGAAGCGACGCAATTGACAATATACCGCTTCCGCAACCCGTATCAAGAACGGACGAGCCCTTTTTTACATATTTCTCAAGAGATTCAAGGCATAGCTTGGTGGTATTATGGCCGCCCGTGCCGAATGCAAGCCCCGGCTCTATAGACAGCACGGCGCGATTGTCGGAATTATCGTAATCATCAATCCACAGCGGTCTTATAAGAAGCTTATTGCCTATTTTGAGCGGTTTGAAATATTCCTTCCAATTATTTTCCCAATCCTCGTTTTTGCAAACGGAGAGGTCTATTTTATTGGGTATATTTTCCGCCTTCAGCCTCTCGCTGAGATACGAAACCGCCTCGCTCGGATTTTCGTCTTCGGGAATATATATGTGGATAAAGCCCTTTGTGCGGTCTTTTTTCAGCAGTTCTTCATCAATGAGGTCGATATTTGCAATCTCCCAGGTTTCCTCTTCAAGGTTTCTGTAATCCTCGATGTATATTCCGTAGGGAACGGTCATATTGGCAATTGCCGCCGCCTTATCAATGTCATCGACGTTTATCTCAAGTGAAATTTCAGTCCAATTCATTTTAAAGTCCTTTTATTATTTTTTGCCGGTGGAGCCGAAGCCGCCCTCGCCGCGGTCTGTATCGGAAAGCTCCGAAACCTCGCAAACGGGCATACACGATACCGGCATTATTACAAGCTGAGCTATTCTCTCGCCCGGCATAATTGTGTAGCTCTCGCGTTTTTGATTTATAACGCCTACCTTGAGCTCACCGCGGTAATCGCTGTCTATAACGCCTACGGAATTGAGGAGTCCTATGCCGTGTTTTACCGAAAGACCGCTGCGCGCAAAAATAAACGCCGCATATTCGCTTGACGGTATTTCAATGGCAAGACCCGTCGGAATCACCGCCGTATCGCCGCAGGAAAGAGTGAGCGGTTCTTTTAAAAGAGCGCACAAATCAAGACCGGCACTGCCGGAGGTTGCTCTTTCGGGGACCTTGGCGTCGGGGTCGAGTTTTTTGATTTTTAAGGTTTCCATAAACAAATTCCTCTCTGAAAAAAATAAAGGATAGCTTTAACACTATCCTTTATTTTAACATAAATACGCTATGTTTTAAAGTTATTTTTTTCTTTTGCCGAAGAAGCCCTTTTTCTCTTCTTCCTTACCGTAATTTGCGGGATTTCCGAAAGAAGCGTCAAGCTGTTTCATAAGCTCTTTTTGCTCCGAAGTCAACTCGCGCGGAACATCAACGATAACTCTGACGAGCTCGTCGCCGTGTCCTCTGCCGTTAAGGCTCTGGATACCGCGGTTTTTAAGCTTAAATACCGTTCCGCTCTGAGTGCCTGCGGGTACGTTGTATTTAACCTTGCCGTCAAGAGTCGGAACCTGAAGCTCGCAGCCGAGAGCCGCCGCAGGGAAGCTTATATGCATCTCAACCCAAACATTGTAGCCGTCACGCTCGAATATCGGGTGCGGGCGTACGTTTACCGCGATGCGAAGATCGCCTGCCGGGCCGCCGTTTGCGCCCTTGTTGCCCTGACCGCGCGCATTTATAATCTGACGGTCGTCAATGCCTGCCGGAATATCAACGGTGAGCGTTGCGGTTTTACGAATTCTGCCCGCGCCGTGACATTTTTTGCAGGGCGAGTCAATAATCGTACCTTTTCCGTTACACTTCGGACAGGCTTTTTGAGTCTGAAACATACCGAACGGGGTTCTCTGCGAAGATGTTACCTGACCCTTGCCGTGACACTCCGGGCACGTTTTGGGAGATGTACCGGGAGCGGCACCGCTGCCGTGACATTCGTCGCAAACCTCTATTCTGCTGTATGTGACATCACGCTTACAGCCCTTTGCCGCCTCTTCAAACGATACGGTAACGGTAGCCTGAGTATCGGTACCGCGCTGAGGTGCGTTGGGGTTTGAGTTGCCGCCGAAGCCGCCGCCGAACCCTCCGCCGAAAATATTGCTGAATATATCGCCGAGGTCAAAATCAAAGCCTGCGCCGCCGTATGCTCCGCCCTGCGCACCTGCCCCGTAATTCGGGTCTACACCTGCGTGGCCGAACTGGTCATAACGCGCTTTTTTCTGAGGGTCGGAGAGAACCTCGTATGCCTCGTTAGCCTCCTTGAACTTTTCCTCGGCCTCTTTGTTGCCGGGGTTTAAGTCGGGATGATATTTTTTAGCAGTTTGGCGATATGCTTTTTTTATCTCATCTTCGGTGGCGTTTTTACTTACGCCGAGGACTTCGTAATAATCTCTTTTTTCTGCCATATAACAATCACTCCGTGGCGCCGTCGGCGCCGCTGTTTATAGTATATTTGAAATAACACATTTCCGCCTTCTCCCCCAAAAAGGCAGGAGAGAAAGCGGACAAAAGTGATTATTTCTTGTTGGGATCGTCCTCAACGTCGGTGTAATTTGTCTCGTAATAGCCGTCCTGACCGGGAGCATTGCCCTGTGCGCCGGCACCCGGGTTCTGCTGAGCACCGCCTGCTGCCTGCTGAGCCGTAGCAGCCTGCTTGTAGATTTCCTCCGAAATCTTGTAGAAGCTCTGAGTAAGCTCTTCCTTCTTAGCCTTGATGTCATCGGCATTGTCGCCCTTCAAAGCCTCTTTAAGCGCGTTGAGCTTATCTTCAACTTCCTTTTTGTCGGCTTCGTTTATCTTGTCGCCGTTTTCGGAGAGAATCTTGTCGCACTGATAAACCATCTGATCGGCTTCGTTGCGTACATCGATTTCCTCTTTGCGCTTCTTATCCTGCTCCTCAAACTGAGCGGCTTCTTTAACTGCCTTATCAATATCATCCTTGGACATATTGGTAGAGGAGGTTATGGAAATTGACTGCTCCTTCTGAGTACCGAGGTCCTTAGCCGAAACGTGAACTATACCGTTTGCGTCGATATCAAATGTAACCTCGATCTGAGGTACGCCGCGGGGAGCGGGCATAATGCCGTCGAGATGGAATACGCCGAGGGTCTTATTATCCTTAGCAAATTCTCTTTCACCCTGAAGCACGTGAACCTCAACAGAGGTCTGATTGTCGGCAGCGGTAGAGAAAATCTGACTCTTCTTTGTGGGTATAGTTGTATTTCTCTCGATGATTTTGGTGGAAACGCCGCCCATAGTCTCGATACCGAGTGAAAGCGGAGTTACATCGAGAAGAAGTATACCCTCAACGTCGCCGCCTAAAACGCCGCCCTGAATAGCCGCGCCGACTGCAACGCATTCATCGGGGTTGATGCCCTTAAACGGCTCTACTCCCGTGAAGTTCTTTATGGCTTCCTGAACTGCCGGAATTCTTGAAGAACCGCCGACAAGAAGTATCTTATTGAGGTCGGACGCTTTAAGACCGGAGTCCGAAAGAGCCTGACGAACGGGACCCATTGTAGCTTCTACAAGGTCTGCGGTCATCTCGTTGAACTTAGCTCTTGTAAGAGTGGTTTCAAGATGCTTGGGGCCTGTGGCATCGGCTGTGATGAAGGGAAGGCTTATCTGAGAGGTGGTAACGCCGGAAAGCTCGATTTTGGCTTTTTCGGCAGCCTCTTTAAGTCTCTGCATAGCCATCTTATCATTGCGAAGGTCTACGCCCTGCTCTTTTTTGAACTCATCTGCGAGCCAGTCGATAATTCTCTGGTCGAAATCGTCGCCGCCGAGGTGGTTGTTACCTGCCGTGGCAAGAACCTCCTGAACGCCGTCGCCCATCTCAATGATTGACACATCGAATGTGCCGCCGCCGAGGTCATATACCATTACCTTCTGGTCGGATTCCTTATCAATGCCGTAAGCCAAAGCTGCGGCTGTCGGCTCATTGATTATTCTCTTAACATCAAGCCCCGCGATTTTGCCTGCGTCCTTAGTAGCCTGACGCTGTGAATCGGTGAAATATGCGGGAACCGTAATGACAGCCTCCGTAACCTTGCCGCCGAGATAGCTCTCTGCGTCGCTCTTGAGTTTCTGAAGAATCATTGCGGAAATTTCCTGCGGAGTGTAGCTTTTATCGTCTATGGTAACCTTATAATCCGAGCCCATATGTCTCTTTATCGAAGAAACGGTTCTCTCGGGATTTGTGATTGCCTGACGCTTTGCAACCTGGCCGACCATTCTCTCGCCGGTCTTTGAGAATGCGACAACCGACGGAGTGGTTCTTGCACCCTCTGCGTTTGCGATAACAACAGGCTCGCCGCCCTCGATAACCGCTACGCATGAATTTGTAGTACCTAAATCAATACCTATTACCTTAGCCATAATTTATTCCTCCAAAACATTATTTATTATTTTAATTGGCAACCTTAACCATTGCGGGACGCAATATTTTGTCGCCAAGCTTATAGCCTTTTGAAAATACGTCGGTAATGACGTTTTCCTTTTCGTTTTCGTCGTCCTCATGCATAACCGCATTGTGGAGATTGGGGTCAAAGGAATCACCCTTTTCGCCGAACGACTCAACGCCGAGCTTTTTAAATACCTCGGAGAACTGATTGTAAATCATATCAATTCCCTTCATGTAATCCTCGGGCGATGCGTTTTTGTTTTCCGCGGCGCGCTCGAAATTGTCCATTACGGGTAAAAGCTCCGCCAAAACAAGTGCCTTTGAGTCGCTGTAAGCCGCCTCTTTTTCTTTTTGAGAGCGCCTACGGAAATTATCATACTCGGCGAGTGTACGTAAAAGCCTGTCGTTAACGTCTTTAAGCTGAGAAGCTAAGCTCTCGGCCTCGGACACCTCTTTTTCGACCTCGATTTCTACGTTATCGGTCTTTTCACCGTTGATTTTTTCATTCTTTTTATCAGTGCCTTTAGGCTCTGTTTCTTTTTTCTTTGCCATTGTTTTCAGCCCTTTCATTATGAACAGGTTATGTTAAATTCGTTACCGAATTAAAAGCTAATCGTCAATATTGTGTGAGAGTATTCTGCTGACAATATCGGTGAGATATTTAAGGCTCGGAATAAGGCGGCTGTAATCAAGCCTCGTGGGGCCTATAATTCCGATAGTGCCGCTGTCTCTGCCGCCGACCTTATATTCGCCGAATATCATACTTGAATTCTGAAGCTCGCGAAACAGGTTTTCGCGGCCTATTAAAACGTTCGGGTTATCCTCCGTTCCCTTTTTCTCGGTGTACTTTTTAAACACCTGCGACAAAGGCTCCGAGCGGCGGAGAAACTCCATAAGCTCGTATGCGTTTGACTCAAACTCACGGTAATTCAGAAGATTGGACTGACCCTCGAGCAGCAGCTCGGTGCGCTCTGTCATAGACGCCAAATCCGCAAGTGTTACAAGAAGCGGCGTCATTGCAAACGATTTATCGCCGAGCGACAGCGCCACCGTTTGGATTTTTGCGATGCTGAGACTCGCCGCCGGCTTACCGATAAAATGCTGTTTTGTTATATTGTAAAACGTCTCGACTATATCGAGTGTTATCTCGGAGCTTGTTCTGCACACGCGGCTTTTGAGTATACCAGACGAAGTCAGCATAACGACCATCGCGGTTTTTGTACCTATGGGGACAAGCTCGACACGGCGTATAACCGCCTGACTGTCGGCAGGCGTTGTGGAAACGGCGGCGCAGCCCGTAAGCTCCGATAAAACAAGTCCGGCTTTTTCAAGCACACTCCTTGTTTCGGACGGAACGCCCTCAAGCTTTGAGTCGATAATGCGTTTTTCTTTATCGGAAAGCTCATATCTGCCCATAAGGTTATCGACATAATAGCGATAGCCCTCGCTTGACGGGATTCTGCCTGCCGAAGTGTGAGGCTGCTCAAGATAACCTGCCGTGACAAGGTCGGCCATATCGTTGCGAACGGTAGCGGACGAAACGGAAAGCCCGGGCAAATCCACAAGAGCCTTTGAGCCGACAGGTTCACCGGACAATATATATCTCTCTACAACGGCGGCAAGAATCTTTTTCTTTCGCTCTGTCATTTCCATATCGCTCGCCTTCTTTCTTTTTAGCACTGTTAGCACTCTTTACTCCTGAGTGCTAAACTATACATATATTATCCCCAAAACAATGCTTTGTCAATACCAAAACGGGAATTTATTTGTAAATAAATTGTTAATACGCGCGGCTTATTTTTATGTGGGAATGTAGCGCAGGCACCGTCCGAAGCACAAAAGTACCGTAGCATAAAAAAGACGACCGCCGAGCAGTCGTCTGAAAATATATATTTTGTTTTTGCGGAGTCTAAAGCATATCAAACCTTTTTATCCTTTTGAAGCGCAGCGTCTACGGCATTGCAAACCGCGCTTTCAAAGCCGTCCTTTTGAAGTGATACGACTCCCTCAATCGTGGTTCCGCCGGGAGAGCATACCTTATCTATAAGCTCCCACGGATGCTCGTCACTCTCAAGTATTTTTTTTGCGCTGCCGAGCACGGTCTGAGCCGCTATCTCAAGAGCTATGGATTTATTCATTCCGTTTTTGACGGCAGATCTCGCAAGCGAATCTATAAACATATATGCATATGCCGGCGCACACCCGGCAATCGAGCAAAACAGCGGAAAATAGCTTTCGGAAAGAGGCATAGCCTTGCCGAAGGAGGAGCAAAGCTTATTCACAAATTCCTTTTGGTCGTCGGTTACCGCATCGCTGCAGCAATAGGCGCTCATTGCCTCAAGCACGGTTGCGTTGATGTTCGGCATAACCCTGATTACCGGTGCTTCATATCCGAGAAGACTCTCGATAAAATCGATTGTCTTGCCTGCCGCTATCGACACAACCAAGCTGTTGTTTTCACGGAGCTTTTTGGATATTGACGGAAGGAGCGTCGGAAAAATGTTCGGCTTTACAGCCAAAACCACCGCGTCCGCAAAATCTATGAGACTGTCGGGAGTTTCGCTGACGCACACTGAAAATTCATCGCTCAAAAGGCGAGCCTTAGTGTTGTCTATATCGTATACCGATATATCCTCCGCCCCGAAATTACCCGACGAGACCGCTCCGCCGACAATAGCGGAAGCCATATTTCCCGCACCGAAAAAGCCTATTTTCATTTTGACTGTTCCTCACTTTCAAGCACCGAGGTGCAGTTGGGGCATCTCGTTGCATTTATATCTATTTCACTCTTGCAATAAGGGCATATTTTTGTGGTCGGTGCCGGTTTTTCCTCTTCGTGCGGCTTTGAAGTTTTCTCTCTCAGCGTATTTATTCCCTTGATAAACAGGAATATTATAAACGCCATAATAAGAAAATCAAGCGCGGTGCCTATAAAGGTGCCGTAATTCAAGGTAGCTACACCTGCGGCTTTTGCGTCCGCCGCCGTGGCAAAATCACCCTTGCCGAGAGGCAAAAACCAATTATTGAAATCTATACCGCCTGTCACAAGACTTATCACCGGCATAATGATGTCGTTTACGAGCGAATTTACTATCTTTTGAAACGCGCCGCCTATAATAACGCCTACGGCAAGGTCTATAACGCTTCCGCGAGAGATAAATTCTTTAAATTCCTTCATAAAGCCCTTTTTCTTTGCCATTTTCAACACTTCCAAGCAAACATTGTACTTATTTTTTTATTTTACTACAATTTTCCGCAAAAATCAAACCCCGGACAAGTCAAATTTCGGGATAAAGACTGTTTTTGCCGAGGTTCTCTCCTGCATAAATCCGTTTTTAAGTCCCAAGTCAAAAAAAGCGTTTATGACCTTGTCGTATTCGGCGGATACGATTTTTCTCCTCAATTCCTTATACTTAAATGCCTCACCGCACGGGGTGTATTGGCTCATTATGCTGACAAAGGTGTCGCGCGGCAGCTTTTCGCTTATCCATTTAAGTATTTTTACGGACTGAGCCGTATTGCCCGGCAATACGAGATGGCGGATTATAAGACCCCTCTGCATCAAACCGTCTTTAAATATATCGCTTTCGGTCTGGCGTCTCATCTCGAGTATTGCCTCCGATGCGTTTTCAAAATAGTCGGGCGCCGCAGAATACTTTGCCGAAACATCCGCGTCATAATATTTTAAGTCCGGCAGATAAACATCCACGAGGCCGTCAAGTGATTTTATGCTCTCTGCCCTGTCATAGCCGCCGGTATTGTAAACCACGGGCACGGGCGGCTTATACTTCTCAAGCGCACCGCGGATGAACGGCACAAAATGAGTGGGGTTTACGAGATTTATGTTATGCGCGCCCTTTGAAACAAGCTCTTTCATAATATCAATAAAACGCTCTTCGGATACACTTTTACCGAAGTCGTCATGGCTTATGCCGTAATTCTGACAAAAAACGCATCTGAGTGAGCAGCCGGAAAAAAATATTGCTCCGGAACCGTTTTCGCCGCTTATAACGGGTTCCTCCCACATATGAAGCGCCGCTCTTGCTATAACGGCATTATACGGCATTTTACAAAAGCCGTGCGAGGGCTTATCATACTCTCTGTCTGTACGGCAGGCGCGCGGGCAGGCGGCACATATCATATTGTCACCCCTTTTTAATAATAGGAATAAACAGAAGCTTTAAACGTCGATATTACGAATCATATTTTAACACTGCCGCGAGGCAGACAATTTTCCGCACAATCGCCGTCACATACTGCTGACAGTATGGTATCACAAATCGGCACAAAAAACAACGCATAAGAAAACGTCCGCTTAATCGGACATCCGATGAATTATTATAGAGATAAGAAAGGAGTTTTGGCGATGCGTAAAATAGGCTTTTGGGCTGAAAAAGAGCCCTCAGAAGAACAAGAAAATAAAACACGGCAATGCAAAGCCGAAGAAACAGCGGCTAAAAAGTCGGTGGTAAGAGTTTACTTTCCGGCGAGAGGCTTCGCCTGCTCATATTATAACGACAAATTCGACCTGAAAAAAGGCGACGGAGTTTACGTTGACGGCAAGCTCGAGGGACTTTTGGGTTTTATCACGGAGGTCAGCTATTGCTTTAAAATCAGGCTTTCCGAATACAAGCGCGTAATATATCGTGTTGACACGGAGATTTGCGGCAAGCTCTATTTGCTCGGCGACTTCTTTGCAGCCTTTGACAGAGACGTAATACCGAAAGAAAAAATATTACCGTGGTTTGTCCGTCCCGACAACGAAGATGACGTTGCATGCTCTTACGGCGAAGGAACCGAAGCCGAGCTTTCAAATACTGAATTCGCTTGCGACAAGCTGCCGCTCAGCAGTGTAATACCGTATTTTTGCATAGATAAAAGCGCGGCTTTCGCCGTTGTAAATATGGGCAACGGCAGAAGCCGCGAAATGAATGAGGTCGAATTCACATTTGACAACGTTAAAGCTCGCAATATGACGTGCAGCTGCTACGAGGTTGGACTTTGCATACACGAAAGCACTGCCGTTTCGGCACTTAACGGGATTTTAGCGGCAATAAAGAAAAACAAAGAATTTGCCGAAATGTATAATAAGAGCGGCTATATTGCTCTCATCGACAAGAATTCCGTAATCGAAAACACGGTAAATTCAAACAAGATAAGCCGTATTGAGCTTTTATAAAAGCCCAAGGCTTCAAAAAACGGTTCGCAAGGCTCAAGGCCGTGCGAACCGTTTTTCATTGTTATCCACGCTGCATTATTTATTATCAAATACAAGGTCAATGGCGAGCATTTTGCCGCTCGGACCGAGCTTTACGGGTACAAAGCCGAGATACTTATACCCTTTTGAGACATATTCTTCAATCACCTCTCTGTGAGAGGTAAGCTCTGCACAAGATACCTTATTGTTCTCATAATCAACTCTGACAAACTCCATTGTCAATTCTCCTTTCCGCTGTTTCCGTCTATAAAGTCATTTGTTCCGCCGCATTTTACAATCGCTATCCCCTGCGTTTTGTCGCCGACAACCAAAAGCGCGTCCTTTTCGGTTATTTCAAAAACCTCTATCGCCTTTTGCGGCAACCTGATTGTTCCGTTTTTGCCGAGAACCGTCAGTCCGAAGACGTATCTGTCGCTGTTTTCGCCCTCGCTTATCAGCTCCTCAATGGGCTTGTTAATTAAGGCATCGAGCGACACATTATAGAGCTTTGACAAACGCGCGCATTTTTCTATATCGGGATAGCTCTCACCCGATTCCCACTTTGAAACAGACTGCCTTGAAACATCTATTATCTCCGCGATGTCTTCAAGCGTGCGCTTGCTTCGTATTCTCAAGGTTCTGAGGTTTTCGCCGAGCTTTATGTCCATTTAATGCCTCCTTAAAATCCGACGACGTGCATATCGTCTTGCGGTAAGATTATTGTAACATAAAAAACCGCGGTATCAACCAAACGGATTTAACAATTCGGGTTAATTTCGGTTGCCTATTGAAAAGCCGTATATTTTGTGTTACGATATATACGGTATATAGAATTTCGATTCTCAGCACACATTAATTAAAATCAGTATTCGGCGAATAAGCAGCTGCCTCAGAGCAGCTTTTCAAAGACGTGTGAGTTAGCCGTGACTAACCGTATAACACATACATATCCGTTAGACAAATCTGACGGGAAAAGGAGTGACAGCGATGCGAGAACACAAGAATTTCTGGGATAGAAACGCAGGTCTGTACAACCGCTTCATGCGAAAGGATCGAGCGGCATATGAAAAGATGTACGAGCTTATCCGACCTGTCGTGAAAGCCGAGACGGTGCTTGAGCTTGCAACGGGCACCGGGCTGATTGCAAAAAATATTGTGAAATCCGCAAACCATATTGAGGCGACGGACGCCTCTGCGGAAATGATTGCCGAAGCAAAGCGTGATAACAGCTCAGCAAAGCTGCACTTTTCGGTGCAGGATATGTTTTGTTTGCCCTATGCGGACAAATCCTTCGATGTGGTGATTGTGTCCAATGCCCTGCACATCGTGCCGCAGCCGGAGAAAGCACTTCGAGAAATCAGACGTGTACTGAAGGACGACGGCGTACTGATTGCGCCGACGTTCACCCACTCCGAAAATTCGTTTTTCGGCAAGGTCAGGGCATTTTTTATGAAGCTCGCCGGTTTCCCTCTACACAGCAAGTGGGCGAGCGAGAAATATTTGGCTTTTCTGCGGCAAAACGGATGGACGGTGCAAAAAAGCGTTGTTTTGAAAGCTTCATTCCCGTTAACTTATGCCGAATGTGTAAAATCGGAGGTGTGATAAGATGTCATTTTTTGAGAACACCCGCAAGCCTACAGGGCTTGGCGGAAAAATTATGGTTGCCATGATGAACCTCGGTCACAGTCCCGTGGCGCGGTGGGGACTTCGCTTCTTGAAGCCTGCTCCGGATGCTAATGTGCTGGACTGCGGCTGCGGCGGCGGGGCGAACATCAAGAAACTGCTGAAAAAATGTCCTCGAGGCATCGTCAAGGGCATCGACTATTCCCCAATCAGCGTAGAGAAATCCAAAAAGATCAACAAAACCGCCGTTGCGAAGGGACACTGCGATGTGCTGTGTGCGAGTGTGGCGGAGTTGCCGTTTGAATCGGAGCGGTTCGATCTGATCACGGCTTTTGAAACCGTCTATTTCTGGCCTGACCTGCCCCGGTGCTTCCGGGAGGTTTACCGGGTGCTGAAGCCCGGCGGGACATTTCTCATCTGCAACGAAAGCAACGGCGATACGGACAAGGACAAGAAGTGGACGGAGATCATCGGCGGCATGACCATCTACAAGGACGCCGAGCTGAAGACGTATCTGGAGCAGGCGGGCTTTCACGATGTGCAGATACACAAAAAGAAAAGCTGGCTCTGCATTACGGCGCGGAAATGAGGGGGCTAAATCATGAGTATCTTTGCATCTATCTTACGCAGCGTATACAAGCTCTCCGGCGCGAAAAAGGCGTTCGCCTTGCCGGAGGATGCACTGCGAAAGGAAATTGAAAAGCAGAACCGGCATCGTGGCGTTTTTACGCCCACCGACCGCAAGGCATATTATGAAACGATCGCGGTAAACGGCTTTCCCTGCCTGATCGTGCGAGAGCATCCGAAGCCGTCCGAGCGCGCGATTCTCTATTTCTTCGGCGGCGGTATGGTTATCGGCCCGGACAAGGGTGACCTGCCCGTGATGCGCAAGCTGTGCCGCGAGACCGGCTGTGACGTGTGGTTTCCGTTTTACCCGCTCTGCATGGAGCACTGCATTACTGAAACATACGCGATGGTGTACGAATGTTATCGAAAAATGATTA
>ERZ1026848.86-NODE-86-length-47335-cov-24.893422_pt1 | contig 47335 bp, 38 predicted proteins | sample MGYA00380154_ERZ1026848 | MGnify/ENA primary metagenome ERZ1026848 (study PRJEB33269, sample SAMEA4719790) | human gut metagenome | biome: human-associated habitat; feature: organic feature; material: feces | place: Cameroon | collected 2013-10 ...
GCTTTCTCCGCCCACCCCTAAAACCTCACTGGACACAAAATTTCACACACTCCCCTTTAGGCACGATTTTGCCCGCCCGTCGGGTCAAAAACGGGGGAACGAAGCCGTTTTGAAATTCCTGCTCATTTCTACTCACCTGCAATTCAGATGAGCGACAGCAGGTTTTCTACCCTAATCTTCGGGAGCAGTTACCTTGGGATGCCCCCTTGGCAGAGCTGTTCCCTCATCGGTTGGGCACCATCTCTTTAGGAGATGGCACCGCCGACCAGTTCGCCGTCCGGTTGGCTACCACTGGCAGGGCATAAGTCCGGTGAACTCTCGGACTGATTCTCAAGCGGTTTCCCGCCGCAATCCCGGTATTTGACGTAGTCACGCAAATTCCTGGCGGCGTTCAAATCCCGATCTTCAATGGCCTGCCCGCAGTGCGGGCACGTCCAGTGCCGATCCGAGAGCGTGAGCCCCTCGTTTTTTGCATGACAGAAATTACAAAGCTTTGAGCTGGCAAACCAGCGGTCGGCCACAATGAGTTCACCGCGATGCCGTAATCGCGATGAGCCTGCGCCACGGTGATCTCCTTGGACAGGATCCGACCAAGTACTTGATTCTTCTTTTCTAAGGTGTGAGCTTTTGCCACGGGATCTCTCCATGCCCCCCTGAATTTAGGTTGGGAAGTATTTTGACATAGAGGGCTACTGCGTTCGCCCTGGTGCAAAGCGGCCAATATACGATATATTACCTAGTCGGGTTCATCCCTTTTCGGTTTTGTTGTCCCTGCGGGGACGTTGTTTGTTTCTCGCGTTTGAGTTTCTCACTGCCATGCCGCGGCTTATCCTGGGTTTGATGTTGTGTGCGGCTGCGGGCGGCCTTGCCGCTCAGCAGCTCAACGAAGTGCAGGCCATCAAACTCGGCGAGCGCATCGTCGAACTTGAAGTGGCGCGCACGTCCGTCGAGCACCGCACCGGGCTCATGCACCGCGAGGCCATGCCCGAAAACCACGGCATGCTCTTTATCTTCGCCGCCCCCCGGCCAATCGCCATGTGGATGAAAAACACCCTGATGGATCTCGATGCGGCCTTCGTGGACGAATGCGGCTCCATCACGCAGATCGTCACCATGAAAAAGGGAACCCTCGATCTGCACCACTCGCGGGTGGACACCTCGCGCGTCATTGAAATGAACGCGGGCTGGTTCCGTCGTCACGACGTCAAGGTCGGCACACAGATCGACTCGCTCTCGGATCCGGCGTACTGCCGCGCCCCCGCGGGCGAAGGCGCTGCGGTTGAGCAACCCGAGACGCCGTAAGGTTCTTCTCTTCCCCTTTGCGGGGCCCGTCTGTTGCGACCGAGCCCATTTGCCGGGCCGCAGCTGCAAAAAGAGCGGCTCAACCGCAGTCAAACCGCTCTCTCGTCAAGCCTTGATCCGCTCTTTTCGAAAGTGGAGATCAGGCTTGGTGGCGTGCCGTCAGGCTCTTATTCCTTGCACACGCCGCAGCAGCAGGCGTCGTCGTCACGGCAGTCACAGCCGCAGGGTTCGCCTTCAAAGCGGCGCTGCACGAAGTCCCAGTTGACGAGCTTTTCAAAGAAGGTCTTCACATAGCCCGCGCGCGCGTTGCGGTAGTCGATGTAGTAGGCGTGTTCCCACACGTCGATCGTGAGCAAGGGCTTGAGGTGTTCCGTCAGGGGCGTGCCGGCGTTGGAGGTCGAGTAGATCTCAAGCTGACCGTCGAGGCGCTTGACAAGCCACGTCCAGCCCGAGCCGAAGTTGGCGACGGCCTTGGCCGAGAAGTCGGCCACAAAACCTTCAAACGTGCCCCACTGCTTTTCGATGGCTTCCAGAAGGGCACCGGTGGGAGCGCCGCCGCCGTTGGGCGTCAGGCACTTCCAGTAGAAGGCGTGGTTGTAGCTCTGAGCGGCGTTATTAAAGATCGCGCCCTGGCTCGTCTTGATGATTTCGCGCAGGGATTCGGATTCGTACATCGTGCCCTTGATGAGGCTGTTGAGGGTGTTGATGTAGGTCTGGTGGTGCTTGCCGTAATGGTATTCGAGCGTTTCCTTGCTCAATGCCGGTTCCAGGGCATCCATCGCGTAGTCAAGCTTGGGCAGAACGAACTGACTCATGGGAGTTCTCCTCGTGTATCTGTCGGTTTTCTCGTAAAAAGCGGGGTGTGGGAACCGAAGAGCGATCCCGGGGCGGCTGTGCGCTCCCGCCGCGGCCCGCCACGGAGCCTGCGGCACTTGCCCACTGTGACGGGAACATCATAATCCGAAACGCCCGTGCACAGAAACCGTGCACAGCACAAAGGGCGCGAAATCCCGCCCTTTGTTAAGAACTTTTTCAATTCTGCTTGCTCAAAGGGCCACTGATGTCCTCAACGCGCGTCTTGGCCGAGCCGCGCGCAAAAGTGAGCCTCACCTCGTCGCCCACGGCAAGATCCTCAGCATTGAGTACCGCCTTGCCCTTGGCATTGACCGCCAGCGCAAAGCCGCGCGCCAGGGTCCGGGAAACGTCCAGCGCTTTGAGGGCGGTTTCGAGCGTATCGAGCTTGGCGCGCTCGGCGACCGTGCGGGCGGCAAAGCTGCGAGAGAGAGACTCCCGCACACGCCCCACCTCGCCGATCTTCCGGCTCACGTCGGGCCGCACGCGCTTGAGTTCCAGCGCGGCCATTTGCAGTTGGGCCAGGGCCGACTGACGCACCAGCTTTTCGTGAGAAGCCAGGGTCATACCGCAGCGATCGAGCCGCTGCATCAGCCCGTCGATATAGCGCTCGTAGCGGGCGGTGAGTTCACTCTCGCGGGGAAGGCGGCTGCGCCAATGCGCCAAGCCTCCCTTAAAGGCCGCCGTCAGGCGCGAGCCCTGCGTGAGCCGAATTCTGTTTTGGCGCAGTTGCGCGTGCATGTAGCGCGTCAGACGCTCGGTGAGATTCGTCAGGCGCGCGGGCACCTCGGACCAGGCTCTTAACACCATCTGGCAGGCCCCCGTGGGCGTAGGCGCTCGCACGTCGGCGGCCATGTCGGCGATGGTGATATCCGTCTCGTGCCCGACACCGGTGACGACCGGCATGGGCATGCGACGCAGCTCGCGGGCGATGGCTTCCGAGTTGAAACTCCAAAGATCAGCCAAGGACCCGCCCCCGCGCACTAAAAGGAGGACATCCACCTCGTTCTTTTCTTTGGCTTGCCGCAGCGCGGCGAGGATCTCGGCTTCGGCCCCCGCGCCCTGCACCGCGGCGTGATACACCACAAAGGGTACCCAGGGGGCGAGACCCGCACGGGTCTTCATCACGTCCTGCAGGGCGGCCGTTTCGGTGCTCGTCACCACACCGACGCGCCGCGGATAAAGGGGAAGGACTTTTTTAATAGCCAGATCAAAAAGGCCTTCCGCGAGGAGCTTCTTTTTTAAGGCCTCAAAGCGCGCAAAAAGCGCCCCTTCCCCAGCCTCTTCGAGCGCCACGACATTGAACTGCAGTTGGCCTCTGACTTCAAAGACGTCGAGCGTACCGGTCAGAATCACCGCCTCGCCCTGCTCGGGAAAACGCGTGAGCAGTTGCGCGTGACGCCGCCAGATGACGCAGTGCAGGATCGCCTCGTCCTTGTCGTCCTTCAGATCCAGGTATACGTGCCCGGACGGGTACGCTTTGACCGAATGGATTTCCCCCTGGATGCGGATCGCTCCGAGGCGATTGAGCCCTCCCTTGATGCGGCGCAGGATGGCCGAGACTCCCGTGACGGGAATCGCTTGAGTTGTTTCAGGGGAGCAAGATACGAGAGCCGAGACGTCGGCTCCCGTGGGTACGGGCAGGCTCATCGAGCGGCCGGCTGCACAAGCTGCGGCACGCCGGCGGCCACCATCCAGTCGCTCACTTCAAAGGAAGCGATGAGGCCCGCCTTGTAATAGGGATCGCCAAGCGCAAAGGCGCGCACGGCATCCGAAGAGTCGGCATAGCAAATGAGGAGCGCACGGGGCCCCTCGGGCAACACCCCGGCGGCCAGAATGCGGCCGGCCTCGACTTCGGCGCGGATGCGCGCCAGGTGCTCGGCGCGATAGGCGTCCCGCCGCGCCATGTAGTCTTCCACATAGTTGTAGATGAGCACGAAATGCTTCATGACGCGGCTCCTTGAGATTGGCTTGATGCCCGATTAACGGCGGCGGGTCTGCGCGCCGGCGGCCGGAGCCGCGGAGGGACGGCCCTCGATGTGGCGGAAGGTGATGCGGCCTTTGGTAAGGTCGTAAGGCGAGAGCTCGAGGGAAACCTTGTCGCCGGCGAGAATGCGGATGTGATGCTTGCGCATCTTGCCGTTGGTGTAGGCGATCAGTTCGTGACCGTTTTCGAGCTTGACGCGGTAACGGGCATCGGGGAGCACTTCGAGCACCTGGCCCGCCATTTCAATGAGATCTTCTTTTGCCATAAATCCTGTGTCGCCCGGCCCCTCACAAATCCAAACGGGCCGCGGCGCAAGTTGTGTCGTAAGAAAGCGCCCGGGGCCGCGGCCGTCCGTTAAAAGGACAAGGCTTCATCGCGGGTCGGCGGGCGCCGATTCGAAGGCGCCATTTTAGACGGGCAAGGGCTGTTTTTCCAAGACTTTTTCGGGAAAATTTGCCGCTTTGACGAAAAACCGTGACGCCGCAGGCCCGCCTTTTTCGGTTGAGGGTATTCCGAGACCCTCAACGATGCCCCTCGGGCAGGTTCGGGTTTCATCTCCGAGGCAGGCCGCTTTGCGCTTGGTCAAAACCCTTGAAAAGCCTTTTTTAAGCAGTCGCTCGGTAAAATTTGAGCGGATTCGTCGGGTTTGTCCTAGGAAAAAGGACTCACCAAACCCACCGATCCCCTCTTTATCATGAAAGGTCGAGTTTTTGCGGCTCGTCTTTTTCCGCCGATTTTTCTGTTGGAAAAGTAATGTCTCATCACGTACTCATCGCTTATTACAGTCATGCCGGCCACACGGCCCGCATCGTGCGCACCATCATGGAGACGATCGTGGCCGAGGGCCACGCCTGCGACATGATCGACATGATGGAAGCCGTGCGCGAGGGCGTCGATTGGGCCAAGTACGACATCGTGATCGTGGGCTCGCCCATCGTCTACGGCGTCTACAACAAGATCGTGTGGGAATTCTGCTCGCAATACAAAAACGAGATCGAATCGCGCCCCAACAGCTTCTTTAACGTCACGGTCGTGGCCCGCACCCCGGAAAAAGCCACGCCCATGGGCAACCGCTATCTGCAAACGTTCGTCAAGCGCAGCCCCTGGAAGCCCCGTGACCTCAAGTGCTTTGCGGGCAAGGTGGACTATCCGAACTGGAACTTCTTTGAGCGCATGATGATTCGCCTCATCATGAAGATCACGGACGGCCCCACCGACTCGAGCGTTTCGATCGACTACACCGATTACAACGACGTCAGGGCCTACGCGCGCCACTGCCTGCAGCTCGACAAGCTCCAGGCCCGCCGCACGCACCGCGCCTGAGGCCGCGGCGCCTTTGCCGGCCCTCATTGAGGCGGGGCCGGATCGCGCCGCCCGTTTTTCAAAGAGGATCACACGTTCATGTCCGAGACTTCCCCCGTTTGGCTCAAACACTATCCCGAAGGCATTCCCGCCGAGATCAATCCCGACACCTTTGCCTCCATCCCCGCTCTTTTTGATTCGGTGGCGCAAAAGTACGGCTCGCACCCCGCATTCGTGTGCATGGACCGGGTGATGACCTATCGGGAAGTCTGTGACCTGTCCAAGGACTTTGCGGGGTACCTGCAGTCCCTGCCCGACCTCAAGGCGGGCGATCGCGTCGCGATCATGATGCCCAACCTGCAGCAGTACATCGTGAGCCTCTTGGGGATCCTGCGCGCGGGCATGATTGCCGTCAACGTCAATCCCCTCTACACCTCACACGAGCTCGGCCATCAGCTCACCGACAGCGGCGCCAAGGCGATGGTCATCATCGAAAACTTTGCCAAGACGCTGCAAAACACGTTGTCCGAAACGCCGGTTAAGCACATCGTCACCACCAAGGTGGGCGACATGCTCCCCTGGGCCAAGCGCACGATCGCCGATTTGGTGGTGCGCTACGTCAAGAAGATGGTGCCCGACTTTAACCTGCCCGGGCACGTCAATTTCCGCAAGGCCCTCTCGATCGGCCACGCGCACGGCTTTACGCCGGTGGAACTCCAAAACACCGACGTGGCCCTGCTGCAGTACACGGGCGGCACGACGGGTGTCGCGAAGGGCGCGATGCTCACGCACCGCAATGTCCTGGCAAACGTCGAGCAGACGGGCACTTGGATCAGCAGCACGTTTGAACCCGCTAAGGAAGTGGCGATGACGGCTCTGCCGCTTTATCACATCTTCAGCTTTACCGCGACGCTGTGCTTTTCCAAATTCGCCGCCACGCAGGTGATGGTGCCCAACCCCCGCGACATTCCGGCTCTGGTGGGCCTTATTAAGAAGTGGGATTTTTCGATCATCCCGGCGGTCAACACGCTCTTTAACGCCCTCGTGAACAACAAGGAGTTCCGCGAGCACAAGTTCACTCGATTGAAAATGACCGTGGGCGGGGGCGCGCAGGTGCAGCGCACCGTGGCTGAGAAGTGGTACAAGGCCACGGGCTGCCATATTCTCGAGGCCTATGGCCTCACGGAAACCAGCCCGGGCGTGTGCGGCAACTTTCCCGACGCCCCCTGGGACGGCTCGGTGGGCTACCCCCTGCCCTCGACCCTGGTGTCGATCCGCGGCGAGCAGTTTGCCGACCTCGGAATCTGCACCGACATGGAAAAGGTGAACGAGCACACGGGCGAAATCTGCGTCAAGGGACCGCAGGTGATGGCCGGCTACTGGGAAAAGCCCGAAGAGACGGCCAATGTTCTTGTAGACGGTTGGCTCAGGACGGGCGACGTGGGCTATATGGATGCCCGCGGCACCGTCACGATCACCGATCGCAAGAAGGACCTCATCATCGTCAATGGCCTCAATGTTTACCCCAACGAGATCGAAAGCGTCATCGCCTCGATGCCCGGGGTGCTCGAGTGCGGCGTTGTGGGCGTCAACAACCCGCGTGTGGGCGAAATGGTCAAGGCCGTGATCGTCAAAAAAGATCCGGCCCTGACGCGCGACGACGTGGTCAAGTACTGCAGAGCGCGCCTGACCGGCTACAAATGCCCGCGCACAATCGTCTTTGTGAAGGCCCTTCCGAAGACCGTCGTGGGAAAAATTCTTCGCCGAAATCTTCGCGATATCAAAGAAACGGAGTAATCTCTCGATCTTTCCAACGTTCGCCCCCGAGCGATTGCCGAGATCGAAATGATTTTGACCATTGCCCTGCTGCTGTCCTTTCAGTTGGCGGGGCTTTTGATTGTGACCCTCTTTGCGTTGCCCGTCCCCGGCCCCGTCATGGGGATGGTGCTCTTTTTGCTCGCGCTGATGACCGTTGACGGTCTGCTGCAAAAGACCCTCCCGGTCGTCAACGTGCTGCTCGCGCACTTTGCCCTCCTTTTTGTGCCCGCCGGCGTGGGCATCATCGAGCACGTGGAGCGCCTCAAAGCCGAATGGCTGCCGATCAGCGCCTCGATCCTTTTGTCCTCCATCCTTGCCATCGTCACCACGGTGCTCGTCACCCGCTGGGTGGCCCGCCTGATGCGTCCCAAGGAGAAGCCCCATGCTTGAGTTTCTCTCTTCGCACCTGCCCGAGGTCTATGCCAAGGTGATGAGCGACCCGGCTCTGTGGCTGTGCATGACGCTTCTGGCGTACGCTCTGGGGATGTGGATCTATCAAAAAAGCGGCTTTAAGACGATCTTTACGCCCCTGTTGGTCTCGATCGTCATTCTCGTGTCCGTGCTCGAGCTCACCGGAACCGACTACAAAACCTACATCAACGGCGGACAGCACATCAATTTCCTCTTGGGACCGGCCACCGTGGCGCTGGCCGTGCCCTTGTACGAGCAGCGTCTGCGCTTGGCCAAGATGTGGCTGCCCCTGACCTGTGGCCTCTTGGCGGGCGGCACGGTGGCCATCGGCGCGGCCGTGCTGATTGCGGGCGCCCTGGGCGCTTCGCCCGAGACGATGATTTCGCTGGCGCCCAAGAGCGTGACGGTGCCGATCGCCATGGCCGTGAGCGACCACTTGGGCGGCATTCCGGCCCTCACCGCGGCCCTCGTGGTGATCACAGGTGTGGTGGGCGCGCTCATCGCGCCGACGCTGCTTCGCCTCATCGGCGAAAAGGACGACGCCATCCGCGGCTTTTCCATGGGCTTGGCCGCCCACGGCGTGGGCACGGCCACGGCCTTTCAGATGAACCGCGACACGGGCGCCTTTTCGGGCCTGGCCATGGGCCTCAATGGCCTCTTCACGGCCTTTGCCGCCCCGTTCCTGTTGCCCTGGCTGCTCTCGCTTTTTGAGTAACGTCCACTCCTACGGATACAAAACGACCGCTTGAAGTCCCGCGAGTTTTCCGAGACCGCAAGCGGTCTTTTGTTCTCTGCCCCTTCCCCGTCAGGGACGAGGCGCAAGGGCGATCAGTAGTTTTCGGCCTTGATCTGCTGGAAGCTCTGCGGATGGGCGCAGACGGGGCAGATTGCGGGGGCGGACTTGCCGATCACGAGGTGCCCGCATTCGCGGCACTGCCACATCACTTCTTCGCTCTTTTCAAAGACCTTCTTCATTTCGACGTTTTCAAGAAGCTTCAAAAAGCGCGCTTCGTGCGCTTTTTCAATCGCGCCGACGGCGCGGAACTGATACGCCAGGGCCTTGAAGCCCTCTTCTTCGGCCGTCTTGGCAAAGCCCTCGTACATGTCGGTCCACTCGTAGTTTTCACCGGCGGCGGCTTCCTTGAGGTTGCCTGCGGTGTCCGAGAGGCCTTCGAGATGCTTGAACCAGATCTTGGCGTGCTGACGCTCGTTCATGGCCGTTTCCATGAAGATGGCCGCGATCTGCTCGTAGCCCTCTTTGCGGGCGACGCCCGCAAAGTAGTCGTACTTGTTTCGTGCCTGCGATTCGCCGGCAAACGCCGCCCAGAGATTCTTTTCGGTTTGGGTACCTGCATAGGGGTTAGCCATAGCGTTTTCTCCTTATTGATTACATCAATGTCTTCTTCCGAGCGGCGTTTTTTTTGGGGGGGGGCGTCGATCAGGAGAAGAACTTCTTCATCTTATCGAGAAACGACGAACTCTGGGGAGAGTGCTTGGTGCCGCCCTCCTTGATGGCCTCGTCAAACTCCTTGAGCATCTTCTTTTGCTTACCCGTGAGGTTCACGGGCGTCTCGACGAACGCGTGCACGTAAAGGTCGCCGTTGCCGCCGCCGTGCAGGTGCGGCACGCCCTTGCCGCGCAGGCGGAAGATCTTGCCCGTCTGCGTGCCTTCGGGAATCGTGATGCGCGCCTCGGTCCCCATCGTGGGAACGCTCACTTCGCCGCCCAGGGCGGCCGTGGCAAAGCTCAAGGGGAGGTCGGCGTGCAGATCGTCCCCGTCACGCTGGAAGATTTCGTGCGGCTTGATGAACACCTGCACGAAGAGGTCGCCGCAGGGGCCGCCGTTGGGACCGGGCTCGCCCTTGCCCTGAATCCGGATGCGCTGCCCGTCGTTGATGCCCGCCGGAATGTTGATTTCCAGCGTCTTGGTCTTGCGGTTGCGCCCGCGCCCCTGGCAGTCCGGGCACGGATCGGCGATGATTTCGCCCGTGCCGTGGCAGTAGGGGCACGTTTGCTGCACCTGCAGGAAACCGCGGTTGATGTTGATCGCCCCGGTGCCGCCGCAGTGCGGGCAGGTCTTCTTGGAGGTGCCTTCGCGGCAGCCCGAGCCGTGGCAGGTTGCACACTCTTCCCAAACGGGCACGCGAATGTCGGTCTTGGCGCCCGCCACCGCCTGCTCAAGGCTGATTTCCAGCGAATAGCTCACGTCGGCACCGCGGAACACCTTGGGGCCGCCGCGACGGCCCCCGGCCGCTCCCCCGCCGAAGATTTCCGAGAAGATGTCGCTGAAGTCGCCAAATCCCCCCTGCGCCTGACCAAAGCCGCCGAAACCGCCAAAACCCCCTGCTGCGTTGGGATCGACCCCCGCCTTGCCGTAGCGGTCATAGGCGGCACGCTTTTGCGCATCGCCCAGAACCGAGTAGGCCTCACCGACCTGCTTGAACTTTTCCTCGGCGGCCTTGTCGCCGTTGTTGCGGTCGGGGTGGTACTTCATCGCCAGGCGCCGATACGCCTTTTTGATTTCCTCGTCGCTCGCCTCACGCGAGACACCGAGTACCTCGTAATAATCCTGGTCAGCCATAGTGTGTCAGTTGATGCTAAGAAAGACGCCAAGGGCCGAATCGCCTGTTGCGGCGGCCCGGCCCGTGGCGCTGTGCCCGGCGCGGCCGCCCCTTGCGGGGCAAGCGCGCTTGTGGTTCATTGTCGTCGATTCTTCAGAGTCGATCAGTGCTTGACTTCGGTGTAGTCGGCGTCGACCACATCGTCGTTGCCCTTACCCTGCTGCTGGGCGCCGCCCTGCGGCTGAGCCTGCTGTTGCTGAGCACCCTGCGCCTGCTGGGCCTGAGCGGCCTGCTGGTTGAGCTTTTCACCGATCTTCTGAGCGGCGGCCATCAGGGTTTCGACGCTCTTTTCGATCGCGGCCTTGTCTTCGCCCTTGCTGCGCTCTTCGACGTCCTTGATCGCCGATTCGCACGCGGCGCGGTCGGCGCCGTCGACCTTGTCGCCAAGGTCCTTGAGGGTCTTTTGAACCTGCGCGATCGAAGCGTCGGCCATGTTGCGGGCCTGCGCCAGCTCAAAGCGGCGGTGATCCTCTTCCTTGTTGGCTTCGGCCGCAGCCACCATGCTCTTAATCTCGTCTTCCGACAAACCGGAGCTTGCCTTGATCGTGATCTTGTTTTCCTTGCCGGTGGCCTTGTCCTTGGCCGTGACGTGCAAAATGCCGTTGGCGTCGATGTCGAACGTCACTTCAATCTGCGGCAGGCCGCGCGGAGAGGGCGGAATGCCTTCGAGGTTGAATTCACCCAGGAGCTTATTGGAAGCCGCCATTTCGTGTTCGCCCTGGTAGACCTTAATGGTCACGGCGGGCTGATTGTCTTCGGCCGTCGAGAACACCTGCGAGTGCTTGGTCGGAATCGTGGTGTTGCGCTTGATCATGCCGGTCATCACGCCGCCCAGAGTTTCAATGCCGAGCGTCAGGGGCGTGACGTCGAGTAGCAGCACGTCCTTGCGGCCGCCCGAGAGCACCTGCCCCTGAATGGCCGCGCCGATGGCCACGGCTTCGTCGGGGTTGACGTCTTTACGCGGTTCCTTGCCGAAGAATTCGCGCACCACTTCCTGCACGCGCGGCATACGGCTCTGGCCGCCCACGAGAATGACGTCCGAGATTTCCGAGGTGGAAAGGCCGGCGTCCTTCAAAGCCTTGCGGCAGGGTTCGATCGTGCGCTGCACCAGATCTTCAACCATGCTTTCGAACTTGGCGCGCGTGATCGTGATGTTCATGTGCTTGGGACCGGTGGCGTCCGCCGAGATGTACGGCAGATTCACTTCGGTTTCCTGGCGGCTCGAGAGTTCAATCTTGGCCTTTTCCGCGGCGTCCTTCAGGCGCTGCAGCGCGAGCACATCGGTGCCGAGGTCAATGCCGTTGTCCTTCTTAAATTCCGTGATCAGGTATTCGACCAAGCGGCGGTCAAAGTCTTCACCGCCGAGGAACGTGTCGCCGTTGGTGGACAGCACCTCAAACTGCTTGTCGCCGTCGATGTTGGCGATGTCGATCACCGAGATATCGAACGTGCCGCCGCCCAAGTCGTACACGCAGATCTTGCGGTCTTCCTTGCCCATCTTATCGAGGCCAAACGCGAGGGCCGCGGCCGTCGGTTCGTTGATGATGCGCTTGACTTCCAGGCCCGCGATGCGGCCGGCGTCCTTGGTGGCCTGACGCTGGCTGTCGTTGAAGTACGCCGGAACCGTAATGACGGCTTCGGTCACGGGTTCGCCGAGGTAGTCTTCGGCGGTCTTCTTCATCTTGCGAAGCACTTCGGCCGACACCTGCTGCGGGGCAAGCTTCTTGTCGTTCAGAACCTGCACCCAGGCGTCGCCGTTGTCGGCGCGCACGATCTTAAAGGGAGCGCGGGAGACGTCCTTTTGCACTTCGGCGTCGTCGTAACGGCGGCCGATCAGACGCTTGACGGCAAAGAGCGTGTTCTTGGGGTTGGTGACGGCCTGACGCTTGGCGGTCGCACCGACAAGAATCTCACCGTTTTCCATGTAGGCAACGATGGAAGGCGTCGTACGGGCGCCTTCGGAGTTTTCGATCACACGAACCTTGTCGCCTTCCATGATGGCCACAGCCGAGTTGGTGGTGCCAAGGTCAATACCGATGATCTTAGACATTGTTCTTTTCCTCTTGATTCTCTGTTCTGGCCGGTCATTGTGTGTTGGGGAACACCCGTCGACCGTCCGTTATCGAAACTCTTTAAGCCGCCGCCCGACGTTTTTTCCCGCCGGCCCTGCGGCCTCATAACCCCTATATGGGGACGCCCCGTGAAAATTCAACGGGGCGTCTGAAATTTTTTTATCCGGCTCGGTTTCTTAGCCTTGCACCACACTCACCATCGCCGGGCGCAGCACGCGCTCGTGAATTTTCCAGCCGCGCTGGAAGACCTGGGCGACGTCGCCGGCTTTCTTGCCTTCGGGCGCGGGCACCATGGCGATGGCCTGCTGCGTGTTGGGGTCGAACTTTTCATCCTTGGGATCGATGACGCTCATGCCGCTCATCTCGAGGGCATGCATGAGCTGGCGGTGCGTCATCATCAGGCCCTCGCGCATCGGTCCTTCGACCTCGATCGTCATCTCGAGGGCCTTTTCAAGGGAATCCATCACCGGCAACAGGTTCTTGGCGAACTTTTCCACGCTGAACTTTTGCGCCTTGGTGACGTCTTCGGCCGCACGGCGGCGCACGTTTTCCATTTCGGCCACGGCGCGCACGTAAAGGTCAAAGTTTTCCGCGGCCTTGGCGGTGGCGGCGGCAAGCTGCTCCTCAAGGCCCGCGGCCTCGCCCTGCACGCCGAGTTCGGGCGGCAGCTCCGAGCCGGTGGCCATTTCGGCCGCTTGAGCGGCCTTCTTCAATTCCTCGGCGGGATTGGCCGCCTGGGCGGCTTCCTGCGTGCCTTCGTGTTGAGTCTTGCTGTTGATGTCTTCCTGGGCCATGACAATGCTCTTTGACAAAAAAGGTTTGGTGCCGCTTATATGGGGACGCCAAACCTTTTTTTCAAGGGGCGGGGCTTTGCCAAGCCCCAAGAAGATTTGAAGAGCGGACCTCTCAGAGCACCACCAGCCCCTTTTGACCCGTCAGGGCCTTGCGGATGAGGCCCGCGTAAAGCGCCACGGCGTCGGGCTCGGCATTGAGGCACTCGATGTAGTGAAAGCCCTTGCCGCCCGCTTCTTCGTAAAAGTGGCGCAGCTCGGTGTTGATCTCTTCGAGGGTTTCGAGGCAGTCGGCGGCAAAACCCGGGCAGATGACATCCAAGCGCGTCAGGCCCGCCTTGCCCAGCGCCGGCGCCACATCCGCCGCAAAGGGCTCGAGCCACTTGGCCCGGCCAAAGCGGCTTTGAAAGACCGGCACGACCTGCTCTTGGGTGAGGCCCAGAGCGAGGCGCAAGCGCTCGGCCGTCTGTCCGCACTGCGCTTCATACGGATCGCCCCGTTCGCTTGAGGCGGCCGGAATGCTGTGAAAGCTCACCATGAGCTTGCCGTTCTCTCCGAGGGGCCCCACCTTGTCCCAGTGCGCGCGCACGCGATCGGCGAGCACTTGGATATAGGCATCCTCTTCGAAGTAGTCCTTGACGCCCATGACGGGGGGCAGGTCAGGAATGTCTCGGCGCGCACGGCCCACGCCGTCAAAGACGGCCTCGGTGGTCTGCGTGGCGTACTGCGCAAACATCGGAAGGATCAGGATCCCCTCAGGCTTCATTTCCGACAAACGGGCGAGTTCGTCCTCAATGCGCCTCACGCCGTAGCACATGGCCCAGGAGACGAGCACGTCGTCCCCAAATTCCTTTTGCAGGGCCGCGGCCGTGTCGGCCGTCACGGCCATCAGGGGCGAGCCTTTCTGCGTCCAGACGGTCTTGTAGCGGTCGGCCGAGGCCTGCGCGCGCCTCGGCACGACGATCCCGCGCAGGATGGGCTGCCAGAGCAACGGACTCATTTCCACCACGCGCCGATCGCCCAAAAATTCGGTCAGATAATTGGCCACCGCCTCCTTGGTGGGGGCGGCCGGAGACCCGGTGTTGCACAGCAGCACGACGGTTTTGACTTTTTTGTTGCCGAGGCAGGCGGCGTTGGGGGTCGAATCGCTCATTTTTTCTGGTGGGGACAAAGAAAACGGCAGTTTTAAGAAGAATGCGCGCATTGTGCCTGCACTCGCTTAACCGCCGCTTTACGAAGGAGCTGTTTCGGGATAGTCAGGAGGCCGGCACCATGACGTGCCGCTCGCGCAGACGGCGCATCGCCACGATGACGGCCGCCGCGAGCAGACTCATCCAGAATTTGCCCAGCACTTGACCGGCCAGATAATCGATCGAGCCGAAGGCCAGCGACAAAAAGAGCGCGGAGTCCACCACAGAACCAGCCAGGCCAGACGCGAGCACGGCCGAGGCCGGGAAGCGCCGGCGCATCGGGGCGTAGACGGCAAAGTCCGCCAATTCGGCAAAGGCAAAGGCGCAGACGGAAGCGACCACGAGGGAGGGCTCCGAGACGAGCCCCGAGAGGGCCGCGCCCGCGGCGATGGCAATGAGGGCCCAACGCCAGCCCAGACAATGGTGCACGAGGTCACGCAGCACGAGACTTAAGCCGGCGAGCAGCACGGCCGAGGGCGCCCACAGGCCCGGCCAGACGGGAATGAGGCACGGACCATCCTTGGGGCACACGAGGCCCACATGCATGATCACCCAATTACTCACAGGGATCGTGAGCACAAAACAAACGAGCGAGAGCCAGCCGCTCAGGGGAGACTTGGAGCTCCCCGGCTCACCGGTATGAGAAGACATACGGTTTTTCCAAAAGGCAAGCCGCCGCCGGCAAAACAATCCGGTGCGGACAAAAACGACAAAGAGGGCGCGATTTTAGCCAAAAACCGCTGAAAAATCAGCCCTCTTTGTATTTGACGACACCGTCAGACGCTTTCGCGCACCGGCGTAAATTCGCTGAAAAAGCGCATGACGCGCTCGGGCAAATACCCGAGGTCTCCGGGCGGGTTGCCGCGCGGAAAACCGATGTGCCCGCCCTCTTCGGGCTGCTCCAGGTACACGCACTCCGACACATCTTTTTCCGTGGGCAGCGCCCAGCGCGGCAGGAAGGGGTCGTTCTTGGCGTTGAGCAAAAGGAGCGGACGCTCGACGTTTTTGAGGTACCACTTTGCGGAACAGAGCGTCCAATATTCCATCGCACTCTTAAAGCCGTGAATCGGAGCGGTGTAGACGCTGTCAAAGTCGTAAAGGTTCTTGCATTGGCGGACCTTGTTAATGTCGATGATGTCCGGGAAACGCTTGGCCTTGTCGATGAGCTTTTCCTTGAGGGTCGACAGGAACATATCCTCGTAGAGCTTGTTGGCGCCCACGCTCATGATTTCGCTGCCCGCCACCAAGTCGACCGGCGCGCCGATCGAAACGGCCGCGGTCAGAAACGACGAGGTCTTGGGCCGGTCGCCCATGTACTTGGCGATGTAATTACCCCCGAGGCTTACGCCCACCGCATAAATGGGCGCCGTAATGAAGCGCTCGTGAATCGTTTTCAGAATCCACTCGCAGTCGTCGCTGTCACCCGCAAAGTAGGCGCGCGGCAGGCGGTTGGGCAGACCGCCGCAGCCGCGAAAATGCGCCACCACACCCCGCCAGCCGTCCTTGGCGCACTCGTGCATCAGCGCCTCGGCGTAGTGGCTGTGCGAGCTTCCCTCCAGGCCGTGAAAGTGCACGAGCACCGGGGCATCGAGAGCCGTGGGCTCGGGCTCGGACCAGTCCAGGATCATGAAGTCGCCGTCGGGCGTATCGATGATTTCACGGCGATAGGACACGGGCGGGCGCGGGAAAAATCTCGCGGGCACCACGGTCTGCAGATGCGCGCCCGGCAGCCACCGGGGCGCTTTGTAATCGGATTGAAGAAGCGGCATGAGACACACCAACGGCAAGAGTCACGGACGCTCGTCTCGGGCGTCACAATGCGCAAAACTTACCACGAAGCCGCAAAGACGGCACAGGGGCCGCTTTGAAAATCCTCTCCGGATCCGGAGCAAAGCGGCACGTGAAAAGCCGAGTCGATTTAAGCAGAACGCCTTATTTTTCAGGGGTTTTCACGAATTTGCACTTGTCGGCAAGTTGGCGTAAAGTAGGTTTTCGAGTTTGGCAGGGGATCACCGTCCCCGATCAAACGGCAAAATTTTCCGGTTTTAACACGGACTGAAACCGCATCATGCTTCACAGCGCCCGATTTTATTTTTGGTATTTCTATTTCGCCTCCCCGGCGGAAGGAGTACCTGCGCGCGCAATTTAAGACTTGAAGGCACACACGGTACGACAAACCGCCGGGATTGAAAGATCCGGCGGTTTTTTTCATCCCTGAAAATCGCGGCTCTGTCCACGGCACCCAAACAACTGAATCTTTAGACACTAGGGAGACAACACAAAATGCGCAGCACCACCGACGACGTACGCATCAAGGAGATTCGGGAATTGACCCCGCCAGCACACCTCATCCGCGAATTTCCGTGCGAAGAGCCTATGGCCCGCACCGTGCACGACTCACGCATGGCCGCCCACGAAATCATTCACGGCCACGACGACCGCCTGCTCGTGATCGTGGGTCCCTGCTCGATTCACGACCCCAAGGCAGCCATGGAATACGCCGAGCGTCTGATCGCCGAACGCCGCCGTTTGGCCGGCGAGCTTGAAATCATCATGCGCGTGTACTTTGAAAAGCCCCGTACGACGGTGGGCTGGAAGGGCCTCATCAATGACCCGGATCTGGACGGCAGCTGCCGCATCAACCACGGTCTGCGCATTGCCCGAGAGCTCTTGTGCGACATCGTCGGGATGGGGCTTCCCACCGGTGTCGAGTACCTCGACACCATCACGCCGCAGTACATCGCCGACTTGGTGAGCTGGGGCGCCATCGGGGCCCGAACGACCGAATCGCAGTCGCACCGACAGCTCGCCAGCGGCCTTTCCTGCCCCGTGGGCTTTAAGAACGGTACCGACGGCAACGTCAAGATTGCGGTTGACGCGATCGGCGCGGCCGAACACTCCCACTCGTTCCTGTCGGTGACCAAGGGCGGTATCTCGGCCATCGTGACCACCACGGGCAACGAGGACTGCCACATCATCCTGCGCGGCGGCAAGGAACCCAACTTCGATGCCGAAAGCGTCTCCAAGGCCTGTGAGTCCCTCAAGGCCGCCGGCCACCAGCCGCTCGTGATGATCGACGCCTCGCACTCCAATTCGCACAAGCAGTGCCGCGAACAGATCAACGTCGTGGGCGACATCTGCAGCCAGATCTCTGCGGGCAGCGACAAGATCATGGGCGTGATGATTGAGTCGAACCTCGTCGAAGGCAACCAGAAGATTGATCCGAGCAAGCCCCTGGTCTACGGCCAGAGCGTGACGGATGCGTGCCTGGGTTGGGAAGACACGGTGGAGCTTCTCAACAACCTCGCCCACGCCGTGCGTGACCGCCGCAGCCGCATGGAATAAGCCGGTCCTGCAAGCGATCCCCTTCGCTTCAGACGCCTTGCAATCTTCCGCCTCGAATGGCTCCCATCAAGAGAGCATTCGGGGCGGAAATTTTTTGGCGAGCCGGAATAAGCAAAGCCCCGGAGGCTTGCACCTACGGGGCCGAAATGTGGCTGCGGGCGACTGCAAAATCGCTTGCGCAGAGGCCTGCTCAAACGAGACAGGACTTGAGCCCGATGGGCGAACGCCCGGAGCGTGAGACAGTTGAATGTTATTCGACGAAATCTTGCGGGGCAAGCCTTTTGACGATGACCGACGGCCACGGCCCCCTCAAGAAGAAGCGCCCAACGAACAACCCCCGCTTCGGGAAGAGCTATCCCGGCGGGGGTTGTTCGTTTGCTCAAGGAAAAGAGTCCCTGTTAATCCGTGCCCTTGGCGCGGTCCTCGTAGAACTTCTTCTTCCAGGTGGCAAAGCTGCCCTCTTCCAGCGCCTTGCGCATTTCGGCCATGATCGTGGCGTAAAAGTGCAGGTTGTGGATGGAATTCAGTCTCGCCCCAAGAATTTCGTTGACCTTCTGCAGGTGGTGCAGATAGGCGCGGGTGTACCCGCGGCAGGCTGCGCACGTGCACGACGGATCCAGAGGACGCGTGTCGTTCTTGTGCTTGGCGTTGCGGATCTTGATGTCTCCGTAACGGGTAAAGAGCCAGCCGTTGCGCGCATTGCGGGTGGGCATCACGCAGTCGAACATGTCGATGCCGCGCGAGACGCCTTCAACGAGGTCTTCGGGCGTTCCCACGCCCATGAGGTACCGGGGCTTGTCTTCAGGGAGCTGATGCACGATCGCATCCATGATCTCGAGCATCTTTTCCTTGGGCTCGCCCACCGAAAGCCCGCCCATGGCGTAGCCGTGAAAGCCGATGTCTTTAAGGCCCGCCAGAGACTCCTCGCGCAGCTTCGGGAACATCCCGCCCTGCACGATGCCAAAAAGAGCGTTGGGGTTACCCAAGCGTTCAAACTCTTCCTTGCTGCGCTTGGCCCAGCGCAGGGACAGGCGCATCGAGTCGGCCGCTTCCTTTTCCGTGGCGGGACGCCCATCAATCATGTAGGGCGTGCACTCGTCAAATTGCATGACGATGTCCGAATTCAACACCGTCTGGATCTGCATCGAGATCTCGGGCGTCAGAAAGAGCTTGTCGCCGTTAATGGGCGAAGCGAAGCGCACGCCCTCCTCGGTGATCTTGCGAAGCTTCCCGAGGCTAAAGACCTGAAAGCCGCCCGAGTCCGTGAGGATCGGCCGGTACCAGTTCATGAAGCGGTGCAGACCGCCGTGGGTCCTGATGACGTCAAGCCCCGGGCGCAGCCACAGGTGAAAGGTGTTGCCCAGAATGATTTGGCCGCCCATGCCCTCGAGCTCGTCGGGGGTCATGGCCTTGACGGTGCCGTAGGTGCCCACGGGCATAAAGACGGGCGTCTGCACCACCCCGTGATTGAGGGTGAGCTGCGCGCGGCGTGCGGCGCCCTCGGTTTTCAAAACTTCAAACTGCAGAGCCACGGCCGGCCTCCTCGCTGCGGGGTTGTTCGTGATGGGTGTCGCTTACGGCGGGAACGACATGCTTGGTCTTTTCCAAAAAGCACGCGTCGCCGTAGCTGAAGAACCGATACTTATTTTGAACGGCGTGACGGTAGGCTTCAAGGATGCGCTCCTTGCCCACCAAGGCCGAAACGAGCATCACCAGGGTCGACTTGGGCAAATGGAAATTGGTCACCAGCGCGTCGATCACCTTGAAGCGATACCCCGGCGCAATAAAAAGGCGCGTGTCCATGGTCCCGGCCTTGACCGTGCCGTCGTCCTCGGCGGCCGACTCGATGGCGCGCAGGCTCGTCGTCCCGACGGCAATCACGCGGCGGCCTTCACGCTTGGCCGCGTTGATCGAATCGGCGCACTCCTGGCTCATCTCAAACCATTCCGAGTGCATCTGATGCTGCGAGAGATCTTCTTCGCGCACGGGCTGGAACGTGCCCGCCCCCACGTGCAGCGTCACGAGGTTTTCCTGTACGCCCATGGCGTGCAGCTCTTCGAGCAGTTCCTTTGAGAAATGCAGCCCCGCGGTGGGCGCGGCCACCGCCCCGGGGCGCTCGGCGTACACGGTCTGATAGCGGCTCTCGTCGGAAAGCTGCGCCTCGCGTTCAATATAGGGCGGCAGGGGCACCTTGCCCACGGCGTCCAAAACCGTCAGAGCCGGTGCGTTGAAGGTAAGCTCAAAAAACTCACCTTGCCGGCCCCCGGCCACGGCCTCATAGGTGACGCCCGACTCGGAGGAGAAGATGAGCTTGCTGCCGGGCTTGGGCTTTTTGCTCGCGCGCAGCATGCTGATGACGGTGTTTTGGCCCGTCACGCGCTCAATCATGGCCTCCACGGCCCCGCCCGTTTGCTTGACGCCGCGCAATCGGGCCTTGATCACACGGGTGTTGTTCATGACCAAAAGGTCACCGGCCTTGAGGAAATGCTTGAGATCGGTAAAGACCTTGTCTTCGATCACGTCGTCGTTGACGTGCAGCAGGCGCGAGGCCGTACGGTCCGCGAGCGGAAACTGAGCGATGAGCTCGTGGGGAAGATCAAAGTCGTAGTCGGACAGATGCTGTCCGATCAGATAGGAAGGATGAATATCGACGGTCATGTGGCTGTACCGGCCAATGCGTTAAAAAGAAGTGCGCATTGTACCCGCACACGACTGTTTGTGCCTGTTTACGCTGGATTTTTCCAGCCTGCGGCGCCAAGCCGCTCTTGGTGCAAACACATCCGTACACAACTTCGGCCTGCGTCAAACCCGAAACGATTCTCATTTGTAGTGGTTTGCCTGTTGTAGTGCGCTCAACTTGAGATTTGCCCGAGAGCGCCGCCCTCCTACCCGGGAGAACGGTTTCGATGGGGGCGAAACCGGCGCGTCTTTCGCCGAAAGTTTGTCTCCTGTCTTTCAGACATGCAGCTCGAAGTTTTCCGTTGGGCGGCGGCCGTATTTTTCCGAGCCGCCGTTTTTTCCTTTCCCGCCTCCTCTTCATTGCCCCATTTTCCCGACGGCCGACGTTCTGCTTTTTGCCCCAATCCCCGTTTTTCCCAGGCGCCGCGCGGCTTTCCGCCGAGTTCAAATCCTGTTTTAAACTTTTCATTGATAATGATTCCCATTTGCGTTATACTTCCATCCAACTTGAGTTAAGCAAGAGACGGTGCCTCGCAAAGGGCTCGGTGGGGTCGGGCCCGCACCCTCTCACGCGGATGGTTTTTCTCCTGCCGTCCGTGTCTGCTTCTTGGGGTTTTCTCGACTTTGGCGGCAAGCTTTCGCTTGACCGCCAATTTTTTTCGTTGCGCCGGCTGGGCCGCCCGTTTGGCACGTCAATGAAAAAATAATCCGGCCGATATACTTGATAATGATTCTCATTTGTGTTATAGTTCACTTAACTTGAGGCAAACGGAGAACGACGCCTCGAACGGGTTCGGTGGGGTCGGACCCGCGTCGTCTCCCGCGGATGGTCTTCTCCTGCCGTCCGTGTGCTTCATGGGGTTTTCTTTCACCGGGCGGTCCGTTTTCGGCCGCCCGTTTTTTCTTCCCCGAACGCCGAGAATTGTCGCTTGCCTGCACCCCACTCCGGCACCTTGCCACACCGCTGGGCGGTGCCCTCGCCCCGCTTTTGCGTAACGGGAATTTTCACCTCCCGTGTCAAGCCTTTCTTTGCCGCTAGACTTCGGAAAAACCGATATTTTTTCCTTTGCTTGTCCCTTGACCTTGAAACGACTCGCCGCCCTTGCGCCCCTCGGGGTCCTGATCACGTTGGCCGCGCCCCTTGCGGCCGCCGACATTTCCATTCATTTCATTGGGCTCACCCCGGAAATGGAGGAAAACGTGCGCGCGCATCTGATGCTCAGAAAGGACGACGATGCGTACTCGGTCAGAAGGCGCCTCACGAGCTCCGTGCGCGACGCCGTCAAGCCCTTCGGGTACTACCGCCCGCGTATTGCCGTCGAGCCCGTGCGCAACAGTGAAGGCAAGGTCACGGCCGTCAACGTGGACGTCGATCCCGGCGAGCGCATCGTGCTGCGCGAGCCGCAGCTCAAACTCACGGGCGGCCTCTTTGACGAGAGCGAATTTGAGATGGTGCGCGCCCAAATCCCGCGGGCGGGCGATCCGCTGTTGCACGCCGACTATGAGTCCTTCAAGGGATCGATTCAGGCCCTGGCCCTGGAGCTCGGATACTTTGACGGGCACTTCAACAAAAGGAGCCTGAAGGTTTCGCCTCAGGAGGGTTACGCGTACTGGGATGTGGCGTACGAGAGCGGCAAGCGCTATCGCTTCGGCAAGGTGCACTTTGAGGGCTCGCAGATCGATGAGGCGTATCTGAGAAGCCTCATCCCCTTTGAAGAAGGGGACCTGTACGACTACACCACCTACGGGGACCTCTCGAGGCGCCTGACGGACACCAACTGGTTTTCGTCCGTGGTGATGTCCATGCCCTTTGAAACGGCCAAGGCCGATCCGGAGCGAATTCTCGACGTCAACGTCGCGCTCTCGCCCAAACTGAAAAACCTTATCGAAACGGGCATCGGCTACGCCACCGACATCGGGCCGCACGGCAAGCTCTCCTGGACCAAGCCCTGGCTTAATGCGAGCGGCCATAGCCTGACGGCCGCCACGGATCTTTCCGTCGAAGAGCAGACCGTGACCTTCAACTACAAGATTCCGAGCCAAAGCGATCCGCTGCACGACTATTGGGTGCTGCAGACCGGGTACGAGTATTCGGACATCAACGACACGATGTCCTCCTCGACCTCCGTGTCGGCCTCGCGCTTTCAGCTTTTAAAGTCCCAGTGGACGCGCACCGTCTCCGTGGACTGGCTCTACGACAACTTCACGCAGGGCGGCGTCTCGGACAACACGCAGATCATTTACCCGACGATCGCTTTTTCGCGCACGCGGCAACGGGGCGGCGTCTTGCCCACCTGGGGCGACTCGCAGCGCTACGCCGTGTCCGTGTCCAACACCGCCTGGAGCTCGGACATCGACTTTATTCTGATGACCGCCCAGCAAAGTTGGATTCGGTCGCTGACACCCAAGCACATCTTCATCGGGCGCTGGTCGGCGGGCTGGATCGACTCGGCCGACTTTGAGCAGGTGCCGCCCGATCTGCGCTTTTTCGTGGGCGGCGACTTGAGCATCCGCGGCTACGACTACGAATCCGTCTCGCCCAAGAACGCCAACGGGGAGCTTGAAGGCGGCTCGAAGATGTTCACGGCCTCGGTGGAGTATCAGTACAACGTCACGGGCAGCTGGTGGGGAGCCGTCTTTTTTGACGTGGGCCAGTCCAGCCACGAATTCAATTTTGACGACGTCAAAAAAGGCGCGGGCGTGGGCATTCGCTGGCGCTCGCCCATTGGCCTCTTAAAGCTTGACGTTGCCAAGGCCGTCAACGACCCCGAAGAGGACGGCTGGAAGCTTTACTTCGGCCTGGGGAGCACGCTGTGATGAAGATGCCGGACCTCATCAAACTCATCGGCTGGACCGCCGGCGGCGCCCTGGCCCTGTCGGCCAGCCTCGTTGCATTTGCCCTGACGCCCTGGAGCCTGAAAGCCGGCGTCGCGCTCGCGCAAAAGTTTGTGCCCGCGCTCACCGTGCAGGCGGTGGAGGGAACCCTGGCGGACGCGCACCTCACGGGCATCGCTTATCGCACAGAGGCACTCTCGGCCGACGTTGAGTCGCTTACGCTGACTCTCACGAACCTTCGGCCCCTCGACCGACATCTGGACGTGGGCCTCGTGCGTGTCTCCGGTCTGCGGCTTGCCGTCAAGGCCAGCGGCACTCAGCCGAGCGAACCGACGGCAACCAACGCCGCCCCCTTCTGCCTGCCGGTTTCCCTGAACCTCACACGCGTGGAAGTGACGGACGCCGCGGTTGCCACGCCTCAGGTCAATGTGACGCTTCAGTCACTTCTTTTGGCGGGCGGCATGAAGCTCGATAAAGCCACGATCGATTCGCTTGCGCTCAACGCTCTGGCCCTGAACTTGCCTGAGGCCCCAACGGCTGCGCCGGCGACAGCCGCCGCCCCCGTGCCTTTGGCCCAAACCCTGCGGGAGCTGCTCAACAAGCCCTTGCTCACACCGGTGAAGGTGAGTTCCCTGCCCTTGCGCGTTGACGCCAAGGCCGTGCGGCTCTCCGACCTCACCCTCAACGGCGAAACGCTTCTCGAGGAAGCCTCGGCCGCGTTTGTCGCCGAGCCCACGCAGGTGACCGTCTCGCTTCTCAATCTCACGCACCCGCTGGCGCAGGCCAACCTCACGGGTAAGGTCCAGATGGACGGGGTTCTCAAGGCCGATCTCTCCGGCCGAATCACACCGCACACCGCCACCTTGGAGGGAGTCTCCGTCAACGCCGACGTGGCGGTGGACACCGCCGGTCCCGTCAAGGCGCAGGTGACGGCCACGCACGCCAAGAACACGGTGGTTCTGACGGTTATGGCCGACGCAGGTCAGTCGCAGCCCACCGTTGACCTGTCGCTCACGGGCGGCCTGGATCTGACACCCTTCCAAGCCCTCACGGGGGTGCAAGGGAACCTCAAGGACGTGGACCTCTCGCTCAAAGGCTCCTGGGCCGACTATGAAGCCAAACTCTCGACCAAGGCCGCCTCCCCCTTGCTCGCCAAGGAGGCCGAACTCGATGTCTCGGCTCAGGGTAAGGAACTGACGATCCCCGAAGCTAAGCTCCTGGCCCGGGTGGGCGAAAACACACTGGAAGCCGACCTCTCGGGCACCTTGTCTGAGACCAACGCCACCCTCACCGGCACCATCCGCTCGGCCTGGAAGGAACTGCAGGACTTTGCGCAACTCACCGGCGGCGCGCTGCCCGACTCCACCGGCTCGGCGCAAATCGTCCTCACCGCCGGGAGCGACGCGGCGTTTTCACCCGCTTCACTGCAGGCCAATGTCTCGTCTCTGACGGCACAGGGCACCGTGGCGGGCGTGCCCTTTGCCGCCAAGGCCACAGGCAAGGTACAGGGCTTGGAACAGGTGGAAGTCTCCGCCTTGGACCTTAACGTGTCGGACGCCGCCCTCTCGGGCCACGGGGCCCTCAAAAAAGACGCTCTCTCGGGGGCCTTTACCCTCAATGCACGGGACCTCTCGCGCCTGACTAAAACCCTCAAGGGCCGCATCACGGGCTCGGGGACCCTGACGGGCACCGTGACGGTGCCGCAGCTCGAGGCCCGCCTGCGGGCGGAAAACCTCTCCGCCCCCGAAGTGAGCCTGAAAAAAGCCGAACTCACCGCACGACTGATGCCCATCCAAGATAAGACAGACCTGACACCCAAGGCCGACGTCCAGCTCACGGCTGAGAGCGTTTGGGCGGGCGGGCAAACCATCCGGCGCCTGTCGGCCACGCTCACAGGCACCGAAGCGGCACACACGCTGGCTTTTCAGAGCGAGGGCTCTGCGGTGGCCCTCAATGCCACCCTGCAGGGGAGTCTGCGTTTGAAGGACAAGCGCTGGAGCGGATCGCTTGTCTCGGCGGACCTCAAAACGCCCCCGGGCACCTGGTCGGCACAGGGAAAGCCCACTCTGGATGTGGATCTGGCACAGACGCAAGTGGCCGTGGGCGCGCACTGCTGGACGAGCACGCAACAAAGCTTGTCTGTGTGCCTCAAGGACAAGGTGACGGCCGGGCAAACGGGCAAGGTGGTGCTTGACGTCAAAAACGCCGAACTGGCGCTATTAAAGGATTACCTGCCCGAAGACCTTGACCTTTCGGGCCGTACGGACGCCACCGCCGAGCTCACGTGGACCGCGCCCGCCGCGGCCCACGCCAAAGCCGTCGTGGCGCTGACGGGCACCAACCTGGGCGTGGCCACCGAAACGCGCCGGGGCAAGGAAACCGTGACGCTTGAGAAAACCGAGCTCACGGCCACACTCACGCCCGAAAAGGCCAGTGTGCAGGGGCAATTGGCCCTCAAGGACGGTGGGCAACTGACGGCCGACGTGACCGTCACCGATCCTCTTTCTAAGAAGGAAATCTCCGGCCGCGTGCAGGCCGACGGCATTGAACTTGAGAAGTTCAACCCCATTCTCGGGGCCGTTTCGCCGCAGCTCACGGCCCAAGGCAGGCTCTCGGCCGACGTACGCCCCGCGGGCACCTTGTATAAGCCCGCCCTTTACGGCAGCGTGTCCTTGAATGACTTCTCCGCCCAGGGCGAGGCCGTGCCCCTCGATCTGAAGTCCTCGGACGTGATGCTGCACTTTGAGGGCGATCAGTCCCAACTCATTGCGGACCTCAAAACCGAACAGGGCACGGTGTCGGTCAAAGGCAGCGCCGAGTGGAAGGATCCGGCCGCCCCGACGGCCAAGGTGGCCGTCAAGGGCGATCGGGTGCGCGTGAGCATGCCCCCGTACGTCTCGGCCCATGTCACGCCCGATGTGGAAGCGTTCATGACCTTAAGTAAGCTCAAGCTTTCGGGGAGCATCCGCATCAACGAGGCTAAGCTCACCGTAAGCGCCCTGCCCACCGAGGCGATCAGCGCCTCGGAAGACGAAGAGATCATCACCCCCAATCAGGTGGCGGTGCGGGTGCATACACCCCTGCAGATTGAAAGCTCGCTGATGATTCACTTGGGCGACAACGTCAATCTGTCGGCCTTTGGCCTGAAAAGTGACCTCACGGGCGACATGGCCGTCACGCAGACGGATCAGGCGCTGGGCCTTAACGGCACCATCAAGCTCGTCAACGGCACGTTCAAGGCCTACGGGCAGGATTTGGTGATCAATAAAGGGAACCTCACCTTCGCCGGGCCCGTGGCCAAGCCCATGCTCGACTTTGAGGCCATCCGCAATCCCGAAACGATCCAGGATGACGTGACCGCGGGCGTGCGCATCAAGGGCTCAAGCGAGGCCCCGCAGACCGAGATCTTCACGGAACCGGCGATGTCGCAGGCCGAGGCCCTCTCCTACATCCTCAGAGGCCAGGGCCTTGAGACCGCCTCCGAGAGCGACAACGCGATGCTCACCTCAGCCCTCTTGGGTCTGGGCCTGTCGCAGACCGGGCAACTTGTTTCGGGCATCGGTCAAATGCTGCGTGTGTCGGAACTCAATATCGCCACGGCGGGCAGCGGGGACGACTCGGAGTTGGTCGTGAGCGGCTATGTGCTTCCAGGCCTACAAGTCAAATACGCCATCGGCATTTTTGATTCGATCGCCACGCTCACGCTGCGCTACCGCCTGATGGCTCGCCTTTTTGTGGAGGCGAGCTCGGGCACGGCCCAGAGCCTGGACCTTTTGTACGCCTTTGAGTTTTAAAGCGCTGCCCGAGGACGCGCGCTTTGGTTGTAGCCGGGAAACTTCCCCGACTCGGGACACGCCGGCTCGGAGACGAACAACAGCCTGGGCAAAGGGCCCGAAGCCGTGGCCTCATGCTCTGATGTCGAACTTGGAGGCATTTGCCTCTAGGCGGGACAACAAAACGACACTGCTGTGTTTGGCCAACAGCTCCTTTTCCTGCTTGGCTTCCGCCTCGAACCCTCGGTCATCGAGGGCGACCGTCGGGACAATCGTATCCAACATCTCAGTCGGCAACGCCAAAAGCTTGCGAAGAGTCCCGGCACTGGCCGCCGCATTCGGCTTAATGGCATCCACCAATCGATTCCCGATCCGGAAATCAAATTCAAGCTGAATACCCGCAATACCGGAGACCTTTGGTCGATCGATCAGCTTTTCGTTCGGAAACGAAAGCTTAAAAAGCGTCTTGGTCTCTTCAACCAGACTCTTTTCCTCTTTGTACCTGTATGCGTGCTCCATCAGCCATTCGTCAACGGAAAACATAGCCCGCAGATAGTTCGAGACTGCCCTTTCGACATTGTCCATTTTCGTGTAGAGCTCAAAAACTCCGCTGTGGCTCAGGCTTACATTTCTCACACTCACCATCCTGCGCAGAGCGGCCCATTTATGAGGGCTGCTCATATCAATGCCGCAAGACACAATCTCGTGCATTGTCAGGCCGTCATCGAAAATATGGAACGAGTCTCCGATCTGTTCAACGAAGGCATCAAACGGGGCCCCGTTAAGCATTCGGAACGGAGAGTCAAAAGAAAACAGCGTAGAACCATCCCGAGTCTGCTCCGGAGATAGTCCAAATCCCAGTCTTTCTATGGAGAGGCTCATACCAGCACCAATTTGTTAGGATCCCCGGGATTGGGGTCAAACTCTATGTTGGAGCGATCTTCGAAAATCGATATCGCTTTCTCAACGTCAATTTCTTTGTCTTTGACGTCCCCATCCAAAGGCTCTCTTTCCTGGCCAAAGTGCACGTGGGGCCAGTTCAGATCAGTCTTGCCTCCCTTGCGGTTCACCGGACTTCTTACATCAATCTGCACCACCCGTTCCCTTTGCCCGAACTTCTTGTTATTGCGTTCCAGGGTAAAGAGCAACTTTTGCCGCATCGTGCGCTTCCCAAAGGTATAGCAACCTCCCACCCAAAGTCCCTGAACGGAAAACCCGGAGGCATCCTCAACCGGAGATCCGCAGCTAAACACCTGCTCGGTTCTATCTTCTTTTGAGCCACGATCAATTCCCCACTCCAAGTCACGGCAAAAGCGGTGCTCCCCCGTGATCTCCTTTGCTTCTTCAGTGGAAACAAGACCTTGTTCCTGCGGATATTTTCCCATCGGATTTCCTCTTCTTTTTTCTTTGGGGTTTCGGGAAAGCAAAAAGCCGCCCGAGGGCGGCTCTTTTGCGTGCAAAGCTTGCTCTAGTGCTCCTTTCGGATCACATGAAGCGTTTGCCCCCGCACATCGGCACGCTGCTCAAGCAGGGTGTGCCCCCCTTGACGACAGAATAGCGCCAAATCCTCAATGGCGTGAGGATCGTCGGTCAGGACTTGTAATTCCTGACCGACCTCAACCGTCTTCAGGGCCTTCTTGGTCTTGAGCACGGGCTGCGGGCACTTGAGCCCGCAGCAGTCGAGTACTTCGCTCATTGTCTTAGGCGAGCTTTTCGGCAATCCAAGCGCGGGCGCTTTCCAGAGCCGTCGGCACGGCCGCGGCGTCGGAGGCGCCGGCCATGGCCATGTCGGGCTTGCCGCCGCCCTTGCCGCCGCACTGCGAGGCCACGACGTTGACGAGTTCCCCGGCCTTGATCTTGCCGATCAGATCCTTGGTGACGCCGGCGCACAGCTGCACCTTTTCGCCGCCCGTGACGGCCAGCACGATGACGGCCGAGCCGAACTTGCTCTTGAACTTGTCCATCGTTTCGCGCAGCGTCTTGGCGTCAATGCCTTCGAGCGTGGTCAGAAGCACCTTGACGCCGTTGACGTCCTGAGCGGCCGACAGGGCCTCGTCGCCCTGCTTGGCGGCGAGCTTGGCCTTAGCGGTCGTCAGTTCCTTTTCCAGGCGCTTGACGGTTTCGCTCATGTGATCGATCTTCTCGAGGAGTTCATCGGCCGGGGCCTTGAACTTGCCCGCGGCAGCGGCCAAGAGGTCGGCGTTGTCCTGCATCAGGCGCACGGCGTTCATGCCCGTGACGGCCTCGAGGCGGCGCACGCCCGCGGAAATACCCGCTTCGCCAATGATCTTGAAGGCGCCGATGTCGCCCGTGCGCGCCACATGCGTGCCGCCACAGAGTTCCACCGAGTTGCCGATCGTGAGCACCCGCACCGTTTCGCCGTACTTTTCCCCGAAGAGCATCGTGGCGCCGCTCTTGCGGGCGTTCTCAATGCTCATCACTTCGCACTTGACGGCCGAGTTCTTGAGAATTTCGGCGTTGACGAGGTTCTCCACAGCGCGGATTTCCTCGGCGCTCATGGGCTTGTCGTGATGAAAGTCAAAGCGGGTCACCGATTCGTTCACAAGGCTCCCCTTCTGGGCCACGTGTTCGCCCAAGACTTCACGCAGGGCCTTGTGCATCAGGTGCGTGGCCGAGTGGTTGCGCATGATGGCGGCGCGGCGGTCGGCATCGACGACGGCCTTGAACGTGTCGCCGGTCTTGACCGTGCCTTCGCACACGTGCGCCACGTGGCTAAACACGCTGGCCTTGAGCTTGAGGCAGTCCGTGACCTTCAGGAGGGTCGAGCCGTTTTCGAGGATCCCGGCGTCGCCCACCTGGCCGCCCATTTCAGCGTAGAAGGGGGTCTTATCCAGAACCACGAGCACGTCGTCGCCGGCCTGCGCTTCTTCAACCTGCGTGCCGTCCTTGTAAACGGCCAGCACCTTGGCTCCGTCGGTCGTGAGGGTCTCGTAGCCGGTGAATTCGTTGTTTTCACCCGTAAAGAGCACGTCGGCGGCGATCTTGAACTTGCCGGCGGCACGCGCCTTGTTCTTCTGATCGGCCATGCAGGCGTCAAAGCCGTCAAAGTCGACGGTCATGCCGCGCTCGCGGCACACGTCGGCCGTCAGATCCACGGGGAACCCGTAGGTGTCGTGCAGCTTGAAGGCGATCTCGCCCGACAGAACCCCATCCGTGCTCTTACCCATGGCCTCATCGAGAATCTGCATGCCGTTGGACAGGGTCTGCAGGAAGCGCTCCTCTTCGGCGCGAATCACTTCGGCGATCTTCGGATTCTTGATCTCCGGATAGATGTCGCCCATTTCGCGCGCCAGGGGCTCGACCAACTTGTAGAAGAACGGACCTCGGGCACCGAGCTTGTAGCCGTGACGGATGGCGCGGCGGCAGATGCGGCGGATCACATAGGCGCGGCCTTCGTTGCCGGGCTTGACGCCGTCGGCCACGGCAAAGCCGCAGGAGCGGATGTGGTCGGCAATGACCTTCAAAGACGGGCTCTGCGGGTCGACGTTGGTGGCGCCGGCCGCTTCCACGCTCGCTTTGGCCGCAGCCATCAGGTTCTGGAAGAGGTCAATGTCGTAGTTGGTGTTGACGTCCTGCAGGACGGAGGCGAGGCGCTCCAGGCCCATGCCCGTATCGATGTTGGGCTTGGGCAGTCGGTTCATGTTGCCCGCGGTGTCGCGGTTGAACTGCGTGAACACCAGGTTCCAGATTTCCATGTAGCGGTCGCCGTCCTCGTCGGGGCTCCCCGGGGGGCCGCCCTGGACCTTGGGGCCGCGGTCAAAGAAGATTTCCGAGCAGGGACCGCACGGACCCGTGTCGCCCATCATCCAGAAGTTGTCGGACATGTAGCGGGCGCCCTTGTTGTCGCCGATGCGCACGATGCGCTCGGCGGGCACGCCGATTTCCTTGTTCCAGATGTCGTAGGCTTCGTCGTCTTCGATGTAGACCGTCACCCACAGGCGTTCGGGCGGCAGCTTGTAGACGGTCGTGAGCAGTTCCCAGGCCCAGGAAATGGCTTCGCGCTTGAAGTAGTCGCCGAAGCTGAAGTTGCCGAGCATTTCAAAGAACGTGTGGTGACGCGCCGTGTACCCGACGTTGTCCAAGTCGTTGTGCTTGCCGCCGGCGCGGATGCACTTTTGCGCCGTCGTGGCGCGCTTGAGGCTCTTGTCCAGGCCGAGGAAGTTGTCCTTGAACTGGTTCATCCCCGCGTTGGTGAAAAGCAGCGTCGGGTCATCCTGGGGAATCACCGGGCTCGAAGCTACGATGGGGTGCCCCTTGCTTTCGAAGAACTTCAGAAAGGCCGTTCGGATCTCGGCAGCCGTCATGTAAGTGTCGGGTTTCATAGGAAATTTTTCTGTTTTAAAGCCGGCGTCCCGTCCTTGTTTCGGGACGCAACAAAAGAGCGGGATTTTCACCCGCGACAATTCGGCATATTTTACAGGACTGCAGGCGGCCGTTCTCAAAGGCCGGGAGCGTTACCGCGCCCGGCTCTTGGCAAGGGTCCCGAGCCAGCCCACGAGCATGGCCGCCAGCATCACGGCCGCCACACAGCACGCCAGAAAACAGCACTCGGCCATATTCAAAAACCGCCACTGCGGGATCAGGTACCAGCCCTCGTACGACCGGTACCACTCGATGAGCCAGCGCTGCAGCTCGCCCAGCACCGCGCCGTCGGGCACGACGGGGGCGTCGTAGCCGCAGTCCCCCGTGGGTGCAAACCAACCCGGCGCCCATTTGTCCAACGGCAGCCCAAAGGGATAATGGGGCTCCAAGGAGCACCCCTGCATCCCGAAGATCGCATCGGGATCGTTCGAGTGCATCGCCCGGTGAATGCGCATGAGCGTAAGAGCACACCCGAACGTGTAGACAAGGCCGTAGAGCGTGACGGCGTAACCGGCGATCTTCGTCACCAAGGCCTTGGGATTGATCATGGCCACCAAGCACCCCAGGGCCATCACCAAATTGCCGAAGCGAATGTAGACGCACTGCTCACAGGGAAGCATATGCAGCCACCCTTGAAACACATCGTGCGCAATGAGCACCATCACCACCATCGCACAGGCGATGATCCCCCAGGGCCAACGGCTGTCCTGCCAGGCGTTGAGGGTTTGCAGAGGCTCGTTTTTCAAACCCGAGAAGAACCGCTTCATCGCCGTACTGCCTTTACTTGAGGGTGCTCAGTTCTTTGACGAGGGAGGCCATCCCGTCGGCGCTGCGGATGCGCTTATTGAGGATCAGGTACTTGCCGTTGACCACGTAGGCCGGGATCCCCTGGATGTGGGCCACGTCCGCGGCGCCCTTCCAGGAGTCGGCCAGAGTTCGTACCTCTTTGGTTTGGCGCGCGGCCGCAAATTCCTCCGCCGTCACGCCCGTGGCGTCCGTCAGGGTCTTGACAAAGGCCGCCTCGCCCGCGCCCCAGCGCTCGCGCTCACGGTGATAGGCCTTGTAGACGGCATTCTTGGCCTTATGAAAGCAGGAGGCGGGAGCCTCCGTCGTGAGGTTCGCGTCTTTGTCTTTGGTCAGGCACAGGGCAAAGAAGTCACTGGCGGCCTCGCCGTATTTGGCTTTCGCGGCCAGATGCACCGGTGCAAAAGTGAGGCCCGTGTCCTTGGTGAGGGAAGGCACAATCTTGGCGTCCACCGCCCGGTCGTACTTGTAGCAAAACGAGCAGTCGTAGCTAAAGACCTTGACGAGGGTGCCTTGAGTACCGACAAGGGGTGTGTCGAGTTTGACGTAGTCGGTGCCCTCGGTGGCGGCCACGGCCGCGGCACACCAGATGGACAGCCCCACGGCCAGCAACGTTTTTCTGAGCATCTCTCTCCCCTCCCCTTGGATGTTGAACTTGGTGTCGGTCCCGCCGGTCGACACCCGCACGGTTTCCAAGAGGATACCGACCCGCAGGCTCTGCGCACGCCCGTTGCCGCGTTAATCCTCAAACGAATCGATCGGCCTCTGATCCGCATCAAGTCGGCGTCGGGCCGCCCGGAAAAACAAAGCCGGCCGTCCGCCCGCTGTGTCGGGGGATCGACCGCCTTGTCGGCTCCGAAAGCCTGTGGCGTTAATCCAGGGCCGCGGCCATGCGTTCGGCCAGGCTCTGCGCCAGGGCCTTGTCGTTGGCTTCCACCATGATGCGCAGCAGCGGCTCGGTGCCCGAGGGACGGATCAGAACGCGGCCGGCCTCGCCAAGTTCCTTCTCGCACGCGGCAATGGCACCCATAAAGGCCACGTTGCCCTTCCAGTCGTAGCCCTTGGTGATGCGGCGGTTGAGCAAAACCTGCGGCATGAGATTGAGGTCCGCGGTGAGCTCCGCAAGGCTCTTACCCGTGCTCACCACGGCCGCCAGCACCTGCAGGGCACTGACGATGCCGTCGCCCGTGGTTTGGCAATCCAGGGCAATGAGGTGCCCCGAGCTCTCGCCGCCGTAAAGCCACCCCTTCTCGAGGAGCTTTTCCATGACGTACCGATCGCCCACCTTGGCGCGCTCGAAGGCAATTGCGAGTTCGGCAAAACGCTTTTCAAGCGCAAAGTTGGTCATCAGGGTCCCCACGACGCCCGATTCCTTGCCCATGGCCTTGATGCGCTCGCAGGCCATGACGTAAAGGAGCGCATCGCCGTTGTAGACGTTGCCCTTGTTGTCGGCCATGATGAGGCGATCGGCGTCGCCGTCAAAGGCCAGGCCCAGATCGGCCCCCGCCCGAGCCGTGCGCTCGGCCAGATCGTCGGTGTGGGTGGCGCCCACGCCGCGGTTGATGTTAAAGCCGTCGGGCTCGACACCCTCGGCGACGATGTCCGCCCCGAGTTCGTGGAACACCGCGGGCGCGGCATGATAGGCCGCCCCGTGGGCGCAATCGAGGTACAACGTCATGCCCTTGAGGTCCAACCCCGTCGGGAAGGTGCTCTTGCAAAACTCCACGTAACGGCCGCAGGCGTCGTCCAAACGGCGGGCTTTGCCCAGGGCGTCGCTCGCGACACAATGGTGGCCCTTGGCGATTTCCGCTTCGATTTCCTCCTCGATGGCGTCGGGGAGCTTGGTGCCCTGCGCCGCGAAGAACTTGATGCCATTGTCCTGATAGGGGTTGTGGCTGGCGCTGATCACCACACCGGCGTCCAAACGCAGGGCTCGGGTGAGGTAGGCAACGGCCGGCGTGGGCACGGGGCCACAGAGCACGATATCGACGCCGGCGGCCGAAAAACCGGCCTGCAAGGCGGCTTCGAGCATGTAGCCCGACACACGCGTGTCCTTGCCGATGAGCACCGTGGCGCGGTTGGTTTTACTGTGACGGGCAAAGACGCGCCCGGCGGCCTGTCCGAGCAGCAGCACAAAGTCGGGCGTGATGGGCGCCTCGCCCACCGTGCCGCGCACGCCGTCGGTTCCGAAATATTGTCTGGCCATCTTGGGATCCTTTCCGATGCAAGGGGCACGCGCGTCGGCTCCAAAGCCTCACCGACAAGCGTCGCGCCCCGTTTTGGGGCAATTTTAGCGAGCCTCTTTGAGAGCCTGCCAAACGCTCAAGGCCTCACGGGTGGCGGCCACGTCGTGCACGCGCACGAGCTGCGCCCCCCGCTCGACGGCCATCAGGGCCGCGGCCACGCTCGAGACCACGCGTTTGCCGGCCTCGGGTTGGTTGGTGACGGCCCCGAGAAAGCTCTTGCGCGACAGGGCCGCCAGGTACGGTCTGCCCGAGGCCACAAAGCGCTCGGTGTGCTTTAAAAGGGTGAGATTGTGCCCCACGGTCTTGCCGAACCCAAAGCCCGCGTCCCAGCAGATCCGCTCAAGATCGGCGCCGGCACGGCGCAACGCCTGCTCGCGCCCGGTGAGGTACGTTTCGATGTCGCCGATCAGATCGACGTAGTTCGGGTTGTTCTGCATGGTCTTGGGCGTGCCCTGCATGTGCATGAGAATGAGGCCCGCGCCACTCTTGCCGGCCACCTCTTCGGCGCCGGGCAGCTCAAAGGCTCTGACGTCGTTGAGGATTTCGGCGCCGGCCGCAAGAGCCTCGCCCATCACCTCGGGCTTACTCGTGTCCACCGACACGGCAAAGCCCTCTTGCGAGAGGGCCTTGACCACGGGAATGACGCGGGAGAGCTCCTGCTCGACCGTCACTTCGGCCGCGCCCGGGCGCGTCGACTCGCCCCCGACGTCGAGAATGGCGGCCCCGTCGGCGATGAGTTTGCGGCCCCAGGCGATGGCCTCGGCAAAACCGGCATGCTCGCCGCCGTCGGAAAACGAGTCGGGCGTCACGTTGACGATGCCCATGATCAGGGGCCGGGAAAGATCAAAGCGGCGCGTGCGGCACTGCCAAAAGCGCGCAGGGGTGTGGGGCTGAAAGGTTTCGGTCATAAGCAAAGCGGCGGGCTTTGGACCCGCCGCCGTGTGGTTGTTGTGGTTTTAAGCCTTACGCCTTGGGCGCGTCGGACTTGTCCGAATCGGCCGCCTTGGGGGCGTCGCCCTTGGCCTCAGGCTCCGGACGGGGCTCTTCACGAGGCTCTTGGCGAGGCTCGTCAGCAGCCTTCATTTCGGGCTCGCGGGCCTCGTCGGCCTTGTGCATATTCTTTTCGGGCGCGGCAGGCTTACTCGAGCCCGATTCGGGCGCACGGGGCGCACGCGGTTCGCGGCCGGCCAGAATATCGTCGATCTGCTCGCCGTCGATGGTTTCCCAATCGAGCAAGGCCTTGGCCATGCGGTGCATCTCGGGTTGATGATCCTCAATGAGCTTGCGGGCGCGGTTGTACTGCTCATCCAAAATACGGCGGATTTCCGCGTCCACGGCCTGCATGGTCTTTTCCGAGATGTGCGTGGTCTTGGTGACCGAACGGCCGAGGAACACTTCGCTCTCGTTTTCGGCGTAGACCATGACGCCCAACTTGTCGCTCATGCCGTAGCGCATGACCATGTCGCGGGCCATTTGGCTTGCGCGTTCAAAGTCGTTGCTCGCGCCCGTGGTCATCTGGTGCATGAACACTTCTTCGGCGATGCGGCCGCCAAAGAGAATGGCGATGCGGGTGAGCAAATAGTCGCGGTCGTACGAGTAGCGGTCTTCTTCGGGCAGCTGCATCGTCACGCCGAGCGCGCGGCCGCGCGGGATGATCGTGACCTTGTGCACCGGATCGGACTTCGGAAGCAACTTGGCCACCAGAGCGTGACCGGATTCGTGATAGGCCGTGTTGCGCTTTTCGTCTTCGGTCATCACCATGGAGCGGCGCTCCGCACCCATCATGATCTTGTCTTTGGCGAGTTCAAAGTCGTTCATCTCCACCACGCGGCCGTTGCGGCGGGCGGCAAAAAGAGCGGCTTCGTTGACGAGGTTGGCCAAATCGGCGCCCGAAAAGCCCGGCGTGCCGCGCGCGATCACGTCGGCGCGAACGTCGCCGCCGATCGGGACCTTCTTCATGTGCACGTTCAGGATCTGTTCGCGGCCGCGGATGTCGGGAAGCGGCACCACCACCTGGCGGTCAAAGCGGCCCGGACGCATCAGCGCCGGATCGAGCACGTCGGGACGGTTGGTGGCGGCGATCACGATGACGTTGGTGCCGGTTTCAAAGCCGTCCATTTCCACGAGCATCTGGTTGAGAGTCTGCTCGCGCTCGTCGTTGCCGCCCCCGAGGCCCGCGCCACGCTGGCGGCCCACGGCGTCGATTTCGTCGATGAAGATAATGCAGGGGGCGTTCTTCTTGGCGTTTTCAAACATGTCGCGCACGCGGGCTGCGCCCACGCCGACGAACATTTCCACGAAGTCCGAACCCGAGATCGAAAAGAAGGGCACGCCCGCTTCGCCGGCGATGGCCTTGGCGAGAAGCGTCTTGCCAGTGCCCGGCGAGCCCACGAGCAAAATGCCGCGCGGAATGTGGCCGCCCAAGCGCTGAAAGCGCGAGGGGTCGCGCAGGAATTCAACGACTTCCTGCACGTCTTCCTTGGCTTCGTCGCACCCGGCCACATCGGCAAAGCGCACCTTGTTGGCGGTGTCGTCGAGCATGCGGGCCTTACTCTTCCCAAAGGAGAAGGCGCCCGACTTGCCGCCCTGCATCTGACGCATGAAGAAGATCCACACGCCGATTAAAAGCAGCATCGGGAACCAGCTCACGAGAATCGTCTGCAGGAACGAGGGCTCCTCTTCGGGCTTGCCGAAGACCTGCACGCCGTTTTTGCGCAGATCGTCCACCATCCACAGGTCGCCCGGGCTCGTGATCACGTACGCGGGCCCGTCGGCGGGCGTCACGGTGATCTTGCGGCCCTGCACGTCCACGCGGCGGATCTTGCCGTCCTTGGCGTCCTGCATGAACTGCGTGTAGCTCGTCTGTTCGGTCTGCATGGCCGCCTGGCCCGCGCCGTCAAACTGACGGAACACCGTAAAGAGCACGATCGCAATGAGTAACCAGACCGCGATGCGGCCGATCATTCTGTTATCCAAGATATCCCTCTGTTGATTACGGGCACCCCGTCAAGGAAATGCCCCGTCTCGAATTCTGTTGATTTGACGAAGACCGGGGGCGCCGAGAAGCGGCGCGCACCCGTGTGCAGATTAAGACTAAAGCAAAAGCGGCGCAATTGCCGCCTTTGCCTTAAAAGATTGGTTAATAAACTTTGCTCGGGGCCGCGGTTTACTTGGCTCTTTTTACTTGGCTTTAAGGCGCCGCGCCACCACGTACATTTCCGCGCTCGAGTCACGGCTGGCGGCGGGCTTGCGCTGGGCCACGCTCACAAAGTGCCGCTTGCAGTTTTCGATGAACTGCGAGTAGCCCGAGCCCTGAAACGCTTTGGTGACGAACACGCCCTCGGGTTTGAGGTGCTCGACGGCAAATTCCAGGGCCAGTTCGTTTAAGAGGAGACTGGCGTTGGCGTCGACCATCGCAATGCCAGAAAGGTTCGGCGCCATGTCGCTGATGACGACGTCGAGCTTGTCGCCGGCAAGAATCTCGTTGAGCTTGTCGGCGACTTCCTGCTCGCGAAAGTCCCCCTGCAGGAACGTGACGCCGTCAATGGGTTCCATGGGCAGGATGTCCATGGCGACGATACGGCCCTTGAGCTCGCCGTATTTGTCCGTGAGGCGCTCTCGCACGATCTGCGTCCAGCTGCCCGGGGCACTGCCCAGGTCGGCCACATTCATGCCCGGACGGAACAGGTGTTCGGTGTCGTCAAGCTCGGTGAGCTTATAGACCGAGCGGGCCCGGTAGCCCTCACGGCGGCTCTTTTTGACGAAGGGGTCGTTGATGTGACGCTCGATCCAAGCACGGTTGGATCGGAGTTTTTTTAGGGACTTGGGCATGAAAGAATTTAGAATACGCTCCGAAGCATCCGCTTTTTAGACACTACGACGCATTTTTGACAATGACAGAACTCATTTTAGAGCGTAACGAAAGACTGCGCCTGCGCGCCGACGCCCACCACCTGCAGCCCGTCGTGCTCATCGGCGAAAAGGGCATGACCGATGCGGTCATCAAGGAAATCGCCCGCGCCCTCGACGATCATGGCCTCATTAAGGTGCACGTGGCCGGGGACGATCGCGAAGAGCGCGAGACGATCTACCACACCGTGGCCGAGACCCTCGGCGCGGCCCGCATTCAGTCGATCGGCAAGATGCTCGTCTTTTACCGCGAGCCCGTGGAAAAAGAGGCGAGCGAAAAGGATATGGCCGTGAGCGTCCTGCGCGCCAAGGCCGAAAAGGGCCGGCCGGGCCCGAAAAAGCCCGCCGCCAAGAAAAAGAAGGAAGTCCTCGGTAAGCCCACGAGCGCCAAGGACGCCAAGCGCAAGAGCCGCGCCCGCACGGCCGCCAAGCGCAAGACCAAAAAGGCCTCGATGGGTTAACCCAACCCCACCCCGCCTGAACGTCGGCCCGCTCCTTACGCGATGAGCGGGCCTTTTTGTCGCCCGAAACCGGAACGCACGCTCCCTATAATTTCTCTTAACCTGTGTTTTGCGCAAATCTTTCGCGCAAAAGGAGAGTTTTCCTTATGCTCCTGCGTTTTTCGGTTCAAAACTTTCTGAGCTTTCAGCACCAGTAAACGCTCGATCTGACGGCCAACGCGCGCCACGGCGAAAGCCTGGAGCGCAACGCCACGGCCACCGGCTGTCCGCTTTTTGCGCACGTTCTCAAAACCGCCGCCGTTTTCGGCCCCAACGCCTCGGGTAAAACGAACCTGCTCAAGGCCATCAAAACGCTGCGAGACCTCGTGATCCGCCGGGAAGTCGTCGGCCCCAATCCGATGGAAAACATTCCGGGCTTTGCCTTCGCGGACTGGCCTTTTTCGCCCACCGGCTTTGAGATCACGCTTCTGTTGGACGGCGTTCCCTACGTCTATGCGCTGTGGGTGCGAAACGGCACCGTGCTTCGCGAGTCGCTGAGCCGGCACGCCGGCCCGGGCAAGCGCTGGCGCACGGTCTTTTCGCGCACGTTGGACGAAAACACTCCCGGCCGGAGCTACCACTACGTCTACGGCGCCGGTTTCGGCACCGGCCGAAAGGTTTTGGAAGCGCGCACGGGGGCGGACCACACCTTTCTGGGCACGATCGAAAAAATGGCCAACGACCCGGCCTTTAAGGATGCGGTGCTGCGGTTTCTGCGCGCGGCCGACCCGAGCCTGTCGGCCATCGGCCTTGAGCTCTACCGAGACGAGCCTTTGGGCAGGGCCCCGGATCCGAGGCTTGGCGAGGCGCCGACGCAAGACGGCTCGGGCCTCTTGCTCGTTTCTCTGGCGCATCGGAGCCCCAAACGGCTCCTGACGCTTTCCCTTGGCGAAGAAGCCTTGGGATTGCGGCGTTTGCTGCACTTGGCGGGATTTTTCGTGCCGAGCGGCTGTCGAAATCGGACGCTGTGTCTGGACAATCTCGAAGCCGGTCTGCACCCGACGCTCACCGAATCGCTGCTGCGCGACTTTCAAAGCGCCGACGCCGGCCCGTCGGCCCCGCAGCTGCTCTTTACCTCACACGGCGACTTTCTGCTCGACAACGACACGGCCCGGCCCGATGCGGTGTTGCTGCGGCGCGATCAGATCTGGCTTACGGAAAAGAACGCCGAGCAAGCCAGCCTTCTGACCTGTCTGGATGATCTGGGACCGCGCAAGGCCGAGTCCATTCGCCGCGGCTATCGGCTCGGGCGCTACAAGGCCCGCAGAGCCGTGCCGCAGGACTTGTCATAAACGGTCATTTTCGGTCATTTTTCGGTCATTTTCGACGTCAGCAAGCCCGCGTCCGCGTCTTCGGCGCGGGCTTCGCACGCTCGTTTTTGGATCAAAATCAAACGTTTTGCGCTTTTTGTCGGATTTATGACCGAGTTGTCATTTTTTTGTCATAAAAGTGTCATAAATGTCTGCGACACTGCCGTTGGATTGTTAACAACCCATCCGTGCTCAAATGTTTGACTTCTATTTCGTCATCCTCGGCTTTCTGGCCGTGTTGGCGTGCTTTGACCTGTTCGTCGGCGTCAGCAACGACGCCGTGAACTTCCTCAATTCCGCCCTAGGCTGCCGCATCGCGCGCTTCCGCACCACGATGTGGGTCGCAAGCTTCGGCGTGCTTCTCGGCGCCACCTTCTCCTCGGGCATGATGGAAATCGCCCGCTCCGGGGTCTTCCATCCGCAGCTTTTCACCTTCAACGAAATCATGATCGTGTTCTTTGCGGTCATGATCGCCGACGTGCTCCTGCTCGACACGTTCAACTCCCTGAGCCTACCCACCTCCACCACCGTTTCGATCATCTTTGAACTCTTGGGCAGTGCCCTCGCCGCAGCTCTTTACAAGATCTATTCGGAAAGCGGGAGCTTTACCTCCGTCGTGGACTTCATCAACACGGCCAAGGCCCTGACGATCATCTCGGGCATTCTGATTTCCGTGGCCGTGGCCTTCGTCTCGGGCATGGTGGTGCAGTACCTGATGCGCCTGCTCTTTACCTTCCACTTTGAGGCGATGTACAAGCGCATCGGCGGCATCTTCGGCGGCTTTTGCCTGACGGCGATCTTTTACTTCCTGGTGATGAAGGGCGCCAAGGGCGCGAGCTTCATGCACCCCGAGTGGATCGCCTGGATCAACGCCAACACGCTTGTGATTTTGTGCACGCTCTTCATTGGCCTGTCGGTCATCTTTTCGATTCTGCTGTGGACAATCAACCTCAACATTTTCCGCATCGTCATTCTGAGCGGCACCTTTTCGCTCGCGTTTGCCTTTGCGGGCAACGACTTGGTCAACTTCGTGGGCGTGCCCCTGGCGGCTCTGGATGCCGTGCGTGACTTTATGGCCAACGGCGGCGACGGCGCGACCTACATGATGTCGCACCTTGCCGAGCCGGGCAACAAGGCCGCCACGATCTTCCTGCTCCTGTCGGGCCTCGTGATGGTCATGACGCTGTGGTTCAGCAAGAAGGCGCGCCGCGTCGTGCAGACCTCGATCAACCTTTCCTCGAGCCAGCAGGGCGAACACGAGCAGTTCGGCAGCTCGCTTCCCGGCCGCATGATCGTGCGCTACACGATGAGCCTGGGAAACGTCATCCGTCAGATTCTGCCCATGCGCGTTCAGGGCGCGCTGCACTTGCGCTTTACGCCCCGCAAGCTCGCCCGCAACGAAGAGCCCCTGCCCTTTGACTACGTGCGCGCGTCCGTGAACCTCGTGATCAGCTCGATTCTGATTGCGTCGGCCACGAGCCTCAAGCTCCCCCTGTCCACGACCTACGTCACCTTCATGGTCGCCATGGGCTCGAGCTTTGCCGACGGCGCCTGGGACCGTGAAACGGCCGTGTACCGTATTTCCGGGGTTCTGACCGTCATCAGCGGCTGGTTCCTGACGGCCTTTACGGCCTGCTCGGTGGCCGCCGTCGTCTGCCTGATGGTCATGATGGGCGGCACCTACATGATGATCGCCCTGATGGTCTTCGTGATCACGATCCTGATTCGCTCCAACTTCCTCAAGAGCACCGACGAAAAACGCCAGGCACGTCGTTTGGAAAAGGATGACTGCTACACGGTGCGCGACGCCATCAACGAGGCCGTCGGCTCGCACCTGCAGCACTCGGTGGACCTCTTTGAAGCCACCGTCAAGGCCTTCTTGGCGGACAACGAATCGGCCCTGCGCAAGATCAAGAACGAGTCGACCGAGTTCTTTGAACTCTTGAGCGCCGAGCGCAGCGTCTACTACGAGATGGCGCAGCAAAAAAAGTCCGACACCAAGCTTGACCGTGACGCGCGCTACTGCTACTACCGCGCCTACACGGGCATGCGCGTGGTGGGCAACAACCTGCAAAAGCTCACGATCACGGCCAAGGATCACGTGGCCAACCGCCACCGCGTCTACAAGGGCGAGCTCAAAGCCAATCTGCTGCAACTTGCCGGTGACCTGCAAAAGCTCGGGCGCTCCGTCAAGGGCCGTCACGCGCTTGAGGGCGTGACCCTGAACGGCAACGACATCATTCAGTCGATTGACCGCATGCAGGAAAACCTGCTCTCCTCGATCGCCACCGAGCAGATCTCGATGCGCGGCTGCGAGCTCTACCTCAACTTCCTGCAGTTTGCCCGCGAGCTCGTCAACCGCTACAGCATCGTGGCGGTGCTGCAGCGCGAACTCAACGACTTGTGCGACCGCGCCAAGACCGAGGATGAGGCCGCTCAGGCAAGCAAGCCCAAGGAGCCCACGCCCCCGGCGCCTCCGGCCAAGGCCGCGCAAAACATCCTGCGCGCCCTACATGTGACCGGGTTCGGGAAGAAATCCCAGTAAGCGGCCCCTGACGCTAGCCGACGCCTCGTACAATCCTTGTGGATTGTGCGGGGCGTTTTTCTTGAGGCCCCCACCAAAATTTGGGAAAGAAGACGATGACTGAGCGCGGTTTGATTTTGTTTGATCTGGACGGAACCCTGGCCGACAGCGCGCCGGGGCTCTCGGCTGCGGCCAATGAGATGCGCCGGCGCCGGAGTCTATCGCCCCTGCCTTACGAGGCCTTACGCGAGCACTGCGGCAGCGGGGCGGCGGGCCTCATTTGGGCCGGGCTGCGCCTCACGCCGCAAGCGGCCGTCTTTGAGGCCACCAAGCGCGAGTTTCTGACCTACTACGCGCAGATCATGATGGAAAAAAGCACCCTGTTTGCGGGCGTCACCGACATGCTGACCAAGCTCACGCGCCGGGGCCTCACCTGGGGCATCGTCACCAACAAAGTCATTGACCTGGCCCGGCCCCTGTGTGAAGCCAAAGGCCTGGCCGATCAGGCCGCCTGCATCCTTTCGGGCCAGACGCTGGGCGCGCCCAAGCCCGCCCCCGACGCCCTCTTGTTGGCCATGAAGACCCTGGGCTTTACGGCGGGCGAGACGATTTACGTCGGGGACGACGCGCGCGACGCGCAGGCCGCGCACAACGCGGGCGTGGCATTTGTGGCCGCGGGCTGGGGTTACACGGGAAGTGGCTTGGATGTGAGCCGCTGGGGGGCGGCGCAGGTGGCCGGCCGCGTGGCCGACCTGCCCGCCATCTGCGAAGGACTGCTTTAACGAGCCTGAGGGGTGGATTCGGGCGTCGTGCGCCCGTCGCTCCCAAAGGCCAAACGCTTTAAGGCCTCCAAGCGGTCGCGCAGCACCGCGGCCTGCTCGAAGTCCAAATCGCGCGCACACTCGAGCATTCTCTTTTCCGTCTCCTTGATTTCTCGCGCGAGGGCCTTTTCGTCCTTGATGTTCAGACCCGCCAGACTCTTGATGTCGCCCGCTTCCTGCGCCGAGGCGTCGGGCCGGTAGACGCCGTCGATGATCTCGCGCACTTCCTTGACGACACTGCGCGGCGTGATGCCGTGCTTGAGGTTGTAGGCCTTTTGCTTTTCGCGGCGGCGCTCCGTTTCGTCGATGGCCTGCCGCATGGAGTCGGTCATGGTGTCGGCGTAAAGGATGGCCTTGCCCTTGACGTTACGGGCCGCGCGGCCGATGGTCTGAATCAGGGACCGGGTCGAACGCAAAAAGCCTTCCTTGTCGGCGTCGAGAATCGCCACCAGGGACACTTCGGGAATGTCGAGGCCCTCTCGCAGGAGGTTGATGCCCACGAGCACGTCAAAGACCCCCGCGCGCAGGTCGCGGATGATTTCCACGCGCTCGACGGTGTCGATGTCCGAGTGCAGGTACCGTACGCGCACGTTGTGCTCGCGCAAAAACTCCGTGAGCTCTTCGGCCATGCGCTTGGTAAGGGTCGTCACGAGCACTCGCTCGCCCGCCTTGGCCCGGTCGTTGACTTCCGACAGAACATCATCAACCTGGCTGGTCGCCGGCCGCACCTCCACTTCGGGGTCCACCAGGCCCGTGGGACGGACCACCTGCTCGACCACCTGGGCGCTCTTTTCCAATTCGTACGCCGCGGGCGTGGCCGACACGAAGACCGCACGGCGCATCTTGCGCTCGAATTCGTCAAAGCGCAGCGGACGGTTGTCCATGGCCGAGGGCAGACGAAAGCCGTAGTTGACCAGCGTTTCCTTGCGGGAGCGGTCGCCGCGGTACATGGCCCCGAGTTGGCCCATCATCACGTGGCTTTCGTCAAAGAACATGATGCTGTCGGCGGGCAGGTAATCGATCAGGCACGGGGGCGCTTCGCCGGGCGCCAAGCCCGTCAAATGGCGCGAATAGTTTTCAATGCCCTTGCAAAAGCCCACCTGATCGAGCATTTCCAGGTCAAAGAGCGTGCGCTGCTGCAATCGCTGAGCCTCAACGAGTTTGCCGGCCTTATTAAGTTCGTCAAGGCGCTCCGAGAGCTCCTTTTTGATGCTTTGAATGGCCCGCACCACCTCGTCGCGCGGCGTGACGTAGTGGCTAGCCGGGTACACCACAAAGCGCGGCACCTTTTGCTTGACCTGGCCCGTCAGGGGGTCAAAGAGCACCACGGCGTCCACCTCGTCGTCAAAAAGCTCGATGCGCACGGCCACTTCGGCGTGTTCGGCGGGAAACACGTCGATCGTGTCGCCCCGCACGCGGAACGTACCGCGCATGAACTCCATGTCGTTGCGCTTGTACTGCATCTTCACGAGTTGCGAGATGAGCTCTTTGCGCTCCTTGACGTCGCCCGTGCGCAGAATCAGGCGCATCTGCGTGTAGCTTTCAGGCTTGCCGATGCCGTAAATGGCCGAAACGGTGGCCACCACAATCGTGTCGCGCCGCTCGAGGATCGATTTGGTGGCCGCCAGCCGCATCTGCTCGATGTGTTCGTTGACGGCCGAGTCCTTTTCAATGAAAAGGTCGCGGGCGGGCACGTACGCCTCGGGCTGGTAGTAGTCGTAGTACGAGACGAAGTACTCGACGGCGTTGTTGGGAAAGAACTCGCGCATTTCGCTGTAAAGCTGCGCGGCCAGCGTTTTGTTGGGCGCCATCACGAGGGCGGGCACGCCCACCCGCGCGATGATGTTGGCCATCGTGTAGGTTTTGCCCGAGCCGGTCACGCCCAGCAGGGTCTGGGCGCTGTAGCCGGCCTCAATGCCTTCGGTGAGCTTTTCGATGGCTTCGGGCTGATCGCCCGAGGGGGCGAATTCGGCATGCAGCTCGAAGGGAGAGTGAGCGAAAGTGAGGATCTGAGTCACGAAACCACGCGTAAAGTCGAATTTCTAGTCCAAAAGACGGGGGCGGGCCGCACATTCCGTACAAGTGCGCTCTTGCGCAGGCACCCGAGAGGACTAATATTAGTTGTTGCGGCCTGATTCGACACGCCCTTGGTGTCGTCGGGTGCCTCACAGAAAACATTTTTACCGATAAAAAATAGACAGGGAAGAAATATGTCTGACGCTTTGTTCAGCAGCCTTACGGCTGCCCCCGCCGATCCGATTCTGGGCGTGACGCAGCGCTTCCGCCAGGATCCGCGTCCTCAGAAGGTCAACCTCGGTGTCGGCGCCTACATGACCGATGCGGGCGTCACGCCCGTGCTCGACGTGGTCAAGCAAGCCGAAATGGCGCTTGCCGCGCAGTGCGTCCCGCACACCTATCTGCCCATCAGCGGCCTGGAAGGCTACGGCACGCACGTGCAGCAGATGGTCTTTGGCGAGACGAGCGAAATCGTTCTGTCGGGCCGTGCGGCCACCGTGCAGACCCTCGGCGGCACCGGGGCCCTCAAAGTCGGCATGGACTTCATGTACCAAATCTGCGGCGAACGAGTGGCCGCCACGTCCCTGCCCACCTGGGGCAACCACAACGCCATCCTCAAGATGGCCGGCTACGACGTGCGTCACTACCGCTATTACGAAGCCGAAACCAACGGCCTGAATTTCGACGCAATGGTCGAGGACCTCAAGGCCCTGCCGCCCAAGAGCCTCGTGGTGCTGCACTCGTGCTGCCACAATCCGACGGGCTATGACCTGACGAGCGACCAGTGGAAGGTGGTCATCGACATCTGCCGGAAGGGGGGCCTCACTCCCTTCCTCGATATGGCCTACCAGGGCTTCCGCGAAGGCTTGGACGAAGACGCCGAGTCGATCCGCATGTTTGCCGCCTCGGGCATGAGCTTTTTGGTGGCCACGTCCTTCTCCAAGTCGTTCAACCTTTACAGCGAACGCATCGGCGCCCTGACGGTCGTCTGCCAGAGCAAGGCCGAAGCCGACATCGTGATGACGCAGCTCCAGGCCGTCATCCGCTGCAACTACTCCAACCCGCCCGCCCACGGCGCCCGCATTGTGGAAACGGTTCTGGCCGACCCCGCCAAGTGCGCCCACTGGAAGGAAGAACTCGGCGGCATGCGCGATCGCATCCGCACGATGCGCCATGCCCTCGCGGACGAAATGGCCCGTGTCGGCGCCAAGCGCGACTTCAGCTTCGTGACGCGCCAGGCCGGCATGTTCTCGTTTACGGGTCTGACGCCCGAACAGGTTGAGCGCCTCGCGGCCGAATACGGCATCTACGCCGTCAAGAACGGCCGTATCTGCATCTGTGGCCTCAATACCCGCAACGTCGAGTACGTGGCCAAGTCGATCGCCGAAGTTCTCTAACGCACCCCGGCGGATCCGACCGGATCCCTACCGCATCCTCGAGCGATCGGGGGTGCGGTTTTTCTTGCCCGCAGCCAAACGGCTCCCGCCATTGAAAAATCCCCTATTCTCAATGACTTAACGGCAAGAGCCAACGGACATCCCACTTTTTTGCGTCAAACACTTGCAAAACGGCGAAAAGACCTATATAGTTTCGATCCTGCATTCCCCGATAGCTCAGTCGGTAGAGCAACGGACTGTTAATCCGTGGGTCGTTGGTTCGAGCCCAACTCGGGGAGCCACCCTTCCTTTTGAAGGAAACGGTGAAAAGAACGCGTCGCTTCGGCGGTGCGTTTTTTATTGTCCGAGGGTCTTGCCCATCGGGCGCAAAAATCGGTATTGTTTTACCTTACGCATTCCCCGATAGCTCAGTCGGTAGAGCAACGGACTGTTAATCCGTGGGTCGTT
>ERZ1026848.87-NODE-87-length-47326-cov-10.547228_pt1 | contig 47326 bp, 36 predicted proteins | sample MGYA00380154_ERZ1026848 | MGnify/ENA primary metagenome ERZ1026848 (study PRJEB33269, sample SAMEA4719790) | human gut metagenome | biome: human-associated habitat; feature: organic feature; material: feces | place: Cameroon | collected 2013-10 ...
CCCTGCTGGCCAAGAGCCTGCGCCCCCTGCCCGAGAAGTTCCACGGCCTGACCGACACCGAGATGCGGTATCGCCAGCGCTATGTGGACCTGATCGCCAACCCCGAGGTCAAGGACACCTTCGTCAAGCGCAGCCAGATCCTGAAGGAGATCCGGGCTTACTTGGACGAAAAGGGCTTTTTGGAGGTGGACACCCCCATCCTGACCCCCTTTGAGATCGGTGCCTCGGCCCGCCCCTTCTACACCCATCACAACAGCCTGAACATGGACATGGTGCTCCGCATCGAGACCGAGCTGTACCTCAAGCGCCTGATCGTGGGCGGCATGGACCGTGTGTACGAGGTGGGCCGCATCTTCCGCAACGAGGGCATGGACCCCAAGCACAACCCGGAGTTCACCACCATCGAGCTGTATCAGGCCTTCACCGACTTCCACGGCATGATGGACTTGGTCGAAGAGCTGTACAAGCGTCTGGCTCTGAAGATCTGCGGCAGCATGGTCATCCCCTATCAGGGCAAGCAGATCGACATGGGCCACTGGGAGCGCCTGACCATGATCGAGGCCGTGAAGAAGTATTCCGGCGTGGACTTCAACGACTGGCAGACCGACGAGGACGCCATTGCCGCCGCCAAGGAGCACCATGTGGAACTGCCTGAGGTGCCCACCAAGGGTGCCATCCTGGCGGAGTTCTTCGACGCCTTTGTGGAGGATAAGCTGATCCAGCCCACCTTCATCTACGATTATCCTGTGGAGATCAGCCCCCTGGCCAAGCGCAAGCCGGATGACCCCGCCTTCACCGAGCGCTTTGAGTATTTCATCGACTGCACCGAGTACGGCAACGCCTTCAGCGAGCTGAACGACCCCATCGACCAGAAGGGCCGCTTCGAGCGTCAGGTGGCCGAGCGCAAGGCCATTGAGCCGGACTGCAAGGCCCAGGTGGACTACGACTACGTCAACGCTCTGGAGTACGGCCTGCCCCCCACGGGCGGCCTGGGCTTTGGCGTGGACCGTCTGGTCATGCTGCTGACCGACAGCGCCTCCATCCGTGATGTGCTGCTGTTCCCCACGATGAAGCCCATCGACCAGTGATTTTCAAGAAAACAAACGGCAAATCGAAATATTTTATCGATGAATTTCTTGAAAAAGCTGTGTCATCCCCGTTTTGACATCAATTTGACAGCAAAATCCTGAAGAATCATGTCCCGTTATGAAGCGTGACGAATTTCAGATAAAAACGCAAAAGGCTTGAACAAAGCTGTAAGAGCACTTCTTGGAATCATCTGAGAAGTGCTCTTTTTGTTTGCTCCTGCGGCCAACTTCTGTCAGACAGTCACAAAAAACGGAGGATAACATTATGAAAAACGACTACAAGCCCATCAAACCCTTGAAAGAAATCCCTGACCAGCTTCGCAAGCTGCGCCGCCAATTCCTACGTTACCAGCAGGCAGAGATCGTATACAGCCTTTCTCACAAGAAGCTGCTGGAGCTTGCCAGCGATGCCGGGGCAATCTACCGCTTCGACAGCACGGTGCTTATCAACCGGGAGATTTTTGATGCTTATTTGGAACGCTTCCATGAGCCTGCAAGAAAAATTACCGTGGAGGAGGTCGAGGACGAGTGAGCGGCAGTGTGTGGATGTTCTCTGACCAGATCGACGATGAAGATATGGATTTTATGCGGCATGAGTTCGTGACTTACAGCATGGCAAGCGATTATTATGGGCTGGGATTGAAACCTGTCACCCGGATGGCACATGAATGCGGGGCTATCTATAAGATCGGCCGGAAGATTCTGATTCGGAGAAGTATTTTTGAAGAATATCTGCGTCAGCAGAGAAAGATTTGAGGTGGGTGCAATGAATGAGCAGAACTATAAAGAAGTCTCCACGATTGGACACTGGGGCAGAATGCATGGTCGCTATCTGAAAGACAACCATCCCGTGCGATATACAGTTCTTCTATTGTCTGGCAAGTTGAATGGCTATTTGGCCGAACTTGACCAACAGGTAAAGAAACAGTTGGAGTTAATTGTTCAGCAGATGGCAGAGTGTGAGGACGTTACAGAAGAATTGAAAGCTACCGACCAGATGGAATGGGTACGCAGGATGAATAACATTCGAAATCGTGCAGAGGAAGTTATAAAAACAACTCTAATTTATCACTAAAGTAAAAATCCACGACTTGTATATGCCGTTTGCATTTACAAGCCGTGGATTTTATGTTATTGACTGTCAGGATTCAACTAACATTATTTATGATTTTGTACATCATCAATTTTTGCATGAAACAGGTCCTGAATAACATTTCTCAACCGTTTCGCAGATTTATTAACAGGCTCATTTTCTTTTACCGATTGAATAACATTCTTATATTCAGTTTCTGGAATAACCGCCACAAAATCCAAAAATAGTTTCGCACGCGATGCTCCAACGTAAAAGACCATACCATTCTTTCCTGTAAACGAGTCAGGTTTCAGGTCAACCATAATAACCGCCGTTGCTTCAAGTCCTTTGAAGCGCTGCGCAGTTGTCATGCGATAACGCTTACGTTTGTAGCAATAGTACCAGTATTTGTCTGCACCCTCATCAGGTGATTCCAGTCCATCGCGAAGTGCCGTATAATCCATCGTACCAACTGTCAGCAAAACAATATCTGTTATATCCTTTGCCTGAAGGTCATCTAATACTTTGTTTACAGTCTCTTTAATCAGCGAATCGTCATTGAGCAAATGAAATATAGGTTTTTCCGCACGAACGGCCCAAGGATCTATGACTTTGGACCCGCTCCACCGTTTTTGCGGAAGCTGAAGCGGCGTTAAGGAAGTTTGAGAAATTGCACTGGTATTACGACAATTCTGATAAAGTGTCAATCTGCAATCACTATCAGTAATGTAACTTGGCAACTCGTATGTCCGATTGCGTTCACCCTGAATTGCTTGGTTCCGGTCATAAAAAAGGTAAAATGTCCCGCCGGACTGCAAAGCCGCTTCTCGTAGTTCATCAATGATTTCAACATTTCTATCGCTTTCTTCCTTTGACGGAAGAAGCGCGAAATCCTGTCCTTCATCAATAATAACGTGTTTGTATGGAAAACCTTCTTTATAAAGCCATTCTTCCAATCCCTCCCAATCATCATAAGTGCTTGCATATCTTTGAGCCAAGCCATTGATCGTATAGAAATCTACATTTCTGAACTGCTCATTATAGCTTGCATCTTCAGAATGTTTATGCGTCTGATCAAGGTTATCTCGCAAAAGACGATTGAAGCACAAGAATAAAACATTTTCCCCGGAAACACTATTTCTCCGTGCCTTTTCCACTGCGATCATAGTTTTTCCTGTTCCCGCAGCTCCGTTGATGACAGCCGTAGGCTGTTCCTCCAGAAAATCCAAAATCCGTGTTTGCTCTGCCAAAAGTTTATTGAATCCTTCCAGCATCCGCTGATTTTGATATTTAGGTGTTGGAATCAAGTCAAACTTTGGTGCGAAGAACTTTTCCATCAGCAGTCTAAACTCGCCATCCAACAGTGGTTGTGTTGCATTGCTGACCTCTGTCTTAAAAATTCGTTCAATTGCGGGTGTCGGGTTTTCCAGATCATCTCCGCAAAGCGTGATTCTCTTGTCAGCTTCCGGAGGCAGTGTCAGCTGTGAAAAATGGCTTCTTGGTATATCCAGAAACCACACTGCATGCAAGAATTTACACTTTGATTTGAGGGCTCTGATATTATTGTCCTGCTGCTCATCGAAAGCTGACATTAAATAGTATTTGGCACTCTCAGCCTGCTTGTATGGGCCATTGTGCGGCATCAGCGTTCCATTTGTGTAATACCATTGGCCATTTTCATAGTGAATTCCAGAGCCTGCTTTTACTTCAATGCATAAAATTCCCTTCTGCTGGTTCACTACAAGGAAGTCGATTTCGCGCTCCTTGAAGAAATTTCTCTGATTGATTGTCACCAGTGACAGAGAATGAAATACGTAGTAATCATCCGGTAGGCGACTGAGTGCTTGAAAAGCCGTTCCCTCATGACTTGCAGGGTCAAATTCACGCGGTATTTCGGGAATCATTCTCGCCATTTATTCTTACTCCTTTTCGTCGATACACTGAAGCAATTCTTCCAGCACAAAATGTTCGTCCAACAAAAAGCTTGTCCAGTCATACCCGCTCAATTGCTCATATTGGCCCACTTCGGTAAACAATGCCACTTTTTGTTGCGGCCAGATAATATCAGGCCGCACACTATCTCCATTAGGCAACGGAAGTTCGATGTCCATGCAAGCGTTCTTTTCATCGTCTTCAGCCACCGCGTCAATGATTCTACGAAGCTTCGCATTTGTTTCTTCGGACAATTCATTGCCCGGATCAGCTAATTCTGCAAGCGCTTCAGAAGATGTCATCCACTCATCCTCCGAGTAGTTTTCTTCCGGGATAATAAGTGCGCGACTTCCCTTTTGGCAAGTAGATTTTCGCTGTTCATCATTATCAGCATCAATCGTAATTTCCGAAGATTCTGTATTGGTGGCAACTGCCAAATTCCGCCACTGCTTCAAAAAGGTTGCAGCTTCCATACGGTCGATCTGATCATGATATTTCTGATTATAATAATTTCGCAGACACTTATAGCACGAGCCATCGCAATCGCAATCTTCACAAATCGCGATTGCTTTCTCGATAACAGTATTCAAAACCTTACCATCATCTGTCACCAAGCGACGTACATGGCCAGCGCCACCAGCTACTGCGTCATAAAGAATAACCGAGTAAACTTTGTATCCACTTTTTACTTCACGGAACAGTGTTCCCTTGATGTCTGTGCGCTCAATTCCAAGCTGACGGGATACCCCTTCCAGCAGTGCATATATAACCGAAAGCATTCGGTTATAATCGTTTGCTGCAGAGTGCATAAACGTCAACTTTGCAACATCTGTTTTGAAATCATGCGATAAATAGAATGTCTTTGTCGGCTTTTGGCTGCATTTGCAGTTATACCCGAATGCTGTCTTGTGTGGAATTTTAAATTCGGCTGTTCCCTCAGTTGCATAGCCACATACTGGGCAAACAGCATATTCCGCTTGTACAATAACTGCCAATGTATCGTTTGTTGTGGATTCCACTTCTACTTTATGCCCGTTTGCTTCAAATACCCACTTACCGATTTGATTACGAGAAGTATCACCCACGTAATAATCTTCCGATTTATATTCCCGTTCGGGACGCTTCATTGGAACTTCCTCAGTCTTGAGATCCGCAATAAATCCCATTCGAGGTTCCAGAGTCTGCTTCCACCGATTCCGGGGAATTTTTTTATGACAAGAAACGCATTCACGTCCTTCGGAAACATCCTCCTTTGTAAAATTTTCCTGCGTACAGTCTTGGTTTGGGCAAATGCTGAAATGACCAATCTCCCAACTGTTATCGTCTTTCTTTGGCAGCTTGCGAATGTATCGGCTGGTATACATTTTTCCATCTGCAACGACTTGAGAACCCGGCGCATACTCTGCAACAGCCATCTGTAAATCTCGAATCAAACGAAGATCTTTATCCCCGTTTCCTCCTACAGCGATTCGCGTGAGCATCTCCACCGTATCAACTGGGAATCCATATTTCGGAAGGACATTGCTGCGCACCAAAAATTCAATAAGATTTCTTTTGCCAGCATTATCTTCCTCTGCCATCCGAAATCTTCTCAGCTGGCTATTACATTTTCCTGCTTCCTCGATTTTACCATTTTTATTATACTCTTTTAGCTTGTCCTCATATTCCCTTAGTGTGTCAAGGTAGTCGGTTACAGCTATATTCAGAACACCGTCTTCACCTGTCAAATGCTCTACCCATTCCCATGTGTCAATTCCCATCATTGAATGGATATTTTCAGGAATAGATTTTTTCAGACGCTGAAGTAACTGTTCCGGTTTTTCTTGTAAATACGTCTTAAACAGTTCATAGCCATTTTTATTTAAGAAAACATTCGCATTGTTGCTATTATACACTTCCTGATGATTAGCAAAGAAATCCGCAAGCGCAACGGCATAGATGTGTCTGTATACAACCTTTTTATTTTCAAGTTCGAATACCGGTGCTTTGATTTTTCCGCTGATCATATCTGTCGGATGCTGATAAAAAGTAAAGTCATGTGAACTTAGCTTTGCATAAGTCATAACAAACGCAGCAGAATCCTTGGAACGACCTGCACGACCTGCGCGCTGCACGTAATTTGCTGGACTGGGCGGCACATCCCGCATATAAACAGTTTCCAACGAACCAACATCAACGCCCATTTCAAATGTGGTGGAGCAGCTAAGCGCATTAAGTTTTTTGTCAACAAAGGCTTTTTGATAAGTAGTCTGCTGGTCTCTGGACAGTTGTGCCGTATGTTCTTTGATATACAGCGGTTTCATATTCTCACTCTGATATAGTTTTGCATAGTGGTTTGTAGCCAGTTTTTCAGCAGGGTCATACGGTTCCAACATGCCAGAACACTTGACTGAGGCGCAATGATTCAGACAGTTGTGAGCTGTAATCTTTCCGCACTTCTTGCAACGATAAAATTTTAGATTCGGATCGCCATTTACCCGAATATTAAAATCAGTCGCCTCAAAAGAATAATCTGTATCTCCAGAATTCCCCAAAATTTCAGCCCAATAGTCTTCAAGAAAACTGTTTGCTTCTTCTGCAGAGATATTTAGCGCTTGCTTAATGCGTTCTTGTTTTGCATTATAGTAGTAATTTCCGTTACCGCGCTGACGAGCTGCCCACCCTATAATCCAGCTTTTACCAGCATTTTCAGCATCTTTTATCTTCTTCAAAATTTTCTTAACAGGAGTAAAGAAAATATACTCTCTGTCGGCCGGTGTCAATTGAGCATCTTTTGCTGTTAATGTACCACTATAAACGGCATCCAGCACAATCAAATTTAGAAGTTGCCTTATATCCTCAACATCAACATGATAATTTTCTGCTACAGATTCCAGCATGTCGTAGTTATCATTTTTCGCAAATTCAAATGACAACACACCCATAGATGCAAGGCTACTGGAGCGCCGTGCATTAAACATCTCATTCAAAACTGCAACCCATGCGTTCCGAACACAAACATCGGTAAAAGATTCTTCCGGCTTTGCATCCCATGTTCTGAAACTATCACAACTTTCAAAATAGCTTGCCAATCTTCGAACAAAATCTTTTACCTGAATGCAGGTTTTTCCATCTGTTTTCATCTCATGAACGATGTGCCAGATGCCACGGCGGCGTAAAAATTCCTCGTAGGATTTTTCCATATAACTGGCAAAAAATGCCGCTTCGCTTCGACTATCCGAGAAGCACAGGAATTGACGCGCTTTGGAAACCGTTTTGGCTGTTTGTGTTTTGCTTTTCCCAAAAATGCCAGATGATACAACGCGTTCCTCTGGCGGGATGGCTTTTTGTTCCTTTTCTGGAAGTTGCTCATACAACTCTGTTCCAAGAACTGCTGTTGCTGCTTCACTGCCAAGATAAAATCTGCGCAGCCGTCCAAACCCGCAAGCAATACATTTTGCAGAGGGTGATTCGCTTGTTTTGGATGGTGGGCACTTCGTCACATAAAGATATTTCGACCTGTCGTGTTCACATAAGCCCTCCAGCTGAACATTCATGGCAGTATCAATTCGAGCACAAATCGGACACAGAACATAGTCGTTTTCACCTTTTCCTGCGTCCTCTACATTTTCTTCCGCACCATCCTCGTCCGTTAGTTCTTCTGCTTCATTTTCCTTCAGAATATAGTATTCTGCATTATCCCACTGCTTTTGAACCTGATGCAAGGTATCATCGCCCGATGTTCCCACGACTGCCGTTCTTCCGCAATGACTGCAAATGGCACATTCAAAGACTGCAATATCTTGCTCTCCCACTGTCAACTTTTTCTTTCGCTGGAGAAACAATCTCTTAGGATCTGTCAATGTGATATATGCTCCCTCCAGCGCGCGTACAAAGAAATGATAGCGAGCTTTAATCAAGCTGGCTTTATCTTTTTCTGCGCGAGAACATACATCAATAAAATCAATCAAGTCTTGCTGGCTTGTCAGTTCATTATCCTTTACAGCAGCTCGATAAAGTTCATTCACTGTTATCGGGCCATTGGACTGAATCAATGACCGAATCGAATAGAATAGCTTGCTATGAAGACACAGTTCAAAAAGTTTTTCCTCATCTGCCGCATCGGGTGCATAGTCTATGCTATATTTTTTCAACACTTCTCCCGGTGTATACTTATTTGAGGCTATTTCATGAAAAGCTTCCATTGGAAAGGAATCAAATGCTTTCATGTCTGGCGTACGCACACTAGCACGAATAATATTATCAGGTGTGAAGTTCACCCCGCATAGGTGCTGCGCAAAAGACACAATCTGAGCATCGGCATCTTTCCCGCCAAGTGTAGCACTCGTCAGAATATACTGCACATTTTGGGCAGCATCAATCCGTGCCCTAAGTCTGCGCATCAGGAGCGCAGTTTCCATACCCGTTGCGCCCTTATAAATATGTGCTTCATCCAAAACAATGAACCGCAGCTTTGCACCTGTAAAAACTTTATCATCATTCGGACGCAGCATCATGTATTCCAGCATGGAATAGTTTGTAATCAAAATGTGCGGCGGATTGCTCTGCATTTTTTCACGTGAGATTACTTCGTTCGGGGAGGGTTCCATCCCATATATCCGATGATACTGGCTTCGAGCTTCAGGTTCAGTATATTCGGTATTACCATTATAGAGGCCAAAGCGAATCTGCGGATACCCTTTCAGCAAATCACGCATACGTTCAATCTGATCGTTAGCCAAGGCGTTCATAGGATAAATTACAATGGCGCGGACCGCATCGCTTAGCGTGCCCGCTTCGATTTCTCGAAGCAGACTGTTCACAATAGGAATCAGGAAGCATTCCGTTTTACCAGAGCCAGTACCAGTTGTAACAACAAGATTCTTATGATCCATTGCACGTTCCAGTGCTTTGACCTGATGCGCATACAAAGGCCTATCCAGAGGAATTTCCTTATCCTTTTCCGGGCAGGGTTCCAGTTTATCAAATAGCGGCGATGCCACGCCCTCCGTAATCAGCTGATGAATGCTTTTTGTCGTTTCATAAGAACCACTCAGCTCAATATAGGGGCCTTTGGCAATCATTCCGGGTTTATTCAGTTCTTCACGCAGTTCTCGTGCATAAGTTTCGTCCTGAAAATCAAAAGAAGTTGTAATATAATCGATAAAGCTTTCTTTGATATTGTCCGAAGCTACAATTGGATTGAACATCATTATCACTCCACTTCCACGGTATAATTAAAACTATCTGGTAATTTTCCACGTTTACGGTCTATTGGATTCAATGCACTTTCACGCTTGTTTCGGATACTTCCATACTTGGGATCAATGATAATGCTTGCATCATCATAATTTTGTGGATACAGAACGCATTCATTTTCTTCAACGATCCAAATATTAACCGGATTGATTGGCTCAAAAATCGTGTCATTCAAATCAGTGTTGAACGCTCTCCAAAAGCCGCTCTTCCCATCATAAAATTCCAGAGTTCCACGGTAATAGGGATAAGAGCTTTCACTCTCATAAGGCAATTCCGAAACACCAAGATAATACAAATCCCTTATTCGGAGTGAATGCTCTTTGAGCGAGATTTTTTCGCTTTTACTCTTTTCTGGGTCATAACAGAGTGCACTCGATAATATCAAGCATTTACCTCTGAATCTAAAAGAATTAGGATCACCGATAGTCAGTAAGTAATTTCCAATCAAGAAAGGTTTCCTTTCTTCTTTTCTTCCAAAGATAGACTTTTTCTGTTCAGTCTTTTCAATATAAACCGAGTACGGATATTCACCTTCTGGAACCTTTTTAGCAAACTTAGGCTCAACTACTTCTGATTCAGTCTTTAGGGTATATATCCAAGTATCATCTTTAATAATCGAAAGTTCCGCTGACAGATATAATTCCTTTCCATGTGCCCCAATATAATTTTCTCCAGCGCACCATACTAATGCATCATTGCTAATTTCAAACGGCGGCTTTATAAATTGTTCCTTAAAGCAAATTTTAGCAAGCGCATAGGATTGGTATGCTTCTGTTGTGCCATTTCTATAAATGTCAAGGAATAAATAAACAAACTCACGATCTTCGTGGTTATAGGTTTTCAAGCAGTTTCCGATTTCATAACCTTTTTCAGTCGTAGAAAATGCAAGCTGCTGACTTCCCAAACGTACCTTGTTAGACCATCCTTCCGGTGTGGCCGTTCGAAGAACAGCATTTTGAGGAACTTTTTCATACCATTCAATCCATTCTTTATGGGTGAAAACATTTTCACCCATAAATTCACTCCTCACTACCGGAATGTTGAAACAAATCGTGCCATTCTCATACGGCACCTCAATCGTTTGTTTTCCTGCTTCAGATTGAAAAGATGCATTGTTTATGCCAATTGCTGGGATGCTAATTTGCACCGAGTTGGGTTCATCCAAATAGATTGGCAAATCTGTTTCAACTGAGAAGCCGGGAATACAAAGATATTTTTTCTCGCACGCAATACGTTCTGACAACAATTCCTGAAGTTCAATTTTGTGCAATTTTCCATCTGGGCAAAAATCTATTTGAACCGTTTCAGCCCGAACATATTGCTCGATTGATACCATAACACCATCCAAAAACAGTCTATACGATTCCCACTTCTTTTTCTCCGAAAACTGTATTTTCATTTTTGTTGGTACAGCATAGATCATGATTGGCGCATCATCCTGCCCATTGAAATAGCTGGCGTTCTGCACTGCCGACATAGAAAAACTACAGTGCAGCTTCTGCGCTTTTCCGTCTTTGAAAAAGAGGTCTATACCATTTACGCGCAATCGATCTGTACAGGAAAAGTTGACCCTGTAAAGTTCCAGATCATAATTCACACGCTCTAATCGATCATCTTCGCACTCCAAATCACTATGATAGGGCAAAAGCAAATATCCTGATTCGATTGATGTATCACTGACCTTACCACTTTCACTAAAGCAGATCCAATCGCAGTTAAGTTTCTGATCTGTGCTATAATAAAGCTCGCCATCTGTCCAAATCTCAACTCGGAACGAAAAATCTGTTTTTAGGTAATCGCGATATTGTAGAAGCAGCAAAACCATCTTGCTGCTTCTGAGGAAGTTTTCGTCTCTATACAGTCGCAATTTGATATGTTCATCAATCAATTGACCTTCGTGGTAAATTTTAACAACAGGAGTTGTTTTGTACTGCCGGTCATACCGGATAGCGGGAATTTGAATTCCAACCTGTTTTTCCTGATCCAAGACATATTGAATTTGAATTTGATTCTTGCGAAGTGCAACAAATTCATTGGCACTTCCAGCTCGGATACGCCTTTGCTGTGCGCGTTCATAAGGAGCTTGATCATTATACCAGTCTACAATCAATTTATCCCAGTAGAAAAGGCTCGGATGCAGTTCAGAAGAATCACCAGCAATAAGTGAATCGATTTTTCCAAGCAGCATGTTGCACAACTTGATCATATACTGTTTCCGATTTTCGGTTAATGTTTTTATGCCGGGACTAACAACATCTGATCGGATTTCTTCAGCGGTGTGAATATTATCATTCCAGCGTCTTTTTAGCGAATTGACAAATACTTCAAAGGCTTCATTATCATCCGAAATATACTGGTACTGAAGACTCTTTTCGTAAAATCCGAAAAGCAGACGAAGTAACGCTACCGTTTTCTGCTTTGGTGCCAACGCGTGCGTCATCATAGATACATAGTAGCGTTTTGAGTTTTCCGTAGGAACAAAATAGCGCTTATTTTGTTCTAGAACTTGTTTTATAAGTGAGCAGAGTGTTAAATAAGGCTTCTGTGTACTTTGATATAAGTCACTGGCACCGTAAGACGTAAAGACACGTTTCCAAAACTTTGAATCAGAGTCCTCCGTGTCGGCATCCCAGTCTCGAATCGTCTGAATCATATGGAAAACAAGCAGCTTCTGCTCGAATGGTGTTAAACGCAGCTTGTGTCGAATAAGTTTATCAAACGCTAATTGACCTCTTGCTTCAAGTTCATCACAAAAAATTTCTGGAACAATAACCTCACCTAAGAGCGCTACTTTGTTATAAGCAAATTCTATAAGTTCATCAAGAGTTGCAAACTGACATTCAGTAATGGAATACGGCTCACAAAACATATCCCTCTCCATGTCAGAAAACACAAAGCCTTGCCTCTCCAGCCATGCCCTGCGCCCTGTCCACTCTGTACTCATATCTATTCCACTATGAAATGCTAAATTATAAAGTTCTCGGCAAATTGTCTCATCTCTTTTTAGCGTCTGATACTCATCATAGCAGATTTTCTTATCAGGAAATTTCTGAATCAGCTCGTTCATTACATTGACTTCCGCATTCATCGCAATACCTCTCGCTAGCTAATTGGGCGAAAACACCAAAAACATCGTTTCTTTTCTTAAAATTATAGCATTTTGCATTCATGCAATCAATGGCGTAAAGGAATATGAACGAGTTTCTTTTCAAGCCTGCACCGGAACGGTGCAGTTCAGAAAGGGTTTGGGTCTTCCCAACAAGCATTTTGCAATGCAAAATAGGCATTTGTACGTACAAATGCACTGCTTGCTGCAACTGTATTCCTTCCGAAGGCTTTACTGCTAATAAGTGAGATTGAAAATAGAAAGTTACACAATATCAAAAATTGTTTCCTTCGAGATCATTTTTATGCATTAGGAAAATCAACCTTTACGTGTGCTTTTTAATATCATTTTCAGTGCAGCAGCACTTTGAAGAATCACATTCAACTCGTAATCGCTGCACCCATCCATTAGAAACTCCATTTCCCGCAGCTGTGCGGTAGACTGCACTTTTGGAGAATCCGTCAACAGATTATTGATATCAATATTCAATGCCTGACATACCCGTAGCAAGGTATCTAAACTTGGCTTCTGATTTCCATGCTCTATACGACTGAGGTAAGCCGGTTCTCGTTCTATAAGTAGTGCCAACTGCTCCTGTGTCAGACTTCTGCGTTTTCTCCAGAGCTGAATTCTTCTTCCGATTGCTTCATAGTTGATGTCCATTAAAAGTCCTCCTGTAAATATCTGAACTCAATTACGGCATACTTAGAGATTTAAATTTACAGGATTACTTTTTAGTCAACTATTTGACTTATCGTGCATGGAAAGTGTCTGACAATCAGAATAGAATATAGAAAAAGCTCATCATGCTGAATTTGACACGGAGGGGAGACAATGAAGGAGCATGAACAAGCCAGCAGCAATGTTTTGGAGCAAAAAGCAAAAATCCGATCAAGGTATCAGGGAATTGATCCGAATCTGCTGGTTGTACTTCCAGCAAAAACGGTCGCTGGACTCTATGATAATGAAATTCATAGGCGGGTCGCTATCTATGCCAGAGTTTCAACCGATGATCCACATCAGACATCGTCTTATGAACTTCAGAAAAACTACTATGAAGATTACGTTGCAAGACATCCGAATTGGGAATTAGTCGGTATTTATGCAGACGAAGGAATCTCTGGAACATCGCTCAAACATCGGGATGCCTTTAATCACATGATTGAAGATTGCATTGCTGGAAAAATTGACATCATTATCACTAAAAGCGTATCAAGATTTTCGCGCAACATTCTTGACTGCATCGGTACTGTCACGGAACTAAAGATGCGTACACCACCGATTGGTGTATTATTTGAAAATGAGCAGATATTCACATTGGATAGCCAATCCGAAATGAGCCTTTCTTTTATATCTGCAATGGCACAAGAGGAATCTCATACCAAAAGCACCAGTATGAATGCTTCTTATGAAATGCGCTTCTCTCATGGAATTTTTCTGACACCGCCGTTGCTTGGCTATGATCAGGATGAAAATGGAAAACTCATTATCAATGAGGAAGAAGCTAAAACAGTTCGGCTTATTTTCTTTACCTACTTATATGGTTACTCCACTTCTCAAATCGCGGAATTGCTTACCAACTTAGCGAGACCAACAAAAAAGGGGAGCACTACATGGAGTAGCAGTTCTGTGTTGAATGTTCTCCAGAATGAGCGTCATTGTGGAGAAGTACTGGCACGAAAGACATACACACCAAATTATCTCGACCATCGTACCAAAAAGAACCGCGGTGAACGAAATCAATACCGCTATCGCGAGGATCATGAAGCCATCATATCGCCTGTGGATTTTGTCGCAGTACAAAGAAAAATCAGCAATGCCAAATATGGCAGCAGTGGGGTTCCTGAACTTCACGTCATTCCAGATGGTGCTTTAAGAGGCTTTGTCACAATCAATCCTCGCTGGGCATCGTTTATAGCGGAGGATTATCTGGCAGCATCTGCAGAAATTCAGGATAGTTTACCAGACAATTCTGATGAAATTTCCATTCGAGTTCAAACCGGTGATCCAGACTTTCGGGGTTTTGAGATTGCACGAGCACAATTCTTTGATTCAGCACAAAAAATCAGAGTCACTTTTTCTATGGAAAATATCATGTTCAGTTCAGATGCACTGCAAAAACTAGATAGTCCAGAATATGTTGAATTGCTCGTACATCCGAAAAAACATTTATTTGCCGTCCGCAAATGTAGTAAAGATACTCGTATCGGCGTTAAATGGGCATCGGGAGCTAGTGGAAAAATGTCTCCCCGGCCTGTATCTTGCGCCGCATATATTTCAACTTTATTTGATTTATTCGGATGGAACCAACGCTATCGTTATCGCGCTGGAGGTATCCGGCGGCAACGCAATGGAGAATCCGTTCTTATTTTCGATTTATCCGAAACAGAAATACTGATTCCGGCTGAGCTCCTGAGCGATTTCTGCCATCAGAATGACACATCCAATCTGAAATTTTCGCCTTTGCATCTGCCAGGACGCAAACAAACGATTCTTGCATATCCACAGACATGGGCCAGCAGTTTTGGCAGCAAGTATTATGAACATACACAGGCGTCTGAAACAGCGGCAATCGATCGAGATGGCAAATGGAATGTTACGTCCCGTGGCAAAAAATATTCTGGCGCGGAACCTCAATCCAGCTCACCCGAACAACTCGAACAAAATATATCATGCCTTATCAATGGATTTAGAGAGGAGGCATCTAAATGATTCCTAATCAAGAGCCGGCGGAAGTTTTAGATGATACATTCAGTTTTGATGGATATCAAGTTGTTCGGGGCGAATTTTTTGCACATACATTTGAGCCATCTATTACCTTTAATAACAATCGTCTGTATGTGAATATGGCTTGTCTGAATAAGCTTCCAACTGTAGAATATGTCCAAATCCTTATCAACCAGCTTACAAGGAAGTTAGTTCTCCGTCCATGCCGTGAAGATGAAAAAGATTCCTTCAGGTGGTGCAGTAGCACTGTAAAACGCAAACCGAAACAAATCACTTGTCGGGTATTTTTTGCAAAGCTTGCAGAGTTGATGCACTGGAACTGCTCTTATCGTTATAAGCTTATGGGAAAACTGATCTCTGCCAATCAGGAATTATTGTTTGTTTTTGACCTTTCTTCAACAGAAGTGTATCCTCGCAAAGTATCAGAAAGCGGAAAAATCTGCACTGCACGTCAACCGATCTATCCGGAAGAGTGGAAAAATCAGTTTGGTTTGCCTGTAGCAGAACACCAGAAGCAGCTTCAAATCAACATTTTTAATGGTTTTACTGTATTTGGCATCAAAGATGATTCCTCTATTCCAGAAATGCAGCAGCCCAAAAAAGAGGAGTTTGAGCTATGAAAGAAGATTCTTCACATCCGGTCATTGTAATCGATTGCCCTCGTAATCGAATTCGCATCCATCGGAATACATTGCGTCTTTTAGGAAATCCAAATTATGTTGTTCTGCTAATCAATCCTTCAAATCTCACCCTTGCTATTGCTCCCAGCGCAAAATTGCAAACATCACATACCATTCGCAAGGAAGTGTTGTCCAACCATCAATGCTTTGAAATTTGCAGCAAGTCACTCATTCAGCAGCTATGTGCAGTTCTTCCCGAATGGGATTTTTCTGAAAAATTCCGTGTAACAGGTGAATTCTTTCCCAAAGAAAATATTATTCAATTTAACCTTCGCTGTCCAAGTGAAAGGAGGCTTTCCTCATGAGCGGACTCACCGAAACTCTGAAAATCAATCCGGCTTTGCGTCTGCTGGTGCTGCCGCTGACACCTTCTGAATATGAGTCTCTGGAGCAAGAAATTCTAACAGTTGGAAACCAAAGGCCTGTCCAATGTTGGTATCAATATCTGATATCTGACTTTGAACGCGTTGAAATCAGCCAACGAAATAATATTCCATTTGAGGTAAACCATACCAACTTTTGCACAGAAATTGAAATCGTTGCGCAAATTTGTGAGAGAGAACTCAAAAATCCTCTTCTTCCATCCGACATGCGGCGCTACCTAATTGGAAAACTCTATAACGCTGAAAAAATTATTGCAGCGCATCGTGTAGCAGGTACCGACAGATATAAAGAAAAACGTGGCAGAGAATTGTCACATGCGAAAACCGCCGCCGATGTCCGATTGGTTCACATCAGAGAACGTCTTGGAAGTCGATACCATTTGAATCCCGCAACAGTCACGCGGTATGCTACATATGCGGATGGAATTGACATCATCTTTCAGCATGATGTACATATGGCCTCACAAATCCTTAATGGGACTGTAAAGTTGCCCGTTGATGTTGTGCGTGGCTATGCAATATCAGCTTCTGCAACCGAAAAGTCAAGTTTATCAAATGATTTTTCCCGTTCTTCTGCCTCGACACTTACAGGCCCCAGTGTAAAGGACATGCCTGCATTTGACCCTGATGCTGAGATAAACAGCCTTACCCTAACCATACCTTCATGGATACAGTCGTTGAATCGGACACGTTCAACTGAAAAGCTTTCTTTGATCACCGAGGGAGGGCGGACAAAGTTAAAAAATGAGCTGCGCCATCTCATCAGCGTTGCCAGCAAGTTGGATTCCGCTTTGGAGGTGAAGTTAAAATGAATTTTGAAAAATATGTTCCTAATGTTCATTTTGAGCAGATTCCTATCAAGAATCTGGTATCAAATCAAGAATACCAGCGCAATCTGTCGCAGCTCCACATTCAACGAACAGCGGATCATTTTGATCTATATCAGATCAATCCTGTCAAGGTCAGCCGACGCAATGGCATCAATTATGTGATCAATGGTCAGCATACAATTGAAATCGTTGCTGAAGTATCTGGTTCTCGCGACACACCTGTGTGGTGTATGATATATGATGATTTGGAATATGAGCAAGAGGCAGATGTCTTTGCAAATCAGCAAAAATATGTAAAAAAGCTGCTTCCTTACGAGATTTTCATGGCAAACATTGAAGCTGGGAATGATAAGCAGCTTATTATCAAAGCATTGGTGGAATCTTTTGGACTTCGTATTGCCGGTAATTCAAAACCCGGAAATGTATGCTGCATTGCGACACTAGAAGATATCTACGATAAATATGGCTATGATGTGTTGCAACGAGCAATCCGGCTTAGCGTAATCACATGGGAGGGGGAATCGGAATCCATGACTTCTGGCATTCTTCGAGGAATCACCCGGTTGATCTGCGCATTTGGTGATGAGCTAAAAGATGAAGCTTTCAAAGAAAAAGTGGGGCGATGCACTGCCAGAGAGATCAGCCGTACTGCCAGAGAACGCAAGGCTGGGTCTATTGGCTATGCGGAAGCAATGTTAATTCTGTACAATCGAAAGAATGGAAGCAATGCTGCTCTTAAATGGGCATCGCTCTATGACAAAAATCATCGTCATTCTGAAACTTCTGAGCAGATCTCAATGGATGTATAACGAGTGTTCGTGGGGCGAGTGTACAAGGAAAGAATTGCTGCCTTGCACGCTTTTCATAACTTAACATCAATTATATCAGGACTATCGTCTGCCGTAAAGTTATATATTTTCGACTAAACAGCATAATCTCAGTTGCACTATTTCTGTAATAGTACTCACTCGGCTTTCGAGATGATTTGTAGCGGTATAGTACGATCAATATATTAGAATATTTCTAGTGGTGAGACCTGCTAAAAATGAAGTGTCCGATTTACAGATAAAAAAGTCTGGAACTACTTGGGCTACCAAGAGGTTCCAGACTTTTTCTTGATTTTAGGAATAATTTGGTAAAAGTGGGCCTAACAGGTTCACTTTGTAGGCCTACAAAGCCCACGACTTTCACAATTTGATGTGTTACAATATATACAGAGCTGCAGCATCTCAGCAGGAAAGGACGGCAATGTTACAAGGAATAGGAACAGTTGTTCCTATTTTTTCTGAAAATTGTGAACTGTCAGTTCCTGTTCATTGTAAAACTCTTTTGGTATACTTTCTGCAAGGCTTTGAGAAAACACATCCAGCAAGTACCCCAATTGATATTCGATCGAGATTTTGAATTTCAATTCAACAGTCAAACTTCAAAAATCTGGAGGGCGTTCTTTACTCTCTTTGCATTATATCATGGCACCGTGGAGGACACACTTTGGAAACAACTTTGGAAATTTTTGTAAAAAGTAGACCTGAGAGGTCTACAAAAGTAGGCCTACGAGGTCCACGCGCTTTGTAAGAAATTCTGTTATACTTTTCTTGCAGAGCAAAATAAATCTGATTTGATACCAGCTACTTCTAAGCGGAAAGCGACAAACGCCATGATCTCCCACTGAGGGAAGGAGCGGTAGGTCGCTTTCTTTATAGTATAACAAACACATAACGTCTTTCAACAAAAGGACTGTACCTCTCGATACCGAGAGAAGATTCTAAGACTTGATCTTAGGATATGAGAACCCATTGCTTAGAAGTATGAATCATTTCCACAAGGGAGGATTGTCATTTGCATCAATGAATTCAGAAAAAATGGGAATGAAACAGCCATCCGTATACTTGACAGCAAAAATGCCATTGCCACAGTATCTGCCCTATGCACGATTTCTGCTGAACGCCGAGTTGACTCACAAGGCAAAATTGCTCTACACACTTCTACTTGACCGCGCGACACTTTCGCAGAAGAATAACTGGGTCGATACGGTTGGACGTGTGTATGTGCTCTATCCGATTGCCCACCTTGCACGAGATTTGCATTGCAGCCGTTCAAGCATTACACGCGCGTTCACAGAATTGGAGAACTCCGGACTTTTGGAACGTCTGCACAGCGGATTTTCAAAACCAAGCCGTATTTTGCTCAAGGTTCCGCAAAATGTGCAGAGGTGCCCTTCCATGTTATGCACAGGTGCGTCATCTGATGGTGCAAAAGTGACCAGCATGGATGTGCAAAACTGCATACCTAACCACCTTAATAGGAACCAACAAAAATATAACAACAAACAAAAGCAGAAAAATATGCCGGGACTTCCGGAGTACATGTTTGAAGAAGGTGAAAGTCTATAACCATGCTTGATGAAATTTTAGAGTCGGCTACTGCTGTTACTTCAGATTCTGAAGATTACCGTGGTGAAGATGGTCTGCTCTATTGTGGAAAGTGTCATACGCCGAGAGAAGCCTATTTTCCGAAAGGGATTACATTGTTAGGTAAGAACCGTCATCCGATAGAATGCGTCTGCCGCCGCATGGAGCGTGAGCGGCAAGAAGCATTTTTTATAGAACAGAAACATCTCGGACTGGTACAAAGACTGAAAGCTGCTGGATTTTTGGATTTATCTATGCAGGATTGGAAGTTTGAAAATGATGCTGGATGCAATCCGCAGATGAAACTTGCTCGCCAATATGTAGAGCATTGGGCAGAGATGCAGAAAAAGAACACAGGTCTCCTGATCTGGGGTGGCGTTGGTACAGGTAAAAGTTTCTTCGCGGGGTGCATCGCCAATGCCTTGATGGAACGAGAAGTTCCTGTATGTATGACCAATTTCACCCGGATTCTAAACGAACTGAATAATAGTTTTTCCGGACGAAATGAGGTAATAGAGCGACTATGCCGATATCCGCTGCTCATCATTGATGACTTTGGGATGGAACGCGATACAAATTACGCTTTAGAACAGGTTTACAATATCATCGACAGTCGCTATCGGAGTAAAAGGCCGCTGATCATCACCACGAATCTGACACTGGACGAGATACGGCATCCGCAGGATGTAGCACACGCTCGTATCTATGACCGCGTTCTGGAAATGTGCGTGCCGGTTTCCTGCTTTGGCACAAGCATCAGAAAAGACACCGCACAAGAAAAGCTAAACAACTTGAAATCGCTAATCGGTTAAAACTGATTATTAGAAAATTCACTCAGGAGGTATCCCCATGGGATTTGCACGCAAAGATGTTGAGCGAACGAAAATGAATGCCAAAAAATTCGTCCGCTATCAGGAAGGGGCTGAAAAATACAGTCTCGGTCTGACAAAATTTCAGGAATTGGCAAAAGAGGCCAAGGCGGTTTACAAAATCGACAAGGTGGCGCTGGTCAACTGTGAGATTTTCGAGCGGTATCTGGAATCCTTTCACCTCGCATAAAAATAAGCCGAGAAAAATCTCCCGGCTTTAGATTAATTATATGATGCTGCGCTGCAGAGCAGTATTGTAATGAGTAGTTTGTTTTATGCAGAAATCGATGGTGGCACTTTCTCCATCAGATCTTCCACATTACAGTTCAACGTCCTCGCAAGGCGGAGCAGTGTTTCTGCCTGTGCTTTGTTGATATCTTTCTGCCGCTGTTCGTACTGCTGGATGGTACGCACCGGCACATCGGCCTGTTCTGCCAGTTCAGATTGGCTCAAACCTGCCAAGGCACGCAGGGCTTTCAGATTTGTTTCCGGTTTTGCTGCACGGTACAACTCGTTCATCTTGTCAGCAAACTGTCGCACATCCATCTCGTGGTAGGGAGTATACAGCAGCCGCACCTCCGTGATCGGCACCGCTTGCTCGATCTCCGCAAAACGCAGACCAGTGAACCACTGGTAATAGGCAAGGGCCCAGCCTGTCCAGTATTCCGGGCTGCGGTCGTAGGCATACGAGGGTTGCTGTACAGGTGCCGGTTCTCTGGCCTGTTCCAGCACAGTGCGGGCAAGTTCTACACCGGACAAGCCTACCAGCACCGTACAATCTCCCTGCTCGAATCGGGCAGACAGTTCACTGGCCAGAAACCACTGCCATGCAGTCTCCAGCGGGTGATGCAGATCGTTGACAAGATAATCCAGCATCCGGGCAAGGTTCTTCTGCGCAGCGGCAAGGTAGCTTTTATCGTAAGCGCAGATCATTGGGCTTCATCTCCTCATCGAGAATCGTGGTGATATAAATGTCTCCCCTCTGACGGCGGTTACGCTCCACGTCAAAGTACTGGCGGCGTGCTGTCTGGTCACGGAAAGCCTTTTTCTTATACCATTCTTTAGAATCTGCGGTCTCGTAGCCGAGAAATTCCAGCCGTTCAAAGGCTGCTTTACTTTTCAGCACGAACTGCTGCCCCAGCTTGCCCAAACGCATGGCATTGCACAGCTGGCGGTAAGAGATCGCGCCGTTGATAAAATCGGATGCAAAGGAAAAATAGCTGTCATCTGCCCGGTAGCCAATGATGATGTCGGCAGACTTATAGTTGAGGTGAAAGTTTTTCAGAAGGTATTCTTTGGCTTCTGCGGCCAGTGGGGACGAAGCATCAAATTCGCGGTTCTCCAAAAGAATGGTCAGCCAATGCAGCATCGTGTAGCCGGGAGCGTTCAAGTCCAGAATGGTCAGGCCATCACATTCAATCCTGTACTGGTTGGCGTATCCGTTGTGGTCGATGCCAACACCCCACTCTTTTGCCATGTTCGGATTCTCGGTACAGTAAAAGCCAACACCATAGTCATTGTACGTTTTTCCATAACCGAACTTTGGCTTTTCAATAATATGATCTGAACCGTGGTAGATTATTTTTTCCATAGAATCACCTCTTCAATTTGATTATACTCCCGTGGGAGTAGTTGCGCAAGAGCTTTCTATGATAATTACATTTGAAGAAGGAAATTTGATGCTTGACTTCCTGTCACACAGAAAGTATACTGGTGCTGTGGAGGTATGAGAGCAGCTATGGCAAAGATGGGACGACCAAAATCCGAAAATGCAAAAAAGAAAACCTTGAGCATTCGGGTGGAAGATGCCCTGTATGAGCGTATCTGTGCTTATGCCGAACAACATCAACTGACTGTAACAGAAGTTGTCTTGCAGGGGCTGGACAAAGTTTTGTCTGACCTTGAATAGTATCAAGCCCTTCTTCTTTCGGGAAGGAGAATTGATATGGCAACGACACGAAAAGATCTGCGGGGACGTACCCTGCGAAAAGGAGAGATGCAGCGCAGCTCCGATAAGCGGTATGCGTATTCTTACACGGACCCGCTGGGACGGCGCAAATACATCTACGCAAATGACCTTGTGACCCTTCGGGAGAAGGAAGCGCAGCTCACTAAAGACCAGATGGACGGTCTGGATATTTACGTTGCAGGCAAAGCGACAGTCAATTTTGTGTTTGACCGCTATATGAGCCTGAAAACGAATCTACGCCAGACCACCCGGAGCAACTATCTTTATATGTATGACCGCTTCATCCGCGATACCTTTGGTAAGAAGAAAATTGCGGATATTCGGTATTCGGACGTGTTGCAGTTCTACAATTACCTGCTGGATAAGCAGGGCTTGCAGACGAACACGCTCGAAAGCGTTCATACGCTGCTGCATCCTACCTTTCAGCTGGCGGTTCGGGATGAAATCGTCCGCAAGAATCCCACGGATGGTGTGATGGCAGAAATCAAGAAAAGCTCCGAGCAGACCACAGGTGTGCGCCATGCCCTGACGATTCCGCAGCAACGGGCGTTCATGGAACATATCGCCAATCACCCAGTCTACTGCCACTGGTGGCCGTTGTTCACGGTACTGCTGGGAACAGGCTGCCGCATTGGTGAAGCGTTGGGCTTGTGCTGGGATGATCTGGACTATGAGCGGCGTACTATCAGCATCAATCACAGTCTGGTCTATTACCCGGTGGGCGAAAGCCGCAATTCGGTTCTGCACATCTCAAAGCCTAAAACGGAAGCAGGCGTTCGGACGATCCCTATGTTTGATACCGTAAAGGATGCCTTTGAAATGCTGCATGAAGAACAAAAAGAATCCGGCTGGAACGATGTGGAGATTGATGGTATGTCGGGCTTCATCTTTTGCAACCGCTTTGGTAATGTTCCGAATCCGCAGTCTGTGAACCGCGCTATCAAGCGCATCATTGCAGACTACAACGCAGGCGAGGAAGTAGAAGCAAAGAAGCAGCATCGCGAAGCGGTTCTGCTGCCGGACTTTTCGGCACATCACCTGCGGCACACGTTCTGCACAAGGCTTTGCGAAAAAGAGACCAACCTGAAGGTCATCCAATCGGTCATGGGGCATAAAGATATTCAGACCACGATGGACATTTATGCCGAGGCGACCGAGGAGAAAAAACAGGAATCATTTGAGCGTTTGGCTGCTACACTGGATATTTTTTGATAGCAAAGAAGGGCTCTTACTGAGCGTTTTGTCTGACAGCAAAATTCTTCCAAGGACAGCAAATTGACAGCAAAACTACGAGAATGATGGCGAATCACGAAGGATTACGAATATCGGAAACTCAAGTGAAAATACGATTGTGAAGCATTACGAAGCATTGTAAGCCGGTTCCGGAAAGTATCCCCACGATGAAGCCGATTGAGCAGTAAAAAGCAAAAATCAAACGTATATACGTTTGATAAAATTCCATAAAATGTAAATTTCCTCGTTCCTGTACCAATTTTGTACCAATCTGCGGCACGTTTTGTCAGGAATCGAAGAGATTTGGTACAAGACCACCTGTTGTCCGTGAGGATGATAGGTGGTCTTTTTTGGTTCTTGACGCTTTTTGCATCACCTAACCTCATTGTTTTTTCCGTGAGATATGAGAATAGCAAAATACATTGTAGAAACGCTTTAACGTAGCATAAGGAGATTTCAGGATGAAAGAAACAAAAATCAAAGTCCTTGCACTCCTACCATTAGAACTGCCTAAAGTGGTCGAGCTGGATAATACGCTTGAAGCTATGCGGAAATTTGTAGGCGGCAACATCGAATGCCTGCCCCTGTATGATCTTAATTCAGAGTTCACATTGGTCTGCAACGATGAGGGCAAACTGCTGGAACTGCCTCCGAATCGGATGCTTTGGGATGGCGCAGATTATCTAGCTGGCTCTGGTTTCATTGCCGGAACAGACTTTGAGGACAACATGACCTCACTGACAGCAGAAGAAATCGCTTACTATACCGAAAAATACCGGGCATTTTTAATTGCACTTTAAGGAAGGCGCATACCATGACCCATGATGCTATGACCGAGCACTACGAAGAAATCACTGTCTGCGGCAAGCCTGCACTTTTCACCAGTATCCGCATCAAGAGGGACACCATACCCGAAGGGCTATATGCCTATGATGTCCGGCATGATGATGAATGCCGTGGCATTCCCTGCGAGATTGCACCCTTTATCATGGTCAACCACTTGGGAACCATCATCTTGGCTGAACCGCTGGAACTGCCGGATGATGGGTGGCGGTATATTGACGAAGAAACTGACTGGAACTATGATCCATTCGACGGAGCAGAGAAAAAACAGAAGCCTTGCACAACCGTAGCAGAGTTTATGCGCTTTTGTATGAACAATCCGTTCTAATCCAATATGTCAGGCCGTCTTAAAAACTGACGGTTTGACATAAAAAATGATTGCCTCATCATAGGAGGCAGTCATTTTTTATTGTGTATATGTGTATACACAATATCGTCAAAAAGTCCATGGTCATTGATAGGCTATAACACCGTTTTTCAAATACAGCCCCATGCTTTTCATTCTGCAATTTCATCCAAAAGGTACTGGATGCGACTGCTCGCGGTGCCGGGGATCTTCATTGTCCCGCCGGGCTGCAGTTCCTTTCGCAGGTCACAGGCCGGCGGGTACCCGGCATCGACTGCCACCTTCAGGTAATCCATCGCCAGTGCCGAATCACGGCTGATGCCATCGCCATTAAGGAGCGCCACCGCTACGTAATAGCACGCGGCCGGGCTGCCCAGAACAGCCGCTCGCCGCAGCGCCTGCAAGCGGGCAGCGCCGCCCTGGCAGAGGACGGCCTGCAGCAGAAACCGTCTTTTATCGGTCTCCGGCAGCTTTTCCATAAAATGGTTTGCCTCTGCCTTCTTGCCACGCTGGACCCCCGCAAGCGCCCGCCGGGCGGTGCTGCGCAGCCACTCAGGGTCGCTGCCCATCTTCGGCAAAAGCTTTGCCCACTCCCTTTCACATGCCGCAGGGCCGATCCGGAAAAGCTGATTCGGGCGCACCATTTTCTGGATCAAATCGTACAATGCATTGCAGGCGGGGTTCTGTTCACGCAGCGCCTTGATCCTTTGCTGGATTTCCTCCTGAGCTTCTTCCCTATTCTCAATGCAAAAGCTCTCGCCGGAGGCCACCTCGAGCAACATGATCCCCAGCGAGTACACGTCCGCCCTTGGTGCGATCACCACACCGCCGCGGAGGCGCTCCGGCGCGATATGGCCCGGCGATCCGATGATGATACTTTCCTCGCTGTACGCCGCATCAAATTGTTTGGCAGCGCCCAAGTCGCAGAAAACCACCTGCCAAGAATCTTTCGCTTCTTTTACATAGCGCAGCATCGTATTTTTCACTTTGATATCTCTGTAAGTATATCGCGCGTCCGCCAGCGCCTGGATTGCTTTGCAGCCGGTATGTCCGAGACGAACTACAAGCTCTTCAGGGGTCATCCCCGCGGCGTCATAGGCGGTGGGCAACACCGGCATCAGCTCCTCCTCAAGCAGCAAGGAGATTTTCTCGCCATTGCTGCCCATCCAGACCCTTGCGTCGTACAACGTTGGGAAAAGTGCTGAGGCCGAGAAGTGCTTCAGTGCCTCCGCCTCGCGAACCGCATTACGCTCCGCGATCACCTGGTACTGGCGCCGCAGCGCCTCGTCCAGCTCCAACCCGGCCGGCGGGTCGATCGGGGTCATCTTGACCACAACCGGGGTGGGTTTATCGGTATTGCCAACCCGCCAAACCGCGCCCTGAGCACCGCGGGAGAGCTCGTCCATGAGCTCATAGCGTTTTTCAGGGAACGCCTCGCGGAGAGCGCGCTTTGCTTCAGCCCGTGTGAGTGTGATCATGGTCTTTTTCCTCCTCTCACAGTTCTTCTACCTTCGCCAGCAAAATGGTCGCGTTATCGCTGTATTTGCCCATCGTGGACAGCTTTGCGATTGTGCTTGCCGATACGCCCAGCCGCAGCAGCCATTTAAGCCGACCTTGGCAACAGATTCCATCGGTACATAACACGATGAGGTCGCCTTTCTGCAGCACCAGCTCGTTTTCTTCATACTCGGCTGCGCTTCCGCCGCCAAGGCAGGAAATCAGCAACCTGGGGTTGTCCGCGTCATGCTGAGGCTCGAACAGCTGCTTCAGAGTCCCGTCGCGGTACAGGAAGGCAGGCGAGTCGCCCGTGGCACGCAGGAACAGCTTGTCCTCCGCAAAAACCGCCGCTGTCAGGGTGGTGGCTGCCACATAGCTGTAACGGTTGATTTCGGTCACCACCTGCTCCGCTTTGTTGCAGGCCTCTTCCAGTTTTTCTTTCACGCTGCGGTCCTCCACGCTGCGGTCCTCGCCGATGGGAGTATAAAAGATCTCCCCAAGCTCGTGGGCTGTAGCCGAGCTTGCCAGTTCGCTATAAACACAGCCACCGACTCCATCGAGCACGGCCGTCAGCAGCGGTTCGACCTCGGTGTCCCAGACTCCGCTTGTCTTTTCACGCTCTTCCACCACGCTGCGGCCAACGACCCAGCGGTCTTGATTGCTCCGTCGGCCTCCAGGCATCGTGCACACTTCATAACGTACCTTCATACCTTTTTCTCCTCTTCCAAAATTTTCTCTATGAGTTTTTTTGCGATCGGCTTGAGCTGGCTGCTCGTACCGGATACCTTCTCCCGCGAGAAGCAGCCTGCGTAGTGCTTGCCGTCCTTTGTTTCGACGGAAAACGACAGGAACACGTTGTTTTTATCGCTGTCCCGGATCGTCGCCGTTCCAGTTTTTGCCAGCACGCGTGCGCCGGGGAAGCGCAGCCCATAGCCTTCTGCCGTCGCTTCAAGCATCGAGGCCAGTGCTTCGCGCACACCAGCATCCGCAAGGGGCACAGACAACACCTCAACTCCGCTATTTTCGTAGGTGACCTTGCCGCTCTCTGTCGTGATGCTCTTCACCATGTACGGTTTAATCATCGCACCATCTGGGTGGAGAACGGCTCCAATATTCAATGCGATGGCAAGCGGGCAGGTTTTGATCGGCCCCTGCCCGATCGCCAATTGTTGCCAGCTGCTCAGGTTCTCCGGATCAAAGATGAGCTGCGGGGCAAGTGTCGTGCCCCAATCGAGCTCGATCGTGTGATTGAAGAAAAAGCTGTCAACCGTTTCCTCATACAACTCTTTGCCGACCTGCGGCGCTTTTGCAGCGAAGTATGTGTTGATCGAATGCTTTAACGCTTCGGTCAGATCGACTGCCCCATAGACCGCGTTGCCTGCATTTTTGATTGCCCCCTCCTGACCGGTATCGGTGTAGTGTGTGTCCATGCCGGACGCGAGAATCGCCGCAGCATCAACGATTTTCTGGGTCGACCCCGGCTGAAGCGAACAGGTCGTTGCCGGCGGATACCAGAAATCGGGTTCCTTGTTGAATTTCTCCATTTTTTCGCTCAGGTTGTTGAGCTCGAATTCCAGGTTCTCACTGGGGCGCTCGGCAAGAATGCGCACCGCGCCGCTGTCGACATCGACCAAGACGCAGCTCCCGCGGAAGCCATCCAGCAACTCGTATCCCCACCGCTGCCAGCCCGGATGGACCGTCGTCTCTAGGGTGCTCCCATGCCCATGCGGCACCTCACTATAGAAAAGGGAATCGGCATAGAGTTTGCGAAGGCCGCTGGTACCGTAAGTCTTGCTGCGCATCCCGACTACGCTTGTAAATGCCGTTTCAGTGACAAGAGCCGGCATGCCCTCTTCACTCGCGACGGTAAAGGCCGTGCCGTCGCACCCGGTGATGACCCCTTCGAGCGTCTGTGCGCGGCGCCGCTCCAGGAGATACCCGTTCTTTTCATCGTCGAGGGCCGGGTCTACGCCCGGGAAGAGGGCGGCTTTGCGGGCTGTTGCAAAGCACAGTGCTGCACTGCCTGTTACCGCACCACACCCCAGCAAAAATGCCCTGCGCGTCATAATGTACTTTTCCATTTTTTCACCTCACCTCTCGAGATAGTGCCTTGCTTCCACTGCTTTCAGATCCCCAGACCCAACCAGCGCAGCGCCTACCGTAAAATAGGTGCTTGCCAGTGCCGACCCGCCCAGTGCCAGAAAAGGTGAACCCACACCGACGATCGGCCCGAGCGCAAACGCGCTGACCGCATTTACTGCCAGTTGTGCTCCCAACTGTGCCGTACAGGCAAACGCAAGCACACAGGGGAAGTTTGCCCCCGCGCGCCCTGCTGCAGCAATGCCCCACAGGACGAGCCCCGCAAAGAGAAGGAGCACCAAGAACAAGCCAAGCATGCCCCAGATCTGAGCGATGCTTACCAACACCATGTCATTCTGAGCGGCCGGTATAAATACCCGGCTATCGTTGCCAAACCAGCCGCTGAGCAGGATGCCCTTGGCTGCTGCGCTGCTCTGGAAGCCGTCTCCGCTCCCCAGAAGGCGGTCGCAGATTTTCCGGTAGATAATGGCACCGGGTTTGAAACCGATCTGAAAACACAGCTTTGTGACCAGTACGCCCGCATACAGGGCCAGCCCCGCAAAGCCAAGGCCGATGCCTGCCCACCGCAGCTGATGTACCGACAGGAACAGCACCAAGATACAATTGATCCAGATCAACGCAAGGGTGCCGAACTCATTGCACAACGCCAGCCCCATGGAATGCAGCGCCAGGATCTTGAATACCGTCATGGTCTTTTCTCGGTCCGGTTGTTCGCGGTCCGTGGCGGCACGCACTGCGGCGATCATCGCCAGAAGGCGTTCCGCTTCGGTCAGCTGGAAACTGCTTCCGCCGATCGTCAGCCACGCCCTCGTCCCGTGGCTGGACGGCTGGGCCAGAAGCAGCAGATACATGCCCACACTCAGGGCATTGACCAGCCGGATCATGCTGGCTGCCTCCAAGCTCGCCAGCCAGAAATAAGACATTGCGCCAAGCACCGCCATGACCATGGCAACACACGTATGCAGGATCAACTGTGCGGTGTTGCTGCTGTCCAGCACTATCTGCGTGGCCATGCCCGCTGTTGTCAGCATCGCCACCAGCCGAAAGCCTCTCTGGTCGACACCAAAAACACCTGCAACCACTGCCGCCGCAAGCCATGCCGGCAGCAGCCAACGGCTGGCCACCAAAAAAATAGCTGCGGCCCAGCCATCCTTCCACACCAGAAGCGCTGCCCATGCCAGATGCAACACAACCAGAAACAAGGCTGCGTGCACCACTTCCTTGCGGATCTCCCGGCGCCTGACCTGATGCCAGATGAAGCGCGGGAGCTTCACCCCGCCCAGCAAAAAGCGGGCCAGCTGGCTCAGCGCAAATTTTAGGTCAGAACCAAGCTGCCGTACCCACTGGTTCGCTTCTGCTTTTACACACTCCAGCATCCGGATCACCTCCCGCTCATTCACGCTCCTGGTAATCATGGTTTTTCTTTGCATCGTTCTTGACGGGAGCTTCTTTGATTTTGAAAATGCTCTCATCATTATGGATAATTTTCATCTTACGACAGGTTCCGTTCGGTTCCATGCGGCTTCGATTCACGCTGATGTACACCGGACACCCTTCCACAAAGAGAAGACGTTCTTCCTTGTATTTCGCGATCAAATCAAACGCAAAATCGTGCTTTTCCGTGTTAATCCGACACATGCGGCCGTCACCGCCTTCCACTTCGCAGACGAGGTCGGGTCTCACGCGCATGTAGAGTTTTCCGCTTTTTCCGCGGAAGACAACGATGGGGGGTTCGTCCGTGACCGTAAGCTTCGCCGCGAGGCTGCACAACGGGTAGTTCTTCAGCTCGATCACCTGCTTGATCATCGGGTCTTTTACCGCACCGCCGGGCCACTTCCAACAGATACCAATGTACTCACCGGAGCCGGCCGTGAGGTGCTTATCATTGAGCTCAATGACGGTGCGCTCGTTATCCCGATCCAAGACATTCAGAATATAATTGCCGAAAGCCTCTTCTTTTTGCGGCGCAGCCGGTTCACTCACCGCGTTACAGAGGTTGCGGAGCACCTCGGCAGCCGTCCCGGAAGACCCTGGGCTGCCGCCCTTCTTTTTGAGCATCGTGTATACCAGCCCGCAGATAGCGGCAATGACTGCCAATTTGAACACGGTCAAGCCGATGCTGCCGCCCGTAGAAGCAGCCGTCTGGGTCGCGGTCTCCACCGCACTCGAAGCAACATTTGTAGTCATGATCTGACTCCTTTCTTTTTGGAAAGCCATTTTCCTTTCAGTGACCCTATGATATCAGATCCGATACCCCTAGCGCCCGGAAACACCCCTCTTTTCGGCCCTTCCCAGATTTTCACAATTCTTTCACATTTTTTTACAAATTTACAAATTGCGTGCCACGATGCATGCCGCCATGCCAGCCAGATCCAGCAGAAAGGCCAGCACCACGCAAACGATGGCCAGGGCGTTTCCTTTTGAACTGAGGCACACAGCCATGAATTCAAGCGGGCTGTGAGATGTGGTGTAGCGTCGGAGCAGCGTGTCGATGTCTTTGATTTTATCTGTCTTTGTGTCAGCCGCCAGCTTCGATGTGGCAACTTCACTGCGCAAGCTGTTCAGCCGTTCACTCCAAACGCCCTGCCAGTTGTCTGCGTCGGTAACCGCATCGGCATCGTCCAGTGCGGCGATACGGCTGACCATGACCGTGTTGGTATCCAGCAGGCTGATGTACTCTTCCAGCGCCGCCCGCAATCCAGCGCTGCTCTTCATGTCCATGCCCGCATCTGCATTGTTCAGGGCCGTGTCAAGCAGGCTACGCAGCTGTGCCGGATCCTGCTCTTTCTGCAGCAAAGTCTTTTCCAGCTGGTCAATGCTCTGAGCGGCCAGAGTCGTCCCCTTTTCCAGGCTGTTCTGCACCCGCTGCAGGTCGTTCCGGATAATCTGGTGAGCCTCCGCGCGCGCCGTCAACGCCGCCTGACGCTGGATCGCGTTGGTCAGCTGTGCCGACAGTGCATCGGTCTGCTCTGCCGTCAGGCCCTTGCGCTTCTTCTGCTGGACGATTTGCTCGATCTCCTGCGCGACCTTCGCCTTCGCAGTTTCGTTATCCTCGGCATCCAGCGCGGCAAGCGCATTGTCCACCTCCGCCTTGGCCGCCTCAAAGTCCTTGTTGGCCACATCGTCCAGTGCCGCTTCAAGCGCCAGATAGCTCGTGTCGCTCATGGGGTCAAACCCGTCCGATGTCTGGCCCCGATACTTGGCCAACATCTTCTCGGCGTCCAGATCACCTTCCACGGTGTCCAGCGAGGCGCGCACGGCCTCCAGATTCTTCCACAAACCGTCGCGCGCTGCGGTCAGGCTGTCCCCTACTGCGTCCTGAATGTCCAGTAGCTGCTCCGTGTACTTCGAGGTGATGGTCTGCTGTGCCGCGGCGGCGAAACGTTCTGCCGGGTAGGCTGCCAAGACCATGCTTTGCGCCGAAAAAAGTGAGGAGAGCACCAGCGCCACCACATAAATGACCGTCAATTTCACTCCCTTTTTCGGCAGACGCTCCAGTGCAGCTTTTGTCAACTGGATGACCAACGACAGCCCCCCTACAAAGAGCAGATTCAGAACCGTTTTTTCTTCAAAAAAAGATTCCTTTAGACCGATGCCGGTCGTTACCAGCGAGATCAAGTTCGAGGCAATCACGACCAGTGCGCAAGCTGCCCCTACGCTGCTTGTCCGGGTCCGGATATCGTACTCCTCCATCTTGTGTCACTCTCCTTTCATTTTCGTTTGCTGCTTTTGATACTCTACAAAGGCGGCAATGTCCTTCTCAAGCCGGCCATCCAACACATTGAGTTTTTCGAGGTCGGGCAGGTGGTTGGGTTCTTCTGTCGGTTCAAAATGGTTCAGGCTGCGCTTTTGTGCGGGTTGGCTCACCAGAAAAATACCGGCGGCCTGCCATGCAAGACTGCCAAGGTCGCACAAGCTCCCTGCCAGCACCTGCCAGGGCTTGCGCTCCCACAGGATCTTGGCGAAAGAGACTGCCGTGGCTGCCGCAAACGCCCCAAGACCCAGGTACAGGACGGCCGCGCCGACCTGCTCCAGCGGCAGGGTGGCCAGCATCTGTACAGCCGCCACCACCTTGTCCGGGACGAGAATATACAGCAGCACTGCCCCTATCACGACGGTGATTCCTACGTTTTTTTTGTCATCCTGCGGTTTGGACGGTACCACATGCACTGTAGGCTGCGGGGTGCCCTCCATATCAACTTCTTCGCGTTCTTTCAGTTCCATTGCTTTCACCTCCGGGTGGGTATTTTCCCCTATGCTTGCATTTTAGCATATACGCGCTTTCGCGCCGCCGGAATACACCCCGGTTTTTCACTGTTAAAAATTTTTTTCAAAGGAGCAGGATCCTGATGCCCACCATACCGATACCCTGCACCACAAGGTCGATGCCCCTTGCCAGCCGTATTGCCCAAAGCAGGCGGAGCGCACGGCGGCCGTGGATGCCCCGGCGCACCAACGCACGGCGGCGGGCGGGCGAAGCCAGCACGGCCTGCGCCAGTGCATCCACGTCTTCCACATGCAGCAGCGCAGAGAGCGCCTTTTCTCCGTCGCGGCCGGAGACCGGCAGGGCGTTGTGCACCACCGAGATCATGTTGAAGAGTGCAAAAAAAGCACAAGTCCGGCTGCCGGTCCGGGCACAGCTCCACAGCAGTACGCCAATGGCCGCCAGATCCGTTTCGATCCCGGCAAGGCAGATCTGCAGATACTGCCGCCTGCCGCGGGCCGAAACGATGGGGCCGGAGTCATTCCGGACATAAAACGCCATGTCCGGCTCCAGCAGCAAGCCGATCTCCTCCACAGGGCAGCCGCAGGCACAGTTCGCGGTCATGTGCCCGCATTCGTGGAGCATATCAAACGCTAGAAAGCCCGCAAGCAGGGTGACCGGCCCGGGAAGGGCCTCTTCCAGCGGGGTGCGCAGGGCCAGCGCCGCGCCGCAGCCCCAGGCAAACAGTGCAGCACCGGTCACCGGCAGCAGCGCATTGCATACGCGCGCTGCCGGGCGCAGGGCCCGCTGTCCTTTCCGGCTGAACCGATGGAACACGATGCGTTTCGGCGCGCTGGCACGTTCAAACATGGATGCTCTCTCCTTTCCGTCTCCGGGGCGCGGGCCTGTGTGCCCCGCCGTTCCTATATCTTATCATTTCCGCCCTGCTCCGCCGCCGGAAAACGGCACAAAAAAGGCAGCCTGCGTGATGAGCCGCACAGGCCGCCTCGAAATAAATGTCATACCATTTAATTTTGCTTGAAAACATTTTTATTGTATGCCGTTCCGGAAGCTTTCATAGCGTTCCCGGATGCGGTCGATATTCAGCACGAACATGCCGGGATGTTCCTGCTCGACCTTCTGCTGGATCTCCAGCGCCGCACAATAAAGCTCACCGGTTTCCGCATGCCGGGCGGGGTCATGCGACAGCAACTCGGCCAGCCAGAACATTACCCAGGAAGTATCTGCGGCATGGGTACCCGGTGAAAGCTGTTCCAGCTTCTGCCGCAGGCGGATGGAAGTGCGGTAGCATTGTTCGGCTTCTGCTGCATATTCCGGCTTTTTGGCCAGCAGCTGCCCCAGATTATGGCAGGTCCATGCCACCTCTGAAATGTTTTTTCCTCCGCTTTCGCGGTTCATCTCTTCCCGGAGCTGCAGCGCCGTCCGCAGCAGTTCTTCCGCCTCCGCAAAGGAGCCGCTGTCACGGGTCAGCACCTTGCCAAGGTTGTCTGCCGTCCAGGCATAGTCCCGCCGGAACCGGCCCGGGTCCTGCTGATACAGCTGCTGTCGAATGGCAAGTGCTTCCCGCAGGACAGCCTCCGCTTCCCGATGAGTCGCCACATCATGCGACAGCGAAAGCTGATATCCCAGATTATCGCAGGCCGTGGCATATTCTACCCGATATTTGCCCGGCTGTTCCTGTTCCAGCCGCTTCCAGATGGCCACAGCCTGCCGCAACAATTCCGCCGAGCGGGGCTGATATTCGTTGGTTGCAGACATGAGAAAACCGATCGTTCCGCTCTCAGCGGCATAGCGGTAAAGACACTGCGGATTCTCCGCCGACAAAAGCCGGTAGATTGAAAGTCCCCTGTCATAAAAGCGAATACTTTCCAGGCGGCGGCCACGCTTGAAGTCGTGGAAGCCAGTGATGCAGCAGGCCTGTGCGACCCCTGCCGAAGGCGGGAGTATCGGCAGGGACAGCACGCATTGTGCAAGGTCCAGTTTGCGCATGGCCCGGCTGTTTTCCTCTTGCGTGGAGAGATAGTCCTCCTGCCGGATCATCTGCAAAAATCCGTCATACTCCGCCGCCGTCGGCTTCAGCTCGTTCCAGATCAGCTCACGGATCAAGGGGTGAATGGTCAACAGATTTGCCGCGGCATCCCGCTGTACCCAGCCGTGGGCCGCAAGGTCACGCAGGGCAGCCTGCTCGGCCGGGGCCTCGCCCCGCAGGAACAATGTAGCGTCCAACCCGCCCTGAGGCAGCAGCAGGGTGTGGCAGAGTGCAGCCCGGTAGGCACCGATCATGCCGGTCAAGTCGAACAACACCTTTAAGTGCCCGTAAATGGTGGCCTCGGTATAGCGGCGGTCCTTGTCGCTGGGTACTTCCTGCGGCAGGGTGTGGAGGTCGGCTTTGCGCAGGGCGTCCAGTACCTTCTGCGCAGTCAGCGTGCCCCAAGCGTCCCCGACGCACCGGGCGATCAGATAACAGGTCAGCGTGTGGCCCTTTACATCCCGGATGATCTCGCGCAGGGTGTCCTCCGGGCTGGCGGTGTCGTACTGCCGCATCAGCTGCAGCAGCATTTCCTCCGGCAGGGGGCCGATTTTCACCGGATCGCCCCCGGGCTCAAACCGCGTGGTGATGATCAGATGCGGCCCGGCCAGCTCGATCAGATCCCGGTAGGCAGGCTCCCGCTGCATCTGGAAAAGTGTCTGGCTGCTGCTGTCAAAGTTGTCCATCACGATCACGCTGTCGGGGCCCATCCCGGCCAGCAGGGCAAGCTTCTGGCGGTAAAGTTCTTCCTCCTGCTGTTCCTGCGTCAGGCTGGTGCGGGACGGTGTATATTGGTAACCGCTGAACTGCAGATCCAGGATGGTGCGGCGCACCGAGTGTTCGTAGCTGAAAAATGCCACCTTCCGGCCCTTCTGTTTGCACTGCCGCAAAAAGGCGCGGACGGTCTCCGTTTTGCCAAGGCCGCCCCAGCCGGACACAAAGATGGGCCGCACAAGGGCCTGCAGTCTCTGTTCCAGCTGCCGCAGCTGTTCGTCACGGCTGTGGGGTACAAAGTCCTCCGGGCTGGAAAGGTTCTCTTCCAGCAAAAAGCGCGGGGCATTCAGCTTTGCAAGGATGGCATTAATCCCTTCCAGCATCTCCTGCGCGGTGCAGCGTACCGCCGGGTCCGGCTCCTCCGCACACCGGAGCAGTGCGTTCAGCTCCGGCAGGACAGGCCATGCCGTGTGCCCGACATCCGTCTTGTAAAGTTTCCCGGGCGCCAGTTCTTCGGCCAACCGCGCCGGCCACTCGCGCCAGGCAGCCGCGGCCTCCTTTTTGAGCAAAAAGCGCAGCAGCACGCCCACCGAATAGACATCGGCCGCCGGGGTCAGGCAGAACGGTTCTCCGCTGTCCGCTCCCTGTTGCAGCTCCGGCGCGCAGAATGCCTGTGTGGTGTACAGATCCTCTGTCGGCAGGATGGGAGCCGTCTTTTTGCCGGACACATCCAGCAGCCGCGCAGAGCCAAAATCCAGAAAGACCACTCCGCGCAGCACGCCGCTGTACGGGTCGCCGTCCGTGCGGTGCAGATCGCCGTCCACAAACAGATTGCCCAGCGAGATATCCCCGTGGATCGCCGTTTTGTGCAGCGTCTGGAGGGCCTCCAGCGTGAGGCGGATCAGCCGCAGGGTCGTGAGCACATGCGGCACGGCCGTCACCCCAGGCCCCTCCGGCTCCGGCGCGCCGAACGGGTGCTCCGCGCTGTGCGGGTACGCAGCGCACTCGTCCAGCATTTCCCGCAGGAAAAAGCCCTGGGAGGCGTTCAGTGTGGGCAGATACAAAAAACTGCAGGGCAGCGGGGCAGCATCGTCCTGTGCCGCGCAGAGCGGGCTGCCGTCCGCCCGCAACAACGCGCGGACAGCCAGCTGCTCCAGATGCGGCAGCGCATGCAGGGACCCGGTGCGCATACGCTGGCTCATTTCCAGCTCTTTTTGCGCCTGCCGGGCCAGCCGGTCGTAAAAGCTCTTCCGCATGGCTTCGGGCGCATCCGGCGCGCCGAGTGCCGGATCTGCCGCCAGGCCGTCCACACGGGTACAGCCTGCAGGGAAGATCTCCTTCAGGGTCACGTCCAGCGCGCTGCCATCCAGCCGGGCCGCATAAAGCAGCGCATTCCCGCTGGCAGCCGTGAAACGCAGGATATGGAATGTTTTTCCGTCCATCGTGCGCAGAACGGTGCCGTTTTCCAGCGGGGTACGGGGATCGTAGGTGCTCATGTGCCTCCTCCTTTTTTTACATCCTGGTTCTCAGTATAGCACCCCGGCGGCAGAAAGCAACCGGCGGCCCGTTCAGGCAATGGAGATGAGCGCCGCACTGTAATCGTCCCTTGGGTGAAGCTGATCCAGGCAGCGTTCCAGCTCCGGGCCGGAAAGGGCGCAGGGCAGCGTCCGTTCCCGGGCGGGCGGGCGCAGCAGCCCGTCTGCTCCATCAGTGAGCAGAAGGAATTTCCCGCTCGTGGGCAGAAGGGACTGGTAGACCTTCAGATGCCGCATCATGTCTGCGTTCATCGTCAGGTCGGTCGCATGCGTCCCTGCCACGCAGGACGGGGACGAGATCACCGAAACGCTGTCGGCCGGGGCGCCTTTGGGCTGCAGCAGGATACAGCCATCGCCCAGATGGGCGCAAAGGTAGCGCCCGGAGTTGTCCGCCGCAAAGGCCAGGATGGTCGTTGCCAATGCCTCCGGGGGCGCACCGAGCTGTGACGCAATGGTCCGTAGCGCAGGCTGCAGCACAGCCGAAAGCCTCCGCCGCACGGCATCCGGCCGTGCCAGCAGCAGATCATAGAATTCGTAGTAGAACAGCCGCGCGGTCATCATGGCCGTGTACTGTGCGGCTTCGCCCCCCAGCGGAGAGGAACCGCAGCCGTCGCACAGGCAGAGCGCAAGGTGGTCTGCCCCATGGATCCCGAACATCTGATCCTGCCCTTTCTGCCCGGCTTCCAGGTGGTCGGCCCCCGGTTTGGAAAAGCTGTAGCACTCCATGGTCACTGGTCTCCTTCCGTCTCATCGTCCGCAGGTTCTGCCGGGAGATCGGTGTCGATGTCATCCGAATCCGGCTGCGCGTTCCAGGCGTCCTCCATCTGCTTCCAGCAGCTTCCCGCATCCTGTTCCCGCTTCCAGTGTTCCATCATTTTCTTCAGGAACGTAACGCCCTCCTTCGGCTCCTCCACGGGCAGACCGACCGCTGCCCGGAGCAGCATACCGCTGAACTCGCTCATCGTGGTATGGGCGCAGCCGATCGCCGTTTCCAGCACCTCGTCATCGGGGATGCGGTCGATGCAGTCCACCATCACATTGTAGCTCAGAATGCCGCTATCCGGATCCATCCGGAAGCTGCCCCACTTCTGATTGAAGCAGCGGTCCACAATCACTTCCCGGACTTCTGCAAAATTTTCCGGGCAGATCCGGATCGGAAATTCCACTGCGATGAGGATGTCCCTTTCGCCGGTCAGCAGGTAAAGGGGCAGCCGGTTGAACACCGAGGCCGGTGCCGGGATCAGCATCTGGAAGAGCCCGGCATCCTCGTCATAGCTATACGTTCCTTCATGCTCGTCCAAAAACTCCCGCACGCATTCTGCAAGCTCCATCGAATATTCCCGTTCCATAATAAACCTCCCGAAAGTATGATCTCATTTCTGTACGATCCGGCGGGGCGTTTTCCCCTTTCCGGTGTGCACAGTATACGGGATGCGCCCTCCGTCCGGCCGGAAAAGCCCCATTTTTTTGCTATTTCAAAAAATTTTTTCCGGAAGCGTATTCCGGGGGAGGGGCTTTTCTGTTCCCACGGGGTGCGGGATGTGTTATTATAAGGTCAGAAGCAAAACGGGAGGAATGGATCATGCGCGACAAATGGCCCGTCGGTACGCTCCTGCATCTGCGAGACGGGACCGAGTATACGATTACTGCATCCAATGAGGCAGGCGGGACTGCGCTCATTTACTTTGCCAAAAAGCACGGCAGCGGAATCCGCACCGTGCTGAAAGAGGCTTTTCCGCTGGACTGGGTGAGGCACTGCGGCGTGCCTGTCCCACCGAAATACAGCGATCTGGCCGAAGACGACCCCGCCCTGCGCAGCTGTTATACTTTTTTAAGAGAACAGGCAGCGCGCGAGATGACGATCAGTCAGGCGGTGGCCGACAACACCCTGCAGGTGCAGCCGCTGCGTACCCTGCTGGACATCCAGTGGATCCGGGAGCCGGACGGCACTCTGTGGGAGATGCCGGATGCCCTGTCCTGCTGCATCCTGGATATGGACGACCTCAACCACCACGACGGGCGTTGGCTGAAGGACATCCTGCGCGAAGCCATGGAGCCGGACAGTCAGGAGCACCCGCTGGGCAATCTGCAGCCGGACAGCGATCCGCTGCTGGCCGTGCCGCCGTTGCCGCTCACGCTGGACATCGTATGGCATCTGCTCAGCCTGCTGGAAAAGCTCCACCACGCCGGGTATCTGCACGGTGACATCAACTTTGGCAATGTGTTCCTCACCATGGATCACACCGGCAAAAAGGTGCTGAGCGCGCAGCTCATTGATTTTGGCAGCGCAAGGCCCCTGACCGATGGCCGGACAGCGCCGCTCGGGCAGGAGGATGTGATGGCGACCGCGGGCTTCTGCGCGCCGGAGCTGTGGGGCGATGGCGAGCAGAAGCTGACCCCCAAAGCGGATGTGTACTCCGCTGGCAAATTGCTGCACTGCCTGCTGGATCAGAACACGCTGGAAGCCATGCGGTGCGGCTGGAACGACAGCTTTCTCTGCGAGCTGGACAGCACCGCGCTCCGCTACGATCCCCGGATCTCCCCGTCCATTCAAAAGGCCCTGGATCAGATCCTGGCCGGTGCGGCCCGGGAGGACCCGGCGGCGCGCAGCTCGGCGCAGGAGATGATGGAGCAGGTGGATCAGCTGCGCCGCAAACTTGCACCTCCGCCCTGGCAGGTGAGCCTCGCACTGCCGGAGCTGAACAGCCGCGAAGTGCTTGGGCGTGATGCAGACGTTGCAAAGCTGGAAGTGGCGCTGCGCGAGCACAGTGCGATGGTGCTGCACGGCTTTGCCGGCATCGGCAAAACGAAGCTTGTCACCCTGCTGGGCCGGGATTGGAAAAAGCGTTATCCTTTTACGCAGGTGTTTTATACCTTCTTTCCGGGCAGTATGGAAAGTCTGGTGGCAAATACACTGGCCACGAACATCAGCACGGTAGAGACTACGGAAACGAAGAACGGCAAAACCGTTCCCCGGGCTTCCTCCCTTGTCATAGAGGATGTGTTCCGTGAACTGAACGCGCAGATGCGGCCGGACGATCTGCTCATCATCGACAATGTGGACGACGACTCCCGGCGCCGTTGGAGCGTTCTGGTGCATGACAAAACGCTGCCGGGGCAGCAGGATCTGTTCACCCGCCTGTGCGCCCTGCCCTGCCGGGTGCTCTTTGTCACCCGCATGGACATCTCGGACTGCAAGGGGCTGGTCTCCTTCCCGGTGGGGAAGCTTTCCCCTGCGCCGCTGCGCGCCATTCTGCGCCGGTACAGTGAGGATGCCGTCCGCCGCAGCGATGCAGAGCTGGATGTTCTGCTGGCTCTGGTGCGTCACCACACCATGACGGTGGATATGATCGCCCGCACATTGCAGGAGAGCCGTCTGACCGTGCCGGAAATTTATGCAGAATTGAAACAGGGCCATTATGATTCCGATGCCTTTGCAGAGATCGAAGGCAGCGATTATGACGAGCGCCGGATCGAGGGGCATCTCATCTGTCTGTTCCGTCTGGCCCGCTTTGGGGAAACCGAGCAGTCTGTGCTGCGCTGCGCCAGGCTCATCAGTGAAAACTACGGCATGCGGGAAACGCTTTTCCTTTCCTGCTGCCCTCATGCGACAACGGCCGAAAACACCCGGAATATCCAGGCGCTGGATCATCTGGTGCGGCTGGGCTATATCCGGCGCGAAACAAATGAGGATCATGAAGTTGTTCTACGCCTGCATACGCTGATCCGGGTGGTGGCAAAAAAGGAAATGCCGCTGGATGCCGCGCAGGCCGCTGCCTTTCTGTCGGGCATGCCGCGCGCCTACAAAACACGCGGTGTGGAGATCCGCATGGATGACCGGATCACCGTGGCAGAGGCCTATGTGCTTGCCTTGGAGGTCGCACCGCAGGAGCCGTTTTTGTCTGGTTACTGGGCCAGCTGCGCCTCTGCCTGGTTCCACAACGCGCGCCAACATAAAACGGCAGAATCTTTTTCCCGGATGGTGCAGTATCTCCCGGCGGCCATGCGCACCTACCGGCAGCTGACCGATGACGCATCGACTGCGGGCGGTGCAGCTGCTGATTCAAAAAAAGTTCTGGAACTTTACTGGAATCTCTGGCATGTGCTGGACAGCGCGACACCGGGCCTTGTGCGCCAAAACTGCGGCATCACTGAGCTTGCCCGGGGGTACTGGACGTTCTGCCTGGGTGAGCCGGACCGGGATCTACCCCGCCCGGTGCTGTTTGATGAGTACCGGAAATGCGGCGAGTTGCGGGCCGAACTGCGGAAAAAAATTTCGGAGATGTTCCGGCCCAAAGATTTTACAGACTATTGGGTATATACCGACATTTCCCATGACCCCGAAGAGAAACAGATCGAACTTGGAATGGCGCTGCTGGAACGCGTAGAGCGGAGATCGACCGAAGACTATGAAAACGGCCTGCGCCTCCGGAAGTGGCTTATTGAGGAGAGGGATCTGCATTGCCCGGAGTGGAGTCCGGACGCGCGCGGGGAACAGTTCCGGCTCTTAGTGCAGGAATGCCAGGATTATCTGGATTTTCTGCACCGGCAAACGCCGCCGGATGCAAAAAAGCTTGCCTCCTGCTGCAGTTCAGTCTGCGATCTGTACCGGGAAGAACTGAAAGATGATGGAAAAGCAGAGATATACGCAACGCAAGATTTCCGAATCGAGCTGGATTATCTGGAACATCCGGAACGCTATAAGCCGATCCGGGATCCGTGGGATATCGAACCATTTTGCTGGAATATTTTGTCCCACGAAGCGGAGTGGGCAAACGATCCGGAACGGGCGATGCAGATTTACATCCGGTTGCGGGAAACCTGCCAGCGTGCACAGATCGAGCTGGAAGAAACACCGGATCACCCGCTTTATGAACGGATACACCAGTCGCTTCAGCAGACTGTTCTGACGGCGGAACAGCGGCTTGGAAAAAATGCGCCTGCCACACCGTATGAACAGCGTTATCAGGAAGTATGCCGGCTGTTCAATGAAAAGCAGCGACAGCGGTTCCTGAGTATGCGGCAGCGGATCAAAGATGTGAAGATTCAGAAAGAAGTATCACAGAAGCCCCCGCCAACCGCACAGGAAGCCTTTCTGGCGGCGCTCCGCAACGGGATGGCATCGCAGACAGACATCGAAGCGTACCGGAAAAAGTTTTTTTCAGAGCTGACGTTCCGGTGCACGGGGCTGGACGACATTCTGGTGACGCTGCAGGAGACCGGGAACGAAGCCGAACTGCTGAAATGGCTGGAACAAACCATCCGCTGGAAAAATTCCCGTGCAGATTCCTCGCTTGAACAAACGTTGGTGAATGATACATTTTCTGCCGAGGATCGTGCAAGATTTTACAGCGGTCATTTTGATCTGCCGTACTACTATCTGGCTGCTGCGCATGCGGCCCGGCAGATTGGAGAAACCGCCAAAGCGTCTGCTCTGGCGGAGGAGATCTTTGCAATTCTCTCAGCAGACTGCCAGACCGTGCGGGAGTATTCGCTGGACTGGAACAGTGATAAACTTCTGCCCTGGCTGAAAACGTGCAGCGTATACGCCTATGATTGCAGTGTTAAGAAACAGTATGTCCGCGCCGGAAACGCACTGTCCACTGCCTCTGAGGATTTTCAGGCTTATCTGGATGATTTGAACCAGAAGCTGAAAGAACCTTCCACAGACCCATGGGGTATTTCGCCTGCGAAACAGGAAATGAAAAACTTCCAGGAGCAAACAGAGAAAATGTTCGGCTTTCTTGCCGCACAGCAGGACGCATTGGAAAAGGTCCTGCCGAAGCATCACCCGATCCTGGTGGTACACCAGAGGCTGGAAATCGCCTTCTGTCCGCCGGGCAAAGAAAGGACGAGGCTCCGCCGGATAAATGTCCGGGAGACCCTCCTCGCCAACCTGCACAGCTGGGATTCCTGGTGGCACACGGAAGATTGACCCCCCTGTACTCCCCGAAAAGTATTTTCCTGCAGCACAAATCGTGTTACAATAAACATATCTCCTCATTTCCTGACAAAGGCAACCATCAAAGGAGGAATCTGCCATGGCAAACGATATCGTAAGCCGGACCACTGCCGCCCAGAACCAGATCAGCAGATGGATCGAAGCTGCGCGGCAGCGGGATAATGCACTTGTGGAAAATGCGGAGGATCTGCGTGCGGCGCTGGCCGACCGGCACACGCTGATGTCCGCCGGGTTCTATACCTGCCGCGCGATCCAGCTGCGCTGCGAGCAGGCCACGCCCAAACCGAGCCAGAAAAAAACAACTGTGACGGACACGAAGTCTGCGGATCTTGCCGCAATCCCGAACCGCTGCCCGGATCTGCTGAAAGACCTGGAATATCCGACCCTGAGAGATGCGCGGCTGGTGCGCGGCTGGCCGAAGGACATCCGCAGCAATGTCGCAGAGCGGCTGGAAGAAGCGTTCGGCCCCCTGTACGAGGGGACCAACACCTGGAAGATCCCGCTGAGCCGGGACGCCCGTTCAAACCGCAGCGGCCGCAAGAGCGAGATCTACAAGCTGGCCATCGCTCTGGGGCTGACCTGGCAGGAGATCGACACGCTTTTCCTGCTGTACCGCCAGGGCTATAACCCCCACGACCCGCTGGATGTGGCCTTTTACATCCTGTACCACTACAGCGCCTCTCACAACCGGGAGCTCGCCTGGAAGGACATCATGGAGGTGCTCACGCTCTACCAGCTGAGTCTCCGCGGCTACGACCCGACCAACCCCACGGACCCGAAGAACCCGGTCGTGCAGGCTCTGAAACGCTGCCGCAAGGAAAAAGGTCATTCTCTCTCCTGGGCAGAGCAGCTGGAAGTGCTCCCGCTGTTCCCGCTGACGTCCGCGCAGGGCGGCGGCCCTGGCACCGGCTCCGCCAATACAGGCACGGCCGTGCTCCAGCGGATGACAAAGGATCTTTCCGCTTCGAATGCCGGCAGTTCCGGTGACGACGCCTTCAAGGCTGGACTTGCAGCCCAGATGGCTAAAAACGCAGCATACTTTGACTCGTTTACAATTTCCACGGATGCTGTACCCGCACCGGAACCCGAAACGAAATCCAAAGTGAAAACCGTATCGGACGTCAGCAAGCATAAAATGCGGGGCCAGGTCGAATCGTCTGCCCGGTATGGGCGCAGCCGGACGGCTGCGCTGGCATTGCAGGGGCTGCTGAAGGTGCTCGTCATCCTGTATCCCGAGGTTTACACGGTAAAAGATGTGACAAGAGATCACCTGACCGAAGAGGTCGTCAGCTTTGTCCGGTATCCTCTGGACAACGCCGGCCTGCCGAGCAATAGCACGGATCTGTTCACTGCCATGCTGGACCGTGTCGGTGCCCCCAACAACTCCACAAAAGCCGGGCTCGCGATTCCCGACCCGGAGGACGCACTGGAATTTCTGCGCAGCCGCCTGATCGTGCTGAATGACCATTGCAGCAAGATGACTGATGTACTGGACGGCCGCGCAGCGGTCAGATGGGCGCTGGATCACGATGACGTGCTCCTGCTGGGCTGGTTCCTGATCCGCGGTGTGATGTCCGGGGAGCACGCCGATGTGCTGGATGCGTGGGAAAAGGCCCTGCAAGAGAAACGGAAGCAACTGGTAAAGCAGGGCGATCTGGATCAGATGGACCTGTTCTCGCAGCATGCAGGACGCATCCTGCGCGAGATCCGGAGCATCCAGCCGGGCAGCGACCCGGCCGAGCAACTGAAATACACCATGAGTTCTTACAACCTGCTGCTGAAAGTATTTTCGGATGCCGGGTTGCTCTCCATGTCCGGCATCTACCTGCCGCGGCCGATGGACCGCCTGGTGGTAGCCTCGATCCTTTATCCCTACGAGCAGGGTCAACAGCGGTGGGATGAGGAACAGACCAAAACGCTGGATGACGAGTTTGCCTTCGTTCCCACCCGGGACGAGATGGTTCTGGATCTTATCCACTACCTGATCGATCCAGACGACCCGCAGGAATAAACGCCCGGCTGCCCGGACATCTGTTGCCGGGCAGCCGCAAAGGAGCTGTTGCAAAATGACGCAGCATCCACAACAGCACATTTCGAAAAATAGAACGTAAAACCGTACAATATAAAAAGCAAGTGTATCACAAATCCATCAAAATTTTTGATTTTGATAAAAAGTGATATGCTTGCTTTTTATTTTTACCGTGCTCACCCTCTCAGGCGCTAACGCGCCAGCTCTCCCAAAGGGAGAACCAAGAGCTTTGCCGCAGCATTTCTTGCCTCTCCCTTTGACAGACTTCCCACGGCTGGTGGAAGATGTCGCGTTAGCGACAAAAAGGGGAACAAGGTGGATTTGCGGAGCAAAGACGGAGAGGGCGAGGCCGCTGGCCATTTTGCAACAGCTCCTTCTTGCTTTGCTGTATAGTCAGCTTTTCAATTTCTGATCTTGTCTCAAATAATGGATCAGGTCTTTCTTATAGACCTTCCAAAGCTTTCCCATTTTGAAAGCAGGAATCTCGCCGCTGTTCAACAAGCGCAGCAAAAGATTTCTGCCAACGTGCGTAATTTCCATCACTTGTCTGAAACTCAGGACATCAGGATAGTCGTCTAACATCAAAAATCATCTCCATTCTGTAATTTTATCTAATCGTCATGCTGTTTTCTTAGCTGATTTTTCAACCAATTAGAGTTCCTGCACCCTTGAATATAAGGATTTACATGGAAACCGAACCATCTGACGGTCATTCAATATGCTTTCTGGTATAATTACCGGATTGATTTCCAAATCATTCAAAGTTCTCATGATTTTCTTTTTGTGCCGGATGTTGGCTAATGCCTCTAAATCATCCAGAGATTCAATATACTCGCTGACAAGTGCTTTCGTTTTCTCTTTCAGGTCACTCTTCTGCACAGCCTCCATTGCGCCTGAAGCACTATACCACGCATCCTTACCAAACGGCTCCGCTGCTTCGCGCAGAATCGTAGGAATCTCATCACTGATTTTTCTAAAATAATGTAGCAACAAATGATTTTTGAATTTCATCCTTGACAATCCATTTTCACGTTCAAATTCTTTCAGATAAGGACGTTTCAACTGAATTTCATATCGAACCAGATTCTTTGAGTGTTCCAAATCATCTGACGAGACAGTTTTTTCTTTGCGCAATTCAAAAGCTGCTGGTGCTTGTCATAGAGTGTAAAATCATATTGGGAAAGGCTTGCCACGTTGCCTCATTTGAGAGGAAAGAACAATCCAGCAAACTTTTATATTCTCCACTGGTTGAAAAAGGCCTTCAAAAGCTATATTATGAATATAATAAATCTTTAAGGGGGTTCTGAGATGTCACTCTCTAAAATCAGTCATTTGCCAGAGAACATTAAGGTGCTGAGAAAAATGTTTAGCACCATAGATCCTTATGCGCGTTGCATAGAACGGATACGAGCAACTATCAAACAGGCTGACCTTGAAGTTGATTTATATGATGATGAGCAGGCTAAAGAGATATATAACCTCTCCTGTTCATCCGGTGGTAAAAATCTTCCAGAAGACTATGATCATTTTATAGAAGATATGAAAGTGGAACTAGGCATATCTTCACTTGGCGAGTTATTAGGTTATACGGAGTCGGCTCTTGCTGACAGATGGCTCATTACAGGACAGTATAATTTAATGAGGGAGGCTTTGAGCAATATTTCTTGGGAGTACGACCGGGACATGAATGTTGATATAACTGAACGAAATCTTCAGAAAAAACAGAAATATGTACTCGCATGGGCTGGCTCGGACGGGAATGAGAATAAAGTTCCTTATTGGAGTTCTGTAATTATAGTTACAAAAACAATGTGCTATGTTAGAGATTCGAGTGAAAATGATGAAGTAATAAATTGCGTGACAGAAAAAGTAGAGCTTCCTGATGACCCGGAGAAGGCTTTGTATCAACCTTTCAGAAGCATTGTAATGGCCATTGATAAATCAGGTGAGCTTTTCAATCTTTTTAGAATCAAAACACAACAGCGCCCGGTACTTCTTTATTTTAATACAGTAGGTGAACCTGCAAGAGATTCTATTAAGGAAATACTTCCGAGTATAAAGTCAAAAACAAAAGAAAGTTTTGCAAAGTTCATATCAGATATATTTTCGCTTCAAGAAATGTGGATTTGGAATAAGCGAAAGGGTACAATAAATAATGCGCCATCCAATGAACAGAGGCTCAGAACCATAAAGATTCTTCAATCAATGCTTCCACTTATTGATGACCATGGCTACTCTAAAACAATCGAAGTATATGAAAACGAGCTTGACCAAATTGAGCATATGGTAAACGAATATGTGAAGACTTGTAAAGATACTCCTCCGCTACATCTTCCTATAAGCGGTTTTGGAGATTTTACATTTTTTGAATATCCTCAACGTCTAAAGGAAGCCATCGATTATATCTCGGAGATTCCACCGGCATTAACCGGACTTCAAAATTATTTAATATCGTGGGAAAAAAGCAATAGCGCTTGGTTAGTATCAACCATTCTTTTATATAAAAAG
>ERZ1026848.89-NODE-89-length-46964-cov-21.172398_pt1 | contig 46964 bp, 34 predicted proteins | sample MGYA00380154_ERZ1026848 | MGnify/ENA primary metagenome ERZ1026848 (study PRJEB33269, sample SAMEA4719790) | human gut metagenome | biome: human-associated habitat; feature: organic feature; material: feces | place: Cameroon | collected 2013-10 ...
GAATTCAGCCTCGGAGAGATTGAGTGAGGTGTGTATTCGACGACTTTCAAGCTACTACGTGCGCGGCGGTCTGACGCTGGCCGAGCGCGAGCTCGTGACCTTCTGCTATCTGGCCGCCCAGGGCGATACGGCCTCGCAAATGGGCGCTCACGCCGCCGCCAACCTTCGCATGGGCAACGACGAAGCCACGCTCATCGCCGCCTGCCTGCAGCTTGTGCCGCTCGTGGGCTACCCGAGAACCCTCAACGCTTTGGCCATCGTCGAGAAAGCCGCCGCGGCGGGAAAGTGACGGGCCAAGTCCAAGTAAGGGGCCTTCCGTCCGACGGCACACCGCCCGGCGACGTTAAAAATCGCAGCCGGGCGTACCCGTCGGCGTGTTTTTTGCAAAAATACGGGGGTTGCAATAATGAACGCCTTCTGGCTGACACACTGCCGCTGCGAGTGCGACGACACCTGCGGCCCGGCCGGCCGCTCAAAGGATAATTTCGTGTTCGAGAACCCACTTTCCGAAGACCTTCGTGCCCGCCTTGAGACCCTCAAGGACGTGGCGCTGTCCAAGTGGCGCGAAAGCGGCCGCGCGTTTTATACGCCCGAGGTCCTGCCGCGGCTGCATTTTCACGTCGAGCCCGAGCCCATCGTCAACGTCAACACCTTCTATACCTTATCCACGGGGCTGATCCTGCAGGGCAGAAAACGCAGCAGCACCGACGGCCAGAACATCGAGTACGGCAAGGGCATAAGCTGCACGACAGCGGCCGACGCCCCGGCAAGCTACGAAGTCACGAGCGCCACGCCCGCCAAACCCTTTGTGGCGATGTCGATCGAACTCGACCCGGAAATGCTCTCGGGCCTGTTAGCCACCTGTCCGGAAATCGGACAACGACACAAGGGGGCCGTCGTCGGCCGCTCGACGCATGCCTTCACGGCCATGCCCGCCAGCGTCGACATCGTGGAGGCGTTCGAGCGCCTCGTGCGCCTGGTGCTGCAAAACCCCGAGCAGATCGACTCTCGCGGACCGATCATCGAGCGCGAACTCGCCTACGTGCTCCTGATGAGCCCTCAGGGCGCTGCTCTGACCCAGTTCTTCAGCCGCAACACGCCGGCCAACCGCATCAACCGCGCCATTCAATGGATCCGCCGCAACACGGGCAAACCCCTGGACATCGATGCCTTAGCCGAAATGTGCAACATGACGCGTTCCACCTTCTACCGGCACTTCCAGACGGTCACGAAAATGACGCCCCTTCAGTACCACAAACGACAGTGCCTCTACCTGGCCCAGCACTTGATGGTGGCGCGCGGTTACTCGGCCAGTCAGGCCGCCTACGAGGTGGGATACTCCAGTCCGAACCAATTCAGCCGCGAGTACAAGCGCACGTTCGGACTGCCGCCGAAAAAGTCGATTGCCGAGCGTCAGTAAAGCGCTTTGACCCCAACCGACCTGCACTCAGACGGAAAATGGGAAGCTTTCGCTCCCCCCCAAACTCCCGAACTAGATCCTAGAGCGAACTTGACTAAGGTCAATGTTCGCTCGAATTCATTTTTATCTCATTGTTTTCACTGAAAATATTTTCCCGCTCGGGTTGATTTTGCTTCGCACATAGCTTATAATTGCAGAGGTAATCTAGGAGAGGCGAAAATGACCACCCATAAGGATTTGTACAAGTTCAACGTGCTGTGCGTAACCGACGCCAAAGGCCGCCGGTACGCCCGCGGCTACAAAAACGTCTGGGTTCCCGCTAAGGACGGCAAACGCGGGCACTCCAAGATGGGCGAGCAGATCTACATCGGTGCGGTCAAGGACAATGGGCTGGTGAAGATGGGGCCGAAATTCCTGGAGAAATACCCAGCCTTTGCCGGTCGCAACTGGTACTTCGAGCGGAACGTGCTCTACAGCGAAGATGCCTGGTTGGAACGGCATCCCGAAATGCCGACGGCTGGCCGGCAGGAACTGACGAGCGACGAGACGCAAGCCGTGGAGCCTGATCAGCCTATCTTTCAGCACTTCGGCGCCACCTATGCGCTTAGTATGATGGCTCGCTCGCCGGAATACGCCATCAAGCAGTCGCTCGACGCCGCCATCGGGCAGGACAAGAGCGAGGCCATGCTCGGGCAGGTCATGTACAGCCTTCTTGGAGACGGAGCCGCCGGTTCGTTTGAGTATTGGAGTCAGGATCACTATTTGCCTGCGGCCGCCAAGATTTCCGGGCAACGAATCTCAGATCTGTTTCGATCGATCAGTCAGGATCACATCGATTCGTACTTCAAGGACCGCTTCGAGCGCAGCCTCAGAGCCGATCCCGATTCCTTGCGCTACTGCGCTTTGGACAGCACCTCGGTGCCGGTGTCGTCGGCGCAGAGTACGGGCACGCGAAGTCGGACGGGCATCTGCCGCAGGTCAATATCGTGGTGGTGATGGACCGCAGAACCGGGGACATTGTCTACGCGTGTGAGTACAACGGTTCGATCAACGACGTAGCTTCCTTCACCTACGTCTGCGACCGCATGAAGCGCATCGGGATTGATCTGTCCAAGATCTGCTTTGCCGTGGACCGCGGCTACGACAGCAATTTCAACCAAGACTTTTTGGTCAACTCACGATCGTCGTTTGTGATGGGTCGGCGCATTCCGCGCAAGAGCGCGTTGCGAGATTTCCTGTTGGCCGACAGAAAGGATCCGTCCAAGGACCTGATGAGCAGCACGACGCTGATTACAGCCATTGAGCGCCACGTCACCAAGCTCACGAGCAAGGTGCGCCGCGACGACAACACGACCTGCGACATCACCACCTATCTGTACCGGGATCCGATCGTGGCGGCGCAGATGAATCTGGCCAAGCGCAAGCAGGTGGACGCCTTTGTCCTCCGAGCAAACAAACAGGATGACGACGGCTCCTTCAAGCTCGATCCGGAGTACCGGGAAGTCAAGGATTTCATGGTGCAGCGGGAAGTGCAGTGCAACGGGCCGCACAAGCAGCCCGAAAAGCGCTGGTTTGCGCACAACGGCCGCCTTTCCGAGTACGAGCGAACCGTTGGGTGCTTTGCCATCAGCACCAACATGGACCTGAGCGCCGAAGAGGCCTTTGAGCACTACAAGCAGCGCAACATCATTGAAGTCGGCTTCCGGGCCTTTAAGGACGGCACCCGAGACCGTCTGCACACGTCCGTGTGCGGTTACTGGGGCAAGCTGTTGTGCTACCTGCTTGCCGAGGCGTTTGTGATGAGCATCCGCAAGAACGCACAGGACGCCCCCGTGGTTGAGGGCAGCGTCGTCAGCCTGCCCCACAACTCGGTGCCCGAGATGCTGCGCAAGCTTGAGACCGTGCACATCTCTCGCCGCAAGCCGACGGATCGATGGCTGGTGCACAAGCTGACGCGGCAACAGCGCGGGTACATGCGCGCCTTCTTCAAAATCAAAACCCCGCCACAGCATCTGTAACGGGGTTCTGAATGGCCTAGCTTCTAATTTTCATCGGGAGCTTGGGCTCCCCGCTTCCCGTCAACCTTCTTGCGCGTTGAAGTTAATCCTTGGGTCTGGTTGGAAATGCCGATAGCCCCGTCACGATCGCTCCGAGGCACCAAATCGCCAGAATCATCATGACGCCGATGCCCGTGCCGATGGCCACCCCGGCCTGCTCAGCCGCGTTGTTCGTGGGCATGTCGGAGACGGAACTCAGCGCCCCCGACAAGCCAGATGTTGGGGGACACCTAAATTGACCCTGTTTAGGACGACTTAAACTGACCCACCCACAGTGGGGGTTTCTGGCGCGGACTCGAAGAGCCTCGGAAACCGGCTCTTCGTGCATATGTGTGGCTAACTATCCCGGACTTTGGTATAGATTCCGGGGGCGATTAGGAAACGGTGACCGAAGCGAGCCGACGGCTGGGGTAGGCTCTGCCTCCCCCAGACCCCCACGGCGTTCGCCGCCACGTGGCTCGGGTGGATGGCCGAGGGCCCTCCACCACGAGCAAGGCTGTCGCTGTGGTTCGGCGCTGTCAAGCGCTTTCGCGACATATCCTCGGTCGGCTGACGCCTCCCTGCGGTATTTCACGATCGCTTGACACCGGCGAACAAACAGCTGCGAACGGCAGACTCGGAGCCGGTCCAGATTAAAATCTCGTCACATTTCCCGCCAGGCCGCGACCGGCAAGGCTTTCAGACAGATTTACACCCGCCTTCTACCCACAGGTATGCACGAAGGCTCCTAATAATTGACTTAGATCCTTCAAAACCCTAACAACTCTGGGATCCGATGCAACACTGCATCCTTCAAAACCCTAACAACTCTGGGAAGAGTACTGGCGCTCATCCTTCAAAACCCTAACAACTCTGGGGGATAGCGGCGCCGGCGTCCTTCAAAACCCTAACAACTCTGGGCAAGCAACCCGGGGTTTTCCTTCAAAACCCTAACAACTCTGGGTGGCGATACGGCCTCCATCCTTCAAAACCCTAACAACTCTGGGTCGACCTGACGCGGTTCATCCTTCAAAACCCTAACAACTCTGGGGAGGCTGCCTGAGTCGATCCTTCAAAACCCTAACAACTCTGGGCTCTTCTAGTTCGATCTTCCTTCAAAACCCTAACAACTCTGGGCGAAGAAAAGCACCGCATCCTTCAAAACCCTAACAACTCTGGGAAATTGCGGCTACGGATTCCTTCAAAACCCTAACAACTCTGGGCCGACAAGCTGCGAAATCCTTCAAAACCCTAACAACTCTGGGTCGGATGTCATAGGTTGTCCTTCAAAACCCTAACAACTCTGGGGCATGTTGGTGTAGTAGATCCTTCAAAACCCTAACAACTCTGGGCCGCTTCTTCGAAGCCTTCCTTCAAAACCCTAACAACTCTGGGGAAACTGGTGCAGGCGCATCCTTCAAAACCCTAACAACTCTGGGCGATGATCGTCTCCGCGTCCTTCAAAACCCTAACAACTCTGGGGAGAGAGACGGCTTTCTTCCTTCAAAACCCTAACAACTCTGGGGACGCCACTACTCAAGATCCTTCAAAACCCTAACAACTCTGGGTTGAGCTGTAGTAGACACGATCCTTCAAAACCCTAACAACTCTGGGAGTCTACCATCAAACATCTTGATTAAACAAGATATCTAGCCAAATACCCCTGGGCAAACCTATGCGGAAATACATCTTTTTCCTTATTGGTTTTTCTCTTCAACATGGAAAATCTTCGCCGGTTGCACGATCCGGCCGTTCATGCGGCAAGTGCCAGCCGAGCCCGCTCACTTACCACACGCAGCCATTAAAGCACTTTATTTCTTATTTTCCCGGATGACTTTGAAGTCCTCCTCCTTAACCAGTTCTCCAAGGAAACGCCTTCCAATATTGATGGCCGCATTGACGTCGGCATGTTGCTCGATATTGTGATATTCACAATCCTTGAACACGCAGAAATACTGGCTCTGCGACGTGTCCTTGGTCTGAAGGCTCTTGGGCGCACGCCTTAAGTTGTCTTTGGCGTACTTGGCAAAAGTATTCAAATCCAATGTCCGGTTTGCCAAGGGAACCGTCCAGGCCGCGCGTTCGTTACGCCTTCTGGCCTGCTTGGCGACGTCAGCGGAAGGCCTGTTGTAAAGCCGGATCCATTTGCCGTAAAGCTGCACATCGCCGTTCTGATCAAGGCTCACATTTTTCACCTTGTCTTCCTTGGCTTTGGCGATCAGCTCGGAAATGTTGTTGCCGCAATGCGAACAAATGCGGCTGGTCCATTTGGCATTGACGGCGCTGCCGGGCGCAACCTGAAGCGGTCGGTAGAACTTTCCGTTCAGCTCCCGAATATCCTTCTTGCCCTTGTTGTCCTTGGCATAGCCTTCGCTCACTTCCTCCCAAAGGTTCGGAACCCCCCAGGTCGAGGCACCGTACCACCATGACGCGCGCTCCGTCTGATGCGCCAGAATCATGTCCGCGATAAAACGGGCGTTGACCATCTTGTAAACCAGTTCGAGCTGTTTGCCGCCGCTTTCCAGATTGCTGACCTGGCGCTCGAGCACCGGCAGGGCACGGTACCGACTCATCAGGCCGGCAATGGCGCCGCAAACATCCCCGGCGGCATTCTCACGCAACGAAAACATCGTCGAGTCGAACCGCTGGTTGAATTTCTGAGCGCTTTGCTTGTGCTTTCTAAACCCTCGGACCTGCTTAATCAGCCTTCTTAAGGAGGGCACGTAAACGGTTCCGGTGGCGATCGGAAGGGCTTTGGCGTTACCCGCCTCGCCCAAATCGAAAACCGCATAGGCAAAACCGATTTCCCCTTGGTCCACCGACAGCACTCTCTTAAAAGGCGCGGGAACGGACTCATCGGCCCCGACCACGGGCGTCTTCATCGGGATGGCCAAGGTGAGCTCGAGCTTACCCCTGGTGAATATAGCCCCGTCGGCAAGCACCTTCTGGTTGTATTCTTGGTCGGCCAAAAGGTTCATGTCGCCCACCGTCGAATCCTTGTGCAGAAGCAAAGCGTTGAGCCGTTCCTTAAAGGCGCTCGGCCCGATCAGACGAGCCAGTGTTTTACGGTTAAAGGTCTGGGGGGCGATTTTCGTGCCCTTGCTGCCGTCTTTACTCAGGCACAAACCGCAGACAAGATCCTCCCGGCGGATTGCCTTGCGGTTTTGCTTGGCCGAGAGCTCGTAACACCAGTCGTGCGGAAGCTGGTGAAGCAGTTCGCGCATCCAGGCCTTTTCCGGGCGCCACGCCTCGGCGACACGCTCAAAGGTAGCCGGGACGTCGACTTCGTTGTCGTTCGCCCACACGATCAGGCCGCTGTCAAAAATTTCCTTCCAAAGCGCGGAGCCTTCATAGCGGGCTTTGGGCATCTTCCAGGTGTTGGTCTTGGGCACATAAACGAGCGATGTATTGCCGCCCCAAATGAACTTCGTCCGCAAGAAAAACCGCGTGCGGCGCAGCACGATCAGCGCGCCGCTCATCAGACTCGAATAGGTGTTGAAGACCTTGGAAAGAACGGCCGGCGTCACCTGGCCCTGGCGCATCTGCAGCCGCAGTCCCTCAGGCACCGATTCGGCCTGCACAGCCTCGGTTAGGTGCAGGGCCGCCAGGTCAGACGGAACCGCCCGCGGCAGAGCCGCCACGGTCATGCCGATCACGAGCCCCTGCAGGCGTAGCAGAGTCTCTGCCGCTTCGGAATAGGCCGGATAAGCCTGCTCTTTCTCCTTGGCAAAGGCCACAAAGCTCTCCCAGACCCGCTTGCCGTTTCTGAGCACGTCCGCTCCCATGGCATAGGCCTGATGGCGCCCCGTACTGAAGGGCGAAACATACAGGTGCCCTTCACGGTTGCAGAAAAACTTGTTGGCGTCCTTTTCCTGCGCAAAGATGCCCTGCGTTTTGAACCACTGCTTGACGTCCTCGGCGCAGGCATCAAAGCGGTCCTGCACCACACGGGCCAGACGCTGCAGGATGCGCCGCAGCGCCAGCTCGTCGGCATCAATCTTGTCGGCAAAGCGCTTGCCCGCCTTTTCTTTTTCATCCTGCGCAACGGATGCGGGAACGTCAACCGTCAGAGCTTCGGCACGAACCCAATCCATCAGCGCATTGAAGTGTTCAAGCTGCCCGGCGCGCACCCGCTCAAAGGTTTCAAGCGTCTGCGCGATTTCCGCCTCAATGTCGGGCACCCCGCCCGTCATCTTGTTGAGCTTGGGCAGTCGGTCGAGTTTGTCCCAAAGAGCGAAGTCCTTTTGAATCTGCTCGCCGAGCCCCTGCCATTCGGAATCGTCGTACTTTTTGGCCTGCTCAAGCGCATTTTTGATCTGCTCACGGACGGAATAGAGTCGATTGACAAGTGCGGAAAAAACGACCACGCAGACAACGTCGTCCCCCACTGCTCCGGCATCGGCGCCGAGCAGATTTTTCAGCGCCGTTTCAATGCGCGGCTTTTGCTCGGCATAGGCCTTACACAGCACCTCGATTTCCGAGCGTTTGCAGTCCGTCGTCTCCAGAAAGTCCTTGCCGTCCATCCGAAATTCCGGCAACGGCAGGGTGTCGCCGAGCAGATCAACGAGCGTCTTGAGCTCCTTGAGTCTGTTGATGTAGTTGGACGTCCAGCTCGAGATATGACCACCGAACGTCGTACGGAATTCGTGGTAGCCAAACGGTCGCTCGTTTTTGAAAAACAAAGCCTGCTCGGGGATCGCCAGCGCGGCCTCCCGTACCTGTTCGACCCGTGCAATTTCCTCCGGCGGCACATAAAACAGACGGCAAAGCTCGGCGGCGTTGTTGTTCTGAAAAAGCTTGAGCCCCAGATTAAAGAGCCAGGACAGCCCGTTGGATTTGTCGGTCACCAGGTGATCTGTCACAAATTTTCCGGGATCGGTCTTGGGATCCTTCTCCTCATAGCCCAGGATCGTGGAAACCGCAGCATAGGGAGCCCAAGCGGCGGTTTGCGGCGTCAGCTCGAAGAACGGAACCTTCCGGTCAAACACAATCGTCGATTTTTTCGGCAACGATACCGTTTCCTGCTCAACCATTCCCCGAAGGCTCGGAAACTCTCCGACGCCCTCCAGAGCCCTGTCGACACACTCGCAGGCGTCGGCAAGGTTGTTCTTGAGTTCGATCCAGGCCTTGAAGTTCTGTGCCAACTCCTGAGCGATTCTCGCAAAAATCCGATCCACGACGTCGGCCCGCGCCCCCTTGGGGAGCGTGCCGCACAACGATTTGCGGTATTCGGACGCAATATCGCCCTCGACAAAAACTTTCTTTTTACCGTCTTTACCGGGGCGAGGGAGGGTGTTCAAACGCTTGAGGATCTTTTCAACGGTAAAGTCCTTCAGCGGCACTCCCACGGCCTGGATCACCGCTTTCTGAAAGCCTTGCTCATCGTAGGCATGGCGCGCGGCAAACCCGGCCGCTCCCGACGCCGTCGCCAAAATCCGAAAACCCGACAACACCACGGCAAAAAGGAAATACGTCAGCGATCCCTTTTGACATCCTTCAATCACTTCGTACGTTGTTTTAAAGACATCGAACGCCTGCCCGGTGCCGGCAAAGGTGCAGCCCTGCGGCAGTTCGAGCTTGAATTTGCTCGTCAGAATGGAATCCTTGGCTTGGGTAAAGCCCGCGAGTCGGTGCCGATAGTTGCGCAAGGTTTGGCCCGATGCCAGATCGCGCAGTTTTAACTTTTGATGCATTTCCAATTTTCTTCGAAAGCGTTATACTGAACTTTGAACCCCGTTCGGCTGTTGGACCATTCGCTTGCGAATCTCCTTACCTTGGCCGTTCGGGCATCGCCGAGGGTCGATGCTTAACAACTACCCTCTCTTCTCTTCTCTTCTCTTCGTTTCTTTCCCTTTTGTCTTCCCTTGTCGTTCCCGGCAGCCGATAACCGATCTTCGGCGGTCTTCCCCCTTTCCTGACTCCCTCGGTCGGCAGCACAAGCCTGTATTGCTCGTTGAGCAAATACGCCCGCAAAGCCAACACGACGCCGTGCAGCAGATTCTTGCGCCGCACGTACTGGCGTGTGGCCGGCACGTACACCACGGTATCGAGCGCCTTTTTCAGTTCATTGATCGAGGCGGCCACCAGCTTTTTCTCGTCTCCCGAGGCGCCAACGGCCCGGAAGGCTGCGGCCACGCTGTCCTCGATCATGTAGCGGTACGGTTCCATGAGGTCATAGGCCAGAGAGGGGTAGCTCGTCGGCTCATGTAGGAACCCGTGGCACGGCGAGAGTTTGTGAAAGAGCACCCAGCGAAGCACAATGCCGTAAAGAAACTTCGAACCGGCATCCAACGCGGCCTTGAGCGGCCCGTCTTCGCGACGGCTCTCCTCAACACCAAGCGCGTCAAACCAAGCCTGCCAGTAGCGGGCCGTGGTCTGCGCCTCAATCTGCCGCACGTCGGCAACCGTCGCAGCCCGCATGAGCTTTCTGAAAATCAGGGGCTGCACATCAATGGTCGGTTTGAATCGCTCCAGTCGGCTGCGAATCAGCGTTTTGGCCACATAGGTTTTCTTCTGGGAGTGACGACGTACCAGAATCTGAGCCGTCAGCAAATCGGCGTCGTCTCCGATGCCGGCCGGATAGAACACGTAGGGCCGCGGCTGGTAGCGGCGGTGCACGATCAGAGGAATACGGTGCTGCGAGAGGGCATCGAGAAAATCCAGCGGCAATGTGCCCGAGGCCCCGTAGAACATAATGAAGTCCACCTTGGCCAGGTCAATCGCAAACTCACCGCCGTTGTAGGTAAAGTGCCAGGTTTTGGTGCGGGGAATCTTTTCAACGTTTGAAAAATACGGTAGCCACAAACTCACCTTCGCGCTGCGCGAATTGCTTTTCCATGTCCAAATAAAATCCGGATGCTGACCGGACTCCAAAGAAAGGCAATCTTCCATTCGTTGTCTAAGGCCGTTTAAAACCTTTTATTCCTTTTCACCAAGTCTACAGAAGTCTCTAAACCCGCTTGAGGCTACTCGTTGTAAACCCTCAGTTGCCCTTTGACAAAGGGAGCAGAAAGTCTTCGCCCTCCGTTCCCCCTAACCTTCCTGCACGTTGAAAGAGTACCCGTCTCTTACAGATTGACGCAGGCTTTGACCGAGTGGCGGTCGTTGCGGGCCTGCTCAAGAAGAATGAGCGAGCGGGAACGCTCCACCGGGTCGCACCCGTCCTCCTCGATGATCTCCCGGGCGAGCTCGAGGCCCGCGTCCCAAAGCTCTTTGGGGCAGCCACCCTTGCGGCGCATCCAGGCGGTCAAGCCGGCGCGCGATCGCAGGTACTGGCGCTCGAAAAGGTTCAGGATGACGCTGTTGACGAGCATCATTTCACTGACGCGGTCGCCGGCCACCATGTCGGCAAGCGGCTTGATGCGCTCGGGATCGACCCCGCACTCAACGAGGAAATTCAGGGAAATCGGCAGGCAGCGCCGTTCAGTCAGGCGGCAGCGGTTGCGGATACGGCCGAGCGTCGTCGGCGTCAGCTGCAGGAAATAATTGGTCGTCAGCATCTTTCTACCCCACGTGTTAAGTATCATCTATTGATACCGATTATAGAAAGGGATAAGGCTTTGAATTGGCTTTAAAAACAGCCAATTGAAGTATTGCTGACGGATATCAGAAACCCAATTTCAGGATCAAAATTTCAAGGATTTGAACCAAAAACTTTGATCCTTCAAAGCGCTTCAAACCCCCTATTCGGGGCTTTATGAAGACTTCCAAGCGGATTTAAGCCTTCTTTTGAGGCACAGGATCAAAGTGAAAAACAGGCGATTTACCCGAGGCACGGGCATTGGGCGGAGCCGGATCAATGTTTTGACTTTTCCGGAGCAAAAAATTGAGCCCGGCCGAAAAGTTCGACCGAGCTCTTGCCTTTCAAAGGAGTACCGGCTTGACCGGCGGCGCCCTTAGGCCTTCTTCTTTTGCAGCACGGCGGCGAAGAACCCGTCCGTGTGATGGCGGTGCGGCAGCATCACGAAGAAGTCGGCGAATTCGTCCTTTTGAAAGTCGGGCAGCGTCACGCCCTGCTTGGCCAGGATGTCCGTGGCGTTGAGCAGTTCAAACTCGGGGTGCGCCTCCAAAAACGCGTGGACCACGTCCTGGTTTTCGCGCTGCAGCACCGAGCAGGTGGCGTAGACGATGCGCCCTTCGGGCTTGAGCAGCTTGGCGGCCTCTTCGAGCACGCTCTTTTGCACAGCGTTGATGCGATCGAGTTCGGCCGGGGTCAGGCGCCACTTCAGATCGGGGTTGCGGCGCAGCGTGCCCGTGCCCGTGCAGGGCGCATCAACGAGCACGCGGTCAAACTTGCCGCGCAGCCGCTTGATGCGGTTGTCCTTTTCGTCGCGGATGGCCACCGGGTGAACGTTGGAAAGGCCCGCACGGCGCATGCGGGGCGTGAGGCCCTGCAGACGCTTTTCGTTGATGTCGAAGGCATACAGGCGCCCCGTGGACTTCATCAGCGCCCCGAGCGCGAGGGTCTTGCCGCCCGCGCCGGCGCAAAAGTCGCAGACCATTTCGCCGCGCTTGGCGCCCACCAGACGGGCAATGAGCTGGCTGCCTTCGTCCTGAATGTCGATGCGGCCTTCCTGGTAGACGGGCCAGCGGATCAGACCGGGCTTGTCCGTGAGGCGAATGCCGTCGGGCGAAAACGGCATGGGTTCGGCCGTCACCTTGTACTGCGCGAGCTCCTCGATCACCTCCTCGCGCTTGGCCTTGAGGGCGTTGACACGAAGATCAAGGGGCGCCGACTCGAGCGAGGCGGCAAAAAGCTTGGGCGCAGCCTCGCCGTACTGAGCGCTTTCGAGCTCATAGAGCCAGAAGGGCATCTCGGCGCGCACTTCGGGCGGCGCCTTTTCGAGTTTCAGCGCCAGCATATTGGTCACCGGGCCCTTTTCCGAACCCAGCACCGCGTCGCCCAAGGCGTCCGTACCGTACTGCATCGCCAGCGTGAGGAGAGCGGCCACCTTCGGGGCCTTTCCAGGCTTGACGGGCTTCATGCGCCAGGCGATTTCGCTGTAGCGGCGCAGGGCAAAGAAGATGGCTTCCGCGAGAATCGTGCGGTCACGGCTGCCGAGCTTGGGATTGGACTTGAAGAACGCCTTCATGAGCGTGTCGGCCGGGCCGTCGAGCTTGAGAATGACGGCAAAGGCGCGGGTGAGCTCACCGGCGATGAGGTTAGTGATGCGCACCTTGCTCGGATTGAGTCTTTCCTGGCGCATCTGCGAGGGCGCGCCCTTTTTGGGCGCCGCGGCGCGGTTTTCCTCGGCCTGGCGCTTTTGCGCAGCCCTCTGGCGTTCCGTGAGTTTGCGCTGCGTCTTTTCGCGGTGAACCTTCACCGGAGCAAAGGGCATCTTGCGGCTTTTCTGTTCCATGTCTGATTCCTCTCCTCTTTATTGGGCGCAGCAGTCGAAAACGGCCAGGGAGCGGGCGGTTTCGTCGTCGGTGACGCAGCGCCCCTCGACGAGCCGGACCTTGCCCGAGGCCACGGCCTTGACGGCGCGCGGATAGAGAATGTGCTCAAGGCGCAGCCCGCGGTGCGAGAGCGTGTTGGGGTCGTCGCTCGCCAGAACCGGCACGACCGCCTGGCCGATGATGGCGCCGCCGTCAAGCTCGGAGCTCACGAAATGCACCGTGCAGCCGTGCACGCGCACGCCGGCTTCCAGAGCGCGCTTGTGGGTGTCGAGCCCCTTGAAAAGCGGCAGCAGCGCCGGGTGAATATTGAGGATCTTGCCCGCATAGTGATCGACGAACACGGGCGTCAGAACCCGCATAAAGCCCGCGAGCACCACCACGTTGGGACGGTACTTGTCGATCACCTCGATCATGGCGCGCTCAAAGTCCTCGCGCGTCTCAAAGGCCTTATGGTCGACCACGGCCGTTTCGATCCCCATTTCCTTGGCTCGCTCGAGACCGGCGGCGTCGGGGCGGTTCGAGAGCACGAGCGAGATGCCGATGCCCTCGGCCGCCCAATTTTCGCGCTCGCAGGCCTGCGCGATCGCTACAAAATTCGAGCCGCGGCCCGAGATCAAAACGACAATGTTCTTCTGCATGGTAATGGGAAAGCCTCCGCCGTCCGACTCGCGGACGCGGATGCGCTGAAAAATCCAAGGATTGGTCCGTACGGTGTGCCGGCGCCCTGGTGCCTCGCAAAAGACACGGCTCCGGCACGGGGAAAGCACCGCAATTGTACTTGAGTCCGCGCTCGGACTGCGGGCCCAACGGCGCACGGCCGAATCGGGCGAAGGCCCCCGTGCTTGCCTTGGAGCGAGCTTTTTTTGAGCCGCCCCTATAAAATTTCCCGCTTAATGCACGAGGCGCAGCGCCGCCGACCGTGCAGCCGACGGTTTTCCCCTCTTTTCACCCGAACCCATGCAGATCATCCGCGGACTTCCGAGCCCCTCCCACAAACGCGACTGCGCGGCCGTCATCGGCAACTTCGACGGCGTGCACCTCGGCCATCAGGCGCTGCTGCGCGCCGTGTCCTCCGAGGCCAAGTTGCGGGGGTTGGCCAGTGCCGTGGTGACCTTCGAGCCGCATCCCGTCGAGCTCTTTGGGACGCATCCGCACGCGCGCATCTGCACGCTGCGCGACAAGATGCGCCTTTTTGAGGCCTGCGGGATCGACCTCGTCTTCATTCTTCCCTTTACCAAGCGCTTTGCCGCGCTCTCGCCCGAGGCCTTTGCCCGGGACATCCTGGCCGAGGGACTTTCCTGCCGCTGGGTGACCGTGGGCTCGAACTTTCAGTTCGGCTCGGGCAACGCCGGAGACATCGGGCTTTTGACGGAACTGGGCCTGACCTACGGGTTTGAAGCCGTGGCCACGCCCTTGGTGTACCGCGACGACATGCGCGTATCGAGCTCTCGGATCCGCGCGGCCATGGCCGTCGGGGACCTCAAGACGGCCGAAGCGCTGCTCGGGCGCCCCTACACCGTCACGGGCCGCGTCATTCACGGGGCGGCGCTCGGCCGCACGCTGGGCTTTCCCACCCTCAATCAGGCCATGCTGCCGCCGGGCTCCAAGGCCGTGTGCGCCCTGCACGGCGTCTTTGCGGTGCGGGTGCGGGGCCTGACGGACGATCCGGCGTGCGTTTACGGCGGCGTGGCGAGCCTGGGCTACAAGCCCACGGTGGCCAACGATAAGCGCTGGCTGCTCGAGACCTTCGTCTTTGACTACGCGGGCAACGCCTACGGGCGCATCGTGCAGGTCGAGCTCGTCGAAAAGCTGCGCGACGAGAAAAAGTTCTCGGGCCTCGTGGAACTCAAAGCGGCCATCGACAACGACGCGGCCAACGCCCGCCGCATTCTCGGTCTCTGAAGACAAAACGGCCCCTCAAGCGCAAACGCCCGCCGAACCTCTCGTCCGGCGGGCGTTCGATTAACGGTCGTTTCGGCTCTTAACCGAAGAGGATCCGGTTGAAGACCAACGTGGTGATCAGCCCGAGCACCATCGGAATCCACGTGCGGCGCACGATGGCCATGGGCGAGACGCCCGCGGCGCCGGCAACGGCGATGATGACGCCGGCAACCGGGCTCATGGCGCGGATCATGCCGCTGGCAAACTGCATGGGCGTCACCAGAGCCTCCACCGCACCCCCGAAGCCCGCGGCCACGTCCGGCGCCAGGGTGGCGAACGAGGAGTAGGCGCCCACGCCCGAACCGGTCAGGAACGTCACGAGCGAGACGATCGCCGTCAGGACCACCGTCATGATGCCCATGCCGGCCCCCACGCCGTTGGCCGAGTTGATGATCATGTCGATCAGGCCCGAGCTCTTAAGGCCCGTTGCGAAGAACTCGGCGCAGATGATAAGGGCGACGATGCCCGTGAACATCTTGCCCATGGCCTGGAACATCGCCATGGCGTCCTTGAAGATCTTCTTGACGTCGCGCAGGCGGACGATTTCGACGATCACCACGAACACCCACACCATAAAGAGCGAGGCGATCGTGTCGAGCTTGATCGAGGAGACGACGAGCTTGGAAAAGACGATCAAAAGGGCGATCGGCAGCACCGGGAAAAGCGCGTACCACTTGGGCACGACCGGCACTTCGGTCTTTTTGACGTCGACCACCTCGGCGATCTGATCGTCCCCCCTCTTGTCGTAGTGCCGCTGAATGAAGTAGTGCGCGACGGCGGCCACGATGAGCGTGGGCACGGCAAGCGGCAGCTGGTACTGCACGAGGTAGATGATCGGATCGAGGTTGGCCACCTTGGCGGCAAGGCTTGCGGTGCCCGCGGTCGGCGCAAAGGTCATGCCTGCGGACGTGCCGATGACGGCGGCGGCGGCCGCAGCCGACACCCCCACAGCCTTGAGGATCGGGAAAAGCGCGACGAGCAGCAGCATGGCCAGGCCCGCGGCGGACGGAATCACGATCACGAGCAGCTGCCCGACGATGTAGCCGAACGCGAGCACCAGGTACGGCGCCTTGAGGGCCGACAGGGGCCGCACGGCCACGTCCACGAGGGCCTTGGCCGCACCGATGCGGTCCATATAGGCCGCAAAGCCGCCCGCGGTCATGATCAGAAAGCCGATGCCCGCGCTCTGCTTGGTGGCGATCGACTTTAAGGTCGCAAAAATGTCAAAGAGCCAAAAGCCCGACGGTTTGACGCCCTTGGGCAGAAAACCGACGCCCGCCAGGGCAACGCAAATAAGAATGGCCAGGCCCGCAAAAAGCAGCACCATATGCGTCTGGTAGCGCTTGATCAGGCCCCAGCCCGCAATCACCGTCACGACGACGGCGATCAGAGCAAGCAGTGTCGACATATCGATTTCTCCTTGGTTGACGTTTCGTTATTCGAGATAGGCGCCGAAGGCGGTTTCGAGTTTTTCAATCGCGGCGCTCACGCGCTCCCTGAGCGCCTGCGTTTCGTCCTTGCGTGCCTTAAGTTCGCCGGCAAAATGCGCGAGCATGGCCTCGACCTCGCAGGGCGCGGCGCTGCCCTTGGTTTTGCGGGCGGCCAGGATCTTTTTCGGATCCAACGCGTCGAGAAACTCTTGGCGGCTCATCGGCAGTTCGGCCGGGCCTTCCGGGAATTCGGCCGCGATCTCTTCTCGGTAGATGCGACGCATCTCTTCGTAGGGGAAGTTCTTGGGCAGCACGTTGTTGGCGCGCGCCCAGGACACCATGCGGCTGGCCATATGGTGGCCGATGCGGAAAGGCAACCCCTGGTCGCGCATGAGCCGGTCGGCGATTTCCTGGCTGGCGGTCCAGTCGCCGTTGAGCTCCTCGAGGGCGCGTTCGGGATTGACGCGCAGCGCGTTGAGCACCTTGAGCAAGCGCTGCAGCATCGAGACGGCCGCCTTGGTCATGCGGCCGTTCTTGGCCACGCTCTTGCCGTCGACCATGCCGGGCACGAGGTTGTGCACGCGCGTAAAGACCGCGTTCATTTCGGCCACGACGTCGCTGGCGTCGCCGCGGCAGTTGTTCATCAGGCCCGGATTGCGCTTTTGGGGCATGGCCGAGGACACATAGGTGTTTTCGCCGCCTTCCTGCAGAATGATCCAGGGGCGGCTTTGGGCGTACTGCACCATGATGTCGCTGATCATTGAGCCGACGTGCACGCCGATCGAGGCGGCCACCGAGGCCACTTCCAGCGCAAAGTCCACCGGGGTTTCGCAGGTGCAGTCAAAGGCATTCAGGCGCGGGGCCTCGAAGCCGAGCAACTCGGCCATCGCCTCGCGGTCAAGGGCCCAGCCCGTGCCGTTTAACACGGTGGCGCCCATCGGGCACTCGTTGTAGCGCGCCAGGCACTGGTTCAGGCGCTCGCGGTCGCGCAGCAAAGCCGCGGCAAAGCCGAGCAGATAGTGCGCGTAGCTGTTGGGCTGCGCGGCCACGCCGTTGGTGTAGTTCGGGACAACCGTGTCGCGGTGCTCGGCGGCAAGAGCGAGGATCCTGTCGATCACCGCGTCCAGAGCCGCGCAGATCTCGGTCGTCTGCTCGCGCAAAATCGCCACGCGCATCGTCGAGAGAATGTCCTGGCTCGAGCGGCCGGCGTGCAGAATCGTGACTTCGGGACCGACGGCGGCAATCAGCATGGGCTCGTAGTCGATGTACTTTTTGACGCGCTTGGCGGCGTCGGCTTGAGCCTCTTTTTCCACCGCGGCAATGCCGCGGGCGGCAAGGCGCGCCGTCTTTTCGTCGACAAGCCCGCGCGGGGCGTTGACGACAACGCTTGCCTTGTTGATCAGGTCGATCCAGTAAAACTCGTCGTGAACCACTTGTTTTCTCCGAAAAAGATACCTTTGCAGGTGAGGACAGTATCGGCTCGGGCAAAGCCGATCGCAAAGCGTTTTTCTCAATTTCATTTTGTGGTTTTCGCAAAACGGTGTGAAAATGTCGCCGTGGTTTTATGGCGTTTCGGAGGCGAGCGTGTCCAAACTCGACGACCTGGCAAGCTGGCGTTTTCTGGTGGCTTTTTCCAAGGCGGGCACCCTGTCGGCGGCCGCGCAGTCGCTTGACGTCGACGTCTCGGCCGTCTCGCGCGGGATTGCAGGGCTCGAAAAGGCGCTCGGCTGCGAACTCATCCGGCACAACGCGCGGCCGATGGAGCTGTCGGACACGGGAAAGTTCGTGCTGCGCCGCATGACGCAGATCCTGCGGGCTCACGACTCGCTCATGCAGAAAGTCCTCGACGAGAACCGGGCTTTGAGCGGCAACATTCGCCTGTCATCGGCCCCGGGCTTTGCCGCCCGGCGCCTGACACCCCTGCTGCAGCGCTTTCACGAACTGCAGCCGCAGATCACGGTGGAAATCCTGAGCGGCTACAAAACGGGCGACGTGCAAAAGGGCCTGTGCGACGTGGCCACCATCACGGGCGAGCCCTCTTTGCCCGGGCTTGTGTACATGAGCCGCGGGCGCAACGTGTACCTGCCCGTGGCCAGTCCCCTATACATTCAAAAACACGGCATGCCGATCGATCCGGTGAGCCTGCGCCTGCACACGGGCCTTGTGTACAGCGGCCCGGTGCGCGAGGAAACCAAGGTGCTTTACCGCGGCGAAAAGGCCGAGCCCGTCACCTACGCCTCGAGCATCCGCTCGACCGACATTCTGGCCATCCGCAGCGCCCTACTCGAGGGCATGGGCGTGGCCGTGGACATGCCGCTCGTGCAAATTGTCGAAGACGTTCTGGCCGGGCGCCTCGTGGCGATTTTGCCGGGCTGGTTTCGGCCGCCGATCGAGTGCTTCATCGTCGCGAGCCAGCAGGCCTGGCACATGAAGCGCGTGCGCATTTTCCTCGAGTGGTACGCCAAGCAAATGCAGGCCCTCTTTGCTTCGTACGAGTCTCAGGTCTCGGACGTCGTCGGCCTGCCCAGGGACAACGGCCAATACGACCGAAACACCCTTTACAGAACCTCACGGCGGCCAAACACCGCCCCTACCCTCACCCCTGGCCGGATCGGCCGCGTCTAAGGCGCTTGCCCTATGGCAAAACCCCATCCCGCCCGAGTAAACTATTGCCCCGTTGCACGCGATAAAACGCGCCTTTGAGGCGATTGAAGCGCGGCGGCAACCGCACAATTCATCTCTATTCAATCTTTCAGAAGAGCCCGAGGGGGCCTGGAGACTGACACATGGCTAAAGCCGATAAAGCCGATCAGACGGCAAAGTACCCGCTTAACCTTCCCGAAACCGCCTTCCCGATGCGCGGCGATCTGCCCAAGCGCGAACCGGCCTGGGTCGCCGACTGGGAGCAGCGCGACGTCTACCACATCATTCAGAACGCCTGCAAAGGCCGCCGCAACCGCTTCGTGCTGCACGACGGTCCTCCCTACGCCAACGGTGAAATTCACCTCGGCCATGCCCTCAACAAGATTCTCAAGGACATCGTCAACAAGACCAAGCTCATGGAAGGCTATGCCGTTCCGTACGTTCCGGGCTGGGACTGCCACGGCATGCCCATCGAGATTCAGATCGAAAAGAAATTCGGCAAGGGACTGGAAAAAACCGATCTGATGGCCAAGGCCCGCGCCTACGCCAAGGAACAGGTCGCCAAGCAGATGGCTGGCTTCAAGCGCCTGGGCGTTCTGGGCGACTGGGGCAACCCGTACCTGACGATGCGCCCGGAAACGGAAGCGGCGGAAATCCGCACCCTCGCACGTATCGTCAAGAAGGGCTACGTGTACCGTGGTCTCAAACCCGTCAACTGGTGCTTTGACTGCTGCTCGGCCTTGGCCGAGGCCGAAGTCGAATACGCCGACCGCGAAAGCTACGCCATCGACGTCGCCTTCAAGCTTTCCACCGAAGATCAGCCCAAGGTCGAGGGGCTTTTCGGCGTCAAGTTCGACAAGCCCTGCTACACCGTCATCTGGACGACGACGCCCTGGACGATTCCCTCCAACCAGGCCATCAACATGCACCCCGAGCTCTCCTACGCGCTCGTGGACTGCGGCGACCGCTACCTCATTCTCGGTGCGGGGCTCGTGCAAGACTGCCTTAAGCGCTACAAGCTCGAAGGCAAGGTGGTGGCCGAGACGCTCGGCAGCAACCTCGATCACGTGCGCTTCATGCACCCCTTCAGTGAACTTCACGAAGGCTACAAGCGCTTCTCGCCCGTGTATCTCGCGGACTACGTCGACGCTTCGAGCGGCACGGGCATCGTGCACTCGGCTCCCGCGTACGGCGTGGACGACTTCATTTCCTGCAAGAACAACGGTATGACCAACGACGAGGTGCTCAACCCCGTCATGGGCAACGGCGTGTACGCCGACTGGCTGCCGCTTTTTGCCGGCATGAACATCTGGAAGGCCCAGCCCAAGATCGTCGATACGATGCGCGTGGCCGGCGTTCTGATGAACTGCGAGATGATCTCGCACAGCTACATGCACTGCTGGCGCCACAAGACGCCCCTCATCTATCGCGCCACGGCCCAGTGGTTCATCCGCATGGACAAGCCCACCGCGGACACGAAGGGGGCCCTCAATATGCCCGCCGAAGATAAGAGCCTGCGCGAAACGGCTCTAGCGGGCGTGGACGCCACCAAGTTCTACCCGTCCTGGGGCTACAACCGCCTGCACTCGATGATCGAGAACCGTCCCGACTGGTGCATCTCGCGTCAGCGCAACTGGGGCGTGCCGCTTCCCTTCTTCATGAACAAGGCCACGGGTGAACTGCACCCGCGCACCCTCGAAATCATGGAAGAAGTCGCGCAGAAGGTTGAAAAAGAAGGCATCGAAGCCTGGGCCAAGGCCAAGGCCGAAGACTTCATGAGCGCCGAAGAGGCCGCTCAGTACGACAAGACCACCGACATTCTGGACGTGTGGTTCGATTCGGGCTCCACGTACGAAACCGTGATGAACGGCTCGCACAAGGATATCTACGACGGTGTTCCGCACTGCGACCTGTACCTTGAAGGCAGCGATCAGCACCGCGGCTGGTTCCACTCGTCTCTGCTGACGAGCTCGGTTCTCTATGGCCGTCCGCCCTACGAGGCGCTTTTAACGCACGGGTTCCTCGTGGACGAACAGGGCCGCAAGATGTCCAAGTCCCTGGGCAACGTCGTCTCCCCGAAGGAAATCTACGAGAAGTTCGGCGCGGAAATCTGCCGCCTGTGGGTCGCTCAGACCGACTACACGAGCGAGCTGCGCATCGGCCCGACGATCATCAAGGGCGCCGTGGACAGCTACCGCCGCATCCGCAACACGCTGCGGTTCCTGCTGGCCAACACGAACGACTTTGACATCACCAAGGACGCGGTGCCGGTCGACGAGATGCTCGAACTGGACCGCTGGGCCCTGGCTCGCGTGGCCGAACTGCAGGCCGACGTCATCAAGGCCAACGAAAGCTACAGCTTCCAGCAGGTCTCCTCGCTTCTGATGAACTTTGCCACGGACGACCTGGGCAGCTTCTACCTCGATATCCTCAAGGATCGCCTCTACACGACCAAGACGGACGGTCTGCCGCGCCGCAGCGCCCAGACGGCTCTGTGGCACATCTCGGCCGCCTACCTGCGCCTGATGGCCCCGATCCTCTCGTTTACGGCCGAAGAAGCCTTTGCGATGTTCAACCCCAACAAGGACGGCACGATCTTCACCGAGGTCTACCACACCGTTCCCGCCGTGGCCGACGCCGACAAGCTCCTTGCCAAGTGGTCGCTCATCCGCGGCGTGCGCGCCGATGTTTTGAAGCGCATCGAAGAGCTGCGTATGCAAAGCCTTGTGGGCTCGAGTCTGCAGGCCGAATGCACGATCAGCGCCTCGGGCGAGGCGTTTGCCGCGCTCGAGAGCCTGGGAGACGAGCTCAAGTTCGTCATGATGACGAGCAAGGCCGCGCTTGAAAAGGCCGAAGGCGAGACCGCCGTGTCCGTCAAGGTCACCGAAGAGAAAAAGTGCTGCCGCTGCTGGCACTACGATGCGAGCGTCGGCTCCAACGCCGAGCATCCCGAGCTGTGCGGCCGGTGCCTGACGAACCTCTTTGGCGCGGGCGAAACCCGCAGCAAGGCCTAAAGCGTCGTGGCGATTTTCAACGCCTCCCCCCGGGGCTCGTCCCCGGGGCGTTTTGCGCTGTGGGTGGCGGTGGCGCTGGCGCTGCTGCTCCTGGACCGCCTGACCAAAGACGCCATCATCGAGAACCTCTCCTACGGGATGTTCGTCTATGTGACGTCGTTCTTTAACCTGTGCCACGTGCGAAACACCGGCGCGGCCTTCTCGTTTCTGGGCGAGGCGGGCGGCTGGCAGATCCTCGTGTTTGCGGGCCTGGCGGCCGTCGTCTCGGCCGTGTGCGTGTGGCTGATCTGGCGCAACGCACGCCGCACCCTCTTTTCGGCCTCACTGGCGCTGATCGTCTCGGGTGCCGTCGGAAACCTCTGGGATCGGCTCGTCTACGGTTACGTGACGGACTTTCTGGACTTTCACGCCTTCGGCTGGCACTGGCCGTCCTTCAACGTGGCCGACATCTGCATCTGCGTGGGCGCGGTCCTGCTCATGTTCGACGAATTCCGCAAGAAATAAGGGGCGCACTTAAAAACGCCACACAACCTCCAATGCCGGTCGGGCTTTGCATTATTCCACGAGACACAAAATTTTTTACAGACTCTCGCTGCCCCCTCCTCGTGCGCTCCGACCGCACCACCAACGGATGAGCAAAGGCCGGGACGGCCGAGATCACAGTCGCAGGACCCCACACCTCCGGGTGTTGAGGTCTTGCAGCCTCCTCTGCAAAAACTTTAATAAGCCGACCCATTATTAAAGTTTTTGCGATTTTTCTTTAATAAAGATGACGTTGGTCGGCTCGTTATTAAAGATTTGGCTGATTTTCTTTAACAACAGGGGAACCAGCGACAGAGATTGCGACTCCGTCTCTTGGAACAGCCCGAAGTCTTCCGCCACGAACGGATCCTTACGGTTCAAGCCGTTGTCGATGGCTGATTCCTGACGGCCTGCCGGCCGAAGTCGGCCATCACGACAAGGTAAACTTCATCTTCTGCGTCAAGCCGCAGACCGAGTTCGCCTACCGCTTTGTCTCGGGTGCAGGATCGCGGAAGGCCCCGCCGAGCCTGCGGAAAAAACGGCCGGCCCTCTCGGAGCCGGCCGCTTGAGCCGAGCGTTTGTGCTTTTCTCAGACGAGCTCGTAGGTGGCCGACTGGATGGGCATATTCAGGAGCGGCAGCACGCGCTCGAGGAGAATCCCCTCGCGGCTGTCCATCTGGTAGCCGAAGGTAGCGCGGATGGCCTGCAGGATGAACTGCGTGGCCCGGTCCAGGGCAATGGGCAGGCTGTCGCCCTGCAAGAGGCTGCCCGTGATCACGCTCGTGAAGCTGTCGCCCGTGCCCGGATAGTGCGCGGGCAGATAGGGGCACGTGACCTTCCAGGTTCTCCGGTCGCACTTGCTGCGGGCGATGACGCTCGTCAGGCCCGGCTGCCCGGGGACCGGCGCGCCCGTAATGATCACCGTGTCGGCCCCGAGCTCTGAGAGGTCCGCAATGATTTGCTTGAGCTCGGCGTTGCTGCACTCGGCCTTGTAGGGGCGATCCAAAAGCGCAAAGGCTTCCGTGAGGTTGGGCGTGAGAACATCGGCGCAGGCGGCCAGACGGCGCATCTGCACCACCATCTCCTCGGTCATCTTGCTGTAGAGCTTGCCGTTGTCGCCGAGCACCGGGTCGACGACCACAAGCGTTTCGGGCTTGCGAAAGCGCTCGATGAAGGCGCTGACGATCTCAATCTGTCGGGGCGAGCCCAGGTACCCCGTGTAGATCGCGTCAAACTCGATCCCGAGCTTGGCCCAGTGATCGATGATGGCGGGCATTTCGTCCGTCAGGTCGAGGAACGAAAACTCCGGGTACTGCGAGTGATTCGAGAGCACGGCCGTGGGCAGCGGGCACACGTTAAAGCCCATGGTCGAGAGAATCGGAATGACCGTCATCAGGGACGTGCGTCCGAAACCGGACAAGTCGTGCACGGCCGCGATGCGGCGCAGGGTGGGTGTGGTACGCATGAAGGCAGACCTTTCACTCGAAATTGGGAGGCTCCGAGAATAGCACCGACCAAGGGATTTGACCGATGCCCGCTTCGATTTTTTGCCTGCAGCAGGCGCTGCGGCATTGCTAAACTCGCTCTTACCGTTTTTTTAGTTGGGAGAGAACCCATCATGGTTCAAATCGGAGACATTCTCGAAAACGTCCGGGGCGAGTCGACCTCGGGCGAATTTGACCTTGCGGCCTTCCGCGGCCACTGGGTCGTGTTCTATTTCTACCCTAAGGACAACACCTCGGGCTGCACGCTCGAAGCCAAGGACTTTTCGGCCGCCCAGCAGGACTTTGCCGGCGTCAACGCCAAGATCGTAGGCGTCTCGCGCGACTCGGTCAAGAGCCACCAGGGCTTTTGCGAGCGTGAGGAACTCACGATTGAGCTTGTGAGCGACAAGTCCGAGGAGCTGTGCACCCGCTTTGACGTCATCAAGCCCAAAGTGATGTACGGCAAGCCCTGCCGCGGCATCGTGCGCTCGACCTTCCTCCTCGACCCGCAGGGTAAACTCGTCTTCGAGTGGCGCGGCGTCAAGGTGCCGGGCCACGTGCAGGCCGTGCTCGAAAAGATCCGCGAACTGTCGGCCGCCTAAGCGAGCCGCCGTGTTTGCCGGGCCGCCCGCCGGCGGCCTTTTTTCTTTGCGTTTGCCCCGCCCGCCCCGCCGATGGCCGAGAGGCGCAAGGCTATACTTGGTGCGACGACAAATTCCTTGGAGCGCCTGCTGCGGCGGCGCTCGCCTTTGCTATTTGGAACATGACCCAAACGTTCTACTCGGGCCTTAACGGCAAAAACATCACTCTGGCCGTCACGGGCGGCATCGCCGCCTACAAAAGCTGCGAGCTTGTGCGGCTGCTCATCAAGTCGGGCGCGCACGTGCGCGTGTGCATGACGCAGGCCGCGCTGCACTTTGTGGGGTCCCTCACCTTTGCGGCTCTCTCGGGCAATCCGGTGGTGGTCGAACCCTTGGACGGCTCGATGCAGCATATTGCCCTGACGCGCGACTGTGACCTCCTCTTGGTGGCTCCGGCTACGGCCGACATGATCGCCAAGGTGGCCTCGGGTGTGGCCGACGATTTGGTAAGCAGCGTGATCCTGGCGAGCCGCTGCCCGGCGGTCTTCTGCCCGGCGATGAACTGCAACATGTGGGCCAAGGCCGCCACGCAGCGCAACGTCGATCAGATCAAGGCCGACGGCTATGCGGTGTTGGGGCCGGCCTGCGGGGTTCTGGCGTGCGGGGACAGCGGCGCGGGCCGCATGATTGAACCGGCTGAAATCGTCGCGAGCGTGGCGCGCATGCTCTCGCCGCAGCTGCTGGCCGGAAAACGCGTCGTCGTGACCGCCGGCCCCACGTATGAAGCCATCGATCCGGTGCGCGGCATCACGAATCTGAGTTCGGGCAAGCAGGGCTACGCCGTGGCGCAGGCCGCTTTTGAAGCGGGCGCGCAGGTGACCCTCATTTCCGGCCCCACAGCTCTGGAAGCGCCCATCGGCATCGAAACGCATCACGTCGTCTCGGGCGAGCAGATGCGCGAGCACGCCATGAAGGCCTGCGAAAAGGCCGACGTGTTTGTGAGCGTGGCCGCCGTGGCCGACTGGCGCCTTGAGGCCGTCAGCGACCACAAGATCAAGAAGACGGGCGAGCCCCCGCAGCTCAAGCTCGTCGAAAATCCCGACATTTTGGCCGACGTGGCCAAGGCCTACCCCGCGCTTTACTGCGTGGGCTTTGCCGCCGAAACCGACGACATTTTGGAAAACGCCCGCGCCAAGCGCGTCAAAAAGAACGTGCGCATGATCGTGGCCAACAACGCGGCCAAGGCGATCGGCTCGGACAAAAACGAAGCCTGGATCGTGACCGCCACTTCGGAAGCGGCCACCGGCGCCATGAGTAAGCAGGCGCTGGCCGCGCGCATCATCAAGGCCGTGGCCGCCGATCTGGCCTAAACGGTAAGGAGAGCCCCATGCCCTTCAAACTCAATCCGCAGACGCTCGAGCCGGAAAACGGCGACTTCATTGCGTTTTTAAAGGAAATTGAAAAGGGCGGCACCCGTGTGCAGGGGCTCAAGGTGACCATGAGCCAAGACAATCCGGGCATGGTGACCGTCACCCGCACCGATGTCCCCTCGCCCTCCGACGCCTCCCCGGGGGCCTCTTCCGAGAGCCTCAACGCCCTGTTCGAAGGGGTGCTGGCCATGGCCGGGGCCATGGCGGCCCTGGCAGGCGCGGGATTGATGGTCGCGGGCATGTCGGGCTTTATCGAGCAAAACTTCATTCCGGTGGGAATGTTCGTGGCCTTCGGCGGACTCGTGGTGGGTCTGACCAACGCCAAAAAGGTTCAAAAGAGAAAACGCATCCCCTAATGGCTCTTGGGGCTCTCGGGGCTCTCAGCTACAATGCTGAACCTTTGCTCGGCCCCTCACACGGCCCGACGTTTCCCCTGTTACGAGAAATTCGACATGAAAATCGCACTCAAGGTTCTGGACGAGCGCGTCCGTGAGCATCTTCCCCGCTACGCCACGCCGGGCTCGGCCGGTCTCGATCTGCGCGCCCTGTTGGATGCGCCCCTCACGATTGAGCCGGGGCAGACCGTGCTCGTCAAGACGGGCATTGCCATTCACATCGACGACCCCCGTTACGCGGCCGTCATTATTCCGCGCAGCGGCATGGGCCACAAAAAGGGCATTGTGCTCGGCAATCTCGTCGGTTTGATTGATTCGGACTATCAGGGCGAGCTGTTGATCAGCACCTGGAACCGCGGCAGCGAACCCTTTGTGCTCGAGCCCTTCGAGCGGCTCGCGCAGCTCGTGGTCATTCCCGTGATGCAGCCCGAGTTTGAGCTCGTCGACGCGTTTGAAGCGAGCGCTCGCGGCGAAGGCGGCTTCGGCTCGACGGGCACGAAGTAAGAGAGCATCACTTTGGGGCCTGCGCCCCAAACGGCTATAGAAAAGGCACCGCTCGGACGAACCGGGACGGTGCCTTTGTCTTAGGCGGCTATCAGTCGAGCCGATCAGAGCTTGTCGGTGAGTTCCTTGATGACGCTGACGGCATCGGCCTCAAGGAAGTAGTCCGCCATTTCGAAGATGGCCGCTTCGGGGTCCTTGTTGACCGCCACGATCACCTTGGCGTCCTTCATGCCGGCCACGTGCTGGATGGCGCCGGAAATGCCGAAGGCCATGTAGAGCTCCGGCGCGACGATCTTGCCGGTCTGACCGACCTGCGTTTCGCTCGGCACCAGGCCCATGTCCACCACCGCACGGGTCGAACCCACGGCGGCGCCCATCTTTTCGGCAAGCTTATCGAGAGCCGCAAAGCCTTCTTCGTCAAAAAGGCCTCGGCCGCCCGCCACCACGCGCTTGGCGGTGAGCAGATCGGGACGGTCGCTCTTGACTTCCTCGACGCTTTCAAAGACAAAGCCGCGCGAGGTCGGGGTCACCGACAGGGTTTCGATCGGGGCATTGCCGCCGGCCGAGGCCGCAGCTTCAAAGCTCGTGGCGCGGACACTGGCGACCAGCGGCTGAGCGGTGGTCTTAACGGTCGCCAGCACGCTGCCCGCGTAGATGTAGCGCTTGAAGGTGTCGGGCGAGACGACGCCCGCGATTTCCGTGACGGCCGACACGCCGAGTTTGGCGGCGGTGCGGGGCATGGCGGCCTTGCCGGCCGTACCCGCGGTAAAGAGGATGTGGCTGTAGGAGCCCGCGGCCTGAGCGGCCACGACGGCGTCGGTCAGGGCTTCGGGCAGGCAATGGTCAAAGCCCGCGGCGTCGGCCACGAGCACCTTGCGCACGCCGGCGACTTCGGAAGCGGCCTTGGCGGCACCCTGACAGTTAAAGCCCGCCACGAGCACGTCGATGTCGCCGCCGATGGCCTGCGCGGCCGTTAGGGCGTTGAGGGTCGAGGACTTGAGCTGAGCGTTGTCGTGCTCTGCAATCACAAGAATGGTCATTTTGCGTTTCCTTCCGATCAGAGCACCTTGGCGGTGTTTTTTAGTACGTCGATGAGTTCGTCCACGCTCGAGAGCTTGACGCCGGCGCTGCGGGCCGGGGGTTCGACGGCTTCGATCATTTCCACGGTCTTGGCGCCGAGCTCGGCCAGCTCTTCGGCGGCCACGGCGTCGATCGGCTTTCTCTTGGCCTTCATCATGTTGGGCAGCGTCACGTAGCGCGGCTCGGCCAGACGCAGGTCGGCCGAAACCACGGCGGGCAGCTCCCCCTTGACCTTCATCAGGCCCGTGTCCGTTTCACGCACGCAGGTGATCGTGTTGCCCTCAATCTCGAAGCTGCTCACGTTGATCGCCACGGGCATGTCGAGCAAGGCCGAGAGCATCTGCGGCACCTGACCGGCGTCGTTGTCGATGGCCTGCTTGCCGAGAAGCACCAAGCCGGGTTCTTCGCGCTTGACGACGGCCGCCAGCAGTTTGGCCACCATCGCCGGTTCCATCTTCACGTCGTCGTGCTTGATGTGCACGGCACGGTCGGCACCCATGGCCATGGCCACGCGTAGCGTATCGACGGTCTTGTCCGGGCCGATCGAGACGGCCACGACCTCGTCGGCCTTGCCCGCTTCCTTCAGGCGCACGGCCTGCTCGACGGCGATTTCGTCAAACGGGTTCATGGACATCTTGACGTTGGCCGTATCGACATCCGAGTGATCGGGCAGCACGTGCACCTTGACGTTGTAGTCCACGACACGCTTGACCGCAACAAGAATTCGCATAGAAGAACTCCAATGGTCCGCCCGAAGGCTGCGGATTCCCCCTTTGAGCGGACGGCGCCTTCGAACGATGTAAAGCTTTTAAAAGTAAGGCGGAATTATAAAGAGGACCGTCTTCTTTTTGAGTCAAACGAAAGTGTGACCCCGAGCCCCGTTTGAAGGGACTTTTCGGGGGTGTCCGAAGCCCCCCCGGCCAAGCCGTTTTTCACTTTGACTTCAAGGAGTTCAAAACTGAATTCAGGTTCACCGACCATCCCTCTTCTTTGATTGGTTTAAACCCTTAGATCTTTAAGATTTGATTAAGTCGTGGTGACATAATGTAACCAAGAGGAAAAGTTTGGGTTTGATTGAAACGGCCGCGCCGTTTCAAGGTTACGAAGCAGTCGAGAGCCATGACACGCCATACCACTCCGAGATTACCGGATCACGTCAAACAGATCCTGATGTGGATCGCCGTTTGGTGCATCGTGTTGTTTGCGCTGCGCGCCATCGGTTGGAGCCTGGGCCAGGCCTGCGAAACGGCCATGAGCACGTGGCTTTAGCCCCTCGTCTTCACACGGTTCACCCCCCCGAGCCGGCCGCGCGATGCCGTGACCGGCACCTCCCAACCGATGCTTTTGGCGGATCGAGTGCAGAGGAAGAACTCCTGCAGCTCGTCTCCTTTCCTTCCGCGCGTTTTCTTTTTCAAGCGCCTGCTCCCGGCCGCCTTTCCTTAACCGGCACCACCCTCTCGTTTTGCCTTCTCTTCCTTTGTGGTTACGGAGCCCCCCCCGTTTGTCCAACTCGCAACTTGAGCGCTTTTGTGGCATATTTCGGCCTCAAATGGCAGGGTTCTCCCGAGCGCCTGCCGAGCCCTTTTCAAAAGGCTCACGCGTCCGACCTTTACCGTGCGAGCACGCACAGGCGGTTGAGTTCGCCCCGGAATCAACTCCTCGGGCTTGAGCTCCCCGGTGCCACGGCGGCGTCACGGCCCCCGATTTTTTTGTTTTTCGTCTTTTTTCGTTATTTCAACCTTTTAGGAGACACATCCGATGCTGTCCGATATTGAAATTGCCCAGAGCGCCAAGCTCAAGCGCATTGACACCCTGGCCCACGAATGGGGTCTGGCCGACGACGAATTCGAGCCCTACGGCTGGGACAAGGCCAAGCTCACGCTGCACGCCGACCGCAAGGCCCACGGCAAGCTCATCCTCGTGACCGCCACCTCGGGCATGCCCGCCGGCTCGGGTAAGACCACCACCTCGATTGCCCTCTCTCAGGCCATGAACCGCCTGGGCAAGAAGACGGTTCTGGCGCTGCGCGAACCGTCCCTGGGCCCCGTGTTCGGCATGAAGGGCGGCGCCGCGGGCGGCGGCTACTCCCAGGTGCTGCCGATGGAGTCGATCAACCTGCACTTTACGGGGGACTTTCACGCCATCACGGCCGCCAACAACCTCATCTCGGCCTTGATCGACAACGCGCGCCATCAGCGTCAGATCGACCTCAAGGAAGTGACCTGGCGACGGGTTCTCGACGTCAACGACCGTCAGCTGCGCAACATCATCACGGGCCTGGGGGGCAGCGCCAACGGCACGCCCACGGAAGCCGGCTTTGACATTACGGCCGCGAGCGAACTGATGGCCGTGCTGTGCCTGGCTACGGACCTTAACGACATGCGCGATCGCGTCAACCGCCTGGTGCTGGGCATCAAGCGCGACGGCACGCCCTTTACCTGCGCCGAACTCGGCGCCACGGGCGCGGTGATGTCGCTGATGCTCGACGCCATGAAGCCCAACCTGGTACAGACCCTCGAAGGCACCCCCGCGCTCGTGCACGGCGGTCCCTTCGCGAACATCGCCCACGGCTGCAACTCGGTGGCCGCCACGATGGTCGCCCTCAAGCTCGGCGACTACGCCGTGACGGAAGCCGGCTTCGGCTCGGACCTCGGTGCCGAAAAGTTCTACGACATCAAGTGCCGTCACGCCGGCCTGCGCCCGTCGGCCGTGGTGCTCGTCACGAGCCTTAAGGCCCTCAAGTGGCACGGCGGCGTGGCGCTGCCCGAAATCGGCAAGCCCAACATGGAAGCGCTCAAGAAGGGCATGGTCAACCTCGATGCGCACGTCGCGAACCTCAAAGCCTTTGGCCCGGAAATCGTCGTGAGCATGAACCACTTCTACAACGACCCCGAAGAGGAAATCGCCGTGCTGCGTGCGCGCTGCGAAGAACTCGGCGTGCGCTTTGCCGTCTCCGACGGCTTTGCCAAGGGCGGTGAAGGCGCCGAAGAGGTGGCCCGCCAGGTGCTCGAAGCCGTGGCCAACGCCACCGGGGAGCTCAACTTCACGGTCGAAGAAGACGATCCGATCGCCGTCAAGGTCGAAAAGATCGCCAAGCGCGTATACGGCGCCGGCACGGTCTCGTTCTCGGAAGCGGCCAAGAAGGACCTCAAGACGCTCACGGAAATGGGCTTTGGGAACCTGCCGGTGTGCATCGCCAAGACGCCCTTCTCGCTGACGGCCGACCCCAAGGCCCTCGGTGCTCCCAAGGGCTTTGACCTGCCCGTGCAGCGCGTGATCCTCAACGCAGGCGCCGGCTTTGCCGTGGTCACCACGGGCGCCATCATGCGCATGCCCGGCCTGCCCAAGGCTCCCGCGGCCATGAACATCGACGTGGCCGACGGCAAGATCGCCGGCCTGGCCTAATCGGCGCGACGCTCGGACCGGCTCCCCCTCGGGTTGTCGGTCCAATCCTCGTCAAAGACCGTACAATGCAACGGCGGAGACTGGGAATGTTTCCCGCCCCCGCCGTTTTTCTTTTTCTTGCCCTCTCCGACCGGAAGAGGGCGGGCGTTCGGCCATGAGTACAGCAGCGTTTGAGGTGGTTTTTGACGACGGATCGGGCCCGCACGAGCTCGGACGGCTGTCCTTTGCCCTCGGACGCTTTGCGTTTGCGCCCTCCGACCGTCTTGAGCCGCCACTGGCCTCTTTGCTCAACCCCCGGGGCGGCGCCTGGGATCCGGCCCTTTTGACGGATTCGCTCCCCGACACCTGGGCCTCGCGCGTGCTGCGCTCCCTGCTGCAGGCCCGCGCCCGCCGCATCGAGCGCCGTGCCGAGCCCATGGATGAGGCGCTGGTTTTAGCCTCGATCCCGGACGCCACGCGCCTCGGAGCCCTGCGGCTGCGCAAACCGGGCTCGTCCTTCTTTGAAGCGCCCCGCCGGTTTGAACCCGCACACATCCGCGATCTGGCCGAACTCAACGAAACCGCCCGCCGCATTGAAACGGGCGACATCGTCTCCACGTTTGTGCTCGAGCCCTTTGCCGAGCACACGCTCGCACTCGGCGGCTCGCGCCCCAAAGCGAGCTTTGTCAACGAGGCGGGCCGATTGGCCCTGGCCAAATTCCCGAGCGAAGTCGACGATCGGGACAAGGGTGCCTGGGAGTATGTGCTCACGCTGTTGGCGCGCCGCGCGGGCATGGCCGTGCCCGCCGCGGCCCTCATTGACGTGGGCGACGCGCGCGGCACCATCTTTACCGCCGAGCGCTTTGACCGCACGACAGAAGGGAATCGTCTGCACTTTCTGTCGCTGCGCGCCCTTTTGGGGGCCGTCGACAACCGCGAGCAGCGCACTTACCGCGATGTGGTGCGCCTGATCAACACCCTGTGCCCCGATCCCGAGCGTCAGAAGAAAGAGCTCTGGCGCCGCACCGTCTTTAAGTGTCTCGTGCACGACGGGGACGACCATCTGCGCAACCAGGGCTTTTTGCTCACCCCTCGGGGGTGGGAGCTGTCCCCGGCCTTTGACCTCAACGCCTCGATTTCGCGCACGCGCTTTACCCTGACGTATGGCCACGGGCACCGCGAATTGTCCCTGCCCACCCTCCTGACGGCCGCCGGCGACTTTGAGATCTCCGGCGAGCGCGCCGTCGCCATCGCCTGCGAGGTGATCCGGGCACTGTCCGACTGGGAAAACCTGGCCGCCTCAGTCGGGATCGGCGAGGAAGAAATCAACAAAATGCGCCCGGCCTTTGAGGGCGTGCACACCACCGTCATCGGCTGACGGCCCCTATTGATCGTTTCCAGGCAGACCTGCGGCGAGGGCCTTTGGGGAGCCTTTTGCCCCCTTGAGGGCGTTCTCCTTAGGCCACTTTCTTTATGGGCATGCCAACGTCAGGCCAAACTGCAAACAAATGTATCTTTGTGTCTTGATTTTTCAGGTCTTTGCCCCGCAATCCTGCGGGTTTTTGCTTAATGGAAATAATTGTTTGCAGGTTGCTCATTCGGGGTGTCCCTAGCCCCGTGTTTGCCCTAGCACCCTCTCTGATAGCCTCGGTATCGGTTTTGGATCAGTCGCCGCGGGCGACGCGTGGTAAAGGAAAGGGAGCAATGCCGCAGATCCTCTTTGTCCACTCGAGTGCGTTCCCCGGAGAAGTACGCCGAGAGAATCAAGGGTCCTACACCCGAAAGATGGCGCGCATCCTGCGCGAAAACGTACGCGGACGCAATGTGCGCGTGTTGGAACGTGACGTGGCGGCCCGGCCGCCGGGCATGATTGATCAGTCGTTCCTCGTGGCCTCGCGCACACCCGAGTCCCGACGCTCGCCCGAGCAAATCGAGCGCCTCAAGGAAAGCGACGCGCTCGTCAACGAGGTTCTGGCCGCCGACGTCATCGCCGTGTCCTGTCCGGTCTACAACTTCGGGGTTCCGGCGCCTCTGAAGGCCTGGATCGACAACATCGTTCGGGAAGGTAAAACCTACACCTACGGCGAAGGCCACAACGCCAAGAAGGTCTACGGCCTGCTGCACAATAAGCTCGTCGTGCTGCTGCAAAGCTCGGGCAGTTCGGGCTATCAGCCCGGCGGCGCCCGCGAAGCGCTCAATCACGCCGACCAAGCCGTCATGGCCGTCTTCGGGCAATTGGGCGTGCACAAGTTCGACACCGCCATCATGGAGGGCGTGTGCGACGAGGATGATCTCACGCTTGAGCGCAACTGGATGATGTGCGAGCGGCGCCTCAACGAGATCGCCGACCGCATCAGGACGCGCTGGCGCATTCAGATGCGAAGCTGAGCACCAAATTTGGGAGGAGAGAGAGGGGATGGAGAAACTTCGCCCTCCCCTTTTTTCTTGCCCTTCCTCTGTCCGGGTTCGTCCCGCCCAACAAAAACCGCCGGTGGCCGGCGGCGGTCTTTGTTTTTATGAGGCTGTGGCGGGGCACTTATTCCTCGTCGTCCTTGACCTTGGGCGCTGGCTTGCTGCGGCTCGCTTCGAGGCGGTCAAGGTAGGCTTCGTCGATGTCGCCCGTGACGTACTCACCGTCAAAGCACGAGCAGTCAAAGCGGCTGATCGAAGGATTGAGGTCCGTCAGGGCCCCCTTGAGGCCTTCGATCGTCTGGAAGATCACCGCGTCGGCACCGATCTGACGGGCGACCTCTTCGGCCGAAGCGCCGTGGCCGCAGATGAGTTCCGTGCGGGTGGGCATGTCGATGCCGTACACGTTCGGGAACATCACGCGGGGAGCCGAGGAAGCCACAAACACCTTCTTGGCGCCGGACTCGCGGGCCATGCGCACGATTTCACGCATGGTCGTGCCGCGCACGATCGAGTCGTCCACGAGCAGAATGTTCTTGCCGGCAAATTCCACGGGCATGGCGTTGAGCTTCTGGCGAACGCTCTTTTTGCGCATTTCCTGGCCGGGCATAATGAACGTGCGGCCCACGTAGCGGTTCTTGATGAAGCCTTCGCGGTAGGAAAGCCCAAGCTTGGCCGCAAGCTGCTGCGCGCACGGGCGGCTCGAGTCGGGAATGGGCATCAGCACGTCGATGTCCTTGAGGTCGAGCTTTTCGGCCACTTCATCGGCCAGGTACTCGCCCAGGCGCAGACGGGCGCCGTAGACACTGATGCCGTCGATGTAGCTGTCGGGACGCGCAAAGTACACGTATTCGAAGGCGCACGGACTGAGTTCGGGCTTTTCGGCGCACTGACAGCTCGAAAATTCGCGGTCCTTGGAAATGAAGATGGCTTCGCCGGGCGCCAGGTCACGCACGAAGTCATATTCCAGGCCCACCATCGTCACGGATTCGGAACTGACGAGGTAATCGGTCGAGCCGTCGGCCTGCTTTTGCGTGCCGTAGCACAGCGGGCGGATGCCGTGCGGGTCGCGGAAAGCCAAAAGGCCCTTGCCGGCGATCAGAGCCACCACGGCGTAGGCGCCCTTGACGCGCTTGTGCACGCCCTTGACGGCCTCAAAGGCCACCTCGGCCGTGAACCGGCCCGAAGGCGGCACGATCTTCATGAGTTCGTCGGCCAACACGTTGAGCAGCACTTCCGAGTCGCTCGAGGTGTTGATGTGGCGGCGGTCCTGGTTGTAGAGCTCGGCGGCCACTTCCTTGGCGTTGGTGAGGTTGCCGTTGTGGGCAAAGAGGATGCCGTAGGGAGCGTTGACGTAGAAGGGCTGGCTTTCCTCGTTGGAGCTGGCGCACCCCTGCGTCGGATAGCGCACGTGGCCGATGCCCGCGCAGCCCGTCAGATCGCGCATGTTGCGCGTTCTGAAGACGTCGCGCACCAGGCCCATGGCCTTATGCATGTGAAAGGTCAAACCGTCGAGCGTGCCGATGCCCGCGGCGTCCTGACCGCGGTGCTGCAGCAGCAGCAGCGCGTCGTAAATCCGCTGGTTGACCGGTTTCTGGCTGATCATGCCGACAATGCCGCACATTTCCCTTTTTACCTCAAGGCAACATTTTGAAAAGATCGCGAATTGTACCCTGTTCGTCCGGCAATTCGCGTGGCAAAAACAAAAATCCTATCGTCGCACCCCGAAAGGAAAAGCGGACCGCTATGCAATCCGCTCGTCCTGACGTTTAAAAGCTCTTGCGCCCGCGCAGATCGGCGATGGCCGAGGGCAGATACGGCATCGAAAAGTCGATGACGCGCTCGGCCGGGACAATCAGCACCGAATTGCGCCAATAGCCCGTTTTGACGGCACCGGTCATGCCCATCACGAACACGACGGCGCACACGATGACGATGCCGCGCGCCAGCCCGAAGACCGCGCCGATGGCCCGGTCCTCAAAACTGATGGACGCGGCGGCGAGCAACTTACTCATCACCTTTCCGGCAATGCCGATGGCAAAGAGCGTACCCACCACGATGCCCACGGCCGCAAACACGGTGCGAATCAGAATCGAGACGGAGGGCAGCGGAATCTTTTCGGCCAGCTCCGGCGCAAAACGCAGCGCCAGAAAGATGCCGAGCACCCAGCCGACGATGGCCAGGATTTCACGCACGACCCCGCGCGAGACGCCCAGGATCGTCGAAAAGAACAACACGGCCAGAATGACCCAATCAACTTCGTTCATGTTTTTGCTTTTTTATTTGGTGTCGGTGTGAATGCCGCCGTTGCTCACGGCATTCAGCGCCAGAATGTCCAGGGCCCGGCGGGCGTCCTCTTCGGCGGCAAAGCGGCCCACGCGCACGCGCCAGAGGTCCGAACCGCGGCGGCGCACGATTTCCGTGTAGGCGGGCAACCCCAATTTTCTCAGGTCCCCGGCCACCTTTTCGGCCGACTCACGGCGGCTTGTGGCCACCACCTGAATAAAGTAGCGCCCGTGCGCCACGGCCTGCAGCGGCGCGTTGTCCAGTTTGGAGGCCGCGGGGGCCTTATCCGTGCTCTTGGCGTCGGTCTTGACCGCCGCGGCGCGCTTTTCGGTCTTGGCCACGGTCTTGACGGGCTCGGCCTTGGCGGACTTCACCGAGGCCTTTTGCTCGGGCGTCGTGATGGGCTTGGCGCCGGCGGCGACCGGATTGGCCTTGCGCAGACTTTCGGCCGCCGGCAGATCGGCCGTAGCGATGTCGGTGGGCAGCGCCTTTTGTTGCTTGACCGGGCGATTGAGCGGCACGACCTTGGCGGCGCGCCCGTCGTCCTGCAGCGAGGGAATGTCGAGTTTGGCGCCGCGCTCAACATACATGGCGTTGGGTTCAAAGACCGCGGGAGCGGCCACGGCCACGGCTGCACCGATGGCCGCCAGGCCGATGAGACGGCGCTGGTTCTTAACGCGCGCCACACGACGGTGATGCTCTTCGTCTTCGGGACCGATGTCGAGGTCATCGAGCGTGGCGCGAGTGGTCACGGCCGAGCCTCGGGGCGGGTTGGGTCCGAAGAGTTTCTGAAACTTATCAAGCATGCGTCGCAAATGGATGGAAACGGCGGGCGGCGGCCGAAACAAAGAAAATGCGGACTGATGTTCCGCATCTCGTTATTTTAAACTCAGTGCGGCCGCCCTCAGGCGTTTTTACGGGCTTTTCAGCACAAAAACCGCCCCTCGGAGGGCCAAAAACGCCGCGACGGAACGCCGGGCGCAAAAAGGGCCCGCGGCCGACCCCCGTTTTTGCGGGAACAACCGTGAGCCCTTGGCCGGTTGGGGGCCGAATTACTTGGGCGCGGCGGCGAGCTGCTCTTCGCGCAGATCGTGGCGCAGCGACTCGAAAATGCCCGTGACGGTCACAAACGAACCAAAGCCCAGGATCTTGACGGTTTCGTTGCCCGGCTTGGCGCTTTCGGCCAGCGCCGTGCGCAGAGCCGCATCGACGTTTTCACACGTGACGACCTTGGCCGGATCCACGCCGCCCTGCTCCATGGCCGCGAGCAACTCCTGCGCATCGGCGCCGCGCGGCTTGGGCAGACCCGTGATGAACCAGCGGTCGATGTGGCGGTTCATGGTCTTGCTCACATTGGCCATGTCCTTATCGGAGAGCATGCCGAAGACCGCCCAGACCTTTTCGTCGGGGGTGGTCGTGCGCAGCACGTTGTCGGCGAGCACTTCGGCGGCCTGCGGGTTGTGGCCCACGTCCACCGTCACGGCCGCGCCGTTGGCGTCGCGCGCCTTGACCTGCTGGTAGCGGGCCGCGATCATCACGTTTTCCAGGCCTTCGATGACGGCCGAGCGCGTGATCGGCAGCACGTCCTGCATCACCGCCAGGGCCGCCAGAGCGCCCGAGGCGTTTTGCAGCTGCACGGCGCCCGAAATGGCGGGCTTGGGCAGATTGCGCCACTCGGTGGTGTGGAAGGCCGCCAGGGTGCGCAGATCCATTTCAAAGTCCCACTGCCCGTGGTGGCGGTAGCTCTGGTAGTCCTTGCCCCAGACATAAAGCGGCGCGAGCAGCTCGTGGGCGTACTCGACGACGGTCGAGGGCGGATTGGGATCGGTGCAGATCGCCGGCTTGCCGTGGCGCATGATGTGCGCCTTTTCCCAGCCCACCTTCTCGCGGGTGTCCCCGAGATAGGCCGAGTGATCAATGCCGATGCTGCACAGGATCGCGCAGTCGGTGTCGATCGCGTTCATGGCGTCCAGGCGCCCGCCCAGGCCGATTTCCAAAATCACGGCGTCAAGGTTGGCGCGCTGGAAAATGCGCAGAATCGCCAGGCCCGTGAATTCGAAGTACGTGAGCGACACCTCCCCTCGTGCCTGCTCAACTTCCTCAAACGCGGCCACCAGGGTGGCGTCGTCGACTTCGTTGCCCGCAATCTTGCAGCGCTCGTTAAAGCGCAGCAAATGGGGCGAGGTGTGCATCCCCACGCGGTAGCCCGCGTAACGCATGATCGCCTCGAGCAGGGCGCAGGTGCTGCCCTTGCCGTTGGTGCCCGCCACGGTAAAGACCGGGCAGGTGAATTCGATCCCCATGCGGGCGATCATTTGCTTCATGCGATCGAGCCCGAGGTCCATGGGCTTTTCATGAATTTTGCCGATATAGGCAAGCCAGTCGTTCAGACCGGCTCCCTTACCCGGAGCGCTCAGATTTGTTGTGTTGGCCATTGAGAATTACTCCCTGCCTTATTCTTGGCGGCGCTCATCACACCCGCCGCCCGTGGGTGTCTGCTTCGAAAATCGGTGTGTCAGCGTCGGGCACAAACGTCCAGACGCTCAAAATCATCCTCGGCCAAGGGTCGCACGGCCGCAATGCGCTGCAGCGAGCGGTTGTTGTCCGTTCGGCCGTCCTCAAACGCAAGAATATGCCATCCGGACGGAATCAGCGTCAGCAATTCCCCGTCCTGAAGGAAATGCGCCGGATTCTTGGGCCCAAAGCCCGCCAGGGCCTGATGCCGAGTAAATGTCTCGTACAAAAATAAGCCCCCGGGGCGCACGCATTGCGTCAACAGGGCAAAGCGCTCGCGCCACAGGTAATTGATGCCGATCACGGCATCAAACGTCTGTCCCTCAAAGGGCCAGGGCGCGTTTTCCAAATCGCACGTCAGGTGCCGCACGCCCGCAATGGGCTCGGCCGGCGGATTGATGTCCGCGGCGGTCACCACGCAGTCCAAGCCCGCGAGCAGGCGAGTGTTGCGGCCGTTGCCGCTGGCGATCTCGAGCACCCGCGAGCCCGCCGTCAGGTACGGCGAAAAGCGCATCAGCCAGGCGCTTGCCGGGTCGGCTTTAGTGGACACGTCAACGGCCATCTTCCTCTCGCCTCCCCTTACAAAACGGCGTTCACCAGCCAGCTGCCCATCATGAGAAACGGCCTCACGAAGTAGCTCACCAGACCCGTGACGATCAAAATCAGCAAAATGCCCATGCCCCAGGCTTCAGTGCGCTGATAGGCAATGGCGGTTTTCAGGGGCAGCAGACCGCTCACGATGCGCCCGCCGTCCAGCGGCAGAATCGGCAGCAGGTTAAAGGCCATCAGCATGAGGTTCACGGAGATGCCCGCATAGCAAAAATCAAAGAGCAGCTGCGCGGCCGCCTGGCTCGGCATCATACCGATGAAAAGCTTCAAAACCAGCGCCCACAAGAGCGCCTGCACCAGGTTGCAGCCCGGGCCCGCGAGAGCCACCCAGATCATGTCCGTCTTGGGATTGCGCAGCAGACGAAAATTGACGGGCACGGGCTTGGCCCAGCCGAACAGCAGGCTCGAGCCGCCGCTGAGCATTGACCCGAGCAGCAAGACGCCGGGCACGAGCAGCGTGCCGACGGGGTCGATGTGACGGATCGGATTCATCGTCACACGGCCGAGCACCCACGCCGTCCGATCGCCGGAAAGCTTGGCGATGTAGCCGTGCGCCGCTTCGTGCAGCGTGATGGCCAAAATGGCGGGGATGGCCCAAAGGGCAATGGTGGACAGGGTATCGAGCATGATGAATTGATGCTAGCACGCGCCAAAAGCAAAACAAGAGGGGCGATCCCCCTCAAGCCGTGACAGGCTGTGGCCCGCCACGGGCCCCGCGCCGACTCAAAAAGGCCGGCTCGGCCGGATGAAGCCGCCCGCAGGCGCCATTAACCAACTGATTTTGTTGGACTTTGCGCCCCTACCCTTTTAAGACTCAGGGGAAGGCCTGCGCCAGGGGCCGCCTTTGGCTTTTGTTACACAAAAAGGAAAATCCCTGCCATTTCTGACAGGGATCGCTTTCTTTTCGGTTGATCAGGGAGCCGTTGCGTCAGAGCGCAGCGGCACACCCGGTTGATGACCGATTAGAACAGGGTGCAGGCACCGAAGCCCAAAGCCACCGAGAAGACGATGGCCAGAACGCCCGGCAGGAAGAAGGCGTGGTTGAACACCCACTTGCCGATACGGGTCGTACCCGTGTCGTCCATCTGCACGGCGCCCAGAAGGGTCGGATAGGTCGGCAGAACGAACAGAGCGGACACGGCGGCGAACGAAGCCACGAGCATGTAGGAGTCACCGGGGTTGCTCGCCGAGATACCCAGGGCGGCTACGACGGCAGGCGTAATGGCCTTGGCGGTAGCGGCCTGCGAGTACAGGAGCATAGCGGCGAAGAAGTACACGACGGCCAGAAGAGCGGGATACTGGGCAACCGTAGAAGCCGAGAATTCCTTAATCTGGCTGGCGTGACCGGACACGAACGTGTCACCGAGCCAGGCAACGCCGAGCACGCAGACGATGGCGACCATACCGGACTTGAAGACGGACGTGTTGGCAACGCTGCCGACGTCGATCTTGCAAAGGATGGTAATGCCGCAGCCGACGAGCAACATCAGGCTCATGATGGCGGCGTCACGGCCGACGATCACGGGCTTGATCAGGCCAACGGCGGGCGAAATTGCCGAAGCGTACAGAACCACGCAGATCACGCCGATCAGGAAGATACCGACGGAGAGCTTGGCACCGGGCTTGAGGGTGTATTCGTGAGCGCCTTCCGGAGCCTTAACGAGACCCTTGGCGAGACGATCCTTGTAGACCGGGTCGCTGTTCAGATCCATGTTCTGGATCATGGTCATCACGAAGGCCGTGAGCATGCAGCCGACGAAGGTCGTCACAATCCAGATCCCGAGCAGAGCCGGATAGGACCAGCCGAAGGGTTCCAGAACGCCGGTCATGTAAATGACGGCGGCGGACACCGGCGAAGCCGTAATGGCGATCTGCGAGGAAACCACGGCGATCGACAGCGGGCAAACCGGACGGATCTTCTGTTCCTTAGCGACTTCCACGATAACCGGAATCATCGAGAAGGCGGTGTGGCCGGTACCGGCGAAGATCGTCAGCACGTAGGTCACAATGGGAGCCAGATAATTGATGTACTTCGGATTCGAGCGCAGGATGCGTTCGGCAATCTGAACGAGATAGTCAAGACCACCGGCGAGCTGCATGGCCGAAATGGCCGCGATCACCGAGGTGATGATGAGGATCACGTCCCAGGGAATGTTACCCGGCTTCATGCCGAGGCACAGACCGAGAACGAGCACACCGGCGCCGCCGGCGTAGCCGATACCGATGCCGCCCAGGCGGACACCGATGAAGATCGCACCGAGAAGTACGATGATTTGAAGAATGAGCATGATATCCATGGCATCTCCTAAAGGTTTTTATAGTTATGCCGCGCTCGGAGACACGAGGTATTTGCCCCGGTGCCCGGCGCGGTTTTTTATGTCCCGGGGCGGCTTTACCGACCGCCCGCGGGCTTGTCCGAGTTCAATTACTGCACGAACTTCGGAGCAATCAGGTTCTGCAGGTTGAAGGTGGCGTCCCACTCTTCCTGTGTCAGAAGCTTGCGTTCTTCCACGACAACCTGGTGCAGGGCCTTGCCGGTGTGGTAGCACTCGTGCGCCATTTCGGAGCAGGCCTTGTAGCCGAGGTGCGGCTTGAGAAGCGTCACGATGCCGCAGCTGTTCATCACCATGGCGGCCGTACGGTCGGCGTTGGCGGTGATGCCGTCGACGCACTTCGTGCGCAGCGTGTTGCAGGCGTTCGTCAGCACGCGCATCTGCAGGAAGATCGCGAACGTGATCACGGGTTCCATCACGTTGAGTTCGAGCTGGCCGGCCGAGGCGGCGAGCATGACCGTCGTGTCAAGACCGATGGCCAGGAAGCTGGCCTGGTTCGTCACTTCGGGGATCACCGGATTGACCTTACCCGGCATGATGGAGGAACCGGGCTGCAGCTGCGGCAGGTTCAGTTCGGCAAGACCGCAACGCGGGCCGGAGGCGAGCAGACGAATGTCGTTGCAAACCTTCGTGAGCTTGACCGCGAGGCTCTTGATGGCGCTCGAGAGGGCCACGTAGGAGCCGCAGTCGCTCGTGCAGGCGATCAGGTCTTCGCTGTTCTTAAAGTCGATACCCGTGAGTTCGGCCAGCTTGGCGGCGGCCTTGGCCGGGTAATCCGGGTGAGCCGTCACGCAGGTGCCGATGGCGGTGGCGCCCAGGTTGATGGTCTTGAGGTGTTCCTGCGCTTCGCGGATCGTCTTGAGTTCGTCCTGGATCGTGAAGCCCCAGCCGTGGAATTCCTGGCCCAGGGTCATCGGGACGGCGTCCTGCAGGTGGGTGCGGCCCATCTTGAGCACGCCCTTGAACTCTTCGGCCTTCTTGAAGAAGGCGCCGACGAGGTCTTCAACGGCCTTCAGGAGCACATTGCTGCGCAGGATGAACATCAGGTGCAGAGCCGTCGGATAGGTGTCGTTCGTGGACTGACCGAAGTTGGCGTGGTCGTTCGGGGAGACGCGCTTGGAGTCGCCCTTGACCGTGCCGAGCTTTTCGCAGGCCAGGTTGCAGATCACTTCGTTGACGTTCATGTTCGTCGAGGTGCCGGCGCCGCCCTGCAGCCAGTCGGTCACGAACTGGTCCCGATACTTGCCGGCGATCAGTTCGTCGCAGGCCCAGACGAGAGCGTCAGCCACGTCTGCGGGAATCGTGCCGAGTTCCTTGTTCGTCAGAGCGGCGGCCTTCTTCACATACGCGTAGGCGATGATGAAGTACGGTTCCATGTTCATCGACATTTCGGTGATGTGGAAGTTTTCCTTGCCGCGCAGCGACTGAACGCCGTAGTAGCAGTTGTCGGGAATCTCGAGCTGACCCAGGAAGTCACTTTCAAAGCGAGACATGTGTGATTGCTCCTCAATCTATTTATTTGCCGCGTTCGGTTTTTTATTTTTGACCGTTCGCGGTGGTACTACCATCTTCGACGCCGATCCGTTGCCCGATGGCGTGGGCCCGGCGGGGAAGTATCCATAACAGTGCCGGGGGCGATCTAGTAGAAAGACCCCAACTTCTGTCTCCTAGATATTACATCTTAGTTTTCCGACGGAGAACATCCTCATATAGGGGTAAACGCGAGCCTTCTGCTCCAAATTGACGCATTTTTGACCTCTAAGATATTGTGCTTAGATGTAATCCCCCATGAATAGTGTTGAATTTAGGTTGTTTTTCCCACCTCCTCCGTTTTCGACCGGCCCGTTTTTGAGGGTGTGTAAAGGTTGAACGCGTCCGATGACGAAAATCAAAAACTGAGCGCTTTGCCTGATTGGCGGCCGAAAAACGCGGTTTCCCCCTCCCCGCACACACGGTTTTGACTGCCTTTTTGCTCCGTTCCCTGCCCTCAAATCCCTTATTCTTAAAAGGGCTCCGGTTGAGTCCTCCCGGCTGCGATTAAGCCGAACTTAACGACGGTGCAGAACTTCGAAAGGAGGAATTTTTTGCTTTTGATTCAGGTCAAAGGGCTTACAGACCCCATTCCTAAACTTTCATTCCGTAAAAGCAGACGGGCCCAACCGGCTGCCGGCCGCCCGCACCGCTTTGGGGCGAGCGACTCGCCTTTTAAGGCGCCACACAACCCATACCCCCTATATAAGAGAGATCGACATGATGAAACCCTTGCACTCCCTCGTTCTGACGGCGGCTTTCTCGATGGCGAGCCTGGCCGGTGCCCAGGACCTTGCCTCCCTGCACTCCAAGATGGGCGGCTGCCAGGTCTGCCACGGCACCAACGCCGTGGTGGCCGCCAACGTCCCCGACGATGAAATCGAACTCAACAAGAAGTGCACGACCTGCCACGGCGATTTCAAGAAGCTCGCCAACAAGTCGCTCAAGTACGATCCGCACAACAGCCACCTCTCGGATCGCAGCGCCATCAACTGCACGGTTTGCCACAGCGTGCACTCCAAGCCCAAGCTCATCTGCAACGACTGCCACACGTTTGATATGAAGATGCCGGCCGCCGACGCTCCCGAAGCGGCCAAGTGGGACGCCACGATCGATGAAAAGGCCGTGGCCGCCGCCATCGCCGCTCCGGCCCGTGAAACCATCGACGTGCTCGTCATCGGCGCCGGTTCTGCCGGTCTGAACGCCGCCATCGCCGCCAAGCGCGCGGGCGCCAAGGTTCTTCTGATTGAAAAGCACTCCTACGCGGGCGGCAACTCCATGCTCGCCGCGGGCGGCTACAACGCCTGCAACACCCCCGAACAGGCCAAGAAGGGCATCAAGGATTCGGTTCAAAGCTATGTGGCCGACACCATGAAGGGCGGCCGCGGCAAGAACGATCCCAAGCTCGTGCAGATCCTGGCCGAACAGAGCGCCGCGGGCGTCAAGTGGCTTGAAGACATGGGCGCCGATATGTCCGACGTCAAGCGCTCGGGCGGCGCGGCCGTGGCCCGCACCCATCGTCCGCACGGCGGCATGAGCGTCGGTCCGCACATCGTCGACGTGCTGCGTGCCCAGGCCGAAAAGGACGGCGTGGCTCCGCGCGTCAATTCGCGCGCCGTGCAGCTGCTCCTGGACAAGGACTACAAGATCTCCGGCGCCATCGTGCACGGCAAGCACTCGGGCTACTACAAGGTTGACGCCAAGGCCATCGTTCTGGCCACAGGCGGATACGGCCAGAACAAGGCCATGATCGCCTTCTACCGTCCGACCTTCAAGAACATGACCAGCTCGAACAACATCACGAGCACGGGCGACGGCATCACGATGGCCCTCAACGTCGGCGCCTCGATGACCGACATCGACTGGGTGCAGGCGCACCCGACCGTGGGTCTGGACAGCCGCATCCTCATCAGTGAAACCGTGCGCGGCGTCGGCGCCGTGATGGTCAACGTCAAGGGGGCGCGTTTCGTGAACGAACTGACGACCCGCGACCGCGCCAGCGACGCCATCCTGCATCAGCCCGAAAAGCGCGCCTGGCTCGTCTTTGACCAGAACCTGTATCAGGCCGCCAAGATGGTGCGCGGGTACGATCACCTCGGCATGCTCAAGAAGGCCGACACGATCGAAGAGCTCGCCAAGATCTGCGGCATGGATGTCAAGACCCTCAAGGCCACCGCCGAGAGCTACAACAAGTACCGCAAGAACGGCAAGGACGAAGCCTTCGGCCGTCCCGACATGCCGCTCGGTCTTGAAAAGGCTCCGTTCTACGCCGTGGCCGTGGCCCCGGGCATCCATCACACGATGGGCGGCGTGGCCATCACGCCCGAAAGCGAAGTGCTCGACATCCAGAGCCGTCCGATCCCCGGCCTTTATGCCGCCGGTGAAGTCACGGGCGGTGTGCACGGCTTCAACCGCCTCGGCGGCAACGCCGTGGCCGACACGGTGGTCTTCGGCCGCCGCAGCGGCGAACACGCCGCCTCCTACGCCCTGAAGAAGTAATCGGCCCGTCCGAAGCCTTCCCACAAGGCAATTCCCGCCGGCCCCTTTGACGGGGGGTCGGCCGGCGAATATCTCCTTATCTCTCCTCTTGGGGATCGCCCACCGCGGGCGGTCCCCTTTTTTTTAGCGCGTACGCTCAGAGCGGGCAAATGTCGCACTCCTTGAAAAAGAGCTCGCGCAGCGCGGCCAGGTGATCGGCCTTGAAAATGGAGTAGATGACGCGCGGGCTCTGGCCAAGCCGATCGGGGTTGACGTCTTTTCTGAGTTCCACCAAGTCGCCGCGCTGGATTTCTTCCTTGACGGACAGGTAGGGCATCACAGCCAGGCCCATGCCCGTGGCCACGGCTCGCTTGATGGCGCCCATGGTGTTCATCGTCAGAAAACTCGAGACCGTAATGCCCTGCGCGGCTAGCCACTTGGCGGCCTCCGCCCGCACCCCCTCCTCGCGGTCGAGCACCCAGGTCGCCAGGCTAAAGTCCTCGGCCGTGGCCTCCACGGAGATGTACTGGCTCTTGGGACTGGCGATCATCACAAAGTCGTCGCGAAAACACGCAAAGCAGGTAAGCGTCGGATCCTTGCTCGGGCGGCTGATGAAACCCACGTCGGCCGTGTTTTTGACGACCATCTCTTCGACGAGGTCGTTGTCTTCGATGACAAGCGAGGGGTCGACCGCCGGGTGGCGCCGCTTGAAGGCGGGCAGGCGCCGCGACAGGATATAGATGCCGCAGGCGCGGTTGCTCGCCACCACCAAGCGGCCGGCCAGACCCCGCTCCCGGGCGGCGAAAATCGTTTCGATTTCCTGCGACTTGTTGACGACGAGTGTCGCGAGGGGTAGCAGCGCCGAGGCCGCTTCCGTGGGAACGAGGCCTGCCGAGAGGCGCCGGAAAAGCGCAGCGCCCAGGATGCGCTCAAGTTCCTTGATCGACTGACTCGCGGCGCTTGTGGTCACGCAAAGCGACTCGGCGGCCTTTGTGAGGGACCGGTGCGTGTAAACGCCCAAAAAGAGCTCAAGCTGACGCAAGGTGATGTGCATGGCGCGTTTTCCAAGGATAAGTGGCGGGAGGCGAAGCCTTTGGGCTCCCTTGCAATGATAGAGGCCGCGGAGCCGGAGAAAGTCAATCGATTGACATCCTCCCCTGATTGAAATCAGGGGATTCCTGCGGAGTTGCCTAGGCAACCCTCAGGCGGGTTCTCGCTATTGGCTCCGCAGCTTCGTGCAAAAGGCACGAGGCCTTGGGAACTCACTTCACGAGCGATGCGCTTTTGATCGTGTGCGCTCGGGCCTGTCCGGCCCTTCCTCCTCACGTTGATCGCGCCGACGATGTCGGCATTGTTTTCATAGCCGCAACAAATGAGCCTTCGTGCATATCTATGGGTAGAAGGCGGGGGTAAATCAGTCTGAAAGCCTTGTCGGTCGCGGCCTCGCGGAGAATGTGACGAGAGTTTATCCTGGGTCGGCCCCGAGCCTGCCGTTCGCAGCTGTTTGTTCGCCGGTGTCAAGCGATCGTGAAATACCGCAGG
>ERZ1026848.91-NODE-91-length-46458-cov-27.795423_pt1 | contig 46458 bp, 49 predicted proteins | sample MGYA00380154_ERZ1026848 | MGnify/ENA primary metagenome ERZ1026848 (study PRJEB33269, sample SAMEA4719790) | human gut metagenome | biome: human-associated habitat; feature: organic feature; material: feces | place: Cameroon | collected 2013-10 ...
TGTGCTAACACTTTTCATCAAATGTGCTAACACTTTTCATCAAATGTGCTAACACATTGCTTTTTCCGACTACAAATGTAGGGGGAAATATTTTAGCGGTACGGACATGCTCTATAGCTCCACCAATACCTTGATTTCTCTATCCCCCCCCCTTGTGTATGCAGCGTGGGCGAAATTCCCTTTGCGGAATACACGCGACGGCTCTGCTCAAACATGCGGTCGTAGGGTGGGGTCTGCATCATGCCGACTACGAGGGTGTGTGCGGTAGTTGTCATCGCTTTGCGGAGCCTATCCTCACACCATAAAGCACCTGTCGGCAGATTACGCCGAGACCGTCAATGACACCCAGGCAAGAGTCACATTCCAGACAGGCTGTAGAGCATACCGCGGGGTAGCCTTGAATGTAGCCGCAGGACGTTCCTTTTTCCATGTAGATTTTCTTTTCCTTTACGAAGGAATGGATTGCTTTTGCAAAACGCTTCAGTTCTGCGTTCTCTCTTTCCAGTTTGTCGCAATGGTCGCGCATCTGCATCATTTCGCCGAGCGTCTGCTTTAACGGGTCTTCGTCCTTGCGCTTCTCCATTCCGCGCAACTGACGCGCCACGTCGTTGTAGTCATCCGTGAGCTGACCACCTTGCGCAGATAGGCGTACATGTCCATCGCCTCACGCTCCGAAATGTCATGCTGCATACATACAAACTTGTATTGGTCTGGATAAAAACCTTCCACCAAATTGCAGAATGCCTGCATCTTTTTGATGGTGATTACATATTCTTCTGTTTTCATACGCTAATCTTATCGAATTTATTGCCAATAACTTTGCACTCAACCGTTCCGTCTTCTTTAATAAAATAATGTAAAGGGTCAACACAGTCTTTTCCGTTAGAATTAATATAACGTATAGCAAAAGTTCCTTTAAAGAAAACGATTTCACATTTAGACTCTCCTTCGAGTATATCGCCTTCCCAAATCTCATTGCCTTCACAATCTGTCAAACCTGTAAACTGGCAGACGGTTTCAGGGTCAACTGCAAAATACAAAGGAGGTCTTTTAATTCTTGAGATAAAAGCTTTGCCTTCATTGTTTCCTCTATAGTAGCCTTCCAACCACTCGCCATTGTCAAGACGCTTGCCCTTAAATTTGATTGTTCTCATTGTTCTCTATATTTTCGTTAATACTTTATCGCTTGCTATGATTTAAGAAGATTGTAGCAATCCTGCAATTCCTCGTCACATTCGGGTGGCAGAAGTGTGTGTACCTTCATGCCGTTGTTGTCGATAAGAGGTTTGGCTAACGGCAGTATTGCGTGCGGCTCTTTGTGCCACTCTATAACTGTTCCGTCGTTGTATATTGTAGGATTGTAATCAGATCCATACTTTAGCAAAAAGATAAGTTTTTGCTGCATACAATACTTCAAATCAGACCATGACTTGCTACGTCCCAAATAGCCATTCACGACATATCCTCCGGCACAATACTGATAGGAGATACCATCGAGCCGATGGGAGTAGAGCGTGATGCCGGCTTGGGCGCAATAATACCTTAATGTCGCCCTTGTTGCATATCTTCCCATGATTCTCTATATTTTCATGAATACTTACGATAACGCAGTATATTTTTTACTCTTTCGCTTTGAAATTGTATATAGGTTTAATGCGCTTTTTAATTTCCACAGTGTCGGCTATAAGCGATTCTATCTCTTCGGCTGGCTTGTACGCCATTGGTGACTCGTCGATTGTTGACTCACATACCGATGTGGAGTAAATGTCGTGCATCTGCTGTCGGTATTCCTCCATGCTGAGCTGTTTCTTGGCCGCCGAGCGCGACATTAGTCTGCCAGCTCCGTGCGGAGCCGACTGAAGCCAGTCGTCGTTGCCCTTGCCTATACACAGAAGCGAACCGTCGCGCATGTTCAGAGGGATTATCAGAGGCTCGCCACGCTTTGCGCTCACAGCTCCCTTGCGGATGATGCCGCCGAAGGTGTCGATATAGTTGTGTACGGTAGTGAACGAGTCGCCCGACACCTTTATTCCGAGACTCTTGACGATGGTTTGCGCCATAAGTCGGCGGTTCACCTCAGCGTACATCTGACACATGCGCATGGCACTGAAATAATTGCCAAGCGTAGGACCACTGATGTAGGTCATGTCCTTGGGAACTGGCTTCAGTTGGCGCAACGTATCTTCTATTTCATTCTGTCTGCCAAAAGCCTTTAACGCAGCGATGATGTTATTGCGCTCCATGCTGTTGTCACACTCCTCTACCGCCAACTGCTGATAGTGGTTGCATACCCTCACGCCCAAATTGCGGCTACCCGAATGTATCACAAGATACTTGCGTCCAATGTTATCCACGTCCACCTCGATGAAGTGGTTGCCACCGCCGAGGGTGCCGAGCGAGCGCATAGTATAGTCCATATCGAAAAATCGCTTCCATGGAGGCAACAGCGATGTGATTTCGTACTGCATAAGGTCAACCAAATCCGAAGTCAAAGGCTTCTCGTGCACGTTGAATCCACTTGGAATGTTGTCGTTGATGATGCGGTCGAGCAAAGGCAAGTCGATGTCTGAAAAACCCAAGTCTACAACGTGCATACCACAACCAATGTCAACACCCACGGTGTTGGGCACCACCTTGCCACGGGTTTCAATCACAGTGCCTACTGTGCATCCCTTACCCGCATGACAGTCGGGCATAATGCGAATTTGGCAGTTGCGATAAGCCTTGCTCGCTGCCATCTTTTCAATCTGTTCCTTTGCCTCAGACTCAATGGTCTTTGCGAAAATCTTTACGTTCTTCATACTCTATATTTTCGTTAATACTTACTTTGTTTCTCTCAAATCCTTCACAATCAAATCGGATAAATGATTGTCAAGTTCCTCCACATTCTTCATCCACTTTTCTATCTTTACCCTACATACAGACGGGTCGTATGCTGAAACTTCATGGTTGATTGCGTTTGCGGTTTTTGGTGGAGCGAATGGATTATTTATCAGTGAAAAGCAGACAACATCCGCACGACTCATTATGTTGGCAATAGCATCCTCGATGGAGTCGAATTTACCCATAAAGATTTGTCCAGGGGAGAGTTCCACTAAAACACATTTCTTTGTGGCGCGGTCCTTGCCGATCATTACGATGCAGTCGGGAAGGTTTCGACGGTTTACCTTTATATACATACGCTAATCTATTAGTTCAAAATCATAAACGAATACATACGAATTGCTCTCCCATGTGCCTTTGCCATAGATGCGGTCGATGAGGGATGCGTAGGCATCCTGCGGAGTGCGAAACGAGAAATTGGCAAGACCGTGATACCAATAAATCGTACCTTCAAGTCCTACGTCTCCAGCCATCCAGAGACCTTCCTTTAAGCAATCCTCGATTTTTATGTCTTGCAAACGCTCAATACGAATATTGGTTATACGGATATGATGGGGCATATCTTCGGCACGAACAAACATTTTGTTATTCCAACCGATTTCCTCTTTGCGAGCCATACAGTTTGCCCAATCTACTTGAGGCGTAATGTCGGCATACGATTGCGCAATAGCTACGGTCTCGTTCTTTTGATAGCGCATCACTCTGCGATTGTATATGAATCGCTCTCTTAAATCAGGATTTAATAAAAATCGAGAGTAAATAGTAAAGAGCGCCCCCAACGTATCGAACTTCTTGATGACTTTAAGCATCTCCTTGTTGGTGATAATTCGCCTTGTCTGCGTCTTTCGCTTTGCAAGCACGGCATCAGTCAGTCCGTACTTGTCGTTGAACATAATCTTTTGCATACTCTATATTTTCGTTAATAAGCCATTGGATTTTTCGCTTTTCCCTTTTCACTTCGCCTTGCGAATCTTCTCCATCTCCTCATTCTCCTTCGAGATTCGCTCCAGATGCTCCAAAACAAGCGAATACGACTGATTGTTCACCTGGTCTTCGGTGAGCGAGGCGTATTTCTGCATGGTGGCGATGGTGGCGGTGTATATCTCAAGTGGGGTGGAGGATCGCTGCGTGCGGTCGATCTTCTGAAACTTGAACACATGAGGATAACGCCGTGAGAGGGTGTGCATCATACCGGTCCACCAGAAGAGGAAGGGTTGCCATTGGTGGTCGGGGAAATGGCGGAAGAGTGGGGCTTGGGTGTCGAACTGGCGGGTGTCGTAATGAAAATCGTGCACCTTCAGGTTGGTGTTGGTGTCGATGAAGTCGATGCGACTGTTGAAGATTGTGGCAAGGAACATAGAGCGTGCCTGGTCTACGCTGTCGGCTTGCTGCGCTATCTGCTCGGCCGTGAACTTACCCATCTGCTTCATCTTGACAAGGTTGTTGGCGAGCGAGGTGTATTGGCCCATAAGGTCGGAGGCAAAGCGATATTGCTGCCATGAGAAGCCGTCCATATCCTGCGCCGGACCTTCGTAGTCGGTCTTGCGACGTAGCAGACCACGCTTGTTGCGAAGGCGAAGGGTGGGGTAGGGAAAGCGAGTGAGGTGAGCACCACGCTCGTTGTCGAGCCAGTCGAGCAGTCCGGCACCAGAGGCAAGATACTCAGCCGAGTTACGGTCGTCGGTCTTCGGCTTTGGCGTTAGCCAGTAGTTGAGCTGCCATAGGTAGATGGGGAAGGTTTCTTCCTCATGTTGCTTGCGATGGAAGAAACGGTTGCGACGGCTCGGGGGGGAGAATCGACAAGTGTAGTGTTGCTCTTCGAGAGGTTTCGACTCGTCTATGCCTTCCACTATCTCTATGCCAGACAAGACGAAGAAGCACGCTATCTTGACGTTGCGCATGTCGAAGGGATGATAACGGTCGACTCGCTCTATCTGCTCAAGCATTATACGGGAGATGAGCTCCAACTGCTCGGTGCTGCACTCGTTCCATGAGCGGGGCAGCGTCAGGTTGATGTTTCGTTGTGTCATATTTTCGGGTTTCTTTCATGAGCAAAGATAGACGTTTTTAATTTGGCGGAGCGGACATGGTAGGGGAGCGTATAAGGCGAAGATACAAATGAAGCCACTCTGCGATTTGTGTAATTGGCGCAAAGTGGCTTGAAAAAAACAAATGTAAAATTCCAAATTTAGAGGGTGGCGTGCAGGGCGTTATAGTCCCATACCTTAGTGCAGTCGTCTTCGCAGGGTTGCCAGTCGTCATCGCAAAAGTAGAAGGAGTAGGCGGCTTTGATTATCTCCTCTTCGTTCATCCAAGCGCAAAGGTCGGCATACATAGAATTGAAGGCGACGTATTTGTCCCATGCGTTGACGTTGGCGTGAAACTTCATGCCCTTAGTCAGCTCGTCTACCTTGATACGAGTCCAATGTGCACCTCCGTCGGTTGGCGTACCCTCTTCATCGTACATGCCGCTATAGACAAGAGCCTTTACATCGTGGTTGGCCATCTTCTCAGAATAGTGCCGTCCGTAGAGAACGGCGTGCTGACGGCGCAATATGTGCCAGTAGAGCTTAGGGTCGGTCTGCTCAAGCGTAAGGAGATCGGTAGAAAGTGTTTCTACTGCTGCCCACATCTTCTTCTCAGTAGCCATGCCATTGGCACGAGCCTGTTCAATCATCTGTTTGTAATTCATTTTGTTTATACTTTATATGTTTAACATGTGGGGCAAATACCCCGAAAATGTGGGACAATCAGACTTTTTTGCACAGAGACATGCAATATAGGAAAGAATGTCTGCGCCTCGGGCTTGCTTTCTGCCTTTGCCTCAGTGGTCGAGGCGGTCGGTGGTGTGTCTTTCTTTTTCATATAGCTTCGTAAAATTTCGTTGAAGGATAAGCAGCAACAACACAAACCAGTTTGACAGATACGCCACCACAATAGCCGCCAGCGTCGATGCGTAGACATCGTGGCCGAGGTAGAGCAATGCCGACATTGTAACCCAAAAAGTGAAACACTGAGGGCACGATGCCACCTTGTCAACAACATGGGCAATGGCTTCGGCCAGTCCGAGGTGTTGGGCGAGCGTGGCGGCTATCATGGTGGCTATAGCTATCAGAACTATCATGGCTTTATGTAGTTACAAGGGTGAGCGTTACGGGACAGTCGGAAACGAAAGTCTTGGAGCAGTTGCAGCACGATATGCGTGCAATGCCGTTTTGGACGGTGCCAACTGCTATTGTTGCCGAATTGATGGCGGTGGCGCTGAACACAGGAATGGTGAAGTCTTGCGACACCACTTGTGAGCGTGTGCAGCACGAGCCGCAGTTGCAAGGGATGTAGTTTATTACGCCCTCAACGTGAATGACGATGATATACTGTGATGTGCCTACATTGGCAATGCTCTTGACGGAGAACTTCGGAGCGAACACGGGAGTCTCGTCTACACAAGCCGGTGTGCAGAGCTGCTGTGTGATGTTGACATCATAATAGGGTGCGGCGGCGGTTGCACCTGCCGCAAGTGTGGCTATGATAATAGCCGGAATGGTACGTTTGTTCATAATCGTTTCTTTTTTATTATAGCGACGATGCTTGCCGCCGCTGGTGTTGTTACTCTGTTTAATGTTTTACCTGATAGCCTTGCGTCTGCGCTACGGGAAGGTTCTTGTCAAGAAGATCGGCAAGCTCGTTGAGGTCTTCCTCCTCAAACGTCACCATGCCTTCGAGCACCGACAGCGGTCCGTTACCACGCATCTTCTCCACTATGTCGTGTGCCATCTGCGGTATACTCTCTTCGGGTATCTGACCGAAATATCGGGCAAGCATAGGTGCGACGAGCGAGTTGATGATTGGCTGGATAAGCGGCTCGATGTCCTTCTGTAGGGCATAGTTGCCACTAACAATGCCTAACGAACTGATGGTGGCTTGCAGAGACTGAAGCATGGGTAGGCGCATGAGGTTGCCTGCGGCTATCTGTGAAATGGCGGGTCGTGCCCATTCGGACACGACTGCCGCCAAGATTTGTGAGTTTTTGTATTCCATATATACAACAGGATTACATCATTCTCTTACTGATTGCATCCGCAACCGCAACCACAACCTGTCTGGCATACGTTGGTTGAAGGGATGAACAACTTGGTTACGCTCGACAACGATGCCACCTGCGACTTGAGCACGTCGATGCTTGCGTTGGCGGCGGCGTTGTAAGCCATCTGCTGTGCGTTGACGGCTTGCTGCGCATCCTTGTTTGCGTCTACCTTGTCTTCTACACGGCGCAACTTCGTGTCGAGATACTGTGTCACTTCCACGAGCTTCTTATCAGTGTAGTTCTCGCTCTTCTGAATTGCGAGTTCGGTCTTCAGAGTGCCGTTCTCCTGGATAAGGTTAGTCTCACTCTTGGTCACGAAACGCGCGTCAGGGTCGGTAGGATTGGCTGTCATGCCGTTGTTTCTTCCGATGCCCAGAAGCGAGGCGCTGCCTCCTAATAGGCTCGTTGCCAAGCCCGCGATGCCGAGACCCAGGGCTGTGTTGCCGAGTCCCTTGCTGGCAACATCATAGTTGCCGTCATTAGTTTTAATCTGCATAGTTGTTTGTGTTTGGTTTCGTTCATTATTGAACTTATTGCAAAGGTATGGGAGAAAGTGGTGGAAGCGAAGTGTTTCTTATTAAGTGTTCTTGAGGTGATATAACGTATAATTTCGACTAATACTTAAATAAAAAAGCCTCACGCTGCTAACGTGAGACTCGGTTCGGTATAAGAAAATCTAATGACTATCAAGGTGGCGGTGTGAACTTCCCTTGCGACTCTTCGGCTACGGAAATACATGGCACTACTTCGTCGCGGATGATGTCGAGGAAGAGTTGTGCGGCTCGCTTCTTTGGTACGTCCTGCATACAGTGGGCGTTGCTCATCAACTGCTGTTCGATTCCTACGATTGGACGTGCCACAAGGGTAGGGTGGTTGCGCAGGTAGAGCTTAGGCATGAATGTTACGTACTTGGTTTCTTCCACCGAAGCAAGAGCTTCGTCAGGGTCGCTGATGATGCACTTGATATTGAGCTTATATAGGTCGCGCTGTATGTATTGCTGAAAAGTCTCAATGGCACGTTCGCCTATGTCGGGCATGATGATTGGGTGCTTCAGAATGTCCTCATACGACACCTTTGAGAGCGAGGCAAGCGGATGGGTGTCGCGCATGACAGCATACACATTAAAGGGAATGCAGGGTCGCGACTCTATCCCTTCGTGGCGGTATGCCATATTCATTGTGAACGCAAGGTCTAACATGTGCGCCCTTAGCGATTGGTTGAGGATGTAGGCTTTAGTAAAGTCGGCATTGATACGCACGTTGGGGTATCTCTCCATAAAAATCAATGCTGCCATGCGGACGTATGGAGCAATAAACGAACCTACGCCTATACGCAGTTCGCCGGTCATGCAGTTGTTGAGGGCGTTGATTTGCTCTTTGCAGTCCTCGGTCTGTTTCAGTATTTCTTTGGCACGCGGCAACAAGGCTTCGCCACTTTCGGTGAGCATAATGCCGTGTGATGTGCGGATAAGCAGTTTGCAGCCCAACTCATCCTCCAGGGCACGAATGTGCTGGCTTACCGCCGACTGTGTGACACAACAACGTGTGGCAGCCGTACTAAACGACTTTGTTTCGGCGACATAAACAAAGGAGCGTAAATGTCTTAATTCCATAAACTCTATATTTTTAGTTATTCTACATTTATAGCAATGTAATTAAAAAAGCTTTTCTAATTGCAAAATTAACAACAATTATTCTATTTAGTTTACATTTGATATTAAAAACGCTAATTTTAGTATTATTTTATCAGAATACTAATATGTATATAATAAAAAATCCCTGCATCTATACCTTTTATATAAAGGATAGATGCAGGGAATTTGTCGTATGATGAAAAACCTTCCTCGTATGAGCGATTATTTCTTGCTCTTCTTTGCCGTTGTTCCTTCTTCGTCGCTTGTACTAAAGAAAGAAGAATCGGTATCGTCGAGCACTTCTTTTGCGATATTGTCCTCGCTCTGTGCGTCAATATCGCTTACTCTTTTTTTGAAGCGAGAAGCGAGTCCCAACCGCCTGTCTCAGGCTCTGTAATCTCATAGCGTCCGTATGCTGTAGGCTGGAGAGTTCCGCTAAGTTCGACCTGACGGTCGTCCTCGGCTTTCTTACCAGTGTCGCCCTTAATACCACCCGAAGCATATTCAAACTTATGCTGAGGGTCGTATACAATGATGCTCTTCGTGCCATCCTGGACGATATAGCCAAGGTCGAGGTTATTCAGTGCGCGAGCTACTTCAGCTGCTTCTGCGTTTACGCTCTCAAGTACATAGTCGAGCTGCTGTTTGAAACCGTTTCTGCGGCCAAGCGACTCGAAAGAGTGTCCCTGACTACCCTCCTTACATTCGAATTTGTAAAGGCCCTTGCCTGTGTTGAACGACTCGGTAGTCAGCGCAGGATAAATGTTTTTTTCTGCCTTCAAAGGAGCTTTGAGGTCGCCCTTGTTGAAAACATACACATTAACGCCAAGACCGCCAAAGTTCTCTAAGCATTCTTTAGCGGCGAAAATATCCATAATCTCAGGACATGTTGCTTGTACTGCCATATTCTTATGAGTTTTTGTGTTGTTGTTTGGAAAAGAAGGGCGACGGGTTAGCGTATTCCGTCAAGTCAGCCGCGACCGTCGCCCTTTAAAAATATAGAGTGAAAGAAACTCCGTTAAGGATTAGCCGTTCTTCTTGAAGAAGGCTGTCAAGCCCATGCTCATGCCGGTGGCAGTGATTTGGATCTTCTTCTCGGTAGAACCGTTGCTCCAGTTCACAAACTTGTAGTTGGTGGTGTCGGTAGCCTCGATAGAGAGAATCTGATTTACAGTAGTCTCAACAGGCTTAGAGTAAGCAACGTTGTTCACCTGCACTGTACCGTCGATCTTGCCAGTGTCTTCGTCAGAATGGGCAATGGTAATAACGAGGTTTGTGTTGTCGTAGTCACCTGCAAGGAACTCTGTTGGAGCAAGGGTGCCATCCGACATACAGAAAGCATACTTGAACGGATTCTTGATGCCAGCACCCTGGATTGACTGAATCTGGAACTGGATGTCGCGCATGTCATCGTCGGTACCGACCTTAACGCCTACATAAGTCTGGTTGCTCTCGGTGTCAACACCGTAAACAAAGTTCTTGTCGATAGTAGCGTACATGCGGTCGCCCTCACCAAAGTCTGCAACGGGACAGATAGTAACGCGAGACAGTCCGGGAAGTTTGAAGTTGCCGCCTACTTCATAGTCAACCTTGAAGTTGCCATGGAACTTGTTGGCATAGCCGGCTGCGATGTACTGTGCTGTGAGCTCGCTCATGTAGACACGAGTGTTGGCCTTACGCAGACGAGCGTCCCACTTCATGTGCCAAGCCAAGAAGTTGTCGTAAGGTGTAGAGTCGTTGTTGTCAACAGGAGCTGTGATAGCCTCGCAAGGAACGAGGTTGCCGTTAGCCTCTGAGATAATACCATCCTCGATGTCGTGCTTGATGCAAGTATGGAAGCCATCATAAAGGGCCATTGCCTGGTCACGAGCGGGAACGTTTTCACCACCCTTGTCAAGGTCGATGTCGCCATTCCACAAACATGCTGTAAGGTTGTCGGCATAGTTACGAAGAATTGCCTCAGTTGCTGCAGTAGAAAGTGGGTACTGACCCTGTGCGTCTGTACCGAATACTGTTTCTACATAGCGGTCAATCGAATCGGTATAGTGATCCCACGCGAGCTTCACGGTAAGTGTACGCTCCTTGAGGAATCCTGCCTCGCTGTTTATCTTTGTGTGAACGTCCTTACGTCGGGTTGTGCCACCCTTGCGGAGAAGAATGTGGAAAGTACGCTTGAACTGAACACCAGATACGATGTCAATACCAAGGCGATCCATCTCTTCTGCATCAGTATAGCCAGGACCCATGAGGATTTCCTTGCTCACCTGCTCGGCTACATGCTGAAGCGCATCCTTGCCGATAAAATCTTTTGGAAGTGTTGCCATAGTTGTTTGTGTTTTTGTGTTGTTGTTGTGTTGTCTATTTTTGTGTTGGTTGTGGGCTTGGTAGGGAAATACTATTCCTCACCACGCATAAATCGCTGGAAAGCAGCCTTCCGCTCGGCGTTGGTCTTGTACTTGCTTCCGTCAAAGGAGCGCAAGGTCTTGACCTTTACTCCTTCGCCATTGTTCTCGGGAGCCTCGCCGCTGTTCAGCTCTTCGCCAGCCTCATTGGTGAGGGCAGCTATCTGAGCCTGCTTGTCGGCAATGGTCTGCTCGGCTGTAGCAAGCGCGTCCTTAGCAGTCTGAAGGTTTGCCTCGGCATCAGTCTTGTCGGCTGTGAGCTGGGCAATCTCCTTGTCCTTTGCCTCGGCGAGAGCTTTCAGCTCGTCGTCCTTCTTGGCAAGAGCCTCGGTGTGCTGTGCGTTAAGGTCGCTTAGTTCTGTACTATGAGCCTCGTTAGCCTGGGCGAGTGCGGTCTCCGCGACTTCCTTTGCTTCGTTGGTTGCGTTTACATTGGCGGAGAGTTCATCGAACTTGCCCTGCAAATCCGCGAGAGCGTTCTCCGCTGCGGTGGCTTTCTGCTCGGCATCAGTCACCTTCTGCTCAGCTTTCTTCATGTGGGCTTCGAGAGAGTCAAGAAGCGAGGCGTTCATATACGCGCCCTCTTCCGTAACGGCAATCTCGCCAGCCTGCAATCCGCAAGCTTTGCAAATAAGAGGATATTTCTCCATATTTATATTAGTGTTTGTGTTGGTTGCTTCCGGTTTCTCTGGTTCCGGCTCATTCTCTGGCTCGTTCTGTGGCTCAACCGTCTGCTCACGGTTGATAAGCTCGGCTCTGCCATCATAAAGCTCAAAGGCATGTTGCACCACTCCCATAAATGATGACTGACCATCCATCAGAATGCCCTTCACGTCCTCGGCATTAAACACCTTGCCATGCAGATGTTTGTCGGTAGCATTAGGGCAAGCTTTCTTTACGTCGGCACGGAACTCAACACCAAGATCAGCAAGTTCCTTGATAAGTTCCTTGTCATCATCCTTATTAGCGAGGTCGCGATAAGCCTTGTTTTTGTCAAACGACTTAGGATCATAAAGCTCGTGATAAGTTTCATCGGTAAATTGGTCTACTGTGCCATCAGCAAGAGTATAGAACGCTGCCATTACACCGATGCAACCAACCTGGTCTTTTGGATTCATGTAATAGCGTTCGTCGCAAAGCGAAGCGAGGTACATACCAGCCGAAGCGCAAAGACCATCAACCAAGGCTATAACCTTCTGACCCTTTGAGTGGGCATAGTCGATAGCAAGAGCATAATCGTTCTTTGCCCAAGCAGAACCGCCAGGAGTGTTGATGATGAAAACGTGACCGCGACAAAGAGGATGATCGGCTGCTCGCATCATCATGTCGCGATGGTCTATTGAACCATACGAACAATAGCCGCCGTTGCGAGTGATAGGGCCGTCAACAGTAAGAACCGAAACGAAAGGAAACGTCTGCGCATCCTCGTCATCAGCAGGGAGGCCCAGACACCAGTAGCCTCTCACTTGTGTACCATCCTCTGAAATCTGATATTCCTCTGGATAGTAGGTATTGCCCTCGGCATCATTTGCTGTGACATATCCGCAATTCTTCTCCGGCTTGCTGAAAGCCGCATGAGTGTTTAGGTTGTGCTCAAGCGACTTGCGAATACCATGCACGAAGTCGGGACTGACCATCCACTTCTTCTCGGTTAGTATTTCAAATAAGCCTTTCATTAAAAATAAATGTGTTTAGTTGTTGTTATCCTGAAAAATCAATCTTTTTACAGACTGACTATGTTGCGGAGAAGGGACTCGAACCCTCGACCTCTTGGTTATGAGCCAAGTGAGCTACCATCTGCTACTACTCCGCTGTGTTATCCGTATGCAAAATTAAAGACCGTGGTTTTTAACATTAGGACAAAAAAACGCCGCTATCCTCGCGGACAACGACGTAATAATCTAAGATATTGAAAAATGGTCTAAAATACTAAGCCTCTCGAAGCGTGATTGGTATCGGCTCCGACAGGGCTTTGAGGGATACAGCAAAGGTGCGGTCTTTCGCCATACCGCTGCACGTAATGTTGCCTTCAATGGCAAAGGAACCTGGTAAAGTATAGCAAAGCAGAAGCGAACCGTCCAGTTTGCGCAATACTACATAATAACTCTTATCACGCATAATTTGGTATGCTCTACGCACATTTTCGCCACCAAACTCTATATTTGCACTAATATTATATGTATATATAGTGCCATAGCCCTGTTTTGCCTGCGTCACCTTCACATTCAGGCTCTCCGCAATGACAAAGTTCTCGCCACCCGTAGCAAGGCGAAGAGTAGGCTCGTCGGGCAACTTGCAGTTGTTGATATATAACACTTGTGCCATGCTGAACGGCACGGGGATTACACAATCTTCCTTCGGGTAAAACATTACATCGGTAATGCCTTCGAGGAATAATTCTTGACATTTATCGGGTAGTTGCATTTTTGTACACCTAAAACGGTTGTTTTTTAACTTGTTTTAAACTTTGATTTAACTCTTGTTCACGTTATTCTAATCGTCAAACAATATATCGTCTACGCAATAACGCTTTTCACTATCATCTATATACTGCATATCCGCACATGAATAAGCTTTGAAATTGCTATGATTCGAAGTTAGCCATCGGCTGATGATGCGACGCAAGGCATCTTTTTCGCTCTCGTTCTGGTCTATGCCGTAACGCATCAAAAAACGCTCAAGCATAGCTGTTTGACGACGGAAAATGATACGCTTATCGGATGTGCAATAGTCAAATGTAGCTAAAGCCCATTCTACAACACTGCGCTTAAAATCATCGTTCAGCATGAGAAGCAACTGACGGATGCCGCGCGTACTAAGATTCCATACCGGCGTAACCTGACGAACTACGTCAATCACCTCTACCTCCGAAGGTATCTTTATACACAAATAGTCTTCTTTGTCGCTCTTAGAATATTCCTGTATTCCATTAAACCGTTGCACCTCGTCAAAAGACAGGTATTCATGCGAATCGCGCTTTGTGACAATCTCGCCACCGTTGGGGTGTTTGCCTTGCATCATGTTACGCCATTGTTGATGTGAGAAGCATTGCGGATTCACCTTTTGTGCAACGGCAGGAATGTTGGTTATATACTTGCGCAGTACGAAGTGGTGAGGCATATACGGACTAAACACCAACGGCTCGTCCTTGGCAAGCACGTGCTTGGGGTCGCGATTGCGAAAAAACTGGCAGCGACTGGTAGGTAGGCGAAGGTAAATGTTAGGCATAACGTTTATTATTTTGGTTTGGGCCGTTTGTATTGGCTCATAATTAAATCGGTGGCATTGAAGCTGTAGCGCAATGCGGTATCGGTCATGCTGTTCGACTGCATGTTGCCAACCACTTTTTCTACCTTCTCGATGTCGTTACGACTAAGACGGAGACAGAGCTGCGCCATGTCAATATAGCAACCTCCCGACTCGGTATGACCGATAACGCTCATGTCAAACTTCTCGTTACGGGCAAAGAATTGGTTAAGGCCTTCTATGAGGTCGGCTTCAGTGTAAATGGGCGAGGCTGGGTGCATCTTACGATACTTAGTAGAATACGTCTTCAAACGTTTTTCGACATAGCTGTAGATGGAGTCGGCATATTCGTAGAACAAATCTCCCTCACGAGAATCTACATCTTTCGGTCCAGCCGACCGGAAATAGCCACGTAGTTGATGAAGCACCTGCGAGACAGTATCAAACTGATTGAACTCTATATTACCCTTGAAAATGTCAAGCATATCGCCACGAATGTCAGTGGCTATACGGTCAAGACACTCTGCAAGAAATGTCAGTCGGTCGAGTCGGGAAGCAAGCAAGTCAACCTTCTCCTTCATACCTGGCTGCGAATAGTCAACATAATACTTTAGCAAGGTAGAGAAATTCATAAAGTCGTAACTGACATCAGAGCGCAAATTAGTTAGCACCATCGTAGCATACATTATGTCTGCCAAACGACGGTCATGCTGTTGGATGGTGCGCAACAGATTACTCATTTCGCTTGTGCCAATACGCATACGTTTGCTTGTCTCAACAAGTCGGTTACGTTTTTCCACAGCGTCCAGATAATCGGGGTTATGGAAAAGAGCATCAAGCGACTTGGCATATTGCGTTGACGGAACATCCTTGAAATGGAATTGACAGACCGTAGGTTGCTGGCGCACAAATTCCTCTCGGTCGGGAAGCGGTTTTTTACTCATAATTTCTCCTATTTATCATAAGGTCGATTACTGAAATAAAATACTAACGCTCGTCGCCATCGCCAGCAATGACATTTCGCTGCTGTCGCGAGGCAAGTTTCGCGAGGTTTTCTTCAGCTACTTCTTCGAGCGTGACACCCATCACTTTGGCGAGTCCGGCAGTCTGCCAGAGAATGTCGCCGATTTCAGAGAGCATAAGATTTCGTTCTTCATCAGAGACGTTCCACACCTGTGTATGCAGGATTTTGCCTTCCTCGTCGCGCTGCGTTGTAGTGATGTGCAGCTTGCCTTTACGCATGTGCTTGCCAGCCTTGCTTGCAAACTCGCCAACCTCACCTACGAGATTGGCAAGCATATAGAAAAGATTGTCGCTTTCAGGCATACAAGTGCTCATAGCCTTGTCCTGATATTCGTTTAATGTTAATTTTGGCATAATATGTTAGTTTAAATTTCAAAATCGGGTAAATACACACGCATACGCTCCAGTATCTTACGGCGTAACTCCCCTGCCACCAGATGCGCATTAGGATGCGGTTTACCGGTTGTGCCATGATAGCGAAGGTCGATTATTTCCTTCCATTCGGCAATGGTATATGTGTATGCCACCACCGTGTAAGTATCGAGAGGCAGAACGCCACGTGCATCCTCCGGCTTCAATCCCAATTTCAGCAAACGATTATAACCCCATTCACACACACGGCAAACAACGCTATACACCATGCGCTGCAAACGTGTGCCGTTAAGATACCAATGCGGACGGGCTATCTGCACACCACCCTTCTTCTCAAGGTTGCAGTAGCGCGTGCTTTGCTCGGCTATGCTATTGGGCGATTTGCGATTCAGCTCACGCGAGGTGCTTATTTGGGTAGTGAAAACAAACGTCATACGGAGAATGGCAAATGCCGACTCACAATCATACTTCTTCGCCTTCTCGATAAACTCCGCTTCGGTCACGACGTATGGTTTCAACGACGTAAACAAGTCGCCGTTCTCAAGCAGAAACTGCATGTTTGCGCTAATCCATACCTTGTGGTCTTTAGTTGCATAGTCGATATAGGGCGAAGCGTTTAGGTAAGCCCAGATGTAGTTAGGAAAACCCTTTTCGTTAGGCATGAAGAAATACATGGTGCCGTGTCGGTACATCGAACGGTGTCCGCTTTCCCAGAAACCTTTGCAACGATCCTCGTCGCGCTTCTGGATGAACGCTTCCACTTCCTCGGCTGACATGCCTTCATCCGGCTGCTTACCTTTTGCCTTATAGCATATTCTGCCCACTCGTGCAATGTGTCGCGCCAGGTTGTCCTGCTGCCACCACTCCACCGAACTGCTTATTAATTTCATTACTGATAAATCTAAGTTTGTTATTTAATAGATAGTGCATTTTCATAAACACAATCGTTAGTCTATCATATATCTCACACGCTGTACCTCGTCGAGCAGGTCACTGGGCGAGTCGTTGTTGAAGATTACTGCATCGTAGAACGTCAATGGCTGGAGTTTGCGCTGCTTGTCGCGTGCCATGCGTTCAGGAGTAACGCCTCGGCGAAGACGTGTGCGCTCTTTTGCCGACACGCAAATCTTGAACAGCTCTATATCAGGGAACTTCTTGCAAAGCGACTTCAGTCCGTCTTCGTCGATAACGTAAATAGCCTTGTCGCCCACCTGCTCTACGGTGGTCCAATACTCATAGCCTCCATATTGCGTATAAGCCAGCATCTTGTCATGCGGCACATCACACTTCTCCACAAAGTGATGTGCCACGCCATCAATCTCGCCTTCACGCTTCGGACGGGTAGTGTAAGAACATATCACTTTATAGCCGCCCAAATATGAAAGCATCCGAGCCACAGTGTCCTTTCCTGCACCACTCGGACCGGTAATTGTTATTAGTTTCATATATCGTTTTTATTGAGATTTTTACTTAAAATAATCAGTGAATAACAAGTGAATATGAAGTGAATACGCAGTGATGATTCATAGAGCAACCGTAAAGGACGCGTAAAGGACGCATAGAAGATGTTTTAGCCTTTCAATTCACTCCAAACTCGCCTACAAATTTGCCTGTATTTCTCCTCGTCAAACGCCACCTTATAGGCGTGAATGAGGTAGTTGTAGGTGACAGTCTTACTACTGCCCAACTGGTTCCATTTCACATTAGTCTGACCTTCATTGTATTTCTGACTGCATCGTGAGAGCTGATGAAACAAATCAAGACCGTAGGGATGCGAGCGCAATGCCCAACCTACCTTGGTCCACTCCTCATAACTCTCGGTGATATTTTTATGATTGGCTACCAACTCCAGCACAATAACCTCTATCAAGCGGTCTTGCACTCGCTGTTGTTCCCAAAACTGCGCTCCACCTTCATCATTGTAAGTAACCCCACCTTCAGAGCGATACAATTGTCTGAATGCTTGCGGCGTGATCTGAGGCATATACTCAGCCAATCCTCGATACGGCACCACCCGCTCGTTTATATAGATATGTTCAGGATCATCCCATGACGCAAAGCGCACACGACCTATATTGCTGCAAGCCTTGTCGAGCGTAATGCCCATTGCGGCGTATTCTTGCAAAAGAGCTTTGAACTGCGCCTTATGTCGGTCGGGATAAGCCAAGCGCACCAAGCCAAAATATCCGCTACCCGAGCATGACCGCATGAGCAGACCTATTTCTGGTCGGAACTGACAAACCATGCGGATGTTGTCGAAGTTGCTCAGCTGGGTATTGTCTGCCAAGTCGATGTCGATAGCGAGCCAGCCAGTATGTTGCTTCAGATGGCTCTCGCGTCGGCTAACCATGACACGCTCCCCAGGATGGGTAAGACTGTCGTCTTCATAGAGAGCAAACAGTCCGCTAAGAGTTGCACCTGGCAACATTTTCTTTGTCTTGATGTACTCAGGCATCTTCTTTGCCATACTGCCAAATTCCTGACGCATGGCACGCAGCCGCTGCACATACGGCTTCCATCTGTCCGTCAAGCAAAACTCGCGGATAGACATCTGCTGAATGCACTCGCCCGTTTCTCTATCAACGAAACGTCCTTCTGCATCGGTAGACTCTTTATAAACTGAGCAAATCTCGTCGAACATATTATTATATGATTGATAAAACCGTTGCAAATTTAATAATTATAATTGATTTAACCAATTCTTACTATTGTTATTAACTTTTATTTAATATCAGTAAATACTGTCTATTGTTTGAATGTTTCAACAACGAAATCCATCTCTGAAATTTTGAGCCTTTAAAAGTCCAGTTTTTAGTTTTCGAGTCCATTTTTTCAGAAAATGTCGAAAAATGAAAAGTTCGTAATTTTAAAAAACGCTTCTGCTGTCCACCCAAAATCCACCTCGTGACCGCCCAATGAATTTTTCAAAAAGTGATTTAACTTTCTGATTTTCCGATACTTATCTATTAAAAGTTTAAAAATGGGGTAATTTTTTATATACCTATACGAGCGCAAAAGACAAAAAATATATAAAGAATAGTATAAATAAGGCTTTTTAGAGCGTTTTTCGTCCGCTGTCTGCCTTTTTTCCTATCCTATAACCTATTAAAAGTCAACTATTTACGCCATAGGCGTTAATGCTACTAACTATATTGTTAGGGTTGGGGAGTTTTGAAAATAGGGAAGAAAGGAAATTGGCGAAATTTATATAAGGTAGTAGCCTTAATTAGTAGATTTTTGGACTTTTAATGAGTAGACTTTAGATAAAGTCCATGATTATTAGGTAGTTACGGAAATTCGCTGTTTTGGACTTTTGGGGACAAAAGTTTATTCTTGAACAAGTAAGAAAGTGGAAGAAATGCGAGTGAAGTGCAAAAGAAAAGGCCGCCTCGCCTAACGGCGCGACGACCTGATAAATGCTTCGCTAATTGCGAAAGATAGCGCAAGGAAATGCTTTGCTGCTTGCGGAAGGCTATTTGTTCTTCATAAACTGATTAGCCTTTGTCATGCTGTCGTAGAGTTTGCCACGGCCATACATACCAATCTTTGCCTCGATAGGTTGCTCCAGGCGCTGCAAGAGCGTGTTTACGGCTTGCAGAAGGGCGACATTGGTGCTTGCTTGGTAAGACACCATTTCGTCGCTTACGGAAGCTCCTGCGGCTACTGTGGGGCTTGTTTCGGCTATATTGCCAGCGTCGTAGGCGCGGCGACCTGAATAGTTGCGGTCATAATTGACGAGAGCCTTGAGCAGTTGCGGGGTGTTCATCATCATTGCCTGAGTTGTCTCGCGTCCGATTACCAACTCGGGACCATTCTCGGCTACCAGCGAGGGATGACCGTTGATGGTGGTGGCGGTTGGATGCGTAAGGAGCGACACACCGTTGTGGGGCTTGCTGTCCTCGGTTGCCCAATAAAGACCACCATCGTTGCCGACGAACGGACGAAGGTCTTGCACGTTGCCGGAATCGTAGGTAAGCATACCGGATGTAACCTTGAAGTTGCGCTTGATATCGTTGTTGTTCTTATTCCTACCGAAAGCATTGCCCAGAGCACCCTTTGCGAGCGACAACAAACCGCCAAGCACAGCGCCTATTACAGCTATGAGAGGAATACCCCACCACCCAAGCGTGCCAATAGTTTTAGCGGCACCTGCTGCTGTACCAGCAGCCACCTCAACACCAGCTTCGGTAACAGCGGTTGTAGCGTTCTCGGTGGCGGCAACCTGCTTGTCTGTAACCAACTCTTGCTCCGACTCTGCCATGAGCGAGTTGTAGAGCTTCGTCATCACCCATTGGGTGAGTTTCTGCTGCACGTATTCGCCAGTAAGGTCAATGAACGAGTTTATCATGCTCTTGGTAGCATCCTTTACCGACTTACTTTCATCGGTCAACGCCTCGCCCAGGGCCGAGCCGTATTGTTCAATAGGCTTATACCATTTCATCTGTGCTTCGGCAGTGGCTTTTGCTTTTGCGACCACAGAGTCCATAATGGCATCGTGGGCAGCGGCAATCTCTTTTGCTGCATCCAACTTCTGCTCGTCAGAACCTTTATGATTCTCGACATACTTATAATACTCCTTAGCTAAGTCGTATTTTAGTTTGAGTAGAGCCAACTCTGGGTCGGTAGCCTCAGTCTGTCCCCAAGGGGTAATGGTGTCGCCTTTTGCACCAAACGAATACTGACGTGAGGTTTCCTTGTTCTGTTTCTCTTGATAATCAATCGTGGTCTGCATCTGTTTCTGGGTAGCATCTTTCGACCATCCGTAATCATTCAGTTTCTTGCGCTCGTCGTCGCCTTTTTTGTTTGCCGACTCGTATTCGTCGTTGTACTTTATCAGTTCAAGATAAAGAGCTTTGAGGTCTTGCACTTTTAAAACTGAGAAATCAAAACCCTCGTTGGCTACAGACAAGAACTGAAGGAACTGATTCTGAAAATTCTCGCTTTCAGGATTAAGACTATATAATACGGTAATCGACTCACGTGCCTTGGTAGTCAGCTTATCGAAAGCAGCATTCATCTTTTCAAGACCTTCAGGAGAGTCAGTACGAATATCCTCAGCTGGTTGAAGAAATCCTAAACGGTCGAAATTACTACGAGTATTGCGGTCAACAGCACCTGTATAGTCATGCTCATTCAAAATCTTCTGTATCTCGCGCTGACGGGCAAGCAACTTCTCTGCTGCCTCACGCAATTCCTTAGAGCCATTGGCAAATATCTGGTCGAGCAATGCGCCGAGGTTTTCTGCGAGAGTCTTATTGTTTTCGCGAGAGAGGTCGCCAGACAGTTTGGTGAACAATTTATGAAGTTCGCCAATATCTGCCTTGCCAATCGAATCAAGCAGTTGCTTAGAAGTCTCATCGTCAAATACCATTACGTCCTCGTCCATGTGGGAATAGAACTCTTTCCAACCATCTCCAAGATTAGCGATAGACTGGCGAGCCGTACCGAGAGCACGATCCATCTGCGATTGCAGATAATCCATCTGTTCCTTCTGCTGTCCTTCACTAATCTTCTCCCCATCGGCGTTCATCTGAGCCACCCATTCCAGGTATTTGCGCATCTGTTCCTCATAGAAAGCCTTGATGTTGGCAATAAGCGCATTGGCACGGTCTTTTGCGATATTCTTTTCTTCATGGTTAGGATTACCGGCATTGCCACCCTTGCCACCTTTGCCTCCCTTTCCGTTATCATCATCATCGACAAGAGTGTTCTTTTCATTGTCTTTGGTAAGGAAATTATCGATTTCCTTTTGTACTGGATTAAACTTCTTGTCGATATTCCTCATTGAGTTATTAGCGGAGCGAGTCTGTGCTATATACCTTAAAGCCCTAAAAAGCTTTTCATCACCCCTACCTACGCGTGTCTGATAGAGATTTACATTTCCGTATTGATCGAGAGTCTTACGAAAATCAAAACGCAGGTTCTCATCACCACGGAAATAAGACTTCAATACCTCGGCTGCATTTTTAGTCTTAAAGCGTTTTGCCAAATAATTAGCGATAGCGTGCATACCTTTACCACGAGAATCGGCTTCGTAAGCCTTGAGCCAATCCATACTATCAGTACCCTTACCTACTTCGCCATATTCGTTAAGTCTATCAAGACTCCATCCCACACGTGGTGTATATTGCTCCTTAATATCCTTCTCCTTCATCTGAAGGTAAATCTTCGCCTTAATAGCATCGGCAGCCTCACGATATGCCTTTGCCAAATCTTTTGCAGTTGACTTTTCGGTTATAAGATTAGAGAGATAAGAGCCGAACTTTGAGTTAAACTGTTTTATGGCAGCTGTACGCTGATTAGTTCCCATCTGCGCATTCTTAATGGCACGGTAGTAAACGTCGAGTTCACCAACAGCTTGATTGGCTTGAGATTTCACACCTTTCAACGAACCGTCAAAACGCTTCATCGAGCCGGTAACCTTTTCGGTATTGGAGAACAATTCATATAAACCAAAACCGAGGGATGTCACCACGCCCAACACAAGACCTATAACATTAGCTTTCATTGCCAAGTTCAGGGCTTGCCAACGTATCGTAAGCAAGCGGACAGCCGCTGCGTTACCCATAACAGCTCTCGTGGCAAGGATTATATTGCTTGCCATCGTAGCGAACTTCAATCCCGTAAATAAAGGTATCAGCTTGGAGAATACTGCTATCAGTCCACGAGTACCCAGATATGCAACCAGCCCAGGGAGTACAGAAAGCAACATCCTAACGGCAACAGTTAGTTCAAAAAACAGAAAGCGGACCGACAACAGGAACGGCTGCGAATGGGTAAGCGACTTAGAGAAGTTATACCACATCTTCGCCATCTCCTTTACAGAATCAATACCTTCAGGATTAACGAATGCCTTTTCCCACATATTATTGGCACGCTCGATGATGGCCTGTGCAGTCTGTTGCTGTATCTGGTATTCCTTTACTACGGCCGAACCTTCTCTGTAAGCCTCATTGGAAGTATCAAGATGCTGCTCCAGGACGTTTACGTTCTGTGCCATAGTGACAATAACCTGCTTCAATCGCTGACCGTCTGAACCAAACTCTTTGAAATAGTCATCCATAGAATTAAGGTTCTTGTCGCTCACATTCTTCAAGACAGTGACCAAGGCATCCATAGTCCTACCATCCTCTATCATGCTCTTCAAAGAGTCGCGCTGCATACCTAACATATCCTCTATGCTATGATAGTTATTCCATAGACTGCTGAGGAGTTTACCAAAAGCCGTAGAAGCCACTTCAGGCATAAGCATGAGTGAATCGGAAGCCGACGCAAGACCCAAAAGCTGAGCACTCGTCACCTTAGTAACCTTTGCCAAACCAGTCAGACGCTTCGCGAACTCCAAGATGTTGTTGCCGTTAGATGTGCTCGAAGCTGCAAGTTTGAAAATCGAACTTGCCACCGAATCAAAGGCGTTACTAATATTGCCACCATGCTTTTCAACCTCGCCCATCGTCTCGACAAACTTAGAGAGTGTGAGCATAGCATCATTGCCCAAATCCTCGTGAAGTGCAACGTTTACGCGGTCACTGGCCTTGGCAAATTCGTACAGCCCGACTGCTCCGTATTTACCCATACCCATACGAGAACCGACATAAGCGAGCTGTGATAGACCTTCAAGACTTGTACGACTGTCCACTTTTGCCAACATGCGCGAAAGTTCATTGACCGTATCCATTGAAAGATTACTCACCTTACGAATATCGGCCAACGAGTCTGAATACTTAAGATTGAGACCTATAGCGTCAGTAAGTTTTGTTTTGAGCATATTGAATGCCCCAAACAAACCTACATACGCAACAAGGTTCTTCAGTGCTGTCTGCCATGCCCCGCCCTGCTTGTGTGCCGCACCCGTCACCTCGTCGATGTTCTTCTTCAGTTCTTTCATCGACTTCTGTCTGTCAGCAAACTCCTTGCTCTTGGTGTTGATTTGGTTCAGTTCCTCTTCAAGCTGTTTGTAGGCACGGCGCAGTTCGTCGAGGGAGGCCTTACCCTGCTTGCTACGGGCGAGAATGTCGTTAAGAGCCGACTGCGACATACGGGTGCCCTTGAGCGTCTGTTCGAGCATGGAGTATTGGCGACGGAGGTCGGCCACAAACTTGCTGCCGGCAGGGAGCTGTTGTATCTTCTGCTGTATCACTTCCATCGTGCGCTTGATGTCTTCGCCCGAAGCCTTGTTGGGAGCAGCGAGCACCTGCTTCATCTGTTTCCAGCTCATTGATGTTTTCTGAGCCTTACCCGATACAGCCTCCAGTCGCTTTTCTATCTCCTGGAGCTCTTTGTTGTATTGCGCAATGTCGCCAGTATTTCCTGTAGGAGTATTGTCACGAGCCTCAGTAAGCGTGGTCTTGGCTCGGCGCAAATCGGATGCCGAAGCGTTTTGACTGGTTACAGTCTGACGAGCTTCCACAATACCCATCTTGCCCTTGCGTCTATCTTCCTCGGCCTCAAGCTGCTTCAATGTAGCAAGGTTCTGCTGATACGACGCATCCGACTTCTGCAGCGAGCCTACGAGGTCGCGCTGTTGCTTGATAGCCTTGTCGAGCCATTGGTCTGACTGGTTCTTTACATTCTTCAGTCCGTCGGCTATCTTGACATACTGACCTTCAAGCAGACGCACCTCATCGCCTATCAGCTTCATCTTCTTTCTTACTTCCTCTGCTTGCTCCAAGTCGTCCTCAGATAGCTTTTGCAGTTGACGACGACCATCGCCCAAAGCCTTGCGAAGATTCTGAAGTGAGGTGGACGTAAGATTTTGAAGGGCATGGTCCAGACGTTCCGTGTCCTTAATAACATTCTCGTGTGCCGACTGCAAGGCATCATACACTTTCTCCAGTCCGGCTTTCTGCTCCTTAAAGTCGGGAGCGCCCTTATCAAGATTGTCTATTTCCTCTCTTACGGCCTTGGCTTTATCACGCAGAGCTTCAAGCACCTGGATGGCCGCCTTGCCATTCATAGAGAGGATTATTTCGGTCTTTAAATTTGCCATAATCGTTTTTATGTTGAATTAAAGTTAGAATGTAGATTTAGCGTATTCGCCAAGTCCTTCCAGTGCATAGATAATTTCAATGCCACCTTGATAACCGTAGAAGTCAGCAAGATAATTGCGATAGCGGTCGCGCAATCTGCGTATGGTTCGCATGATGGCAGGACGGTGTGATTTGCCTTGTTTGCGGTCCCACTTGCCACGAATGTATCGTTTGGCGTTCTTTGCCGGACGTGCTCGGTCTACGTCTTCCGCATGAACATGAATTTTGCCCGTCAAGCCTACACCAAGGTCAACATATCGCAAATAGTCGTTATAGCGAATACCCACCGTGAGCAATCCTTTTTTGTCGTCGGCTTGATAAATATGTCCCTCAAACGACTTAGCACCCTCGCCAGTGGACCACCACATACCATGTTCCTTGCGGTATTGGTTAATCTCCTCATAGCCTCGATAAACCTCAGTTGGATAAATACGCTGTGCTTGCATATTCTTCTCAAGGTCCATAAGAGTCTGGTCGAGATACAGCGGAGCTACCCGCGACAGAGGCGCAAAAGGTTTTTGTACGGGAGAAATGAAACGTGCCATGCCCTACCCTCCTATCCTTTCAAGTCCTCTTTCGGCACGATATACTTGCCGTTGCTGCCACATGCAAAGTTGTAGAGCGGTTGCAGGCTTTTCCAGTCCATGCCCACCACGAGCCATTGTCCGGCGTAGATGTCGCCCACCAAACCGAAGGAGATGCTGCTGGTGTCGATGCTTTGCAGCTCTGCCATCACCACGGCATCGTCGGCAAAGCTACGCTGGGTGTGGGGACAGCGGCCTGTGCGCTTTACCTCGATAAGCCATGCTATGAGATCCTTGCAGTAGTCGGTGAGGTCGTTGGCCGTGCGCTCTATCTTGTTGCCGTCGTAACGGCCAAGGGTCTGCGGCGTGTCCTTTACCTTGGCGAGAAACCACACCTGGTGAGAGACAGACACCTTCTTTGCGTCAACGAGTTCGCCGGTGGTCAGTACGCTGTATAGCAAACACGGTGAGTGAACGATGTTGGCGTTACGGGAAAAAATGTTCTCAAGGTCGATGTAGCGGATGCGGAAGAAACTCTGGTCTTCGAGGCGTTCGCTTTCGGGGTTGTGAGAAAGGGGCTTGTAGATGGAAGCCCAATGCTCAAGAATATTGCTTATTGTCATGTGACTTGGATTTTTATTCTATCAACAGATTTCACAGAAATAGAATGTTCTTTTCAAGTATTGAATGTTCGCCATTAGCAAAGCACATGGATTCTTCACTCTTCGTTCTTCACTCTTCACTTTTCTCTTCATTCTCCTCCTTGTCCTTCATCAGCTCCTTCAGCTTTACGTTGAAGTGTCGCTCGGTCTTGTCTGCCACAATCTTTTGCAGCACTCTTGCCCAGGCAGCACCGTTGCAGGTGCTCTCGTTTTCGAGTATGCTGACGAACTGAACGAGGCAGTACATGGCGGTGAGCTGATTGGCGAGGTGGGTGTTCATATAGCCGAGGATGTTGCGGTCAATATACGAGGCAAGACAGATGCACATGATGAGCACAGAGAAAGTCCACACCATTTTTACCATCTTCTTTGAGCGCAGCTTTCCGTCCATCTTGCACTTAGGGTTGCGCTTTATCTCTTCGCGATATTTCTCGTATATGCGACGGTTGCAACGCCATGCGGTGTAGCAGTCGATGATTAGGGCGAAGAAGCACACGGTAATGAAATTGATTGATGGCTCAATGTGGCACCAGAGCAAGCCGAGCACTGCGGCAATGGCTCGCGAAACGTAGAATGGATTGTTCATGTTTTTGTGTTGTGTTTTTGTGTTGTTGTTATCCTGAATTTTATGCAACAAATTTACTGATAAACTGCTACGCACAGCGGACATGAGTTTAAGTGAAAAGAGAAAAGTGAAGAGTGAAAAATCCAATAGCAACGAGAGCACATGGATTTTTCACTCTTCACTTTTCACTCTTCACTTTAAAAAGCACATGGATTTTTCACTCTTCACTTTTCTCTTTTCACTTAGCTATTGGATTTTTCACTCTTCGTTTTTCACTCTTCACTTAAACTCATGTCCGCACGGGGGACGGGGAATATTGTAACTTTGGCTATATAAAAAAAACAAAACTATGTCAGGAATCACGCAAAATACATTGGCCCGCATCGACAAGTGGCTCTCCTATGGCACGAGTATGCAGACGGCGTTCCCAAAGCTGGAACAACGCTACCGGATGCAGGTCTGCTCAGAGTTTTACAAGCGATGGGTGCAAAACAAGGACATCGACCCTCGGACGGTGTGCCGCAACATTGCCCGACGCGACTACGAGATGTTCTTCAACCAGGCAGCGCAGGGCAACAAGGAGGCGCAGGAGTATGTGCTTGCGCTGAAGATTACACTCGACGACGATGGCAACATCTGTCCGCGTTCCGTAACGGAGCTCAACAACGATGTACTGGTGTGCAACCACCTGATACGTTTCTTCCAAATTGACGAGAGTCCGCGCCACAAGTCTATGTATCTGAGTGGTGCCGAGTGGTTGATACGCACAGGCAAACAGCAAAACAAAGAAAATTCGGTGGATAAGGGTATGCAAGCCTTGGCTAATGTGTATGGAGACTTTCATGAGGAGAAGGACGCTACGGACGAGATGCCCGACATGAGCCGCATTTCCATCACTCAGGACGTGAGCATCGTAAAGCGCGACCGTGTGAACTACACGGATGAGTACAAGAAGAAGATGGCTCGCAAGTATGGTCTTACTACCAAGGACCTGCAGGAGATAGAAGACGACGAACTGCTGAGTGAAGGAAAATCGGAAGAGCCGGACTACTTTGAGTATATGGAAGAGAAGGACGAGGAGGATGTGATTAGACACGGGTACATAAAAGAAAGCAAATAGACAAATAATTCCGAGCCAACGGATGACACGGAATAAACCGAAAATATGAAAAATAGAGATGAAAATAGGACTCATAGACGTGGACGGACGACACGGCATAAAGTATATCCTCTCATATAGGAGAAGTATCTATTAGGTTTGAGGGATGCCTATACCTATAGACAAACAATAGGTATAGTTTCAGAAAACTATAGGTATAGTTTGGAAAACTATAGGTATAGTTTGGAAAACGGAGGTTCGGACTATTTCATCAAAAGAGTCGGCTCTTTTCGGCAAAAGAGTCGAACCTCGGCAAAAATACCCATTGAAGGGTTGGATAAAAACCATTGATGGTATGGGTAAAATAAGTAACAAATTTATAAAGGCATGAACATAGACATTACGCTTGCCGAAGCATTGAAGCGAGCTTCGACAGGGCTACGAAAGAAGATGCTTCACTCGGTGGAACTGCTACAAAAGGCAGAGACGATAGCTCTCAACTATGATGCCGGGAACGGATATTACTTGGCGTTTAGTGGAGGGAAAGACTCTCAGGCTCTTTTCCACATAGCTCAGTTGGCTGGGGTAAAATTTCGCGGTCACATGAATCTTACGAGCGTAGACCCACCCGAAGTGATACGCTTCGTAAAGAAGAACTATCCAGAGGTGGAACTGATAAAGCCGGGCAAATCCATTTTCCAGCACGCTGTTGAGAAGCAGATTTTGCCAACAATGCGTGTGCGATGGTGTTGCAAGGAATACAAGGAAACGGCAGATGCCGGCAAGGTCACGCTAATCGGCATCCGCAAGGCAGAGAGCACACGCCGAGCCAAGCGAAACGAAGTAGAGATAAACAACCATAAGTTTAGTGGCGACCTTTACGGTCTCGAAGAATACCGACAAGAGCAGAAGGCTAAACGTATGAAGCGAAAGTCGAAGGCGGACGGAGTGAACATCACCAATGCCGACGAGGAACAGACGTTAGGCTGCATACACGGCAAAGAGAGTCTACTCATATCGCCCATCATCTACTGGACAGAGCAAGACGTATGGGAATTTCTTAACGATGTGGTGAGAGTGCCGCATTGTTCGCTCTACGACGAGGGCTGGCACCGCATAGGCTGCATAGGTTGCCCAATGAGTTCGCACAAGCAGAAGATGATAGAAAACGCTCGTTATCCACATGTAAAACGAAACTGGATTAAGGCGATTAAGGCTATCCGAAACGGGGGAATTCAAAAGAGAATATATCTGGTGGAACATCCGCAAGGATTGGATGCCTCTCAGAAACGTAAGAGAATTGCTCAGAACGCAGGCGGCTACATCAAGCATCCCGACCCCGAACATTGGACAGGTCCCGATTCTACAAACAATCCGACTGGAGGGGGGAATATCAAGAATACGAGGAGCGGCAAAAACGACATTCCGCATCTGTATACAATGGATGCGAACAAACGACAACTGGAAGAGCCGTTCGAAGGAACTCGGGAAAATGGAAACTCGCCGCTGCGGTTTTTCAAGAGGCTCCTCTTCTGACCGCTTGAAAGAGGAGCAAGAAAACAAAATAGCAGAGAATATCTACGACTGGTGGATTTCTGGAAAATCATACAAACAATGGTATGCAGAGAAGTTCCAACAGATGACGTTAGATTTTGGAGAAGAAATGTAAACTACTATATGGTAACAAAGGATTTACAAAAGAAAATAGACCGTGCCATCAGTCTGCTTCAAGGCATACAGAATGGGTACGACGGTGAGATAGAGGTGGCGTATTCGGGTGGTAAAGACTCGGACGTGATTCTGCAACTGGCTAAGGAGGCAGGCATCCGCTTCCGTGCCATCTACCGCAACACTACGATAGACCCGCCTGGCACGATTGTTCATGTGGAGCGTATGGGTGCCGAAATACTCAGACCGAAGGAAACGTTCTTTCAGCTTGTAGCGAAAAAGGGATTTCCTAACCGTTTCTCGAGATTCTGTTGCGAGAAGTTGAAGGAGTATAAGGTTATGGATAAGTGCATCATGGGCGTAAGGAAGTCGGAGAGCTCGAAACGCAACGAGCGATACAACGAACCTACGGAATACCGTTTTTACGGTCGTAAGACGGAAGCCAATCATGTGGAAGCCATTTATCCTATTCTCGACTGGACGGACAATGATGTGTTGGCTTTCATCGAAGACCGGCATCTGACACTCGCTCCTGTCTATTATACCAGTCGGGGGGGCAAATCGACGTGTCGAAACGCCTCGGCTGTATGTGTTGCCCACTCGCAACAGAGCGCAAGCGCATCCTCTACTTCAAGGATTATCCGCGTATGGCACGAGCCTACCTGCGTGCCGGGCAACGCTTTTGGAACAATCATCCCGACGCAAAAGTTCGCCAACGCTACGACAACGTGTACGAATGGTTTGCGCGTGATGTGTTCTTCCCTCGCGAAAAGGATTGGCAGAAGGCTAACGTTTCGCTGTTCGGGAAACCAGACTGGAAGGATTTCTTGGAAAGAGAGTTTGGCATTGACTTAACATTATAAACAACACAATTATGGTAACAATAAAAATAAAGACATGGAAGGACTGGAAGAAGGACTTCATCGATTGGGTAAAGGAGCCACGGCGCAAGACGTGCAAGGAGTATGTGGACTATATGGAAGTGTTGGAAAAAGAATCTCTCTACAAAGTGATAAACAACACTTGCGATAAATACAACAATATGCGTGAGGGTCAAATCCAAGACATCATCGAAGCAGTTGAAAAATGCGTGGCTGCTTGTGCTAAAGAAACACACAAGTTAATTGATGATTGTCAACCCGTAAAATTCTTCTAAGGCTGTAACTTTCATTATAAGCAACAAATACTCTACGCAACATGAATAACAACATGGGAAAAAAGGACTGGGTGGGCGGCTCGGCTGCTGTGTTCAAGACATTGGGCGCAAGCAACCATACGGATGCAAATAGACAGCGTGAGGATTATTACGCCACAGAACCGAAGGCTACGGAATGGCTGTGCAAGCTGGAGCGGTTCGAGGGCAGGATCTTGGAACCTTCGTGTGGCGAGGGTCACATGAGTAGGGTGTTGGAGGCAGCAGGATATGAGGTGGTGAGCCGCGACCTCGTGGATAGAGGGTACGGCGAGGTAGCTGACTTTCTCTCTATTGATAACTTGGCGTGGGATGGAAACATTGTCACCAATCCGCCCTACAAATTCGCGCAGCAGTTTGTGGAGAAGGCTCTGAGCATCATCCCCGAAGGAAAGAAGGTGGCGATGTTCCTGAAGCTGACTTTCCTCGAAGGCAAGGCCCGACGCGCTCTCTTCCGCTCTACCCCACCCATTCGTGTTTGGGTAAGTTCGTCACGACTGAAATGCGCTATGAACGGCGATTTCGAGGCTTACGGCAGCAGCGCAGCGGCTTACGCATGGTTCGTGTGGGAGAAAGGGTATAAAGGCGAGACAACTGTAAAATGGTTTAACTGACGGGAAATAGAACAGCAGAAAACACAAAACAACACAAAAACAATACATGAACAACAACCGACACAAATACTTCAACAAGGTTCCGCCGTTCAAGCCGGACCCTGAACACTACACACGCAAGCAACGCTCATGGAAGGCGAAGGAAGCTTACGAGACCGAGGATGATGCTTGGGAATATCTCAATCAGAATCCGAAGCTGCGGGCACAGGGCATGACAGCGTACCGATGCAGGACGTGCAACAAATGGCACATAGGACATAAGACACACAGCGAATAAGCTACACAACACAAAATTAGGATAACACAATGCAGCAAGCACATAATATATACTTAACTAAATTCCAGCAACAGTCGCTATACATGGGAGCCAAGGATGAGCGAGTGATTGCTGCCCGCCGTGTGGGTAAGACCGACGGCTTGGTGGCTCCTTACGTCTGGATGGCAAGCAACTCCATGCCTGGTATGCTCGGTGCATGGGTAGCTGTGTCGCGTCAACAGGGCTTCGGCAAGACCATCCCGAGTACGATGGCGGCCATGGAGCGTATGTTTGGCTTTACGCAGGGCATTCATTTTGGTTGGGGACGACCGCCGAAACATGCTCGTGAGAGTATCTTCAAGCCTAAGAACTACGACAATGTGATATGGTTCGCCAATGGAGCGCAATGGGTTCTTATCTCGCTCTCGCAGACCGCGAGTGCCAACAGCTACACTTTTAGCGCGCTTGTGGGGGACGAAGCGAGGTTCTTTCCGCTAAAAAAGGTAACTGACGAGTTGCTGCCGGCTCTTTCAGGCCAGACACATCCGTTGGGCGACATCAACTTCACGGAGTATAACCCCATGTATAAGAGCACACGCTTCCTCTCCGACGCTGCGCTCACAGCCAAAGGGTCATGGCTCGAAAGGGAGGAGGAGAAGTTAGACTTAACCGTTGAGACAGGTCCATTCAAAGGCAAGACTTACCGATGGGTGCAAGAACAACTGGAAGATTATGCCAACAAGGTGATACGCTACAACGACCTGCTGTATAACGCCAAGAAGACCAATCACTCGGTTCATGTGGTGCCGAAGGAGTTGCGCACGATGATCCGTGCCGTGGCTCTGAAGATGATGAAGCATGAAGGGCAGTTCAAGATAATGCCCAATCACGGGCAACACGTCACAAAGGGAATGGTGGAGATGGCTGTCAACTATAAGCTCATTCCGCAGGACGATGCCGAACTGGTTTACGATTACGAATACCTTATCACGCCGGAAGAGGATTTCGAAATGCAGATGTTCCTGCGGTCGAAGAAGTTCACAGACGGTTATCTGCGTGAGCTGCGCCGTGTGGCTTTCTGTGTGCGTCGTGCGTCATCGCTCGACAATGTGGATGTTTTGGGTGAGGATTACATAAGGCAGATGCGCCGCGATCTTCCACCCATGACCTTCGCAATTTCAATCCTCAACATCAAAGTAAAGAAGACAAACGATGGTTTTTACTCCAACCTCGACATCGACCATGTTCACGGTTATATACCAGATGATGATGTTCTTAGCCAGGCAAATTTTAGCACACAAAAAGTAAGCGGAATCATCAACGGCAAACGCATCACAAGCGAGAGCTATCAACCCGACTTTAAGGAGTTGGGCGAGCGCAACGACTCACGCATGGACTCCGACTGCATCAACTCCCTACCTTTATATATAGCCCTCGACTACAATGCCAACATCAATACCTTGGTGGTTGGCCAGATGTACGAGCGTGACGGCATGGAATGTCTGAACGTCATCAAGAGTTTCTATGTGAAGAACGAACGCAAGCTGCGTGAACTGATAGCTGATTTTTCGGATTATTATGCTCCCAAGCGGGCCATCAACCGCGACGTGACATATTTCTATGATACTACAGCAAAGCAGGGCGCGTCATACGCCACCACCGACGAGCGTTTCTACATGACCGTTATTGCCGAACTGGAGAAACACGGATGGAGCGTGACGAGCATCGACATGGGTGTGCCGGAGAAGCACGACATCAAACATAAGATTATAAATGACGGCTTGGCTCACCTCTCCTACCCTGCCATCCGCATCAACCAACCGAACAACCCGGACCTTATCATTGCCATGCAACTGTGCGAGGTAGAGATTTCGTATAAGGGTTTCCACAAAGACAAGAGTCAGGAGAAGAAGCCTGAGAGCGAGGACACGCTGCCCTTACAGCAACGTACCGATTTTACGGATGCCTTCGATACGCTGTACTTAGGTTGCAAGTTCTTCCGTGGCGGTGGCGGTTGGTATGTGCTGCCAAGTGGAAGATAGGGCGTTTTGAATTGTGAATTGTGCGCTAAGCGCATTTTGAATTATTCATTTTTGATTTTTTAGTTTTGTATAAGAAAGACGAAGGGCAGCCGTTTCACAACGACTGCCCTTCCAACAACCTAAATTTTACTTATATGAATGATTTTACTTCTTGGGATGAAACGATTACAAGAATACTGACAGTCTGCGCCACACGCCACCATTCGGCTGAAACTCTTCCTGCCATTCTCTATATTCTACGTCAAATTTTGCACCATAAAAAGCCAAACCTTCGAGAGATAGGCTCTTGATGTATTCCTCCTGCTGCTCACGAGTCATAAAGTCGTTAGGCATGAGGATGATGCGGTTGCTACGAGCATGGATAAAGAAACTTATTGCAAAATTTCTATTCTTCAGCATTTGCCTAATCGCTGCATAGTCGTACTTAGTTTTAGGCGAAAAGTTTATGCCGTTTACATGGGTACAGAATCGGTCGTAGTGCTTGATTATGTCCTCATTAGAAGACATCAAGCCTCCAGAAGTGTAGATGTAGAGCTGCTTGATATTAGGGTAATCATGGCGCAGATGTGAGCAAAAATCAAGAATACCATCCACAGCGAACGGATCTCCACCAGTGAGCATAACGGTATGCGCAGCCTTCAACTCTTCTACAGTCGCCACTGGCACCGTGTTGAGGTTGTATTGTTTGTTACAGCACAACGGGCAATTACAACAACACCATCTGGTTATCATCAAGTGTATGGCTCCCTTGTCAGCTCCGGGCTCGTCAGTATATTTACGTTTTGTTTCCATATTTTTTATTGTTGGAAATTAAAAAAAACAAAGGACAGGCATTGTCACAACTGTGGTTGCTTCATAAATGCCATCCAAATAGTGGTGTTTTTTGAGGTTGTGCGATGTCCGAGAATAGGTTTATAATCTTTTATTGCGCCAAGAATGTCACTAACCTTAATCTGTTGTTCGTTCCATTTGAATATCAAGACTCCGTAATCAGCCAACACTCTCATACACTCGTGTATAGAGTCGTTAATAAACTCTTGCCAATTATCTGGTAAAATTCCATATTTCTTATAGAGCCAAGAATTTAATCCGACATTCTTTAAATGAGGAGGGTCGAAGACAACCATATGAAAGGACCCATCAGTGAACGGCATATTAGTACAGTCAGCAAAAACATCAGGATTCACATCGAGTAGTCTGCCATCGCAAAGCTCTTCATGCACTTCTCTAATGTCCGCGAACAACACGTTCGGGTCTTTCTTGTCGAAATAAAACATACGAGAACCACAACAACAATCAAGGATTGGCTTCACATTCTCCTTAACTTCTTCCTTCAGCATATCATGCCGCAGCCCCATGAGCCACGACTTGAGATTGATGTAACGATTGTTGTCGAGGTTGGCTTCACGCCACTCGGCATATTCGTCATAAGTGAGATTGTTCTCAATGATGCTAACCATATCCTCAGGATTCAACACGTCAACTTCCTCAAAGTCGCACGCTCCGCCTACTTCATCGCCTATCCAATACCACTTGCGACAGCCGTCGAAGAGCTGTTCGTTAACGGCTTCTGCCAACTTATTGCAACTATCCTTGTACTGCTTTATAAATTTATTTAACTTAGGGTTCATATCTGCAAATTTAGCTTTTCAACTTTTGCCTTAAACTTTTCCTCTTCCGTTTCTGTGGCGGACCTAAAAATAATTAGCCGTTCTCTTGAATACGAACCATGAATGATCATCTCTTGGTCAATTAATAACGTCTTTGTTTTTAAAGATCCAAGAAGATAATAATGGACAGTGAAAGAGGGATCAACAGACAGACCTTTAAACTTCATAATGAAAGTTTTCATCTTGCCACTGTTCAAAAGAATATCTACAGCCACTATGTCGCCATCATTAAAATTAAGAATATCCCAACTACGGCACGAAAAAGAAGGTAGTAGCATAGGTTCTCCTTGTTCAAAGTTGGCTAAATGTGCATCGTCGCGAAAAAGATAACTCTCATTGTCTTTTTGGTCGAAGAAGTTTACTACACAAATTCCTGAATCATTCACGTCGGCTACCTTTACCCAACCTAACAGAGGGCTATACAGCTTAGCACCTTCTGGCAAACTACGCAAAAAATTCTTTAGTTTTATATTTTGTTTCATATATCATTATTTTAGAGAGAAACAATTAGGGGAAATTTTCCTTTGTTTTCCCCCTAATTTCCTCTATTGTTTAATCTTCTTCATCCATTCGCTATCACTATCAAAATAGAAGCGGATGCCCATATATCGATGGTCGGTGTTCACCTTGCCAGTCGTCTTATTGACATGATGTTTCTCGTTACAACGGCAACAGCGACCTATATTCTCTCTTGTGCCTTTACCAAGCCATTGATGTGCTCGTACAGCATCGGGAAGGAACAGCCATTTGCCATCATCCATAACGGCGATTATCGGTCGGCGACATCTACCTGCGTTGTCAGGACGAGTTGCCGGACGGAACTTATCAATATTCTTCCATCCCTTAGCACATCGTTTTTGTGCTCGCTTGGTCATATATTCGCTCCACTTCTTACCCTTGTTGTATGGCACGTGCCCCTTCTTAAACCGCCCATTCTTCACATTATAATCGGGCAGCACGGGCGGTAAATAAAGTTCGTCTCTTATCGGCATAATGTTTCGGATTTATAATAATGTTTTATCGTCAACCTTCAACAGCTGCTACGAAGTCGTGACGGTCAAGACTCAGATCTATCATACAATCTGTATTTTATATCCTCGTACATTGCCATTTCTACCTTCTCTCCGTCGTAATGGCCGAGAGCAAGCAGATGACCGTCTTCTTTAGTTGCATCTTGAAGAGAGGGAGCATCGGCTCGCACAACGAAGATGTCAAATTCCTTGATAAACTTGAGCTGTTCAAGTGGGATTATAGGCATCTGCTCACGAGCGTTCTGACGAATACGTTGAAGGTCTTCCTTGGTGAGCATAGCGAACTGAGCCTGTGCCTTACGCACAGCTTCGGTCTCCACCTTCAGACGATGAGCTTCGTAGGCTTCTTGAACGATGTTATTGTTCTGCCACATGGCTACCTGGTTGAGAAACTTCAAAAAGCCGCTTCTTCCTTCGGCTAATTTCAATTTTACCAGAGATTCTTCAATGACAAGTATCTTATCTCGGCGCTGCCAATGTATCAGCCCGTGACGTTCAAACTCATTGAGAATTGCCGAGATAGCAGATAAGTCGCGCAACTCTTGCAACTTATTTTGCTTGTTTCTTTTAAATGGATTCCACATATATATATTGTTTTAAGTTTATAATTCAGTGAAAAGAAATTCCTCTATCCTCACGGACCGAAGAATCTCATAATAGTTATACAAAAAAACGCATACGGCATATTCTCACGAACAAGCCGAATAATAATCTTCAACAAAAAGTGCTTTTAACACTTATCTGGTTTCACTAAACCTTTTAGCCATGAATATAAAATCCTTCAAATAACATAATAAAGAAAAAACAAATTGTATGTATTAATGCGTAATAAATCTCGTGCCGTCTACTTCGAGCACAAGTATATCGTTGACAACCCTTATCTCGCCACTCTCGACGAACTGCACCTTGCGCTGATGGCGGTCGATGTCTACGGCGAGGCATACGCATGTACCGATGTCTACATGTCCGCTCTTGGTAAGGAACTTGATATAGAACGGCATACGCTGCACGTTCCTGGCTGTCTGTGGAGGATTGAAGCCCGTGACCCGACATCCCGTGCGAGGGTCATTCCACTGCCATTTCTCCATATATCGGCGAAGCTCGGTGTATGATTGCGTGGGTTGTCTCATTGTTATTATTCTTTAAATGGCGGAAATTCAAGATGTATAAATCTGTCTATTGTCTTATCCTTTATCAGTTTCACGCCTCCGGCAAAAATCTTCTTACGCTGACGCAATACGTCGGGGAAGAGGATGTTGCGCAGTGGGTTGCCCCAATCGCTTGTAGAGCTGAGCAGATGTGAAGGGTGGAACACGAGGGTGTAGGACACGAGAGCCGCGTCGGTTTGAGGACGGTCGAACATCGGTCCGTTGAGTGTCAGGGCACGGTCTTTGTTATAGAGCACCATGTGACTACTGTAAAAACTCACGTTGTCGCTCTGTGCGTAAATGATGCGGTCGGCGTATTCGCCCAGATGCTTATGCAGCAAAGAGTCGCATGAGTAAAGAGTGGATAGCACGAGGTGGGTTATCCATCCTCTCTCAAAGCATTGCTCAAGAAACATGAATGTCTCTTGTTTAGGCGAAGGCATGGTGAGCACCATGACATGAGGATCTATCACGAGGTGGCTCACTGCCTTATAGAATTTCTCCACTGTCACGTCGCCATGCGTGTAAAACGTGAGCTGACGGTGGGGAGCCTGGTTGACCGCCTTGGGCAGCTTATTGTCTACGCAGCAAGGCGGAATGAAGAGGAGAGTATCGTCCATTTTTTTAATTTTGAGTTTTAATCATTCAGCATCATTGGCATACACAATGTCATTACCTTTGGTGCCGGTTCGTCGGCGGTAATTACCACGGCGTGCGAAGCGTCGAGCAACTGCATCCGTATGGTGTCAGAAGGGATGGAGTTGATGCAGGTCTGGAAGGATGTAGACTTCAAACCAATGCGGAAATTGTCTTCACACTGGGCATCGGCTATGCACACCTGGTCTTCGCCCGATATGGCAAAGTCTGCGTCGCTTGCCGACACGGTGAGGAACTTGTCGTTCTTCTTTATCTCTACGAGGTTGCTCGCATTGCTTGAGAACAGACTTACACGGCACAGGATGTCGAGCATTTCCTTCTTGTCGAACACTACATAGAACGGATTCGACTTCGGAATGGCGGAGTTGTAGTTTGGGTATCTACCCTCCATGTGCTTACATATCAATTCGGTGTCGCCTGACGAGAAGCGGATGGTATGCCCGTCGTTCTCGATGGTGATGTCCTCACTACCATCAAAAGCGGAGAGTGTGCGGAAATAGTTGCGGTGAATAAGCGTCTTGCAAGGTTCGCCACCACGGAAGAAGTCGCTACCTCCCTTTGAAGGGTCGTTACTGTGCATCGCCTTGACAAGCGTGTGCCCGTTGGTTCCGACGAACACCACCTCTGAACGGTCTTCGGCTACATCGATGCAGAGACAAGAGAGTGTAGGACGCAGAAGTTCGAAAAAAACGAACTTGTCAGCTGTGTCTACAACGGAGCGGAACAGCGACATTGGCAGACTGATTTTTGACGACTGCTCGGCTTTCGGCTGTACCATCTGGGGATAGTCGTTTCCAGGAAAGAGGTACATCTGCGCCTTACCTGGCTTTACGTTGTCCTCGCTGCTTGTGCAATATTCTACGGTGAACGACTGGCTGTTGTCAGGAATGTCGAATGTAACTACACAATCGGGCAATGTACCTAACAATGCGCTGAGCATCTTGATAGGCAGCACTATGTCGCGGTCGTATGTGCCGCTGCAAATGGTGAGCGGTGCCGGAATGGTGAGCTGTGCCTCGGTTGTTGATGATGTAAGGAAGAACTGCTCTCCCTTGCGTGTCAACAGCACGTTGTCGAGGATTGCTATAGTGTTCTTAGATCCGATACACTTTGCCGACTTGTTGAGGGCAGCGTGTAGGGCTTTGGATGATTGGGCTTGTAACTTCATGTTGAGTTTTGAATTTTGAGTTTAAGAACAACAGAGGACACAAAAGAACACAAAAACAAGGATTTTACGCCGAAAGAATCGGAAGGGACTAAACTCAAAATATACTTTTGCTTTCATACACCCTATTCTTTTGTGTACTTTTGTGTTTTCTGTTGTTTTGATATTTTTTAGAACGGCAAGGCCTCGTCTTCCGCCGAGTTATATCCGCTGAGGTCCGTACCGCTTGCCTCTGCCGGAGCCACATAGCCGACGGCTGCTCCTGCTGCCGCAAAAGTGGGCTGCGCGTAAGGCGAAGGCTGCTGCGCTGTTTTTGGCTGATAGAGCATTCCCATACGCCTGTTCATGCGACGACGAATAGCCTTGAATAAAGAAGTGTTCTCGTCAGATGGATCTTGCTCAGCAAACTCAGAATGAGTGCCCTTGTTTTCTTCAATCACCGCCTTAGGTAATTTTACAAAACGTTTTATGGCCGCTTTTATATATTCCAACGAGAACGAGTGCTGAAGTTCGTGAGTAGGAACCGAAACATTTTCATCGCCCCGCTCCTGTGCTGACTGACGGATTTTTGCCTTGTAGGCTTCATTAAGAGGCCATATCGCAACTCTCAGCAAAGCCATTAGACGATTGGGGTCGTGTGGTGATTTTTTGACGATAATCTCATTCACGTCTGTTGGAGCGCAATACCACGTGCGCTCTGGATTCTTTTTGTCAAGTCCAGTATAAATACCTGCCTCATTGAGCGTGAGCAGGTCGATGTTTCCATTGTAATTTGCCATTTTGTTTGTTATTTTATGATTTATTTTTACTGCTTATCCTTCTAAAAGAGTCTCGCCTTGCTGTCGCTCATATCGTTTACCGTACGCACCTTATACCATTTCTTTACTCGGTTCTTAGGAGCATACACCTTTGACAACCCGATAAAACTGCTGCAAGCGAGGTGCAACGGACTAATATTTCCACCGAACAGCGGTGAGCTCTCTTCTCTGCAACTGCATTTTATTTGGTCGTAAGAGATGCAGTTGTCGCACATGGGGGGGTGAATGTTCGCATACGCTAATCTTTGAAAGAAAGTTACAAAAAATATTACTCTTCTACTGGAAGCCTTTTCTTTTCGTCTTTGATGTACTCATTGCAGTACTCAGCAGGAACATAGGTATGTGCATAGAACTGCGTAGCGCCCACAATACGCAAAGTCTCTCGGTCGTTATATACGGTATGGAACTTATGCTTGAGATAATCAAAAACGATATTTTTAGCTGTCACTACGTCGTATGCCCACACAACAAACATATCATTTTTATGTACTCCATAATGAAATCGGTCTTCCGGGTCGAAAACATCTGTATCTATAAAGTTGGCCTTTACCTTGAACGGCTCTTTTACGAGCGCATCAGGGTCTTTTTCCAGCAGATCTTCTTCCTCCTCAATGTCGGCATTTGTACGACCGATAAAATGGAACTTTCCGATTATCTCTGACTTTGTGATATACACATAGCTTGCGTCTGGAGAGTCAAAAATCTTGTTTACAGCTCCCTCCGCATAGTCAATAGCGCAATCTTGTGCTCCACGCAGAGAGTCGCTACGTACAATAAGCACAGCATTCTCGTTATTGCTACTACGAACAGTCACTTTTACATGAGCGAGACCAGGGAAATATTGTTCCTCTTCCGCACGGAAAGGACAGTCGGAGATTTCGACCTCATTAACGCCATCCTTTTTAAGTTCGTTAGCCAACTCGTAGGTGATAAGTTTTCCTCGCTCAAGCAATACCTCACAACGATCGATTGTTACAGTTTTCTTAGTGTCTTCATCTATAAAATCTTCGGTCCATGTACGGGCTGCTCTTTTTGCCAAATAATAGCCAATTGATTCTTCAACTGGCACTACTCTTGTCTTGTAATCCTTTCTTAAAATAATCTTTTCCATAATCTATAATGATTTAAAAATGTTATACTCTTGTTTTGTTGAGTCTTAGAACGGCATATTCTCCTCGTTTATATCTGGAACACTTGCCGTTGTGTTATTCGTTGCCGCAGGTGCCGACATTCGCCTGCCCTGCTTGCGTGTCTTGTTGTTCTCCCAGCGTTCTTTCTCCTCGTCGGTGAGCTGCACGATGTTGCCATCATCGTCACGGTATGGTAGCGGGTCAGGCTGCTCGGCAAAGTTTTTGGCAATGCGCTTGAGTTCCTTGTAGTCCTTCGGTATTGCGTCCTTGCCAGGGCGGTAGAAGAAGAATACATGCTTCGACGTTTGCAAGTAGCGGATACACTTCGGCTCGATAGTGTTGTCGTTCTCCCACTCACGACCGGTGAAGTATTCCTGCGTAACCCATGCCTGTAGCTTGAAGCATTTGCGCTGCTTGTCGCTCTCGTTCTCGAAGAGGTGTTTAGGATTGCACGTTATTGACATATTTTCACAATAGTCGTAAATCTTCTTCTTGAAGGTGGCTCGGCTATACTCCTTGCTCTTACCTTCAGAAGCATCCGCCCAATCGCGCATGAACTCGTTGAACATATCATCGGTGCATATCGGCACTCCGTAGACCTCATTGCGAGAGAAGAACCATTCGAAATAGCGGACAATGCTCTCGGTGAGCTTCTGTACCATCTGGCGGCGGCGCACATTGCCTTGCGGAGCAATGGCAAAGGTGTGATAGCGCATCAGGAACTGAACTGCAAGGGCGCAAAGGTAGATGGTCTGGTTGCGGTCGGTGTCGTCAATCTCCTCGGGCTTCATGCTGAAGTTCTTCATCAATGCAGATGGCAAGCGGGCTGCCTTGTGCTTCTGTGGATTGGCTCGCGCGAAACGATTTGAGAAGCTGACGAGGGGAAAACGTCCTACCGTAGAATCGTCATCATCCGACATCGGATAGTTGCAAGTGATAACACTCTTAGGTGCATCCTCCGCAGCGAACGTCACAGGGTCAACCATCTTTCTCTCTACAGTCAAGCCCGACGTAATCATGTTATAGAAATACTTCATGGGAAAAGCCTTTGGTTTGTCTTCCCAATGCAGTACTCTGTATTTGTATGGCTCAGAAGACAATTTGCCCAATTCAAACTTAGCGTCTGTGACTGAAACAAATCGCTTCATATCAACATCGAGCACATAAACAGCACTTCCCACCACCAATTTTACGATGAGCGACTTGCCCGAACCGCCAGTAGCCTGCTTTTCATCTGGAATGTCGTCTTCGAGGAAGTAAGGGCAAACGGGGAGCATACCTTTATCGGAACGATAACACAGACGACCGATAGCCGAAATCATATTGACGAAATGCGCACCTATTATGGCTTGTTCTTCATCCGTCAATTTCTTCTTGTTGCGTTGCGCTTCCTGTTCCTGTTCCCAAAGGACGTTTGAACAACCGCGCACAATACGCAGAATAGGCCAAAGGTCTTGCTCGCGCTGACCTTGCCAATCGACTACCCATCGGTAGGTTTGCGCCCATTCTTCGAGGTCGGCTTTCATCTGCCCTATCTCGAATGTAGAGAACACCAAAGACCCGTCCTCATTCTGCATCTTCTCCTTCTTGTCTATCGCTTCCAGTCGGTCGCGGTATTCCTGTCGCTCGGTTATGGTGAACGGTGTCTTGAAGGCTCTCATCGTGAAATCATACGGCTTCTTTGCAAGCGAGGGAATAAAGAAATTGATGTCGTCATACGACACCGTGCGGATGCTGTCAGGCGTTATCTTCAATGCCACATTGTTGAAGTAGAAATACTCTGTCTTGGCATCAAACGCATCAGCAAAGTTTATCACCATGCTCTGCAATCCTCCTGCCGACTTTTCCGTGAAGGCCTTATCCACCATATTGGCACAGTCGGACATCAAGCGTCGCTCGTTGTCACTATGTCGCCATGCCTGTTCTATATATTCCAAAAGCATTGTCTTTGCTGCCTGGATGATACTCTTTGCGTCGATATACTCCACAAAGCATTTGTTCAGGTGGATGTATTGACCAACGAGGTCAGTACTCTCCGGGTCTATCATTCGATAATATCCGTGAGCGGTCATAAATAGCCACAATCGCGTAGGCGATACCTTGCAGGTAGGTGGTTTAGGTTTTCCACTTCGAGGGTCACGCGGGTATTCTATCTCAAATGGCTCCGTATTCCTGGCTCCGCGCAATCGGGAATAGAGCGGAAGACGAAGATCGTGGTCGAACTGGAAGTTCTCTTCTGCGTTCATCGTGTATGTCAGCAGATAGTCGCGCACGCTTCGGGGAGAGCAGCCGTATAGCCATTGCCAGCGTCGACAATAACGCGAGCGGAAACCCTCGGGCAGCATTGCATAATACAACGAACTGAACTTGGTGCATATAGCTCCGCAGTCGCGCTGTGATGCAATGTCGTTGGGGTATAGGATGATGACGTGCTCGGCAAAGCGGTTCATCTTCTGATATTGCACAGCGCTGAAATCAAGATTCTCCCGTTTCCACTCTCCACGCTCTATGTACCAAAAATTTCTCCGTCCGATGGAGAACGCCACATGATACCAACAAAAGTCTTGAAAATGCTGGTCTTCTACCTTGTCAAGGCGCAAAGAACGCATAGCATAATACACGCTCAATGCGTCTTCGGGGGTGCGGCAAAACACGATGTTGCGAGCCTTTATCTCGGCGGTGGGGATGGTGTATTTCTCCTCTTTGAAAGTTCCTTTGCCCTTACCTTCCTTATCTTCTCTCTCTACCCAAATCTTCTTCTCTTCGGTGTATTTCTCTTCGGGGTCGTATTTGGCGATGGCAGCATGAACGGCTGTGTTGTCGCTCTTGCGATTATCCATTGCATGAACAAACACGTTGTCGCCCATGAGCCACTTGCTCACCTTCCTCACGCTATGCTCCTCGGCGGTAGAGAACACTATAGGTTCGCTTCCTACCATTGCCGGACGGAAGAAACATCCGTATGAGTTTTGCGGGCCTATCTCCTGCGAGGCAAAGCATACGAACAGCGGATTCCAAGGCGTACCGTGAATAATCTCGCTAACATGCTGTCCGTCGCGTATCACGTCGGGCAGCGTCACGCTCAGCAGGGAGTATATGCGGAAGTCCTTGTTGAGCATGTCAGGTGTAAACGTACAGCCAAAGCCGAAACGAGGCAATCCTTTGTCAAGCGTCACCTCACAGCCAAGAGAAGCAAGCTCTTGTGGCGAGAAGTCTGTCTTCGGCATGAAGGAAAACGTCTCGATGGTCTGCTGTGCCTGAGTACGATAGTCCATCTTGGCAAACACCTCTGGGAAGGCACGGCGCACCTCGTCGGTATCGCCATACACATCCCTTACGAGTCTTTGGCAGATACGCTGAAGACTATATCCGTGCATAGGAAGATTCATCTTGGCTGCATACAGTTCGATGGCTCCGTAGCCGGTCTTACCCGTGCGGGTGCATTTCCATTTCACGGCACCATGCTCTGCCATTCGGTTGTCGTCAACGCCCACACCCGAATACAGTCCACCTCGCTCATTTTCATAGATAATGAAGTGGGGTGTCTGCTTGACATCAGCATCCGCATCCTGTCCCTTCTTGCAGATAGGACAGAAACACGCGGTCTGACCCTCTATGCGCTGCTCGTTGGCGGGCTTCACGAGAAGGTGCAGGTCGATGTTGGCGAGACGATTCATGATAGGATGAAAGAACATAGTTTCCCTTTATTATTAAAAAGGAACAGCCGACGATGCGCCAAACTTCTTTAAGCCTTGCTCAGTCTCCGAGGCCTTCAGTTCCTTATTACTGGCGAAGCTTACTTATAGGAGGGCGTTACCGCTACCTCCATCGTCGTGCTGTCCTTTATTCTTTTTGTTTTACATTTGTTATTTACTATAAGTTCAGAAATGTCTCCGTGCGGAAGTGTCGGATGGTGCAGTTAGCCAAGTCCTTCATGCAGCTAATCAGCATCAGCACGAAATCCTTGAACGAAATAAAGCTCTCATTAAGATCGATTATCTCCACAGCCACACGCCAATAGCATTTGCCATTTTTCACTCGGCAGGAATGCTCATTTCTTACTATAATATTCCCTACATTGCCCTGCATCATCGTGAACAACTTCTGACACACATCCTTCACTAAGGCGAATGGAGCGTGGAAGAGCAGCACTTTGTTGTCGCTGTCATAGTCCCGCACAGTCTCGGTATAAGCTATGCGATGCAGATACTCCCGATGTGTAGGCCGTCCTTGCCTTTTGTTCCGGCGGTTGGGAATGTATGGGTAATTCAGATACTCGTGGTTAGGCATTATTACTCCGGATATTTCAGATGAGTCAATTTCTTCATCATCTGCCACGTTGAATATATGCTGCGCTTGCAGTCGAACACGGGGTCGTGCTCCGCACCCTTATCCACGTCCTTATAATCTTCCACAAGGTCATAAGCCTTTTCAGGATAATAGAACACACCACACGCATTGCATATCAGTCGGGCTGCCTCATAGAGAAATGTACGATGGTCGCGAAAATAGGTATAATTTACAGGGATGTTGATATTCAACTTATAACAGATATTACGCAAGATAGCTATGTCAAAATCTGAGCCCTGCGCCCAAAGACACACGTCCTGATTGCCATGCTCTTTTTTGAAGTCCTCTATCCACTCAAATAGGTCCTTAACAGCCACTTCGATAGGTCGGCAAGGCAACTCATAGCTGTCATTGCTTAACAACGAGGCTTTCGCTTCATCACTCTTTGCACCCCACCATTCTGCGGTCTTGCCGTCGAAAGTGTAATTGTTGACGAACATACTACGAAGGTCGATGTGGCAAGAGAATACACTTGAAGGATCCTGTGTACTACCATCTTTCAGATTATAAAAAGGAGATTTCTCGCTATCTCGCTTCCATGCCACGGCACCAATCGACATTACAGCCGCGGTAGGAGTCAGAGAACAAGTCTCAAAATCAAGCGTAATATCAAGCATATTTTTAGTACATTATAATTATTCGTTAGTTGTATAAGAAGTAAGAAGGGCTCGTATGCCTTCCTGCTCCCACGGTCTCCAGTTCTCGGTGGTGAAACGCTTTATCACGGTTGCCGCACTCATTCCTCGCTCGTTCATGTAAGCAATAAACTTGTTGCACATACCAGCGTTCACACGCTTTAGGCAAGAATAGAATATACCGGGCTCTTTGCTCTGCGCCAGGGTATAGAGATACCCCTTATCACCTTTCACCATCTGTAGGTCGTTCTCATCCACATATTCTAACAATGGCTGCGACACGTCGGGCAATAGTAAGAATTGGCGTTTACACTCATTGATGCCATCTATCTCCCATTCAGAAAATCCCTTCTGAAAGAAACGAAGGTAGAAAGTGGCAAGAGTAAAACCCTTCTTTGCCAAAGTCACATACAGAGACTTCTTGTCTTCAACCGACATGTCATCTGTCTGCAATGGTGTGTATGATCTTGTGATTTTTTCAACAATTTCCTTGGTCATCTAATCCTTATCTGTCTCTTATACACATCTCCGAGCCCACGAGACGCTACGCTATCTCGTA
>ERZ1026848.92-NODE-92-length-46234-cov-11.207194_pt1 | contig 46234 bp, 68 predicted proteins | sample MGYA00380154_ERZ1026848 | MGnify/ENA primary metagenome ERZ1026848 (study PRJEB33269, sample SAMEA4719790) | human gut metagenome | biome: human-associated habitat; feature: organic feature; material: feces | place: Cameroon | collected 2013-10 ...
ATCTACACTATCCTCTTCGTCGGCAGCGTCAGATGTGTATAAGAGACAGTAATACATCGGGTCGAAAGGCTCGCCCAGCGCCCTGCTTAGCAGGGTCTCAGGCTCGTACAGCCCGCCGTACTGCCAAATGTGCTCGCACAGCCAGCCGTTGATGGGCGACAGATCGCCGCTGGCCAGCGCCGCGTCCACATCCACGGTCTGCCGCATCACATGCAGCATGTGCGCGCCATAGGCGGAGCCCAGCGCATAGGACGGAAAATAGCCAAACAGCGCGTCCGCCCAGTGGGTATCCTGCAATACGCCTTCACGGTCGCTGGGCACATCCACGCCCAGGTATTCCTTGTACAGCCGGTTCCAGGCGGCGGGCAGCTCCTGTACGGTCAGCTTGCCGTCAAAGAGCTGCTGCTCCAGCTCATAGCGGATCAGGATGTGCATGCAGTAGGTCAACTCATACGCACACCCATGATATACACATTATTATGGAGGTGTGAAGCAATGAAAAAACCCAGGAATGACAAGGAAAAGCGGCCGCTCAGGCGGTTGACTATCCGGGAGAAGCTGGAGCTGATGAAACAGATGGAGCAGCGGAACCGGGAACGGGTGGAGGAGTACAAAAAGAATCGGAAATGAAAAAGGGCCGGGGATTGCTCCCCGGCTTTGCTTATAGCCTGGCCTCCATGCTTTTGCGCGTGCCGCCCAGGCGGATGATCGGCGTGGCAAGGCTCGGCGCCTTGTAGCCCTTGCGCTCGGCGTAGCCGCCGAAGTTCAGGTATGCGCCCGTATTGACAAACAGCTTTTCCACCCGCGTCACGGTGCTGCTGCGCGTCTCCACGCGGTGGAAGCCCTGCTTCATCACGACCGGCAGGTGCGTGTGGCTGTGGATGTAGATGTCCGCGTCCACCACGGCCGCAAGATCGGCCAGGCGGATCACCTTGGCGCCCTCCTTGCGGCCGCCGCCGTCGCCGTGGGTGGCGTAGATCGTGTAGATGATCGGGCGCGGCTCGTTGCCTGTGGTGCGCGTGCTGCGGCCGTGCTCGTACCGGCCCAGGCGCAGGAACAGCAGCACGGCCTCGGCGCTGTAGCGGTCGGCGATGCCCAGCTCGCTGGCCACAAAGCGCCCCAGCTGGATGCCGTCCTGCTTGTAGGTGCGCTCCTCGTGGTTGCCGTCCGTGACGGCCAGGATACGGTCCTTGATCGGCCCGAACAGCTCGCAGGTCAGCGCCACGGCCTCCATGGGGGACAGGCGCTCGCCGTAGATATCCGAGACGCCCTGCCGCACGGCGTTGTTGAGCAGGTCGCCGTTGAGGATGGTGTAGCAGTTGGGCGTGTCGGCGATGTATTGGATGCGCTGGCGCAGCAGCTCCTCGTCCGCGCGCCGGTCGCCGATGTGCGTGTCCGCGATGGGCAGCAGCTCCATTTCGCGCACGCCCGGCCCCAGGTTGATGGATATGGCTTTCATTTTTGCCTCCTTAGCGCTTTGGAATCTTGAGCACCTGTCCGGTGCGGATCAGGGACGATTTGAGGCCGTTGAGCTGCACGATCTCCTTATAGCGGACGCCGCTGCCCAGGAATCGGGCGGCAATGTTCCAAAGGCAATCGCCGCGCTTGACCGTGTAGGTCTGATACAGCGATTGCTGGCCCGTGGCGGCCGCTGAGGGCGTTTGCTGCGCGGGCTGGGCCGTTCCATAGGCCGGGCGTCCGAAGCCCGCCAGGCGGCTGTAGGCGCGGCTGTAGACCTTCCTGCGCACGCCGTCGGAGGCGTTGCCCTCAATCGTAAATACCTGGCTGTCCGTTACCTTGTAGACCAGCCCTGTGTGCTGCACCTGGCTGCGGTCCGCGGACCAGAAGAAAATCTGATCGCCCGGCTGCGGGTCGTTGAACAGCTGGCCCTTGGCCTTGTAGTAGTTGCGGCTGTAGCGGCAGCCGGCGCCGCAGTTGTTGGCCGCCCTGGTAGGCTGGAAGGTCATGGCCAGGGCCGCGGCCTTGCCGTAGGCCTGTACAAAGCACCAGTCCACGAACACATCGCACCAGGCCGCGCCCTGCTTGCGGCCGTTATAGAAGCCCAGCGCGTCCAGATCGCGGGCGTACTTGGTATAGTTTTTAGAGCCGGCGTTGGCGGCCTTGTCGTCCAGCTGGGTGGCGCTGTTTTTCTCGCGATAGCCCTCCTCCGCCAGGGCGATATTGATCACTTTTTGTTTGTCATATGCCATAAAGCATCCCTCCGGTTGCGTTTTTGCGTAATAAAAAAAGGGCGGAAAACCGCCCTTTTCGTATATCAATTAATCATGTTGCTTGGGTTCCGTGTAGGTAAGCGCCTGGGCGCTGTCGGCCACGCCCGCCGTGGTCGGGTCGGTCACGATGCCCAGGATCGCCAGCACCGCGAAAAGCGCGTTGACAACGGCCAGGAGCTTATCGCCAAGCGCGCCCAGATCGAGGTGGAAGCCGAATACCTCGGCCACGACCTGCACCAGCAGGAGCAGGGCCGGGATCAGGGCCAGCCAGAAATTTTTGTTCTTGAGGCGAACAGTCCAGTTAATCATGCGTGTGATTCTCCTTTCCTTGCGGTTCGGTAGGCAGCGCCATGAATCTCTGATGTATATCGTCCATCACGCCGTTGGCGCCCAGGGCGTGATAGTGCGTCCAGCAGTTCTCGAAGTTCTGCCGGGCATAGATCGGGGCATAGCCCCGCTCCGACCATTTGTTGTACTCGCTGATCATCTGGGCGCGGAGCAGCGCCTGCACGCCCATCCGCACGCCCTTGATCTGTGCAAGTAGGTACTTGATAAACGCGGCCAGCAGGGCGGGAATGCCCAGCAGGCAAAGCCATTGATAGACCGTCATAGCGTTGGTCTCCCTTATCAGTTGATTTCGGCACGCGCGCCGATCAGGTTTCCTCGGTCATCGTGCCGCTGTACTGCTGCGTCAGCGCCATGGCGGCCTCCCCGTCCACCCCGTGCAGGGTGACGGTGTAGGTGGGCTTTTTCTCGGGCTCGGTGGGCGTCAGCACAGGCAGGCCCGCCGCCGCGATTTCCGCCGCCGAGTACAGGCCAGTGGGGATAGCGTAGTGCGTCCAGCCCTTATCGGTGATATGGCCGTACTGCACGCCCGCATCGTTGTAGGCGCAATGGATGATCACGCCGCCGCCGATGTGCAGGCCCGTGTGCTGATACTTCCCACGGTTGTATTGAAAAACGCAGCACACCACGTCGGGCATGTCCTGGATAACGCCCTGCTGCAGCCAGTTGCTCCGGTAGCCCCACTGGCTGGTGCAGCCGCCGCCCTGCAGTTTCATGCCGTAGCCCGTCATAAGGCACCAGTAGGTAAATCCCCGGCAGTCAAAGGCCAGGGCGTCCTGCCACTTGCAGCCGTCGCAGGAGGGCTTCTTGCCGCTCAACACGGGGCACGCCTTAAAGATGGCGCTCTTGTGGCTGGGGTTATAGCCCGCGTACTGACGGCGGACGGAGGGCGTGCACTTGCGCCCCCACATGCCGAACACATAGGGATTGCCAAGCCGGGACTTGGCCGCTTCGATGACTTTCAGTACCTTTTCGTTCATGGTAATGCTCCTTTCGTTAGGCCGTCAGCTGGATGTAGGCGGTCGTGCCGTCAACCGTCATGTAGCTGTCGCGGCAAACCAGGGTAACGGCAAACTCGCCGCTGGACGGAATGTAGCTGGAAACATCAATCGAGAACCAGCCCGTGCCGCCCGCCACCGCGACCGTGCCGATGCTGGTGCCGACGTTGCCGTAGTATGCCTGCAGCGCGCTGATGGATCCGCTGTAGGCGTTGGTCAGCTTATGCACGCGCACATTGCCGCTTGCCGAGCCGCCCGTGCGCTGCACATACAGAACGGCCTTGCTGTACTGCGACCATCCGCCGCTGGGGGCCAGGAATTGCAGCGCGGTACCGACGGGGGCATCAGACGTAGAACGTCCCACGATGGAGGTAGTGGTGCCCGTGTTGGCATAGCTGGAATTGTAGGTGTCCGCATACTTGCTGGCATTTACTGTCACCTTGGCCGAAGCGGCCTTATAGGTGAACGTGACGGCGTTGCTGGCTTCGCTGTACCCGGTAGCCGCGTTGTAGGCCTTCACGGTCAGCGACGCTCTGCTCCAGCCGCTGATGGTGCCGGTGCTGAACGTATAGCTCGTGCTGGTCGTTGCGGCCGCCTGTACACCGTTTTTATAGATGTAGTACGTGATCCCCGTCGCGCCCGTGATGGTTGCCGCCGTCCAGGTCAGGCGGCAGCTGGAGCCGGTGCTGCTGGTGCTGCCGTTGACCCGCAGGTTGCTCGGCGCAGTGATGCCCAGGACGATGCTCTTGCGGGCGATGCCGTTCTCGTCGCCGATCCAGACGCCTTTGACCTTTCGGGCGATGTTGTCGATGCCGATATCGATCTTTTTAATCTTCCGTGCTATTTCGGCGATGCCGATCCAGCCGTTAAGCGACATGCGTCATCGCCTCCTTATTCGTATTGGATATAGATCTGCCCCGTAGGCAGCGCGCTGGAGCCCGATGTGAGCTCCTCCGTGCCGGCGTAGATATAGCGCACGCCCGGGGTGGCAACGTCGTCCGCGGGGATGCCCAGGGCGGTCAGTGCGCCCTTTACAGAGGTTGCGCCCGTGCCGCCGCTGCTGATGGGCACCGTGCCGTACAGATCCTGCGCCGAGGTGCGCTGCTTGTCGATGGTTTTCCAGGCGCCGCTGGTCGCATAGTTTGCGTCGTACTGGACCATGACGGGGCGGCCGGCTGCGTAGTAGTTGTTGGCCACCGGGATGGTCATGGCCGCGGTGTTGAAGCTAAGCGGGATGCGGACGTACTTGGCGCCCAGGCCGTTTACGTCGAGCGTGATCGCGTTGGTGGTGCTCACTATGTCCGGCACGATGATGATCGTCAGGCCGTTGTACAGCTCCGTCACGCCCGGCACCGTGGCCGTGTAGGCCGCACCGTCCGCAGAGGCGGCCGCGACGATCGGGACGCCGACGCCTGCCGCCTGGGCCTTGCTCAGCAGCGCCGCATCCGTAACGTTGCTCAGATCGTCCTTTGCGGCGCCGATGTTGGCCGGGGTGATGTTTACGGAGCGCGACGTGGAGCCGTCAAACGTCCACTTGTTTGTGCTTTCCACGCTGCCGCCGTTGAAGCGAATGGTAAGCTCGTTTCCGACCTTGCTCGCGCTGCCGGCCTCTCCGGCGTATTGTACATGCTTTTCGGAGTCCGCGGTGTTGTTGACGTTGCCCAGGCCCACCTGCTTGGCCGTGACGCCGTGCGGGTTGCTGGTGCTCTCCGCGTGGCCCCTTAGCTTGGCGCGGATCTCGCTCAGGCACTCGCTGACGCCGTGCCAGAACCAGTTGAAAAACGTGGCCGGCGGCTTGTATCCGGCCTGAAAACCGGAGGTTTTTAGCGAAGCGGGCGGCTCAGTGCCTTCTGCGTTCCATTCCGGGACGGTCTTTTCAAAATCCATGGTTTATTCCTCCCTTATACAGGTAGTTTCGATACACCGCCGGTCGCGGCATAGCCCAGATACCCGCCGATCGTCTGATCGGCATCCGCGAAGCCCGCGTCCGCGTCGTAGACCAGCTCGCTGCCGCCCGAAAATTCAAACGTGCCGGAGAAGTCCAGGCTTTCCAGCCGCACGCCAACGGGCAGCAGCCGGTAGATGATCTGCGTCGCGGTCGTAAGGTCGATATTCCGCGCATTGAGCGATTCAAAGGACAGGCCGGTGATCTGTACGACGCAGGGCTCCGAAAGCTCGGTCAGTTGCACGGTCTCAGGCTCGCAGCCGAAGGTCGCGCAGATCGCGGCGACGATGCTGCGGTGGTCGCCATTGGCGAGGGTGCGGCAGATCTTGGCTTTGATCATCACCCGGTACTGCTCATCCGAGGCGGCGCCACGGCCCTGCCCCAGCATGCCGCCATACAGGTCGAGCGTGCTGCCGGTGGCCTTGTCCAGGTCCAGGCTGTCAAAGATGGCCTGCAGATCGGCGCGTAGACGGTCCATCGCGCTTTTTTCTACCGCGAGGAGCTTGTAATTGTTGGAGCCTGCGTCCTTGCGGTAGACGTCCGGCAGATTTTTTGCCAGGTTTTCGCGGTTAAAGGCTGCGATCACGCTTCCACCTCCACGATCACGTTCGCGCACACGGCCACGCCGTAGGACGGAACGGTGACGTTATCGGTGCTGTAGGACGTGCCGCCGTCGGTGGACAGCTGAAGCGAGGTAACCTCCTGCACGCCCTGCACGCTGTAGATATGGCCGTACAGGGAGGACAGCACCAGCGAATTGCCGATGCCCAGGCCGTTGATGTAGCCCGTCACGTTCTCGCTCACCAGATCGTCGCCGTCGCTTGGATAGGCGGCGCTGGTCTTGATTTTGACCTTTACGGTGACGGAAACGTTGGGCGCAAACGAGAACTTGACCGTCGTGTCGTTGCCGCTGCCGTCCTTGACGGTGACGGATTCGTCGCCCACCGTCTGAATGCCTACCGGGCGCTTATCGTAGATCGCCTCGCCGATCTCCTGCCTGTAGTCGTTGCCGCCCAGGACGTAGCACTCGAAGCTGTGCGCCGGGCGCCCGGCGCTGTCGGCCGAGTCGGTATCGTTGGTGACGACGGCGGCGAACTGCACCGTCGGGACGCGCAGGAGCGACGCCCGCAGCGCGTTCTCATTGCAGCTGCCAGAGCCCGCTATGGCGGCCTTTAGGCGCGCCCGAAGGTCTTTGTCGCTCTCGACGTCGCGCCCCGCAGAGAGGCGCTCCAGGCCCTGTACGGAGGTGACGCTGGCGTCCGGATTGACAACGCGGTCAATGGAGCCGGCGACCACGTTGCCCAGGGAGCCGCTTTGCGTACAGCTGACTTTAAGCGTACAGGTGCCCCCTTCGCCGATGGTGGCCTCCTGGACGGTGTAGTAGGTAATGCCCGATTCGGTGCCCACCAGGAAGCCCGCCGGAATGGTGTGCCCCGCCGTGCCCGTGGCCTTTACGCTGTATTCTGCAGGCTCCGCCGGGTTTCTGGTAATGCCCGTGAACACGAGCAGGCGGTCCAGGCTCTGCCCGGAGGCCGTGTCCGGAAAGCGCGCAAAATAAACCGCCTCGATCTCCTCCTCCGCGATGGCCTGATCGTAGGCGCAGATGCGGATGAATTTGCCAAGCACTGACTGGTCGCTCGTGTCGATGTCCTCGCCAAACAGCTCCCTCGCGCGCTTGATCTTTAGATTTAGAATGTCGTCATAGGTCAGGCGTACAAAGCCCTGATCCGTCAGTCCCATGTCATTTCGCCTCCTACTTCTTCCCCGCTGGACGTCTGCGCCTTGAACGTCACGCGGGCCTTGCGATCTCTCTCGTCGGTCTCGAAGGTAAACGCCGTGATGGAAAGCGTGCTGTCCACCTGGGCGAGGCCACGCAGGATTTCATGGCGCACCAGCTCCTCCGTGATGCCCTTGCCCAGTAGGTTGTCAAAATCGATGCCCTGATCCCAGTCAAAGAACCATTCCCCGAGGTTGGTGTGCAGGACCGTCTGGATTTTTTGCTGCAGTAAACTGTCGCCGGCCACGATGCTGATATCGCCGTTTTCGATCAGCACATCGCCGGCGGCGTCCATGGCAAAGCCGTTCATGTTATCCCTCCAGTATGCCGACGATGATGCTGTCGGAGATGCTGTGCCGCCCGACGACGGGCAGGTCGTTGTTGCCGCGCCGGGCCTCGGTGATGTCGCGGTCCGCGCACAGGCAGGCCACCAGATCGCCCGCGGCGATCGGGGTGGGCACCGCGACCGTCTGGCTGGCCGGGCTGCCCGATGCGTCCGTGTACCGGATGGTTTTTGCCGTGAGCTTGTACGGGCAGGCGACCGGCACGTCGGCCACAACGGCCTGCGACCGGGCGGAGGCGCTGTCGGCGCTTTTCATCAGGCCCAGGGGCTGCACGGTCGCCGTGCGGCCGTCCGTCCGGATCACGCGGGCGATGTACCCGCAGTGCAGGTCCATGAGCTTTTTTTCGACCAGATTATCGACAAAGGACAGATTTCCCACGCCCTCACCTCCCTTAGAACATTTTTACAGTTGTTGTGCACTCGTAAATGGAAAAGCGGTGCTCGCCGCTGCATACGCGGTAGGTGCCGCTCACGTCTTTGCCATCCAGCTCGACGATGGCGCCCGCGCACATGCGGTGCTGCAGGGTCATTTCCACCCGGTAGCCGTTCACGGTGTCCTTAAAGTCCTCGGCGGTGACTTCCTCCTCATAGGCGCTGGGGGAGCCGATCATGCCGGTTTCCGGGGACACGTGAAAATTGATGTTGTCGCCCTCCGTGATGTAGCGGGCGTAGATCTTGCCCTTGCTCACATACACGGAGATGCCGCAGACCGCGGCATACTTTTTGATGTTTTCCATCAGGTCGCCGTCCACGGTCTGCGAATCCTTGTAGGTATAATCCCGGCGGGGGCTGAACACGGCCAGCGGCAGCCCGGTCATGCCGATCAGGGTTTTGAGGATCGTGCTGGCGGTCGTGCCGGCCGCAAAGGCGATGCTCTGGATGCTGTGGTCCTTTACGTCGTCCATGGCGTAGATGGTCGTGATCTTGTCGGCCTCGTCGCGCTTGGTGGAGACCTTGGTGATATAGCCCTGGAACAGCACGCCAGTGTCGCCGGTGTACCCGGCCTCGATGGAGATGGCGTTGCCCTTTTCGAGCTGCTTGATCGTGTTGTCGGACAGGTTATAGACGGTGATCTCGGCCTCGTTGGGCTCCATATCGTCGTCAAAGGGCACGGTAAACTCGATATCCAGCGCCGCAGAGGTCAGCGTGACGCCCCCGCTGCGGATGGTGGCCGTGCTGCCAAACACGCCCTCGGGCTTAATATCGTAGGGCGTCGTCCAGGTTTCCAGCGCCTTGACCAGCGCGGAGGCCGCCTTGGAGGTGCCCTGCTGGATAATGGCTTTGGAGGCGTCACTCATCGGCGTCCGCCTCCTCGCCGTTATCGATCACGAGCAGCACGGTGCTGCTCAGGTTGTCATAGGTGACCTGGTCGTACTCCCCGCTGGGGTCCATCGGGACGATGCTCACGGCGGGGAAGGTATCGGCCCTGTATACGTCCTGCCATAGCGGGATGCCGTACACGATGGGCTCGCCCGCGCACAGCAGCTCGCCGTCCTTGTACAGATCCACGGTGAACAGCTCGGCCATGGCGTTATAGTCAAACCGCAGGGTGAACATTTCGCCCGCAAGCTGCATGGCGCACTCATAGGGCAGCAGGTCCTTTTTGATTTCCAGTACTTCCATGAAAACGCCCCCTTTTTATTGCTTGTAGCCCACGATCATGTACGCACCGACCTTAAGCGCGCCGGATTCCGTAAACGCGCTGGAGTTGCAGTCGATGATCCAGGAGACGCTTTTGCCCAGATACTTGTACTTGCTGGCGATGCTGTAGACGGTATCGCCGCTTTTGACCTTGTGATAGACCGGGTAGACCTTGCCGGTGCTCGCCGTACTCTTGGAGCTGGAGCTCTTGGTCTGCTGCGTGCCGGCGTTGGTCTTGCCGCTTGTGCTGGTGGCCGGTACGGCCTCCACGTTTGCCTTATCCACCCAGCCGTACACCTTGCCGCCGTCCGACGATATCAGATGGTAGGGGTGGATGGACCAGGCCTGCGTACTGATGATCGTGCACTTGCAGGTGCTGCGGCCGCGCGTGGCGGCTGCCTTCTTCGCGTCGGAGGATACGTACACCGGGCCGCCCTTGAAAACGACGGTGGCCCCGACGGAGATGGCCGGGTTGGCCTTGGCCGTGTTATTGCGTGCGGTGTCGCCGCTTTTCTTGGGAACGTAGGCGCTTTTTGCAATGCGCACATGCTCCAGCGTCATCGTAAAGTCCGCGCCGCCGCTGTTTGTGTTGGGGTGGGAGGACTCAAAGGCGCGAATCTGCATATTCGATGCGACGTTGCGCCCCTGATAGGACAGGAGCGTCCCGCCCTCGTGCCACCGGATCAACGTGGACAGCACCTCGGCCGCCTTTTTGTTACCGTAGTCAACGATCTTACCGGAAAGCGAGATGGAGAGGGACTTGACCCTCACGGTGTCCGTAATGGGCAAGCCCTCCTCCACGGGGTGGGAGGTGGCCTGCACCTCCCGCTCCATGCTCTCATCGGTTACGTGAATGTATAGTCCGTTCAGAATCGCCATGTGTTACACCTCCCGCAGCACGGTGCTCTTGCGCTCCAGGCTCTCGAAGGTTTCCTGGATCGCTTCGGCCACAAACTGCTTTACCTTGCGCGCCATCGCCCGGTCGTCCTTGGTGCCGCTGATGGACAGGTTGAACACAGGGGCCACGCTGGTCACGTCGCCGGACCGGCTGTTATAGACGGTTTCCGCGCTGCCCTCGGGCGTATAGTCGTTAAACGGTGTGGACGCGATGGCAAAGTCCTGCGCCGCGCTTTCCGCCTTGGGAATCATGTTGCGCAGGCCGATCACGCCGCCCAGGCCGACAAACTCGCCGCTCTCCGTCATGGTCTTGGAGGGGGAGTTGATTTTGAGCTCAACGTCAAAGGCGTTCTGGATGGCCTCAGCCATGAACTGCGCGGTCTGGATGAGCAGCGGGAGTTTGCTGCCCATGCCGATCTGCACGCCGACCATCATGGCGCTGCCCGCCGTCTGGAAGGCGCTGGCGCTGTCCGTGAACACGGCGACGATCGAGTCAATGCCCGTGCTGATGGCGGTTTTGACTTCCTCCATCTTGGTCGTGGCCGTGGTGACGAGGTTGCTCAGCTCCGTGCCCACCGTGCCGTTGAGGCCCGACAGCTTGTCCGGCAGTTCGCCCGCCTTGCCCAGGTTGTCAAAGAAGGTTTTCAGGTTATCGACGTTCAGGTTGTTGACCTCGTCCAGGAAGGTCTTGGCGTTTGTGGCGAAATTGGACAGGCCTGTGCCCATCTTTTCCAGCTCACTGGAACCGAGCCCCAGGAAGCCCTTGTCGGCCGCGTCCGAGTCGATCTTGATGCTGCTGAGCGTGTCAAACAGCGTCTTGATGGGCGAAAAGTCCGTCCGGCCGCCCAGGTTGGTGAAGAAGGACGCGATGTTCGTCGCCACGCCCGGCAGCTGGCTGGATACGTTGCTAAGACCCGTCGAGTTATCGCCGGAGAACCAGCCGGTAATGCCGCCTTCCTTGGGCATCTGCTTCACGCCGGCCAGGGCGTCAAACAGCGCGGTCAGGCTGGCGTAGGACGCAGCGGGAATGGCTGTAATGGCCGTAAGCGCCGCGATCATGCCCTCGCTTGCAAGCGTCTGGACGCCCGAGGCGATCTTTGCAAAATCAACCTCGCCCGTAAACCAGCCCACGACGCCGCCGTCCTGCGGCAGGCTCTTAATGCCCGCCAGACAGTCAAACAGGGCCGAGGCCTTGGTAAAGGCTTCATCGGGGATCGCCTGTACCGCCGTAAAGAATCCGGTCGTGCCGGCCAGCTGCATGAGGCCGGTCGCCATCTTGGCGTAGTCAACCTCGCCCTCGAACCAGCCCACGACGCCGCCGTCTTTGGGCAGGCCCTTGATACCGGCCAGGCAGTCAAACAGCGCCGTGGCCTTTTCATAGCCGCCGTCGGGGAAGGTCATAATCGTGCTGAAAAAGCCGCTCAGGCCCGTGGCCATGGCGCTCAGCTTGACGCCCAGCCCCTCGTAGTCGATGCCGCCGGTGATCACGCTGACGAGCTTTTCACCCACGAGCACGGCGATAAAGGCAGCGAACGAGGTGGCGAAGCTGGACAGCGAGTCGGTGTCCACGCCGCTGAACACGGTAAACATGGGCTGCAGCGACGTTGCAAAGGCCGACAGGTTATCGCCGATGGCGGGCAGGGAATCGGTGACGCCTTCGCCGATGCCGCCGATGATGCTGCCGGCCATCTTGCCGATGATGCCGCAGATCGTGGCCAGCGTTTCGCCGCCCTTGGTCAGGAACTCGTTGAAGCCGTCGATCGTGGACAGCGCGCCAAAGGCCGTAACGATGGCCGTAAAGCCGCCCAGGGCCAGCGCAATGTTAGTCAGGCCTGTCAGTACAGCCGTGATCGGAATCGCGCCGACGAGGCCCGCCAGGCCCGCGAGCGCGGAGCCTACAAGGCCCACAGCGCCGATCACGAGCAGCAGTTTGAAGGTGGTCTTTATATCGGACAGCTGCGTGATATATGGCGCCAACCACATGAGCACCGCCGCCAGGGCGCCAAAGCCCACCATCACGATGGCGATGTTGGCCAGGCCCTTGGATACGGTCGCAACAGGGATAAGGCCCACCTTGCCCGCCAGGGTTGCCATGGCCGTGCCGATCAGGCCAACGGCCGTGATGGCAAGCAGCACCTCGGCGAGGGAGCCGATATCGGACAGCTGCGCCATATAGGGCGCCACCCACATGATCACCGCGGCCAGCGCGGCCAGGCCGCCCAGAATGATGGCCAGGTTGGCCATGCCCTTGAGCGCCTGCGTGGGCTGGAGATTGGTCAGGGAGGAGAAAATGCCGCCTCCACTGCCGCCCTTACCGCCGAAAAGACCGGCGATGCCCTGTACTTTCTTGATCATCTTAAACGCTACGATCAGGCCAAGCAGGGCCGGAACGAGCTTTTTGATGGTGTCCGCATTGCGCTGGATAAACCCGATCAGGTTATTGAAAAACGCCTCGGCCTTAGCCATGCCGGGAATCTCGCCGAAGGCGTCACTGAATGCGGACCAGACCTGCTTGAGGATGGTAGGCAGCTCGTCGATCAGCGTGCTGATGATGCTCGGCAGCGCCTTGATGATGCCCTTGAGCAGCGAGGTCGCCGCCTTGAGCAGCGGAGGCAGCAGGGTGTCGATGATGCCGGGCAGCTCGCGCTCAACGATGGGCGCAAGCTCCGTGATCAGCGCGCCCATGCCGTTCAGGCCCTTGATGATCGCGGGCATGACGTTCTTGCCGAAGGTTTTCGCCGAGTCGATCAGGTTATCGACGCAGCGGTCGAAGTCGTCGCCGCCCAGGACCAGGCTGGTCATTGTGTTGCTCCACGCGGATTTCAGCGCGTTAAAGGAGCCGCTGATCGTCTCGCTGGCCTCTTTGCTGGTCGTGCCCGTGACGCCCAGCTCGGTCTGGATCACATGGATGGCCGCCACGATATCCGCGTAGGAGCTGATATCGTACTTGACGCCGGACAGCGCGGTGGCGTCCTTGAGCAGGCGCTCCATCTCGGTCTTGGTGCCGCCATAGCCGAGCTTGAGGTTGTCCAGCATCGTATAGTTTTGCTTGGCAAAGCCCTGATACGCATCCTGGATGCTGGACATGTCGGTGCCCATCTTGTTGGCGTTGTCCGCCATATCAATGATGGCCATGTTGGCGTACTCCGCCGCCGCCCCGGTGTTGCCGCCCAGGGACTGGATCAGGCTCGCGCTGAATGCGGTCACCGTTTCCATGTAGTCGTTCGCCGACAGGCCCGCGGATTTGTACGCATTATCCGCATAAAGCTGCACCGTGCCGGCGCTGTCCTTGAAAAGCGTCTCGACGCCGCCGACCAGCTGCTCATAGTCCGCGTAGTTTTTCACGGCCATGGTGGTCAGGGCGCCCACGCCGGCGGCGCCGGCCACCAGCCCCTTGGCCACCAGCTTTGCGGCCTTCTTGGCCACCGTGCCCAGCGTCCCGGCCATTTTCTTAAGGCCTGAAACAGTTTTATCAAAGCTGGTCTGCGCGATCTTTTTAAGCGCCCCATGCGCATCCTCGGCCTTGGTATCCGTGTTTTTCAGGCCCTTGACAGTATCCTCTATGCCGTCCGGCTTGATATCGTCAATGCTTTCTTTTATATCGTCAATGCCCTCACTGGCTTTCTTGCTGTCCTTGATCACGTCATCAAAGGCGTCATTGCCCAGGCCCCCGGTGAGGGTTTCCTTAATCTCGTCCAGCGAGCTCCGCAGCTTATCCAGCTCGGCCATATCGACGTCGAATCCCATTTGTACGACGTCCTGACGTACTACCGCCAAATTATTCACCCCCATCTGCAAAAAAGAAAACGACAGGGGAAAGATCCCCTATCGTTTCTTTTTCGCTGCACGTTTTTCCGCCTCAAGCTGCATATCGAGCGCAATGTTTGCCTCCTTTACATCCTGAGGCGTCATACAGGGCTTTCCGAAAACCGTCTGATAGTCGAAGCCGCGCTCGGACAAGACAAGCCGCCACAGGGACCAGTTACTTCTTGCCCGTTCTTTCAGCTGCCGCTTTGTCAGCCTTTTCTCGAAAGTCGCCCTTCATGACCGCGTTAGCGAATTTGATCACTTCGTTGAACTCGTCCATGCTTTCAAAATCATCGACAGTCAGGCCCTTGGGCTCCACGATGATGTTGTCGAACAGATACTCCGCCAGCTTTTCCATGCTGGTGTTGTTCGTGCCCTCGATGTAGCTGGCATCGACAGCGCGGAGCGCAGCAGAGATACCGCTGAACTGAGCGACGTATTCCTTGCCGCCGATCGTCTTTTTGACCGTATAGAATTTGTTAGCTGCCATGATTTTGTCCTCCTAAATTTTTATGTATTAAGATGGCGGCCGGAGGCGATGAAGCCCCCGGCCGCGGGGTGTTAGATCGCCTCGACGGTCAGATCGAACACCTGGAACACGAACTCCATATCCTCCGCCTCAGCGCCGCGGGCGATTTCAGGGAAGGTTTTCAGGTTCGCCTTGGTGCCGCCGACACGTTCGCCGAGCTTCTTATTGATCGCCCACAGGGGGAAGGGCTCGGTGCGCTTGGCCAGACCCATCAGGAACGTTTTCTGCGGGCTGGTGGGCTGGACGTAGAGCGTCACGGTGCCCAGGGTGTTGTTGATCTGGCTTTTCACCACATCGCCCTGCGCACCGACCGAGGTCGAGAAAAAGTCCTCGTCCTTCTCGGCGGAGATCATGTCCTCGCCAAGGCCCGTGATATAGGTCGCGTCCACAACGACGGACGTGTCTTTCGCGTCATAAGTCGCAATATTCATCTTGTTTTACCTCCTTACACGGTGATGCTGCCGGTGATTTCGACCGTGTGGATCGCGCCGGACAGCTTAAAGCTGAAGCTGCCGCCCAGATAGACGCGGTTGGCACGGTCCGTCTCGCTGGTATCCTCGCGCAGGGCATAGAATACGCTGTAGCCGGGGGTGCCATCCTCGTTGGTGACGATCATGCCGTTGTTGTACGCATTCTGCAGCACGTCCACGGCCACGCTTTCCAGCAGGGCAATGCCGTTATTGTCATAGGGGACCTTGTCGGCATTGTTCAGCGCCTTCTGCGTCTTGTACGTCAGCTGCTGGACGATATAGTCCTCGCTGTCGATGATATCGATGTACTCGCCGCCGGCCACCTTGCCCTCGCTGGTTACGTTGTCGCCCGCCTTCTCAACGTAGGTGATGCCGCCCTTGGCGTGGATCGCGTCAACCTCGGCAGCGGTGAGCTGCTGGGCGGCCACTCCGGTGAGCAGTAGGTTTTTGTAGGTAAAGCTGCCCGCAGCACGGCCGGCGGTCTCGCCGACCAGCGCAGCCGCGGGAACAGGCACGTCCTCGGTCGCGTCGCAGAAGAACAGGACGGTGCGGCGCACGCCGGAGACGGTGATCGACGTGGTATCGTCGGTGTCCAGGCTGGCAAAGAACAGCTTGCCGTCCAGGGCCTCCACGGCGGTAATCAGGTCGGGCAGGGCGCTGGCGGTTTCGCCGGCGTTGACCACGATCAGCTGGCGCCAGTCGCGGCCGGTCAGCGTAGCATCCGCCAGGGCGGTCTTGGCGTCCGTAGTAACGCCGCAGACCGCGATGCGCTTGGGCGCGTGCGTCTGCGCAAACAGCAGCTGCACCGCCTTGTAGGCGTCGCTGTTGGCCGATACGCCCGCGGTGACGGCCTCGTCCACGCTGGATACCTCTTTGTAGGGGATCTCCGAGCTCGCGTTCTCGACGAGGATCAGCGGCATGCCAAAGCCGACCGTGCCAATAGGCTTGGCCAGGTCAATCTTCACTTTGACGTCATAACCCATATGTTTATTCCTCCTTTGGTCAGTTCAAACTTTCGGGGGCGATTGTTACCCCCTCGATATATCCGTTCGCGTCGCCCTGTGCCGTGTCGTAAACGTAAAAGGCTACGTCAAAGCCGTTTTTACGCTCGTACTCGACGGTCAGCACGTTGTCGCGGTTCGTGATCTCCGTGGTGGTCTGCACGGTGATGCCTTTTTCGGCGAGCCAGGCGCGGCCGGTATGGTTAAACCATTCGCGCGCCTTGGCCGCCAGCGAGACGCTTTCATCCCAGTCAGCGGACAGGGCGCTAATGCTCCAGATGCTGCGGACCAGCAGCCGGTCGATGCCGTCCTCGTGCCGCTGATAGGTGCCGTTGTTCTCGCTGGCAACCGTCGTCACGTTGTAGACCACATACGGGTACGGCGGCGCTTTGGCCGTCTGGTTGCCCCGGATCACGGGGACACCCAGGTACTGCCGCAGCCCGGTTGCAACGGCCTGGCGCATATCCTTATACGCTATCAAAGGCGCTCACCCACCTTAGCAAGTAGCTCCATACGCCCGTAAATTCGGCGTTTTCGAGCTCAGATTCAATCCGGTATGTTTGCCCGGCATGCAGCACCACGGCGCCCAGAAGGGCATCGGGAAGCGCCTGCTGCATGAACAGGCGCTTGTCCTTGGAGGTGATCGCCCCATCGGAGCGGAGCACCTTGTTTTCCTTAAAGGCGATGATCGCGCCGGTGAGCGTGAGCTTTTGCTCCGTGCCCTCCTGCCAGTCACCCGCGGCGTCATAGCCGCTGTCGGTGTGCGTGATCACCGTGAAGCCCGTGGAATAGTCGTCGATCAGGGAAGAAAAGTCAAAATATTGTCTGCTCATTTGCCCTTCCTCCAGCTGATGCCGCCGATCATGTCGCCGGTATCCATCAAGGGATTGCTGCTGCCCTTTTGATCAACCGTGAAGGGGTGATTCGCAGGGCTGTCCAGATCACGGGCATAGTCCTTGATTTTGCTGGACAGCTCAAGCCCCACGGCCTGGAGGCAGCCGCGGGCGGTTGTCCGCCCGCTGGCCACGTCCGCCAGGATTTTCTGGGCCTTTGCCACCACGTCGTCCCGGTTCTTATCAAAGCCGGTCCGCAGGAACGAGCGCTCCGGGATATGGATGTGGGTGGTGGTGCTTTTCAGGTGCAGCCCCTGGCCCCGCAGGTAGGCGCGCATTCGGTCAGTGACCTCTATGTCGCAGCCATACTCATGAATCGATGCGAGCCAGGCGTCCTTGCCCTTGAGCACGCCCACCTCAACGCTCTGCCCGTTGATCTCCTCCAGGCGCTTTTTCATGTCCGGAAAGCCGTCGGTGGATCTGTATCGTACCTTAAAGCCCACGATCACCACCGCCTTCGGGCGGGATATACCCGCACCTGAGACTTCAGATCACCCGGAAGCAGCGCCCGCGCCAGCTGCCAGATGGTCGCATTAACGTCGCTGTTTTCGCCAAAGCTCTGGCTCAGGCCCTCGATGCTTTGGCTTACAAGGCCAGTCGAGCGTTTCAACAGCTCTGCGTACTTTTGCACGAACAGCTGCGCCCTGGCAGGCAGCGAGGCATAGGCCTCCGGGTCACCCAGATCAACGGAGATGGTGGTGTTTTCGCTGATCCACTCCAGGGCCGCCTTGATTCTGATTTCCTGCTGCGTGTCAACGCTCATCAGGCCTCACCCTTTCCGCGGCCCTTGGAGGCCTTTTTGACGGCTTCGGGCTTCGTGTTTACCTTTTCCTTGGCCGCTGCTTCCTCGGCGGCCAGAGCGGCCTCACGGGCGCGCTGGGCGGCTTCTGTCGCCCGGCGTCTGCGCAGCATATGAAAATGGCAGCTCATAAAACCCCTCCTTTCCGTTGGTCTGGTATTTGGCCTTAGCCGATCTTGTGGCGCAGGCAGGCGATGGGCACGTGCTTGTGGTGCGTAGTCAGCTTCCAGTTGGCCGCCTTCGCCAGATCGGTGTTATCCGGGTACTTCTTGGCGCTGTGCAGCGTAGAGGATTCATCCGGCACCCAGCCGAAGCCGCGGGGATGGATGATCTGGCACCAGCGGTTGATCAGGTAGTTCTTCGCGCTGAACTTGTCGCGGTCGGTCTCGGTGCCGACAAAGCCGGCGGGCGTACCATCCTGGCGAATAAAGACGTTCGCGCCCAGCAGATAGGTGTCGTAGATCGGAGCTTCCAGCAGGGTCACATAGTCGTCCGCCTTCGCGTTGGGCAGGCCAAACTTGACAACGTCCGCCAGGTTGACTTCGCCGGTGGAGGCGCCGCTCGCAACGACCTTAAGGGCGCCGGAGGTACCAGACGTGCTGGCGGCGTACTTGGTCACGGGCATGCCATCGTCCACGGTGATGCGATAGCCCAGGTAGCGCTCCATCTCAATCTGAGACTGAGAGGGGTCAAAGATCGGGTTGCGCGTGATCAGGCCCTGCTTCTGCAGGTAGGTGTACACGGCGGAATGCATGAACACCATGCCCAGGGAGCTGTAGGCGTCGCCCAGCGCCTGCTTGGTGTCCAGCGTGGCGCCGTCGGAGATGTAGGCAGCCGTGCCGGAGCCCGCGGAAATGTCGTTGACGTGGTCCTTCAGCGCGCCGGCAGACTTGTCCAGAATCGCCTTCAGAATCGCAAGGTAGATCTTCTGCTCGCGCTGGTTGCGCCAGTCGGCCATCTGGTTGATGATCGCGCCCATGGGGTCCGCGCCGCCCAGCACCTTGGCCAGGTCCGTGTCGCCCCACGCCTTCTGACGCATCAGCAGGGTAGCGCGGCTGTCGGAGGTCGTAATGCCGCTGACGGATACCTCATCCTCGCCGAACACGTCCTCCTCGGTGGAAGCGTCAAGCGGCTGCCAGGCGGGAATGGTGATAAAGCGGCCACCGGCAGGCGTGCCGTTGATGAGCTGCGCCACGACGGCGTCGCCGGTAGCAATGCCGGCATTGACCATCGCGCTCTTTTCGGTGGTTTTCTCGGTCACATAGGTCGAAAACTTCTCGGGGACAATCTGCATGTCCGCAATGGTGGTGATAGCGTTAAGAGCCATTTGTTTCAATCCTTTCTGTTTTACTTCACACCCGCAGCGGCCCTAAGCTGCTTGGCCAGCTCCGGGTTGGTGAGTTCGAGCTGCATCTGCTGGGTTACGTTCCAGGTGTCCTTCGCCCAGGGGTTTTTCTCGCTGCCGCCCGCGCCCTGCTCGGGGTTGCGGCCGTTCGCCTTGAAGGTCTTGTCCACCTCGGCCTTGACAAACCTTTTGACCAGCCCGCCGAAAGCCTTGATCTTGGCCTGGATGTCCTCCTCGCTGCTGCCCAGCACAAAGTCAACCAGCTCCAGCGCCATGTCGCTGCCGTCGTCCAGGCCCGCAGCCTTGATGGCCTTGATGGCGTACAGGCGGTTTTCCTTCTCCTGCAGGGCGCGCTCGCGCTCCGCGAGGGCTTCCTCCCGCTCCTGGCGGTCCAGATCCGCGGCCTCATCCTCGGTCAGCTTGGCCTTTTTCAGGGCTTCCAGCTGCTGCCGGAGCTTCTTGTTTTCGTTGCCCAGCTTGTTGGTCGCGCGATCAACGGCGCGCTGGACCTGCTTCTCAATGTCGGGCTCGGGGGCAGGCTCCGGGTCCTTGTCCGGCTCGGGGGCGGGTTCTTCCTCCTGGTAGGCAGGGTCAATGACCTTGGCCATCGCCATAAACTGCTCCTTGGTGATCTTGCCCGCTTCAAGCAGGGCTTTCAGTTCGTCAATGCTCATGGTTTCACAATCCTTTCTGAGTCCCTGTGCTTGGACAGGTCCACATATATGAGTACACAGCAGAGCGCCCACATATCTGAGTACGTTCTTCTGCGTCCACCTGATTTAAGGGCCCAACCGGAATCGCACCGGGGCCGGCGTAAACTGTGGCCGGAGCCGCTTTTACGGGCGGCGGCTTATATGAAGGAGGTGCATGAAAAAGCCACGGGTTCCCAGCCCGTGGTGGAGCCGTCGGCAGGAATCGAACCCGCAACACATGCATTACAGATGCACCGCTCTGCCTCTTGAGCTACGACGGCATGAAAAAGGCATCTTTTTCGTGATGCCACGAAATAGATGCCCGTTGTTCATTCTGCTGCTGTTTCCGCTGCACCGATCGCTGCCTCCAGCGCTTCCACGCGGGAGATCAGCCCCTGCAGCTCAAACAGGCTGAAACTGGTCTTTGTGTAGGTGAAGCCCTTCGGATTGGTGTCGTCCACGAGGATTTCGATGAATACGATCTTTGCATTCAGCGCGCCGAGGCATATGATGTGCGTGCCCGCCGTCTTACGCTCCACATGAATCAGATCATCGCATCCCATGGAGATGTTAGAGTTTGCATACGGGCTGAAATAGCCCACAATGCGGTAGATTCCGGTGGGAAGATCGCGGAAGTTCACCATCGGATTGCCGTTGATGTGGCTTTCCACGTACTTGATGCCCGCGTATGCATCTATAATCCCGTTTTCCATCTGTACCAGCTTTTCGGCGGTCAGTATCTGGCCGTCCTCAAAGCCCTGGAGGCTGTAGCTCATCCCGTACCGCCCCCTCCCTGCGCATTGCCGAGTACCATTTCTCCCAGCACGCAGAAGCCAAGCGCCGCCGTGCCGCTTTTCGCGCTTCGGCTGCGCCCGGTCCTGCGTATCATCACGCCATCACGGAACAAACTTACGATCACGTCAAGCATCGCCGCATCCCTCCCTTTACGTCGAGGCACGAAAAAAGCACCTTGCAGCATTGCAGGGTGCCTTTGATCAGCTTTTCCTTGGGGCTTAATAGTCCGCCATGGGGCTCAGCGCAGGAGCGTAGGGCTTGTTTTCATCGAGACAGGCCTGCACCGTCGCGCAGATCTCCTCGTCGTCCATGCCCCGGCAGAGCATCAGCGGAAAGCTCTCGCGGAATTGTTCCTCGTACTTGCCAAGCAGCGCATCGATTTTAGTCGCCATGTTCACTCACCCCTCCCCCTTTTATTATAGCAGATCTTCAAGCATCTCAAGAAACACCTTATACGAGTTCGGCAGGTACTTCTTAATCATCTCCAGGCTCTCAGAATTGGATACCGCGGAATCGATCATCTCGGCAAACGCCTCAGTCGCCAGACCGTCGGCCACGCCGTCGTATGTGCGGGCTTTCCAGTAGGTCGCGCCATGACCGATACCGCATTGAATTTTTGCCCCCGTTGCGCCCTCCAGCATGTCGGACAGGTCCCCGTAGGCGTATTTATTGCCGGAGCTCGTTACCTCTCTTTGCACAGCGGAATAGGCGTAGCTCTTTGCGTACTTCGGAATGATGCGCTCCGCTGTGTACGAACCGCTTTCGTACATATGATAATACCACCGGTCGATGAAGCCGTTGTCAAAGAACCACTTGGCATCGCCTGCCGCCGCACGTGATTTGAACAGAGTCTTTAGCTCCTTGTCCTTCGCGTCTACAAGCGCTTTTACCTCATCCTTGATAGTCTGCGGGAACAGGCCGCCCTTATACGCGGAGGAATAGTGCCTCGCGCCCCAGGACGCATTGCCGGTCACCGCGCTGCGGGCCAGGCTGTCGATCGCGTGGCCGCACTCATGGAAGGCCGTCTGATAGGCCTTTTCATAGGTATTGCCCTTGGCTACGTTGTCAATGTTCAGATACACCCGGCTGTCTCGCGCGAAGGCGCCGCCGCTGTGATGCGCATCGCCCACGCCGATCTGGCTTTCGTACTTCTTCCAGACGTTGGCCACGTTCGGCTCCTGGCAGTTGACCAGCATGTCGTGCATGTTGTCATAGTGATCAGTGCCAAAGCCCGCCGCAAGCTCGCAGCCGTGGTCCTTGGCGTATTTCGGCGCGGGATCGGCTTTTCCCTTCCAGCCAGGAAAATGTTTTCCCGTCTTGGCGTAGTACTCCGCGTCGGTCATCATCTCATAGGAGACGTAGCAGCGGCAGTTGATGTCATGCCCGGCCACGCCGCTCGAACCAGGGGCGTCTGCCGTTACGCCGCCGCCCAGGTCAAAGGGCTGATCCGCAAGCACGGTCTGGCCGTCCAGCACCATGTGGTTGGGGCCGCTTCCCATGCGGGTAGACCAGCCCTTTTTGCCCTTCCTGCGGCGCTGAGGGCGCACGCGCTCGTCCTTCATGGTGCGCCAGGTCTTGACCATGCGCAGGCCCGTGGTGCCGTGCCGCAGCTCCGTGTCTACGGCGACGGCCGCGTCGCGGTTGCCGCCCTCGCGGGTGCGGTGGGCCTCGGTGCGGGCGATGCGGATCGCCTTTTTGTAGTCGCCGTCCACCTGCTTGGCAATGCGCCGCGCCATGGTGGTGTAGCGGTCGCCGTTCATTAGCCCGATGCCGACGGTCTGCTTGATGCTGTAGATGATGTCCTTGCGATGCTTCTCCAGCGTATCCTTGAGCGTAAGGCCGTACACGGGGTTTTCTACGGCCCGTTTGATCTGCTCAGGGGTAATGGCCACGCTATCCGCAAAGGCCGCGCCCAGGTCGCCGGATGAGTTTGCCACGCCCTCGATCATGCCGGCCCAGGCCGCCGAATAGGTCTGTTCCACCAGCGTCCGCAGCTCGCGGGCCGCCCTGGGCGTGGCGATGTTGAGCCGCTGCTCGATCTCCTCCAGGAATCGGGCGTCATACCCGGCCGCCTGCAGCTCGGCGTAGGTCAGCCGGTCGTTTTGAGCGTACCGCACATATACGTCGCTGACAAACTGCTGCAGATCCTTGAGCATGGCCTGGTACAGCTTGCGGATTTCCCGCTCGGCCCCTGCTTCCCGGTGCTCGGCGATGCGGCGGGCTTGGGCGAGGTAGTATTCAAGATCCTTGGCCACGCTGCATCACCTCCTAAACGTAATAGATGGCAGGTGAGGCCTGACCAGCCCTGCCCGGTGCATCTGCGCAAACGCACCGCTTTCGTTATACACGCGCTCCCGCTCTTTCAGGGGATGGCCGCCTTGTTTATTCGTCCGTGTCGTCCGGGGCGTCGTTATCCTCGGGCGGGTCCTCGGTAAGATCGGGGATGCCGTCCTTCTCGGCCTCGATCTGCTGCATGACATACTCCACGTCGTCCACGCAGGACAGCGCGATCTCATACGCCACACGCTTAGGAAGGCCCGCGGCGATCAGCTGCTGCGTGGCCTGCGCCTCGCTGAGCAGGTCCAGCGGGAAGTTGCGCTTGAAGCTCATCACGCACTGCAGCGGGTCGATTTTCAGGCGCTTTTTCTCCCATACCTTGGCCAGCAGCTCAAACATATACGCCCCGGCGCTGAGCACCTTGGCCTCGAACATGCCGCACTTGGTTTCCAGGCCTGTCAGCTTAAATTTCAGGGAGATGCCGCTGGCCGTGCCGAAAACCTCATCAGTCATGTCCGGCGTCTTGGAAAAGCGGTAGATGTTCTCCTGCAGCCGGTCCAGATGGTGCTCAATGAAGCCGTCGTTGATATCCTTGGTCAGGAAGTACACCTTGCCGCCATTGGCGCCGTTCGTGTAGAATTGGATCGCGCCGCTGGCCTGGGCCTTGTGCATCTCCTTTTCGTCGATATCCACGTTCTCATACACCATGTAGGCGTTGGCGAAGGAGTCCACCTCGTTGTTGGCGTCGCTGATCGCGCGGTCGTAGGCGTCAATCAGCGCCAGCACCTTCTCGGCGTCGCCCAGCATCTCGCGGTTGTTGGGGATACCCTGCAGTGGGCAGCAGCCGAACAGGTTGGGCCGCATTTCCGTGATGTGCAGGGCGCCCAGGCTGCCCTCGGCGAAGTAAATGCCCTCGTCGTCGTAGAACTCGGCCCGGACGATCTCCCGGTCGTTGATATCCGTCACCGCGTAGTAGCGCACGCCATAGGCCGGGTGCGTGATATCCTTGGTCTTGGACAGGATGATGCACTCGTTAGGTGGTACCACCATCACGCGCTCGTTGCCGTCCGTGTCGATATAGAATAGCCGGCCGCAGTATCCGCAGATGCTGGCGTATTTGGTGCATTCCATATCCACGTCGAACATATTGGAGCGGGTCACAAAGTCCGTGATGGCCTTGCTGGCCGCGTCTCGGGCGGCCTCGCGCTCCTGGGCGTTGTCCCCGGTGTCACCGGTGTCCTCCAGGGCCTCGCGGGTGTCGCTGTAGGAATAGGAGATCGGGTTGCCGGCAAAGTAGCCGGTCTTAAAGTCCACGATCTCGGAGAAAAAGTCGTTATTGATGCGGTGATTGATGATCTCGTTCCCGGCTTCCTGATCGCTTTCAAAGCGCGGCTGCCGGTGGAATATCGGTACGCCGTCCGCCAGGGCCTCATACCGGTCGATCAGCTCCTTATTGCAGGCCGCGTTTTGCATATGCTTGTTGATGATGCGGTTAAGCAGTTGATCGGTGATGCCGGTGGCGGCCAGGACCTCGATCTCCGCCGTATAGTCGGGGTACTTCTGCGCTCGGCTTCTCATTTGCGGCCCCCCTTCTGCAGGGCGCCGGGCAGCCCGCGATCAAACATCACCTTGCCGTCCAGCAGCCGCACGGTCATGCCGCAGCGCTGGCAGACGCGCACGTCGTTAATGGTTTTCCATATATGCCTGCACATTGTCTTATATCCTCCTTACCGCCCGGATGCTGCCGCCGCCCGTGATCTGCTCCTCCAGGGCATAACGCATGGCGTCCATCAGATGGTTAAAATCATCGACGGGCTCATTCAGGCGCTTGCCGAAGCGGTCCGTAGCCCAGGCGTAGCAGCCGATCTCGGTCAAAAAATTCACGCAGCGCGGGTGCACGATGATCTCCAGATCCTGAATCCACTGGATGCCGTTGGCCACGCTGTCCCGGCCCTTCTTGGCGCCGGTGATGCGCAGCCCCATACTGCGCAGCTCGTCAATGCTCTTGGGCTCGGCGCTGTCGCCGGTGATGCGCTCCTTGCCGTAGCCCATGGCCACGATCCGCTCATAGATGCGGCGGTTGCTCAGGCCCTTCTCGTACAGCTCGTCCCATACATACAGCCGCTTGGCCGCAGCGTCCAGAAAGCCGATAAAAAAGGCGCTGGGGTCGTTGGTATAGCCAAAGTCCAGCCCGGCAACCGTCTTGCAGTGCCGCACCTGGCTCAGCTCAAAGGCCGCCTCGTGCCAGTTTTCGTATACCAGGCCTTCGGTTACGCCCCAAAGCCCCAGGCCCGCCACCTGGTAGCGCCGCGGGTTGCGCTCCCGCATCCGCTCAAACTCTTGGATGTCAGCGGGGGAGAGCCACTCGTTGCACTTGTAGGTGGTGGTGATCGCCAGGATTTCGCCGTCCGCGCTGATCGGGGCCTCGCGCTCCTTATAGATCGGGCGGCCCTCGCTGTCCTTGCCCGCCACATCGCAGAAAAAACGGTGGCGAATCCAGGTCCGCTCGTTCCAGGGGTTAAAGGTCAGCGTGATCTGGCGGAAAAGGCCCTCGGGCAGATCGCCCATCAGCGATTCGGCCAGGGTGTCAAAGTCCTCCTCGCTGGTGATCTCATAGGCCTCCTCCACCCACATCCAGCACAGGGCGCCCTTTTCCACGGTGATGGACGTTACCTTGAGGGGATCGTCCAGGCCGCGGAAATAGATCTTCTGGCCCGTTGGCAAATAGGTCATCTCCAGCGGGCTTTCCTTGCAGCTCCACCAGCGCTCCACGCCCAGACGGCCGATGGCCCACTTGAGCTCGGTGTAGCAGCTGTCCTTGAGGGTTCGGTAGGTCTTGCGCACCACCAGCAGGTTGGCGCCGGGCATGGCCATCATGTTGTAGATATACCAAAGGGCGGCGGTCTTGGATTTCTTGGAGCGGCGGCTGCCCTTGACCACCCTGTACCGCCCGCGGAAGCGCCAGAACGTGCCGTACCCCTTGCCCACAAGATCGGGCAGGTGGTAGCGCTGGCGCTTAATCGCTGAGCTCATCCTCGCCGCCAAACACGGGCACCACGACGTTCAGCGTGGCCGTATTGTCAAAGCCGCCCTGCATCTTGGCCAGCAGCTCAGCCGCCTTGGTTACGTCCTTCAGCTGCGGGGCGCGCTCGACCACGCGGGCCTCGCTCATGCCCTCGCCGCAGCCCTCAAGCACCACCTGCTCCTCGCGCAATTCGCCGCGAAGGATGGAGGTCAGGCGCTCCTGCACCTCCCGCACGCTGGCGATGCGCTCGCTGCGCAGCTCCTCAGCCAGCTCGGCCAGGCGGGCCTTGATCTCGGGCCGCGTCATCAGCCGGGATGCGGAGGAGCCGGCCAGATCATCGTTTTTGCAGGCGTAACCTGCCGCTTTATAGGCTTCGGTGGCGTTGCCGCTGCGCGCATAGTGCAAGCAAAACGCCTCCTGCCGGGTATTGAGTAGCTTCATAGCAACGTTCACCTCGCTTTCTCAATAGAAAAGGCAGCGTCATCGATACGCTGCCTCGCAATGTTAAAATATTCGCCGTCCATCTCCATGCCGATGAACCGGCGGCCGGTATTCACACAGGCCACGCCCGTGGAGCCGCTGCCCATGCAGTTGTCCAGCACCACGTCGCCGGGGCCGGTGTAGGTCTTTATCAGATACGCCAGCAGATCAACCGGCTTCTGGGTCGGATGCACGCGCTTCTGACTGCTCACGTTTACGCCCGGGAACTCCAGCAGGTGCTTGGGGTAGCCGGTGAAGCGCTGCACGGACGAGGTTTTCTTCTCCCGTGTCGTCTGGGAGCGCACAGGCTTGTTCACGATGGGCCTTTCCAGCGCCGTGAGCCCTTGGGGGTTATAGGTAGGCATCCTGCGGTAGAATACGCAGATATCCTCGATACAGCGCATGGGCTGGTACTTGCAAAAGATCCCGCCCGTGGCGTTGTTTTTGCGCCAGTACCAATTATAGCGGTACTGCTTTAGGTTGCTGTGTATCAGCGCCGTGGTGAACGGTTGGGCCGAAAACAGCACGATCGCGCCGTTTGCCTTGACCACCCGGCGATACTGCGCCCATAGCGGCTCAAACGGGATGATCGTGTCCCACTTGCATGCCGTCGTGCCATATGGCAGATCGCAGAGCACCATGTCAACGGAGCCCGGCGCCAGGTCCTGCATCAGCTCAAGGCAGTCTCCACGGTATAGTTTGACTGGGCAAAGCTGCCACCTCGCTTTCGCAATAAAAAAAGCACCTGGCTGCTGAGGCCTGGCGCTTTCCAGCGGGTGCGGTTGTCACCCACTTCTTACTGCCTATACTATATCACGGGGGCAGCATGACATTCTATGACATCGACTGACATTTGAAAAATTTTTTTTCGCGCGCCGCCCTACGGCCATGGCGCCTCGCGGCCTTCCCGTCCTCGGCCGCCCAGCGCCCCATGACTACAGCCCTGTAACAGAATGACTACAAAGCCCCGCCGATTTTGTAGTCACAAAAAACCGAGGAATATCAAGGGGTTTTCGGATTCTGACTACAAAATCTACAAAATCTACAAAAAATTCCTATATACTCTCGCGCGGGTGTACGCGCACGCGCTCGTGCGTTTTCTTTTTCCCTATTCATTAAGTTAGGTAAATTTTTGTAGATTTTGTAGTCAAACGGGAAAAACCCTTGAAAATCAAGGGTTTTTTTGACTACAAAATGACTACAAAATCTACAAACCACTACAGAATCAGGCCTCGCGGGCGTCTAAAATGGCCTGCACATGGCGCATCGCGCGGGCCTTGATGCGGAAAACCTGGCGCTCCGTGCGCTCCTGAGGCAGCCACCCCGCGGCGATCGTTTCCACCGTGCGGCCCTGCACGTAGTACTGGTGCAGCACGTTGTACTCGTCGGTGGGCAGCTTTTCCAGCAGCTTTACCACCTCGGCGCGCGTGTCGATCAGGCGGTCGATCGTGCGGTCGATCTCCTCATCGGCCGCCGCCAGCTTGACGGCCGCGCTGCCCACACGGTCGGACACGCCGGGCGCGTGGGGCATGCCGGTCAGGCTCGGCGTCAGGCGCGTGGCCACTTCCAGCAGGCGCTGCTTCTCCTGCAGCAGGTTGTTGATCTTGGCGTCCATGCGTCCAAGCTGGCCCAGATATTCGTTGGCTCTCATTTAGGCTTCACCTCCTCGGGGGAGCGCGGCTCCCGGGCGTACCACACCCAGAAGCCGCGCGCGTCGTTTTCAATACGTTGTCTGCGGCCTATCCGCCCAAGCAGCCAGCCCAGGCAGAGGCCCGCGGCCGCGCCACAGATGATGCCCTCGATCACGGGCGCCTCGCCTCCTCCGCCGCCTTGGCGACGTAGTACTCCAGGGGCATGTCCAGCCCCGCCAGGGCGGCCTTGACGGCCTGCACGTTGACGCCGCGCTCCTCCATCGCCATCAGGCAAGCGGCGGTCATCACCAGCAGATCGACCAGGGAGCCGCGCACTTTGATATTCTCGCGCCTGCAGACCACGCAGGGGCGCTTAAAGCGGTTAAACGGGTTAATCATGGTCGGCCTCCTTATTGGTATACAGGCACAGCGTCTCAATGCGGCTGATCGGCGCGGTCCTGATGCACATGCCGTCGAACTTGGCGTCCAGCGTTTCCTCGGACAGATTTCCAAGCAGGACGTGCGCCTCCCCGGTGATCTCCTCAGCGCCCCACAGGCGTAGGGTAACATGGCCTTGATAGGCCAGCAGGATCGTGCGAACAGTCAAGGCAAGCGGTTCCGAGGCTTCGAGCCGCAGGATGTAATCCAGCGCATCCGCTCTATACGCCATCCCGCACTCTCTGACGTCCCCGTAGGGACAGTCCTCGCAGGCTTCTTTGCCATCACATATTTTCAGGGCTTCCTTGATCTCGTCAGGCGTTTTCATGGTCGGCCTCCTTCGGCAGTTCGGGCAAGGGCATCCAGTGGGTTACAGTTGGCTCTTTGAGATACGACCATCCTTGCATTAGCCAATCGCTTTCCTTGCTCGTTATACCTGTTAACCATGATTTTTGCGCGTCCATGTGGTGCAGACAGCCAATATACAGAATACGTGATTTCCAGCCGTGCGCGATTAGCAAGACTTCCCGCTCTGGCTCCGGCAGCCTGTCCTTAACGCTGATCCAGCCGCGTTCCGCTACCTCGGGCAGCTCCTCTACGTTTTGTTTCAATTCGTAAAGCACAAGCCGCGTAAGCTCCTTGGTTGCAGCCGACCACGGTTTATCGCGCGTCACGGATAAAACCTCGTCGTTGATCGCGTTAATGACATCGCCTTTTCTCAGTAGCGCCATGGTCATTCCTCCTGTCCAGCGTCCATTTTCGCCTTTTTCAGCTTGTACGTAACCGTTAGCACGTCCCCGTTCTTGAAGGTGTACTTAACCGTCTCTTGCACGCGCTTGCTGATTTTCAGCCGATCCTTCTCGTACTGGATGACGGCCTGCCGTGCCTCCTCGGTCACATCCGATTTGTTTTGCCACATCGTTTTCTGCTTGTTAAGCGTTCCGGCGTAGATGCCAAACGCCCCGCAACCTACATGATATTCGGCCATGATCGCACCTCCTCACGCTCTCACATTGACGCCCTCAGCGCCCCGCAGATCGGCCTTGCAGGCGGGGCAGAGCAGGCTTTTGCGGTCCACCAGGTTATCGCACAGGGCGCACTTGTTTTTCCGCCAGGAGCGATTGTACAGGCCCAGCGTGCGCAGGCGCATCCAGCCCAGGCGGGCGGTGGATTTTCCTTTAGTCATGCTGCACCTCCTCCGGGATAAACCAATCCCAGGACAGGCCGTACTTGGCCATGTACAGCGCCTTGGCGATCTCCTCAAGCAGCTGGTGCTGCATGGTCTCGTAGTAGGCGCCCTCACGGCTGTCCGCGTCGCAGGTGAAAAACTTAAAGTGCAGCAGCTCGTGGATCAGCGTCAGCTCCTGCGGCTCCTTGACCAGCAGATCGTCTGGCATATCCTCCCGGCGCAGCAGGCTGATCGTGCCGCACTTATTGGCCCACTGCACCTCGCTCTCGCCCGCGACGCCCTGCAGCTCCATGTCCTCCCGGCCGCAGATCGTGCTGGCGATCCACCAGTCGGACAGGCCCAGGCGGCGCTGCCATTCCTTCTGCACCGCTGCCATCTCATCCAGGCTGTCGAAGAACATTTTCGGCGCGGCGGGCTTGGACGCCATGGCAATCCGGCCCTCAAGCTGGCCCTCAAGCTGCTCGATGTAGGCAAGCGCGTCGCTGTTTTTATCGTCGCACGGCCGGCCGGAGTACGGGCATGGGCCGCAGGTCTTGATAGCGCATTGGTGCAGTGCTTTCTTGATCTCATCAGGCGTTTTCATCGTCATCCTCCTCCGCCCGGCCCCACATCAGCGGCCGGTCGTCGTTGTCAATCCAGCCCCACTCCTCGGTGCGGCGGTTCCACACCACGGTGGCGCTGTCGGATACAATCTCCTCATCGCGGTCCAGCACGCGCTCCACGGCGCGGCGGTTTGCCCGCTCGCACAGGCTGATCCAGCCTATGCACAGCCCCGCGGAGGCGAGCATGCCCAGCAGAAAGCCGATCATTCCGGCGCCTCCTCTCTATGGCTGCGCGCCCGCGCCTTGGCGTTGTAAACGGCGGCGCACTTCTCGCACATCCGGCGGCCCTCACGCGCGGGCTCCCTGCCGCAGGCAACGCATAGCCCGGCGGCGGCCCGCTGCTGATACCGGGCGCGCTTGTAATCCATGTGCTGGCGCTGCCGGTCGGGGGACTCCTTGTACCGGAAGGCCTGCATCTTTCGGCACATCGCGCACGTCAGATGCTCCGGGTCGGTCTCGCTGGCCCCGCACATGGTGCAAAGGCCCTGCGCCCGGCGCTGGTCGCGCAGCTGGCGGTTGCGCTCGGCGATGCGGGCGCGGTTCTGGTAGTAATAGCGGCTCTGGGCGGTATCATTCCGGCCTGTCAAGCTCAATCCCTCCCTCGGTGATCAGGTTGGCGCCGTCAAACTCCGCCGTGTACACCGGGCCGGGCATGCGGCGCAGCCGCTTTACGATTTTCCAGAATTCCTTGATGCCCGTTTTCGTGACCGGCGGCAGCGGCTTTTCCTTCTCGTCCAGGTGATCGATGCGGCGGCCTCGCATTCGGGCGAGATTTACCGCTGCCTTCAGCTCCCGCGGCGTGTCGTACTCGTCCACATCGCCGTCGGCATAGCAGATCAGATACTTTGTGCGCGTGACCGTGCCGGTGTAGAGCACGCAGTAGCCGTCCATATGCCAGTAGGCAAGGAAGGGCTTTTTCTCGCGAATGCAGCCGTTGAGCATGCGCACAAACCATTCCAGGGTGGGCATGGGGTCAATCCTCCTTTATGGTGTAGCCGAAGGGCACTTTCCCGTCTGCAATGCTTTTCCAGTGTTCAACGACCGCGCCGCAGACCTCGTGGCCGTCGGCAGGTTCAGCCGCAGCGCCGAGCTTTGTCACCGCCTCGTTTTGAAGGTCAACCCATATGCTGCGGGGGATCGTCTTTTCAAACCTGTCGGCGTACTGCGGGTACAGCATATCGTCGTAATCCACCAACCGCAGGGCGGTTTTGTTATTCGGCTTCGCCCACTGCCGGATAAAATCCCCCATCACAAACGAAGCCTGAAATCCCGTGATACCGCCGTTTTCACTGTTGTTTGCAGCATATGCCGCCGCAAGGGCGCAGGCGGCGACGGCGTGGCAGACCGTGCCGTAGTCATGCTCATAGTCGCCCATGATGTGGTTGATAAAGGCCGGGAGCGTTTCAAGCGTCTGCCATTTCGCCTCCCCGAACCAATCCTTTTCGGGGCGCATTTCCTCGGTGACATGGATCTTGCTCATTTTTCTGTGTCCTCCTTTATGCTTTGCTTTAGGGCCTCGATCAGGGCGCGCTGGCTGGTATCCTTGGCCTTGAGGGCCGCCAACACGCGCTCGTCATGCGTGCCCTTGAGTATCAGGTGATAGATCCGGCAGACGCTTGTCTGGCCGGGGCGGTTGAGCCGCTCGTTGGCCTGCTGGTACAGCTCGAGGCTCCACGTCAGGCCAAACCAGATGATGATATGCCCGCCCTCCTGCAGGTTGAGGCCGTGGCCGACGCTGGCGGGGTGGGCGATGGCGACGGGGATCTCTTTCTTATTCCAGGCGTCAATGTCGGCGCTGGTGGAAAGCTCCCGGCAGGGGATGCGCGCCTTGATGCGGTCGCGGTCGTGCCGAAAGGCGTAGAATACCAGCACGGGCTCGCCGTTTGCGGCCTCGATCAGCTCCTCCAGGGCGTCGAGCTTGATGCTGTGCAGCGTGTGCACGTCGCGCTCATCGTCGTAGATCGCGCCGTTGGCGTATTGCAGCAGCTTTCCCGTCAGGCTCGCGGCGTTCAGGGCCACGATATCGCCCGAGCCGTCCAGGGCGGGCAGCACGTGGTCACACTCAAACTTGCGGTATTGCCGCAGCAGCGCCGGCGGCGGCGTCAGCTCGATATCCTCATAGATCTGGCCGGGCAGGCTCAGGTAGTCCTCTTTTTTAAGGCTCATGCACAGGTCGGCGAGCTTGCCGTGGATCGTGTCCTCCGCGCCCGGCAGCAGGCGGTAGCTGTACACCACCGGGCCGTTCATGCGGTCGGGGGCAAAATAGGCGCTGCGGTAGGCCGTCAGCGTTTTGCCCAGGCGCGCGCCGCGGTCCAATAGGTAAATCTGCGGCCACAGGTCGATCAGGCCGTTGGGCGCCGGCGTGCCGGTCAGGCCGACGATGCGCCGCACGCTGCCAAGCCGCCTGCGCAGCGCCTTGAAGCGCTTGGCCTGGGCGGATTTGAAGCTGCTCAGCTCGTCGATCACCACCATGTCAAAGGGCCAGGCCTTGACATTTTCACACAGCCAGCATACATTTTCGCGGTTGATCACGTACACATCGGCCTCGTTTGTCAGGGCGGCCAGGCGCTTGTCGGCCGGGCCGGTCATGCGCGCGATGCGCAGATGGCGCAGGTGATCCCACTTTTCGGCCTCCTTGGCCCAGGTGTCCTGCGCCACCCGCAGGGGCGCGATGACCAGCACCTTGTTTACCTCCATGCGGTCGTAGATCAGCTGGTCGATGGCGGTCAGCGTGCACACGGTCTTGCCGCAGCCCATGCCCAGGAAAAGCCCCGCCGCCGGGCGGTCAAGAATCCACTGGATGGCCTTGAGCTGGAAAGGGTACGGGGTATAGCGCATCGACCGTCACTCCTTCGCAGCGAGCCGGTTGTATTCGCTCCGCCAGTAACGCAGCTCGGCGGTCGTCTCATCAAGGGCCTTGCGCGCCTGCATAAGCTCCCGGGCGTCAGGGGGCTCCAGGTGCTTGAGCATCTTGAGTGCGCTCAGCAGGTCGTCCAGCGTGTAGATCACATACACCGGATAGCCAAGGCTTCGCAGCTGCTTGTGCCAGTACTCCTGCAGCGGGTCCACGCGGCCGCCGGGGCGCTTCATTTCGACGAAGGCCACCTGGCCGCCGGGCAGCAGCACGATGCGGTCGGGCACGCCGCGGTTGCCCGGGCTTACCCATTTCATGCACCGCCCGCCCAGCCCTGTCTCAACGTAGTAGCGGAGCTTGCGCTCCAGTTCTTTTTCAAGCATCTGCTTCCCCTCCCTTTACATAAGCCCGCTGTGCGCCGTACTCGGGGAACCGGCGCGGGTATTTTTGATAATGCCAGCCGCAGGCCTCCAGGATCGCGTGGATCGTCTTGCCCTCGAAGGTCGAATACTTGCCCGGCGGATTGCCAAACACCTCGCACCAGATTTCCATCCGGCACACATAGCGCCGCGTCACCGTGCCGCGGGCGTCGGATTCCAGCCACTCCCGGCGCTCGTACAGCCCCATGCCGTCCCAGCCCGCCGGCAGCTTGCGGTCCAAATAATCCAGCACCATGCCCTCGCGCTCGTCGTGCTCGGCATGGGCGGCCTGCGTGATCGCGGCCTCGGCGTCCAGCTCGCCCGTCAGGTACAGCGTTTCGCCCTGCTTATAGTAGGTGTAGGCCTCCGCCCAGATCTGATGCACGACGTCCTGGGTGAGCTCGGGGCGAAAGTCCGCGCGGCTGTCGCTGTTCGGGGTGTCCACCACCCAGAAGCGGCGGTTGCCGGTGGTATCGCGTAAAAACTCGGATTCGTTGGTCGTGCCGATAAAGATGCACTGCCGCGGGAAAACCTCCACCTGGCGGCCATAGGCCGGCCGGTATTGATCCTCCTGCTTGGAGATAAAGAGCTTGATGGTCTCGGCCTCGGCCTTCTTCATGCCGGCCAGCTCGCCCACCTCGATAATCCAGGCGCGGCGCACCTGCTCATAGGCCTCCTTGCCCTGCATGGTGGAAAAGCTGTCCGAGAACCATTCGCCCGCCAGGCGGCTGAGCAGCGCAGACTTGCCGATGCCCTGTTTGCCGCGGATGGTGAGCATGTAGTCAAACTTGATGCCCGGCCGGAACACGCGGGCCACGGCGGCCACCAGCGTCTTGCGGGTGACGGCGCGCACATAGGCCGTGTCCTCGGCGCCCAGGTAACGGATGAGCAGCGTATCCACGCGGGGTGCGCCGTCCCATTCCGCCGCGCGGATGTACTCGCGGATCGGGTGAAAGCGGTGGGCGTTGGCCGTGGTGTCCACGCCGTCGAGGATCTTCTCCTTGCCGGTGATGCCGTACACGCGCTCCATATACAAACGCAGGTTCGCATCGTCGCTGTTTTGCCAGGTGCGGCCGCGCCGATCGCGCGCCTCGCGCCAGGGCAGATCGCGCCGGACGGCGGGCAGCATGTCCAGCTCATCGTAGGCAAGGCAGCCCTTGAGCGATGGGTCATGCTCCAGGATCAGGCGGATATTGGCCAGGCTCGACCGGATGCCGCCGTCCTGCGTGAGATCGAGGTCCTTTTTCCAGGCGTCCGGGTCGTCGTCGGGCAGGACGTCAAAGTCCCCGCCCGTGTCATTCATTCGGTCGTTGACGGCCGTGGTGCGAACGCTTTCATCCTGCATGGCCAGCTCGGCCATGGCCTGGTAGCTTGGGAGCCTTACGGCCGGGGTGTCCGGGTCCTTGTTTTCGTCCAGGTCCAGGAACCGGTGCAGCCGCACGGCGTCCCAGGCGTTGCACAGCTGCCCGCTGGCGGGGTCCGTGGCGTGGTGGCTGTAGATGAATTTATCCTCGTACACCACGGCGCCAGCGGCCGTGCTGCCGCCTGCATAGGTGTAGCGGCCCGGCTCGTCGCAGGGCAGGTACACGTCCGGCAGGTACTTGGCAATGGCCTCCTCGATGCCGTAGGTGCGGCAGAACGCGCCCACAAGGCCGCCCTTTTCCAGCGGGTCCTTTTGCCGGGCGGCGCTCTTGCGCACAACGTCGGCCACGCGGTGGCTCACCGGCCAGGTGCTGATGTCGTGCCAGTCGTCATACCGGGCAAGCACCGCGTCAGGGTCCAGCAGCTCTCCGTCCTGATAGCGGAATACCTGTTCGCCATCCGCCGAGCGGCTGGGCCAGTACATCAGCCGGTCCACGCCGTAGGTGGTATCGTCAAACTTGTCAATGCCCAGGTCTGCGGCCACACGGCGCGCGACGGCGGCGTACTCGTCGGGGTCCACGTCCCGGGCGAGGGGCACCACCAGGCGCACGCGCGGCGCCTCCGGGGTGTGCTTGTGCGTAGAGTAAACGGCCGATGCGCAGTCGTAGAGCAGCTGCCAGTCGGGCCACAGATCGCCGTCTGCGTAGTCGGCGTCCAGGCACAAAACCGAGCGGCTGACCACGTTTTTGCGGCTGCCGTCCTTGCAGTAGCCGCCCACAAAGCCGCCCACGTCCTTGATCTCGGCCTGCCGGTCGCGGCTCATGGCCTTGTACTGCGCCACCGTCTCATTGGTTACGACGAAATGGCCCAGCCGGTCCAGGAGCTCAGACCATTGCATCGTGCGGTTTTTCCAGCGCTTGGTCTTTCGGCCGGTGCCCAGGGCAATCCTGAGCGCCCGGTCGTATTGCAGGGTCATCTGATATCACCCTCTCGTTTTATCAGCTTGCGCAGCCCCTTCATGGCGCCGTCGGCATCGCCTGACAAAATTTGCCCTTTCAGCGTGCTGTACTGCTGCCCGGTCAGGCGGCCGCGGAGCACTTTCAGGGTGATCATCGCGTCTTTGTCGATCGGTCGCATGTGTTATCAGTCCTTTATTTAGAATCTGGTAAGGTTTCTACGATTTTGCAGTTCTCATCGCAGTGGATGATTTTGCCGTCCTTTGCATCCGTCAACCAGTTGGTTGTCACGATTTTCTGTTTGCCGTCTGAAACATTGAGGAAAAGCCCGAGTAAAGTCGTTTTATCAGGCAGTTCAAGGGTGATTTTCATATCTGCGTCAGTCCTTCCTGTAAAATTTTGTCTCGTATCCATCGGCGTGCAGGTATTTGTCCAGCCCCGGCGCCCAGGATACGGGCTGGCCCATAATCTCGGCCATATCCTGCCAGCGGGTGCCCTCCGGCGCCTCCACAATGCACTCGTCGTGCACGGAGAACACCACGGGGAAGCCCGCGGCCTCCAGGCGCAATATGGCCTCGGCCAGGATATCGCGGGCGTAGGCCTGCACGATGTTTTCCACCAGACGGCCGCCCCAGGTTTCCATGCGCTCCCATTTGCGGGTGGTCTGGTTCTGGCCCATAAAGCGGATGCTGCCGCTGTCCTCGTCCAGCCAGGCGCCCCAGTAGGAAAGCCGGCGGCCGCTTGGCAGGATCAGCCGCAGCGCGTCCCGATCCCGCAGGTAGGTACAGCCGTTTTTCAGCCTGTACGCCTTGCCCGGGCAGCGGATGGCGGCCTTGGCGGCCTTTTCACAGGCCCGCCACATGGCGGTGATCTTGGGGGAGGCCGCGCGCCACCTGTCCACCAGCTCCTGCAGCTGCTCGGGCGCAAGGCCCAGCTTGTCAGCGCCAAAGGCCAGCAGCGCGGAGGGCCCGCCGCCGTAGCCCAGGGCCAGCTCCATGATTTTGCCCTTCTGGCGCTCGGGCGTGCCCTTTTTCACGCTTTCCTTGGGCACGCCGAAGGCCTGGGCGTAGGAGGCCTCATAGATCTTGCCGTCGCCGGCGAAAACGTTCAGCCGCCAGCCCTCGCCCGCCAGATAGGCGATGCACACGGCCTCGATGGCGTGATAGTCGGCCACAAGGAAGGTGTGCCCGTCCTTTGCGATCAGCGCCGTGCGGATGAGCTGGCTGAGCACATCGGGCACGTTGTCGTATATCAGCTCCAGCCCTTCCAGATCGCCGTGCTTGACAATGTCGCGCACCAGGTCGATCTGGTCCAGGTGGTTTTGCGCCAGGTTTTGCAGCTGCACGCGGCGGCCGGCCCAGCGGCCGGTGCGTCCCGCCCCGTAGTACTGCAGCAGGCCTCGGATGCGGCCGTCGTTGCAAACAGCCTCCTCCATGGCGGTATACTTGGCGGTGCTGCTCTTGCCAAGCAGCTGGCGAAGCCGCAGCACGCGCCGGGTCGTGGGGTCAATGGCCGTGCCAAGCAGCTCGGTCACGGCCTTTTTGTCAAGCGTCTCGGGCGTGAGGCCCCGGGTGGCCAGCCAGGCCTTGAGCTGCACCAGGCTGTTGGGATTTTCAAGCCCGGTAAGCCTTTGCATCTCCTGCATGTGCTCGGCCTTGAAGGCGTCGTCCATGCGGATGGCCGAGGCCACAAGCTGGCGGTCGATCATCACGCCGCGCTCGTTGATGCGCGCGTCCGCCCATTCCACGCGCCGCTCGGTGGTGGTCACGGGGAAATGGATCAGGCGCTTGTAGATCGTGCGCTCCACCTCGGTGTCCCGGCCGCAGTAGGTGATAAACTGCTGCCACTTGTCCGGGGCGTGCTCGGGCAGGTTGCGCGTGCGCCCGCCGTTTATCTTGGTAGGCCGGCAGGGTTTGCAAAAGTAATTGATCAGCGCCTTGCCGGTGTCCAGCTTCTGCTCCGTGAGCCGGAGGGCGGCGCCCGCCGCCTCCAGGCTCATGGGCAGGCCGTTCATCGCGGCCAGGGTCATGGCGTCACGCCACTGCTCGGGCGGCGTGTACAGGTCAAAATAGCGATTAAAGCAGGTGCGCTCAAAGGAAATGTTCCAGGCCACCTTGAGCACCGTCTCGTTCAGCAGCGCCTCCCGCAGCCAGGGCGGCGGGCCGTCCGCGGTGAAATCCCACACGCGGACAGGCTCGTCATCCCAGGCGTAGGACATGAGCAGGATGTCAAAATCCTCGGCCTCGGCGTACTTGCGCACGCCGCCGCGGGCCAGATCTGCGCTGCTGTAGGTTTCGATATCAGCGAACAGCGTGTGCTCAGATGAGGCCGTCATAGTCGTCTGCCTCATCGTCCAGCTCGTCGAAGTCGCCGGAGGCGTCATAGCCCGCCAGGCGCTCGCCGTCACGGACAAACTGCACGCCGTTGAGATACACGGTCACGCCCTTCTTGAGCTTTTCAAACTCAAACCCGGCGGCGGCGAGACTTGCGTTGCAGTAGCAGCCGGAATAGATCACGCCGTCCTCTTCGGTGAGCTGCTCCTTGCGGCGGCCCATCACCAGCGGGCGGTTTTTGCTGCTGGACTTGAGCACGTAGCTGCCCGCGTACTCGGGGTGCTCATCGGCCAGCTCATCGCCGTCGGCCAGCGGGCTGTGGAAGCTGCTGGGCCACGGCGCGCCGGGCTTGCGCTTGCCGGGGAATTTCTCATCCAGCGCCTTGACCAGCGCCTCCTTGACGGCCTTGACCTGCGGGTGCTCCTTGGGGATGATCCAGCTGGCCGAATACTTGGGCTCGCTGTCGCCGATCGCATCGGCGTGGAAGATGTGCTCATAGCTCAGACGGACGTTTTTCAATACGATTTTTTCAGACATGGTTTTGCTCTCCTTCTATGTAGGTTATTCTTTGATCTCGCGCGTCTCGATGCGCAGCAGCTGCGCCGGGGTGAAATCCAGACAGACCATTTCGCTGCCCCGGGGGCTGATTTCCAGCCGCAGCAGCGTATTGTTGCAAACGGTGCGAACGGACATGTCCTCGACATACGGGAACACATATTCCTTACCAACCAGGACGACGGTCACATGGCCAAGTTTCATCACGGCTGCCCACCTCCCGCGTCCAGGTTTTCAAAGTCCGCGCCCAGGCTGTAATCCGGCCGCTTATCGGCGGCCAGGGCCAGCGTGGGCTTGCCGGGGGCCTTGACGATCAGATCGCCCAGGAGCTCCGCCACCTTTTTCTTGCCGATGGCCTTTTCCATGGCCGCGACGGTCTTGAGGGTCGCAGGTTCGTAGACGGCGTCGCCATCGGCGATGGCCGGGGAGTGGAGCAGGACGTTCTCGACCTTGTCCTCATCGCTCCACTTGCGCAGGCTGCGGCCCTCGACCACTTTCAGGCCCTCGATCTTGTCGCCCGCCAGGATGCGGTCCGTGGCGGTGCGCATCGTGCGGTCCAGCCACATGCGGATCAGCGGCTCCATCTGCACGATCTCAAGGTACTCGCCGTCCATCAGGTGGGGGACGGCGGCCCGCAGGCCGTGCGTCTCCACAAAGTCGCTGCAGTACTGGGTCAGCGCCGGGCAGCGGCCGGCGTGCTTGCAGAACTTGCGGCAGTGCGGGCCGGGGGAAAAGCGCGGGCTGCTGTTAAACGCCTCGGCGGCGGTGGGCTGCACCACGGTCTCGGCCCATTGCAGCAGCGCCTCCACGGGCTCGGCGAATTCGCTTATATTGTTGATGCGCGGCTGATAGATGGACATGACCACCTCGTCAAAGTCGTACACGCAGCCGTAGTCGTTGATGGCGCCCAGGGCGTACAGCCGCATCTGCGGGTTGCCCCGCGTTTCCACGGCCACGCCCTGGCCGTACTTGTAGTCGATCACGGTCAGGCGGCCGGCATCGATGATGATGCAGTCGCCCGTGCCAAAGCCCTCGGGAACCCAGGGCGAAAAGTCCAGCCGCTGCTCCAGCAGCACCGTGCTGGTGGGCGTCATGTGCTCCTGGATGTAGGCGGCATAGCCCTCGGCGCATTCCAGCATCTCGCCCGTGATGGCCTCGCCCCACTTGGCCCGCAGGTCCTTGAGCCCTGCGTCCAGACCGGGGAAGCCCTCGTGCGACAGCAGGCTTTCGGCGTACACCTGCGCCACCTCGTGGGCGATGGTGCCCTCCTGCGTGAAAACGGTCTGCTCATCGGGGTACTGCTCGGCGGCGACGGCGCTGCCGGGGCAGTTGAGCCACAGCTCCGCGCCCGATGCGCTCAGCAGCGCGTGGCTGCGGCTCTGGTGGTCGATCTTACGCTTAGCCATGGACTTTCTCTCCTTCCAGCCAGTCGCACCAGGTGATAAACGCCTTGAGCACCGGCTGCGTGTTGATATCGTCCGCCTCGTAGCAAAACACGATATGCCCATTGCTGCAAAAGTCAATCACGCTTCGGGCGTCAAAATACGTTCCCTTGGCCGTCATGTGCGCGTGGATGAGGTGCCCGTCCGCCGGATCATACTGCCCCTTATAATACTTGGCGCGGTTTATCTGCACCCAGTACAGGGGCTTTTCCCGCTTTCCGTCCAGACATTCTCTGTAGATTTTGTTAAACTCGCTGTTCAGCTCGATCTCAAGGTAGCGCAGCTCGCGCAGCGTAATGTCATAGTAGCTGAGCCCGCAGTCCTTGAAATATTTCCGCGCTTGATCGCGTGTCAGCAGCTGCTCCATATCCTCACCCCACAAAGTAGCGGCTCTGCGGCCGCATCATCATCTCGTGCTGCACCAGGCAGGCCACACGGCTCACCAGCCAGCCGGCGGCGCGGCCGGTCAGGCGCAGCGCCCGGAAGGCGATGTACACCGCCAGCCCGGGCAGGAAGATCAAAAGGAACGATATCGCGGCATTCATTGGATCGCCTCCAGTCCCAAGACGAACGTGATCAGGTTGTCCTCGGGGATATCGCCCACGCGGGAGCCGCCGCACTGCTTAACCAGCGCCTTGACCTCCTCGCGCTTGCCCGCCTGAATCTTGACGATGGCCATCTGCTGCGCCTCGGCGCGCAGGGCCGCAAAGTCGATCAGCGGGGCCGTGTCTTTGGGCTCAGGCTGCGCTGTGGCGGGCTTTTTCTTGGGGGCAGGGGTTTGCTCGTCCTTGGGCGCGGGCGCGGCCACAGGGGCGCTGGCGGGCGTCAGCGCGGCGCGCAGGGCCTCGGCCAGGCCATTCAGGGCTTCCAGCAGCTTGTTGTCGGCGGTAATCTTGATTTCCATGCTCTTTTCCTCCTATATTCTTGGGTTTTACTTCTTCTTGCTGCCGATCAGCGCCAGGGCGATCAGCGTCAGGCACAGGATTGCGGTGATCAGTACCACGGGATGCACGGCCTTCACCTCCTACTCCGTGTAGTCCTCGGTGGCCTTGCGGTAGTTGCGGCGCAGGCACACCGGGCAGATGGGCTCATCGTTGATCAGGTAGAAGTACTCGGCCTGGATGTGCTCGCCGCAGTCGGTGCACACGGGGCGGCGGGAAAGCATTTGCTCCTGCCGGGCGTCGTAGCGCTCAAAGTCCGCCACCGGATCGTCGGTAAACATCATGGCGTCCACCTCCCCTCGCGGCCCTGCCGCAGCTCGGATATCGGCAGGCGCTTGATCATCACGTGCTTAAAGTGATACAGCCGCCCGGTTTCCGTCAGGCGCTGGACGGCGGCGCGCAGGCTGCGGGCCGTGCAGGCGTGACGGGTGCCGCTGGCTGTGTAGCCCACGGCCTCGTACATCCGGTTCATGGGGCAGAGCGCCTCGCGGACACACTCGGGGCACAGGTCCAGGCCGTTTGGCTTGCCCTCCGTCCAGCCGGCAGGGAAGAACTCCACGTCGCCGATGATGATCGGGGCGGCAATCGCGCCGCAGCGATCGCACACGCAGAAGGTTTTCAGCATACCGCCACCGCCTTCTGCGCACGCTCGCGGGCCTCGCGGGCGTAGATCATGCTCAGGGCGTTGCCCAGCTCCTCGGCCACCTGGCGCTCGCGCTTGGCCCGCTCCTCGGCGGTGGCAAACACCGGGCGATAGATCTCGATGGTGCAGTTGCCGTACTGCATGGTCTGGGTCAGCTGGTAGGTATCCTGCTTGCGCTTCATTCCTCCATCACCTCCGGCATGGGTCCAAAGTTGTTGATGATCACATTGAGCAGCCGCGCCTGCGGGAAGTTCTGGCCGGTGCGCCAGCGGCAGATGTTGGCGTCCGACGTGCCCAGGGCTTCGGCGGCGTCGATCGAGGTGGCGTAGCGCTGCATACACTCGTGATCGAACCAGCGGGCGAACTGGGCCTTGCGCTCGTCCTTGCCGGGCACGTGCAGGGCCCTCAGCCCCAGCGGGGCCAGGTTGAAGCCCGCGTCGCTGAGCATCTTGTGGACGCAGAACCGGACCTCCGGGGGACAGCTGCTCAGCACCTGCGCCGCCTCCAGCACCATGGCCGGGGTGATGCCCTCCGCGCCCGGCGCCTCATAGCGCCCCGTGCGGCGGATGGCCGGCAGCACCTCGTGCGTCACCCAGCGCTTGAAGGCCTTGGCCTCGGGCTTGCGCGAGCCCAGCACCAGCGCGTACAGGCCGGACTCGTTGACGGCGTATGCTTCACGCATCTGGCCACCTGACCCGATTTTAATTCGGGTCAGCTCGTCGTCGTCCAGACGGGATACGGCTTTGCCCGTGTCGTCGAGGCCGAGCACGCGGCACACGTCTACGGCCACAAACCAGGGCTCGCCATTCCGCTCCACCACGCGCACCTTGCCAAGGTTGGGATTCTCGAAAACTTTCAGATCGTTCATAGGATACCTCCCTTATGTACAAAAAGTGAATTTAATTCACCTTTACGGCGAAAAAAATCGCGTCCCGCTCCTCCTTGGTCAGACCAAGGGCATCGGATAGGGCAAGAATCTCGGGGGCGGTAAATTCACTTTTCCCCGATATGCGGCTGTAAAAAGTAGGCATAGAAACGCCCATTGCTGCAGCCAGCTGTGTGCGCTTGGGCTTGATCCTATCAAGAACCTGGCGCAGCAGTTCCACATTTGTCACGTTCTCACCTCCTCGCTCAAACGTGAATATCAATCACATTTTTGATTATAATCGGCTTTCTGAATTTGTCAAGCCCTTTTATATAAAAATGTTGAATAATTTTCACATTCGTGATATATTATCGTTGAAAGGGGGTGTGAGATATGCTCAAACTCTATGAAAACATTAAGCGGCTGCGCATACAGGCCGGAATGACGCAGGACCAACTGGCGGCCCGAGCCGGATATACGGATAGATCGTCGATAGCGAAAATCGAAAAAGGGCTGGTCAATCTTCCTCAAACAAAGATCAAACAGTTTGCGGATATTTTCGGTGTCACCCCCGGAGACCTAATGGGCTGGGAGCAGGAGGAAAAATTAAAGAAGAAAAACTCCGTCGCGGTGGACATCGTGATCCGCCTGGGCGATGACCCGGAGTTCTGTGAGGCGGTAAAGCTGCTTTACAGGCTGGAGCCCAAGCAGCTTTCTGGTGTTAAAAATATGTTGGAGAGCTTGATCAGCTAATCGAGGAGACAGCCTGCAGGAGCTTTAGGATAAAATCCAGCAACACGTCGTCATGGCTTTTCTCCATCAGGCGGGTGATCTCGGCAATGTATTTTTCCCTCGTCATTTGCGGTACTCCTTTAATTCGTTGTTATCTTACCAACAATGATTATATTCAGATAACATCTTGCATCGCAACGGAAATTATTGGCACGGGGGACGGGGTACTTAAAGCCTATCACATGTAAAATATGGTGTAAATATGAACAGCATGCAAATCCCGCATCGTTTGTGAGGGTTTTCAGCATATTTTATGGGGAGGTATTAGTTATGTGCGAATCGTGCAAGGACTGCGACCATCCGGGCCGGGATTGCCTGAACCATCTGCTGGCCTTTACGCCTGAGGAGCTGGTGATCTGGTGCAAGGCGATGAAGCATCGAAGGCGCCTGTCCAATCAGGCGCTGGCGGAGCTGACGAACACGTCAAAGAGCACGGTGGACCGCATCTTCGGCCGGGAGTCGTACACGGAATTCCGCTACAGCACGATCCGCCCGATCATCTTCGTCCTGACGGGCGTCGATCCGCCGGAAATGAGCTGCGAAAAGGCCCCGACGGATGAGGCCGAACATCTGCAGGACATCATCCAGCGCCAGGAGGCAAGCATTGAGCGCCTGTCCAACGATAACGAGTACTACCAAAGCGAAATAACCCACCGCGACGCCTGCGCCCGGGAGGATCTGGCACGCGCCAAGGAGGAGGAAGCCGAAAGCCTTGCATACCTGAAAAAGGAAAACAAGCTGCAGCGGCGGGTCATTTACGTGCTGGCCGGTCTCACGGCGGGGCTGCTGCTATTGATCATCGCCGCCCTGGCATGGGATGCCGTGGACCAGGGGCGCGGGTTCTTCTGGCTGCGCAGCCTGTTCAACCGGGGAAACGACGGCTTGATCGGCCGTATGTGAGCAAAAAAAAGGCGCGTGCAACAGTCCGTAACAGGACTGTATACCCTTCTGTAGTCATTTGGTAGTCAAAAAAACCCTTGAAAAATAAGGGTTGTTACAAAATCTACAAAATCTACAGAAAATTCCTATATAGCCTCGCGCGGGTGTACGCGCACGCGCTCCCGCGCTCGCCTATGTACAATTTTCTCTATTCAATTAGTTAGGTGAATTTTTGTAGTCATTTGTAGTCAAGCCGAAAACCCGTTGATTTTCCTCGCTTTTTCTGTTAACAGACTTGACTACAAAACGGGATTTTGACTACAGGATTCTGTTACCCAGTTATTGCCAGAGAAGGAAAAACCTGTAAATAAGGCCCCGCGAAGGGCCTGGAAAGGGGAACGAGATGCCACAACATCACATCATGTATCAACGCAAATCAAGACAAGACGATCCAAACGCGACCGTGGAGGAGGTGCTGGCCAAGCATGAGGCCATGCTGCAGGAGTACGCCATCCGCGAGCTGGGCGGCCCGATCCCCGAGGAGAACATCTACCGGGAGGTCGTGAGCGGCGAGTCCATCAACGACCGGATCGAGATCAAGAAAGTGCTGGCGCGCATCGAGGACCCGCAGATCACGGGCGTGCTGGTGGTGGAGCCGCAGCGTCTATCCCGTGGCGATCTGGCCGACTGCGGGCAGCTGATCAACGCATTCCGTTATACCAATACGCAGGTCTGCACGCCGGTGATGACCTACAACCTGGCCAATAAGATGGAGCGCAAGTTCTTTCAGGACGAGCTGCTGCGCGGCCGGGACTACCTGGAGTACACCAAGGAGATCCTTTTCCGCGGGCGCGTCGCCGCGGCCAAGCGCGGCTGCTACAATGGCACCTATGCGCCGTTCGGCTATCGCAAGATCAAGATCGGCAAGGACCACACGCTGGAGATCGTGGAGGACGACGCGGACGTGGTGCGCATGATCTTTGACCTGTACACCCGCGAGCAGCTGACGCCCTTTGCCATCGCCGAGCGGCTGAACGACATGAACATCAAGCCGCCGCGTGCCGAGCGCTGGAAAAAGGACACCATCCGCCACATCGTGCGCAACGAGCACTATATCGGCAAGGTGCGTTTTAATAAGGTCAAATCCGTGCCCATGCTGGACAACGGCGAGGTGATCACCAAGCGCATCACCCAGGAGCCGGAGGACGTGATCCTGGCCGAGGGCCGACACCCGGCCATCATCGGTATGGAGACCTGGAACAAGGCGCAGGCGCTTGTGGCGCGCAACCCGCGCGTCAAGCATACCTACGACCTCAAGAATCCGTACAGCGGTATGCTGGTCTGCGGCGGCTGCGGCCGGGCGATGATCATTCACCCGTACAAGCACGCGGAGGACCGCTACGAGTGCCGCGCCACACGGGAGGCCCGCCGGTGCTATAAGTCCGTCAAGTACAGCGAGCTGAACCAGGCCATCATCCATGCGCTGGAAAGCGTGGAGCTGCCCGCCCTGCGCCTGAAGGTGAAAAACGGCGACGGGGACGCGGCGAAGATCCAGCAGCGCTTGCTGGCCAAGCTGGAAAAGCAGCTGGCGGATTATCACCAGCAGGAGGACAAGCAGTACGAGCTGCTGGAGACCGGCCGCTATACGCAGGAGCTTTTCGACCGCCGGAATGCCCAGCTGCGTGAGAAGATGGAGGCCTGCCAGAAGCAGCTCCATGAAGCCCGGGCGGCCATGCCGCGGGGCGTAGACTACGCCGAGCGCGTCGCCAGCCTGGAGGCCGCCATTGCCAAGCTCAAAGAGCCGGATGCCTCCCCACAAGAAAAAAACCGCCTTCTGCGGGCAGTTGTCGATAAGATCGTATTCAAGGGCAGCCCGCCGGTTGACAAGTCCATCAAGGGCTGGAAGAAAGGCGAAAACTCTTATAATATCAGTGTGCAGCTGCGGTTGTGATCCCTTACGCCGCACATGCACATGAAGGGTGTGTTAGCTCATACGCACACCCATGATATACACATTATTATGGAGGTGTGAAGCAATGAAAA
>ERZ1026848.93-NODE-93-length-46035-cov-27.851327_pt1 | contig 46035 bp, 39 predicted proteins | sample MGYA00380154_ERZ1026848 | MGnify/ENA primary metagenome ERZ1026848 (study PRJEB33269, sample SAMEA4719790) | human gut metagenome | biome: human-associated habitat; feature: organic feature; material: feces | place: Cameroon | collected 2013-10 ...
CTTTCTCCGCCCACCCCTAAAACCTCACTGGACACAAAATTTCACACACTCCCGCTTTGAGTTAGAGTTTTTCCATCTATCCCTGTGATTATCTCTGGTTTTATATCAAATTTTTTGAGTTCGTCTAAGATTAATTGACGTCGATCCCTTGAACGCTCAAGATTTATTACTAAATGCAACATAGGCGTGTGGATTTGTTAATATTTTAGATGGAGTTGATTCTTCTTAAGAGAGTTTCTATCTGTTTCCATGTTCTTTGGCTGTTTAATTTGTAAGCACCCTATCGCTTTGAACACCCTCTGAAAGGCTCGTCTATCGTCGTGGTATCAACAACCACTTCGAGAGAAAAGCATGAGCCAAGATTTCTGTTTCTGAGCCTTTGTGCATACCTGTGGGTAGAAGGCGGGTGTAAATTTGTCTGAAAGCCTTGCCGGTCGCGGCCTGGCGGGAAATGTGACAAGATTTTAACCTGGATCGGCTCCGCGTCTGCCGTTCGCAGCTGTGTGTTCGCCGGTGTCAAGCGATCGTGAAATACCGCAGGGAGGCGCCAGCCGACCGAGGATATGTCGCGAAAGCGCTTGACACCGCCGAACCACAGCGACAGCCTTGCTCGTGGTGGAGGGCCCCCGGCCATCCACCCGAGCCACGTGGCGGCGAACGCCGTGGGGGTCTGGGGGAGGCGGAGCCTACCCCAGGTGTCTGTGCGCTCCGATCGGCGATCCCGCTCCCCAACCGCCCCCGGAATCTATGCCAAAATCCGGGGTAGTTACCCACACATATGCACGAAGAGCCATTTGTTTGGATAAAGGATGGTGACTCATGGTTCCATCAATCCGCACCGGCCCTTTGGGTCAGCATTCTTCCGTCAGAACCGGGCTCACACCCACGGAGTGAAAGCCCGCGTCCACGTAGGCGATGTTGCCCGTGATGCCGCTGGCCATATCCGACAGGAGGAACGCCGCGGTGTTGCCGACTTCGTCAATCGTTACCGTGCGGCGCAGGGGAGCGGTCTGCTCCATGTAGGTGAGGATCTTGGAGAAGTTCTGAATGCCCGAGGCCGCCAGAGTCTTGATGGGGCCGGAGCTGATGGCGTTGGCGCGGATCCCCTTGGGGCCGAGACTGCCGGCGAGGTACCGGGTCGAGGCTTCCAGAGCAGCTTTACACACGCCCATCGTGTTGTAGTTGGGCACGGTGCGTTCACTGCCGATGTACGTCAGGGCCAGGATCGAGGCCTGACGGCCCTGCATCAGCGGCAGGAAGGCCTTGGCCAGAGCCGGGTACGAGTAGGCCGAAATTTCCATGGCGGTGCGGAAGGATTCGCGCGCCACGCCGTCAAGGTAGTCACCCGCGATGCATTCGCGCGGCGCAAAGCCGATGGAGTGCACGAAACCGTCGAGGCCGCCCCAGCGCTCGTTGAGCGCACTCTTAACGGCTTCGATCTGATCGTCCTTGGTCACATCCATCTCAAGGCAGATGTCGCTGGCGAATTCCTTGGCAAATTCGGCGATGCGTTCGTGAAAGCGCTCTCCTACGTAGGTAAAGGCGAGTTCCGCCCCCTCACGATGACAAGCGCGGGCAATGCCGTACGCAATCGAGCGGTTGGACAACACGCCCGTGATCAGAAGTTTTTTGCCTTGCAGAAATCCCATGATGTGTATTCCTTGATCTGGATCGTTCTTATTGTCAACGAATGCGCAACCGCTGTCCGATTGCGATTCGGGTGGTACGAAGAGAATTGATGATACGAATTTCCGACACGCTCGTGCCGTACTTTTTGGCGATGGAAAAGAGCGTTTCGCCACGCCGCACGACATGCACGTTTTTGCCCGGAGCGGGCTGCGTGGTCACGCGGGGCGGGATGACGAGCACGAGGCGTTGACCGATACGCAGCCGCGAGCTTCTCAAATTGTTGGTGTGCCGGATCGAGCGCTGCGTGATGCCGTATTTGCTCGCGATTGAATAGATCGAGTCGTCCTTGCGCACGCGGTAGACGACGCGGCGCTCTTCGGGGGCGGCAAGCTTCAAGCCCGCCGAGAGCTCTTCCTGCGCGATGGCGGGGGCGAGCTGCCCGTTGGCGTCCACGAGCAAGGCGGAACCGGCCAGCACCTTGCGTCCCTTGGGGATGCGGTTGATGCGGCGCAGATCCTCTTCGGTCATACCGGACTTGACGGCGATGTCCGCGAGGGTCTCGCCCTCCTTGACATGGTAGAGCACCCAGCTCGACAACGGTTTGCCCGTATTCACCCAGCTTGCCAGATTGTCCATGAAGACTTCAAGGTTTTCGACGGGCAGCAGGATGACGGAGTTGTGGCTGGCGACAATCACCGGCAGATTAAAGCCGGGATTCAAAAGCCTAAATTCATCCGGATCCATTTCGGCCAGTTCCGTGGCCGTCTTCATGTCGATGTCGCGGCTCTTGGTGATGCGTACGAAATAGGGTTCGTTTTCGATTTCGGGCAACTTAATGCCGTACTTGTCAGGGTCGGCGACGATTTCGCGGATCGCCAACAGCCGCGGCACGTAGTAGGCCGTCTCGCGCGGCATTCTCAGGTGCGCATAGTCGGCCTTTTGCCCGCGCTCTTTGGCGCGGCGGATGGCGCGCGAGACGCTGCCTTCGCCCCAGTTGTAGGCTGCCAGCGCCAGCTGCCAGTCCCCGAACTGTGCGTAGAGCTTTTCCAGATAGTCGAGCGCCGCGCGGGTGCTCTGCAGTACGTCGCGGCGCTCGTCGCGCCAGAAGTTTTGCTGCAGTGAATAGATGTTGCCCGTCTGCGGCATGAACTGCCACAGACCCGAGGCCTTGGCGTGCGAGAGCGCCTCGGGCTCAAAGGCGCTTTCCACAAAGGGCAGAAGCGCCAGTTCCGTGGGCAGTCCTCGCTGCTCGATTTCGGCGACGATGTGATACAGATAACGCCCGGCGCGCTCGAAGACCCGCTCGATTTGTCGGGGGTTGCGCGAGTAGCTGTGCAGTGAGTCGCGCACGCGGCTGTTGTTGAGAGTCGGCATGGCGTACCCGCGCCGGATGCGATCCCAGATGTCCACCGGGGGCGAGACTTCCGCCTCTGTGGCGGGCAGATCGTCGGCCTGACGCGGTTCGGTCATGGCCGGAGTCTGCGCGCACAGAGCCGCACCGGCAAAGCACAGGCCGGTGAGACAACCGATGAAAAGAGTGCGTAGTGAAGCCATGAAACGCATGAAGTGGGTAGGGGCGCCAAATGGCCGCCGAGGGGCAAAATTGTAACTTGAAAACCGTGTGTTCCCGACCGAACTCCCCCGTACGGACGAGCTTTGCGGCTCTTTTGTGCGGGTTTGTGCGCGCGGCACGGTACGGGCATAATTCTACGTTCAAATTCCCATTTTCAATCAAAGATCAGGACAAATGGCTCAATACGTCATGACCATGAATCGCGTGGGCAAGGTGGTTCCGCCCAAGCGACAAATTCTCAAAGACATCTCTCTGTCGTTCTTCCCGGGGGCCAAGATCGGCGTTCTGGGCCTTAACGGCGCGGGCAAATCGACCCTTCTGAAGATCATGGCCGGCGTCGACAAGGACATCGACGGCGAAATCACCTGGCAGAACGATCTCAAGATCGGTTATTTGCCGCAGGAGCCGCAGCTCGATCCCGAAGCCACCGTGCGACAGTCCGTCGAAGAGGGCATGGGCGAAGTGATGCAGGCGCAGGCCAAGCTTGACGCCGTGTACGCCGCCTACGCCGAGCCCGATGCCGACTTTGATGCCCTGGCGGCTGAGCAGGCGCGTCTGGAAGCCATCATCGCGGCGGCCGGCACCGACGCCGCCACGCAGATGGAAATTGCGGCCGATGCCCTGCGTCTGCCGCCGTGGGATGCCAAGATCGGGCACCTCTCGGGTGGCGAAAAGCGCCGCGTGGCCTTGTGCCGCCTGCTTCTGTCGCGTCCCGACATGCTGCTGTTGGACGAGCCCACCAACCACTTGGACGCTGAAAGCGTCGAGTGGCTCGAGCAGTTCCTGCACCGCTTCCCGGGCACGGTGGTGGCCGTCACGCACGACCGCTACTTCCTGGATAACGCGGCCGAATGGATTCTCGAACTTGACCGTGGAGAGGGGATTCCCTGGAAGGGCAATTACTCGAGCTGGCTTGATCAGAAGGAAAAGCGCCTCGAGCAGGAAAAGCGTGCGCAGGAATCCCGCACCAAGGCCATCGCTCACGAATTGGAATGGGTGCGCCAGAATCCCAAGGGCCGTCAGGCCAAGGCCAAGGCCCGCTTGAACCGCTTTGAGGAACTGTCGAGCTACGAATACCAAAGCCGCAACGAAACCAATGAAATCTTCATTCCCGTGGCCGAGCGCCTCGGCAATAAGGTCATTGAGTTTCACAATGTGAGCAAGGGATTCGGGGACCGGCTCCTTATCGATGACCTGTCCTTTACGGTGCCGCCGGGCGCCATTGTGGGCGTGATCGGTCCCAACGGCGCGGGTAAGTCGACCCTCTTTAAGATGATCACGGGCGCGGAAAAGCCTGATTCGGGTTCCATCGTGTTGGGCGATACCGTGAAGCTTGCCGCCGTCAACCAGACCCGCGAGGGCCTGCCCAACGACAAGACCGTCTTTGACGCGATCTCGGGGGGCCTCGATATCCTTCAGGTGGGCAAGTTCGAGATGAGCTCGCGCGCTTACCTGGGGCGCTTTAACTTCAAGGGCGGCGATCAGCAAAAGATCGTCGGGGTTCTGTCGGGCGGCGAGCGCGGCCGACTGCATCTGGCCGCGACGCTTCTCAAGGGCGGCAATGTTCTGCTCTTAGACGAACCCTCGAACGACTTGGACGTCGAAACGCTGCGCGCCCTCGAAGAGGCTCTTCTTGAGTTCGCCGGTTGCGCCCTCGTGACCTCGCACGATCGTTGGTTCCTCGACCGAATCGCCACGCACATCCTCGCGTTTGAAGGCGACAGTAAGGTGGTGTTCTTCGACGGCAACTACAACGAGTACGAAGCCGACAAGCGCAAGCGACTCGGCGAAGAGGCGGCGCGTCCGCACCGCATCCGCTTCAAGCCCCTTAAGCACTAAACAACCTCGTCAACACGGCGCACTCCTTCTCCTCGGAGTGCGCCGATCCCATCCCTATCTTCGGCAATCCTATGTCCGCCCGTTTCGTTCATCTGCGCTTTCACTCCGAATACTCCATTCAGGACGGCATCGTGCGTCTTGATCCAATTTTGGAGGAAGTGATCGCCCAGGGCGGCGTGGCGCTTGGGATTGCCGATTCGATGAACCTTTTTGGGGCGCTGCGCTTTTACTCGCACGCGATGGCCGACGGCATCAAGCCCATCGTCGGCTGTGACCTGTGGATCACCAACGCGGCACAGGGCAAACGCGACAATCCCTATCGCCTCACCGTCTACTGCCAGAACCATGAGGGGTATCTGTCCCTGTGCGAGCTGCTCACCCGCGGCTGGATGGAAAACCAGTATCTCGGCCGCGGCGAAGTGCGTCAGGAATGGTTCACGCCCGAGGCCTGCAAGGGCCTCATTTGCCTCTCGGGCGGTCCCAATGGCCTGATGGAGCGCCATCTGCTTGAAGACGACCAGGAGGCGCTGCGCAGCACCGTGGCACAGCTCAAGGCCGCGTTCCCCGATCGGCTGTACTTGGAGGTCCAGAGAGCCGGCCGCAAAAACGACGAGGCGGTGGTCTCGGGCATGGCCCAGCTTTCCGTCAAGGAGAACCTGCCCCTGGTGGCCACCCACCCGGTACAGTTTCTGCACCGCGAAGACTTCAACGCCCACGAGGTGCGCTGCTGTATCGCCGGCGGCTATGTCCTGGCTGATCCTCATCGCCCCAAGTCCTACACCGAAGAGCAGTACCTCAAGACCGAAGCGGAAATGAGAGAGCTCTTCGCGGACATGCCGCAGGCCGTCGACAACACGGTCGTGGTGGCGCAGCGCTGCAACTTGGACGGGGTCTTTCAAAAGCCGCAGCTGCCGCTGTTTCCCACGCCCGAGGGCGTATCCCTGGACGACTACATGGCGCAGCTCTCGCACGAGGGCCTGGAGCGTCGTCTGGAGTTTTTGTACCCGGACGTTGCGCAGCGCGACGCGCGCCGTCCCGAATATCTCGAGCGCTTGGAGTATGAGCTCAAGACCATTTCCTCGATGAAGTTTCCGGGATACTTTCTGATCGTTCAGGACTTCATCAACTGGTCCAAGCGCAACGGCGTGGCCGTGGGGCCGGGCCGCGGTTCGGGCGCAGGGTCGCTCGTGGCCTACGCTTTGGGCATTACGGACCTCGATCCCCTGCACTACGGGCTGCTGTTCGAACGGTTTCTGAATCCCGAACGCGTCTCGATGCCCGACTTTGACGTGGACTTTTGTCAGCACAACCGAGACCGCACGATCGAATACGTCAAGCGCACCTACGGCGTGGATGCTGTGAGCCAAATCGTCACCTTCGGCGCCATGGGCGCCAAGGCCGTAGTGCGCGACGTCGGGCGCGTTCTCAACATGGGCTACGGCAAGGTCGACGACCTCGCTAAGCTCATCCCGCAAAAGCCGGGCCTGGATGTGACGCTTGAAAAGGCCGCCGAACTCGAGCCCGCCTTCAAAGAAAAGGCGCAGGAAGAGGACTACGCCGAGCTCATGAGCTATGCCGTCAAGCTCGAGGGTATTACCAGAAACCTCGGTATGCACGCGGGCGGCGTGCTCATCGCCCCGAGTAAGCTCACCAACTTCTGTCCCCTGTACAACGCCGACGGCAAACCGGAAAACACGGTCAGCCAATTTGACAAGAAGGACATTGAGAACGTGGGCCTTGTGAAGTTCGACTTCTTAGGGCTCACGACCCTGACGATTCTCACCAAAGCGGCCGAGTACATCGACCGCCTGCACCCGGGCACCAAGTTCGACCTCTCGCGCATTCCGACGGACGATAAGCTCACGCTCGAGCTCTTTCAGCAGGGCAACACGGGGGCCGTGTTCCAGTTTGAATCGGACGGGATGCGCGAGCAACTGCGTCAGGCCAAGCCCGACTGCCTCGAAGACCTGGTGGCTCTGAACGCTCTTTACCGTCCCGGCCCGATGGATCAGATCCCGCACTTCATCGACCGCAAATTCGGGCGCGAAAGGGTCGAGTACCTCGACCCGCGCATGGAGCCGATTCTAAGAGAGACTTACGGCATCATGGTCTATCAGGAACAGGTGATGCTCGTGGCCCGTGCCATCGGCGGGTATTCCCTAGGCGGCGCCGACCTGCTGCGCCGCGCCATGGGTAAGAAAAACGTCGAGGAAATGAAGCGTCAGCGCGCCGTCTTCATCGCGGGCGCGGCCGAGCGCGGCGTGAACGCTGAAACGGCCACCGAAATCTTCGACCTGATGGAAAAGTTCGCCGGTTATGGCTTTAATAAGTCCCACGCGGCCGCGTACTCCTACGTGGCCTGGCAGACGGCGTACCTCAAGGTGCACCACACCGCCCCCTTTATCGCGGGCAACATGTGCCTGATGATGAACCAGAACGAAAAGATGCGCGAGCTTGTCGAAGACGCCCGCGAGATGGGGGTGAGCGTGCTGCAGCCCGACATCAACATCAGCGAATGGTTCTTTACGGTGCCCGACGAAAAGACGATCCGCTTTGGCCTGGGCGCCGTCAAGGGCGTGGGGCAGAACATCATCGAGGACCTCTTGGACGAGCGGCTTCTGAACGGACCCTACCTCGACATTTTCGACGTGGCGGCCCGCGTGCCGACCGTCAACAAAAAAATTCTCGAGCAGCTCGTCAAGGGCGGCGCGTTCGACGGCCTAGATCCGGACCGCGGCAAGCTCTTTGCCAACATCGAAAACGCCGTTCAGGCCGGGCAGGCGGTGGCCGCCTCCTTCGGGCAGGCGAGCCTGTTTGCCGATGAGAACGGTCAGGACGAGCGCATCATCAACTGGGTCAAGGTCGACAAATGGGACGACCGCACCCGCTTTACCCACGAGCGGGACGCCTACGGCTTTTGTCTCACCGGGGACATGTTCGATCCTTACCGAGTCGAGGCGCGCAACTTTGCCGTCCCTTTTAAGGATGTGCGCGACAGCCGCGATCAGCAGACCATCGCCGGCATCGTGCAGAGCGTGCGCATCATTGCGGGTAAAAGGGGCCAGTTCGCCGTCGTGGTCTTAAGCGACGGGCAGACCACGATAGACGTGCTTGTGTTCTCGCGCGCTTTCGATACATACCGCAATATGCTCAAGGCCGACGAGATGCTCATCTTCACCGGCCGCGGAAGAAAAGACGAGCGCAGCGGCGGCATGTCCTTCGTGTGCGATGAGGTGCTTACGATCGAGCAGATGCGCGTGCGCAAGGGTGCCACCCTCAAGGTGGAGGTGGGCGAGGGAGCGTCCCTGACGGACCTTTCCAGAATCCTCACCGAGGGAGCAAGCGCCAACGCCGGCAACATTGCCTGCGAAGTGCTTCTGCAAAGCAAAGGCCTGAAGGCGGAACTGTCGCTTAACAACGGGTATGAGCCGACCGATCTCCTGCTCAATCAGTTGCGAAACAGTGCCAGCGTCGCTTCGGCTCGGTTTTTGTATTGAAAAGTCTGGCGCGAAAAGGCGACGGTCGGTTAGCCTGCCGAGTCGTCTAAATTAGCTGTTGCTGTTTCCCAATTTTGCTGGGCTTTGTTCCTGCTTTCTTCTCTGTGCCAGAGGTGGAGAACTGCAGTCGCAAAACTGCCGGACTTGAAGCGAACGCCTTGGTTCATTAGACGAATCGCAAGGTCGGAGTCTTCATGCCCCCAACCGACAATGGATTCATTAAAGCCGTTGACGGCATCCAGATCTTTTTTCCAAACCCCCCAATTGCAGCTTCTGGCTTTTTTCCAATTGGCTGGTTTTAATTTTCTCCAGAAAGAGCAGGATCTGGCGCCCAAGGACAGAATAGGAGAATATCGATTGATTTTCCCTTCTCTCGAAAGCTCTCGAAGATAGGGGACGGACCAATCAAAGTTCTCCAGGAGCCTTTGGTTGTTTAGAAGCTCTTTGCAAAAACTTTCAGAGGTCAGAATCCTCTGACCGGGAACCGTCCAGCCATTTTCCGACAGCACACGGTGATTGGAGATCCAACCGGGAAAGGGAATGCAATCCCCATCAAGAAGAAGAACGTACTCTCCCTGGCAGTATTTCAAGGCAAGGTTTCGGGCTGCAGCAGCACGGAAACCTTTGTCCTCCTGCCAAGCATGCGTCAGTTTGAAAGGTGAAGATCTGCCAAATGCCCTGATGAGTTCCCTGGTTTCATCTCTTGATCCGTCGTCAGCAATCACAACCTCGAAGTTACTGTCTTTCTGGTGCGACAGACCATTTAGAACGGCATAAAGAGCATCCGGTCTGTTATACGTGGTACAGATAACAGAGATCAAAAAATCTTTGGACATTATTTTTGAGGCAGATGAGCAATAACTTCTTCTACGCTGGGCCACTGACCGTTACGGCCGAGCACCACCGCATCGGGATTCCAGGGGGCCGTGCGCTTGGTGTCCGTGACGCCCACCAGGGTGATCTGCTTGGCGCCGACGGCCGCCGCAATGTGGCTGACGCCCGAATCGTTGGCGATGACGACCTGAGCGCGTTTGGCGATGGCCGCAAAGTTGCCGAGCGTTGTGGGCGGCAGAATGGTTGCATCGGGGCAGGCGGCTTTGGCAAGTTCCTCTTCACGTACCGACGGGAACACGATGGGTTCAATGCCGCGCTCGCGAAGCGGAGCTACCAGGTCGTTGAAGTGCGTCCAATGTTTGTCTTTGCCATGGTGCTTGCCGCGGGCGATCGGCGCCAGCAGCGCAAAGCGCGGCGGAATGCCGTACTGCTCGATGAGGTTCTTGGCCGCCGCCTCGTGCCGCTTCATGAGAATGAGGCTCAGGCGCTCGGGCACCTTGTCAAAGGCGGGCCTGCCGCCCCAGGCCTTGATGGCCTCGTGCGCCACGTAGAAGAAACGTTCCACCTCGTGCATGGTGCCCGGCTCGGGGATGGCGTAATTGAGCAGAATCGAGCGCATGTCGGTTTTAAGACCCGTGGTCTTGAGTCGTCCGAGCTTAAAGAGCAACGCCGAACCGAAGGAATTGGGAAAAAGAAGCCCTTCCGCGGCGTTGGCGTTGTGCGCCACGTAGCAGATGCGGGAGAGGTCTTCAGAAACCTTGCCCTCGATGGGGTCAAAGCGCCAGCCCATGCCGGCCATCAGATCCTCGGCCCAGCGTTTGCCCACGAGCGCAGGGGTAAAACCGCTGGCTTCAAGCAGACGCAACGCGGGCAGGCACATGCAGCAATCGCCGACATGGTTGGGAAGACGACACAAAACGACGGACATAAGGCTCAACCTAAAAGGGGACGATTCCCGGCGGGAATCCTCCGAAGCATGAAGGGATCTCAAACGAAGGAGGGGCCTTCGGCCCCGGCGGCGCAGCAGCGCCTCCTTCGGTATAAGCGCATTGTAAAATCAGAACTTCCGATTCTGTGCCGTGCCGAAAAATTCTTTGGCCGTTGGCCGGGCGGTTTTTCCATTGCTCAAAACCGAGTGCCGCACCGGCGTTCTCCTTTTCTTGGCCGAACGCGGGCACAGTTCATCCCGCAGAGTGAACAAATCATGCGTTTGAAACGATTGCTGAGCATCGCCGCCGTGAGCCTGGCGGCGATGACGACCCTGACCGGCTGCACGGACAACGAGGTGGCCGACGTGTCGCTGGGCATCTTCACGCTCAAGGACATCAAGCTCAACAGCTTTGTCGATCCCTTGGTGCCCGGCGTGACCTGCCACGTAGCCAGCATCGAGGCCAATCTGTCCCTCTCCGATCCCTCGGACAGCGCCGTGAGCTGCCGTCAGACCGGGGAAATTACGCCGGCGATGATCGCGCGCATCAAAAAGGGCAAGACGGGCGAAGTCGTCTTTGAAAAGTCCAAGAGCGTTTTCCTCAAGACTCTGAAGATTCGCCGCATCTTTGACGAGCAGAGCCAGACCTTGATGTACCTCTCCTACTCCACGCGTGAGACCTCGGGGAGCTTTAAGCACAGCCTCTCGACCGTACCGCTGTGGGGAACGGCCGCCTACGTCGAGCCCGCCGTCGTGCCGGCGGTCGATTTCAAACAACAAACCAAAAGTTTCTGACCATGGCTTTGCGCAGCACGAAAAACCGCCTTTCGGAGGCGCTTCGTTCGACCCTGAACGAAGTCGTCTGGGTTTCGCTTCTTTTTGCCGCGGCGGGAGCACTCATTGCCCTGCGCTACCTCACCGGTTTGCCCAATGAACGCGCCTGGCAGTCGGTCTATGTGTTCGGGGCCGCCGCCGGCGTTTTCTTCGTCGGCCACTTCGTGCTGCAGCTTCTTTTGGTGCTGCCCCTGACGCGCTTGAGCCCCAAGGCCGCTCGTGCCGGCACCTTCGCGCTCACGTTCGCGTTGCTCGTGGCGCTTGTGACTGACACGTTCGTTTACCAGCAATATCATTTTCACATCAACTGGGTGATGATCGACCTCGCGCTTGTGGGCGGGCGCGACGTCTTTAGCTTTTCGACCGGCATGATGCTGCGCATCGCCTTTTTGGTGGTGTGCCTGGGCCTGTTGGCCGCCGTGCTCGTTTGGGTCGGTGCTCGTTTGAAGAACCGGGCCGGCTCCGCATGGCTTTGTCTGGCGGTGTTGGCGGGGTATGTGGCCGTCAATGGTGTTCACGCCTATGCCGTCAGCCAAGGCGTCAAGTCCGTGACTGTGCTCAAGGAGCGGATTCCGCTCTACTTCCCGATGCGGGGCAATCGGCTGCTGGCCAAGTTCGGCCTCGAGCCCGTGGTGCAGGACACCGTTAAGCTCGGCGAAGTGGTCGGTAGCTTCAAGTATCCTCTCAATACGCTTACCTACGGCAAGGGCTCGGGGCTCAACGTCCTGATCCTGGCGATCGACTCTCTGCGGGCCGACGTGGTGGACGCCAAGACCATGCCCAACCTCACCGCCTTCAAGCAAAAGGCGCTGGCCTTTGAGGATCATTATTCGGGCGGCAACGCCACCCGAGCCGGGATTTTCAGCCTCTTTTACGGGCTGCCGCCCTTTTACTGGGACAGCGCACTGGCGAGCAACGTTCCCTCGGCGATGGTCTCGGGCTTTCAGAGCGCCGGGTATGATGTGACGGCCTTTACGACCGCCACGCTCCTGCGCCCCGAGTTCTATGCGACGGTCTTTGCGGGCGTTCCCAACCTGCGCATGGGCTCGACAAAGGGCAACGGCGTAGCCGCGCGCGATGTCGAAAGCGTCGACGACTTTGGAAAATGGCTCACGACCAAGGATCCGAACAAGAAGTTTTTGAGTTTCATGTTCCTGGACAGCGCACACGCACTCGACTTTCCCGCGGACCTTGACGTGCCCTACAAGGATTATTGGGAAACGGTCGACCGCCTGCGGCTTTCGCCCGACTTCGATCCCAAGCCGTTCCTCAACCGCTACAAAAACTCGGCCTACTGGCAGGACGTGCTGATCGGACGCGTGCTTGGCATCCTGAAAAAGACTGGGCGTCTCAAGGACACCATCGTCATCGTCACGGCTGACCACGGCGAGGAGTTCAACGACTCCAAGCTCAACTACTGGGGACACAACGGTAACTTCTCCAAGGCGCAGATCAAGGTGCCGCTCGTGGTCTATTGGCCGGGAATGGAGTCCCAGACCGTCGACTACCGCACAACGGCCTACGATGTGAGCACGACGCTCATGAAGCGGGTCCTCAATGTTCAAAACCCGATGGAGGATTTCTCGGTCGGGCATGACCTTTTTGAGACAACCCCGCGCGACGTCTTTTACGCGGGCAGCTACAACGAAGACGCCGTGGTGGCGGGTGACGATGTGTTGCTCGTCAAAATCAGCGGGGCCATGGAAGGGCACAAACTCGACGACTGGCGCGAGACGGAAACGGGCTCTCTCAAGGCTTTGGTGCCCGATTATCTGAAAATGCGCGGCAAGTACCGTCAATAAGCAAGGAAGGATAAGAGACAACCATGTCGGACAAACTGGTTTTGCAAGACGAGGACGGCGAGGAGGTCAAACTCCCGGGACTGCCGCCCAACACGAAAAACTATATGACGCCGGCCTGCTACCGACGCCTGCTGGACGAGCGCGAGCACTTGGTCAACGTCGAGCGCCCGAGTATCGTCAATGTGGTGAGCTGGGCCGCGAGCAACGGCGACCGGTCGGAAAACGGGGACTATCAGTACGGCAAGCGCCGACTGCGCGAAATCGATCGCCGCATCCGTTTTCTCAACAAGCGCATCGAAGGCGCCGAGGTGGTTGATCCGGCCAAGCGGCCGCCCACCGACCAGGTGTTCTTCGGGGCGACCGTCACTTATGAGAACGTAACGGCGGGCACCGAGCACACGATACGCATCGTGGGCATCGACGAGGCCGATCCCGACAAGGGCGAGGTGAGCTGGGTGAGTCCCATCGCCCGCGTGTTTCTCAAGAAGAGGGAAGGCGACAGCGTTAAGCTTCCCACGCCCGCTACCATAGATCACCCAGCGCGCGTGGAAACCCTCGAAATCGTGGCCGTGGAATACGTCTAACTCAAGACTGATCAAGCGTTATTGAGGAATCTATGTCGGAAGCCAAGTTGCCCGTCAGCGTGGTGTTGCTCACACGCAATGAAGAACAAAATGTCCGCGATTGCTTGCAAAGCTGTGACTTTGCCTCCGAGCTGATCGTGGTTGATGATGGAAGTATGGATCGGACGGTGCGGATTGCTCAGGAGTTGGGGGGCAAGGTTTTTCACCGTTCTTTGGCCGGTGACTGGGGTGCACAGAAAACTTTTGGGATTGAGCAGGCCTCTCAGCCCTGGGTCTTACTCATTGATGCCGATGAACGTGTTACGCCGCAGCTGCGGGAGGCCATTCAACAGGTATTGAGTCATCCGGAGAACAAACGGGCCTACAAGATTCAGCGGCAAAACCACTTTGTTACCGGGAAGGCCCAGCACGGCATTCTTCGCCCGGATTGGGTGCTACGCCTGTTGCCGCGAGAAAATGCTTCCGTGGAAGGCAAGGTTCATGAAAGCGTGGTGACACCTTATCCCGTTGAAAAACTTAAGGGGTATTTGATTCATTATCCCTACAGCTCCTGGGATGCGTATTTCCTAAAGTTTGACAAGTACACCAAAACGGCTGCCGAAAAGTATTTGGCCGAGGGCAGGGACTGTCACTTTATCTCGGATATTCTCCTACGTCCAGTTTGGGCTTTCATCAAGGTTTATTTTCTCAACCGCGGCTTTCTGGACGGCAAGCTCGGGTTCATTTTCTCGGTGAACCATTACTTTTATACGCTGGCCAAATACGTGCGCTTTTACTACCTCAAGAACCACGGCGGCAAGATTTGATTCCGGCCGTGTGCAGAGAGCTCCGTCAGGAGCCCTCGGTCTGACAATCGTCAGCCTTCGCTCGGCAGCGGTAACCGTTTGTCGCCGTCAAGTTTGCGGGCGATTGCCACGACGTTTGCAAGGCGCTTGAGCGCGCGCATGATGTGCATCAGATGCAGACGATCTCGCACCAGGATCATCAGGTTGAGCTTGTCGTGGCCGTTTTGTGAGGCGCCGACGTCCATGCCGACGATCGATGAGCCCGCGGCACTGAGCTCGGCGGCAATGGCGGGCAGAGCCGCCCGATCGTCCGTCACTTCCATATCGAGGGGCACGGCAAAGCGTGCTTCTTCACTCGTTTCGGACTGCCAGGCCAGGGACATCCAGCGCTGCGGCGCATTCTGACGCCCGCGCGTGACGTGCTCGCAGTCGGCGCGGTGTACCGACAGACCGTGGCCCTTGCGCATAAAGCCCCAGATCGAATCGCCCGGCACCGGATGGCAGCAGGTGGCGAGCTGTACGGCCATCCCTTCGGTGCCGCGGATGGTGACGGCCGCTTCCGAGGGGGGCTTGCTCGGTTTCTTTTCTTGCAGCAACGTGTGAATTTGCCCCACGATACCGGAGGCGGGCAATTGCCCGAGGCCGATCGCTACATAAAGCTCGTTCATACTCGAGAGCGTGGCCACCCGCAGCACTTCGGCCCAAATCGTCTCGGGCACGGCCTCAAGCGTCAGGTGCCCCTTGCGGGCGGCCTTGGCAAGCACCTTCTTACCAAGGGACGCAGACTCCACGGGGTTGCGGGTGCGCAAATACTGGCGCACTTCGGCGCGGGCCTTGCCGCTACGCGCGAAGCTGATCCACTGCGGATCGGGTTCGGCATCGGGCGCGGTGATGATTTCGACCATGTCGCCGTTTTTCAGGGGCGTCGACAGGGGCTGATTATCCCCATTGATGCGGCATCCCACGGCCTTGTTGCCCACGTCCGTATGAATCTGGTAGGCAAAGTCGACCGGGCACGAGCCCTGAGGTAGGCTCACAATCTTGCTGCGGGGCGTAAAGACGTAGACTCGGTCCGGGAAGAGGTCGATCTTGATGTTTTCCAAGAATTCCTTGCTGTCCGAGCTCGTGCGCTGGATTTCCATCAGGCTCTGCAACCAGGATTTGACCATGTTCTGAATGCCGCTCGTGTCCATCGCATCGTTGTAGATCCAGTGCGAGAGAATGCCCATCTCGTCAATGCGGTGCATTTCCTCGGTGCGGATCTGATACTCGACGGGCGTGCCGTAGGGGCCGATCACGGTGGTGTGCAGGCTGCGGTAGCCGTTCGCTTTAGGGATGGCGATGAAGTCCTTGAAGCGGTTGTGGACGGGCTTGTAGAGCTGATGCAGGGCGCCGAGCGTGAGGTAACACTCTTCGCGCGTGCGCACGATCACGCGAAAGCCGTAGATGTCCAGCACGTCGGAAAAGGACGCATGCGTATCGCGCATGCGGTTGTAGATGCCGTAGATCGTCTTGTCGCGCCCCTGCACCTGCGCCACGATCCCGGACTTGGGCAGCGCTGCGCGCGTCTCGCGCAGAATCTTTTCCAACACCGCCTTGCGGTTGCCGCGCGCCAGAATCACGTTTTCGCGCAAGATGGCGTAGCGTCGCGGATAGTGGTTGAAAAAGGAGAGCTCCTGCAGTTCGCGAAAGACGGTGTTAAGGCCCAGGCGGTGCGCAATCGGCACGTAAATTTCCAGGGTCTCCTTGGCGATGCGCCGGCGCTTATCCGGGCGCATGACGCCCAGGGTGCGCAGGTTGTGCAGGCGGTCGGCGAGTTTGACAAAGATCACGCGCACGTCGCGGCTCATGGCCAGCAACATCTTGCGGAAACTTTCGGCCTGCGCGACCTCGTTGGACGAAAAGCGCAGTTTGTCGAGCTTGCTTACGCCATCCACGAGTTCGGTCACCTCCACCCCGAACCGTTCGGCCATCTCGATCTTGGCAACCTTCGTGTCTTCCAAGACGTCGTGCATGAGCCCCGCGCAGATCGTGACGGCATCCAGGCGCCACTCCGCCAGAATGTTGGCCACGGCCAGCGGGTGGGTGATGTATGGTTCGCCCGACTTTCGGAATTGCCCCAGATGCGCATCGTCGGCGTATATGAACGCTTGGCGAATGCGCTCGACGTCGGCCTTGGAGAGGAACTGACTGCAGCGGGCGAGCAGTTCGGACGAGGTCACCACCTTGGTGACTTTTTCCACCGGAGAGAAAAGGGGAAGATCGGCTTCCTGCCCCACGACGTCGCCCGCACGGGCATCAAGGTAGGCGGCGTCGTAGTCGTCTTCGTTGGAGTGGCCGACATGGGGAACCTGCGGCCGGATCAAATTGGGAAGCGGCGCTGTCGGGGCTGTTTGAGAGGCGGAAAACAGCATAAGACCCTTTACGGTGGATAAAGAAACAAAAAGCGCCGCCTGTGAGTTTTTCTTGGTCAGGCAGCGCTTGTGTGTGGTGGGTGATGAGCTCTAAGAGCTCACGATCCGTAAATTAGGAAACGCGTTCGAGCACGTCCCGCGTCACACTGCCTTGGGCAATTTCACGCAGGGCGACGACGGTCTGCTTATCCTTGGCGTCCACGTGCGGAGCGTGGCCTTCGCTCAGCTGGCGTGCGCGATAGGCCGCACACAGAACCATTTCAAAGCGGTTCGGGATCTTCTTGAGGCAATCTTCAACAGTTACACGTGCCATTTTGGTTTCTTATCAATTGGAAAACATTGCGGGTAGAGATCAGACGGGGACGCCGAGCGAAATGAAGAGGTCGCGATGGCGAGCGGCCTGATTTTTGAAATTCAGGCGGGAGGCTGTCACTACGGAAATGAGTTGCGAGAGCGCAACATCGAAACTGTCATTAATTATAACGAACTCAAATTCGGAAGCATGGGCGATCTCAGCCCCCGCGCCCATGAGGCGCCGCGTGATCGTGGCTTCACTGTCGGTGCCGCGTTTGTGCAGGCGGGCGGCCAGCGCGTCAATTGAGGGCGGCAGGATGAAGATGCCGACCGTCTCGCCAAACTGGGTGCGCACCTGACGGGCGCCCTGCCAGTCGATTTCAAGGAGCACATCCTTACCCGCGGCCATGCGCTGCTCGATCCACACCCGGCTTGTGCCGTAGTAGTTACCGTGCACGAGGGCGGACTCGAGAAACTCCCCACGAGCCTTGCGCTCTTCGAACTCGGGCACGGAAATGAAGTGGTATTCGCGGCCGTTGACTTCGCCGGGACGCGGCTCGCGCGTCGTGTGGGAAATCGAGAGTTCAATCGAGGAGTCGTGTTCGAGGAGGGCCTTGACAAGCGAGCTCTTGCCGGCCCCCGACGGAGCCGTGATCATAAACAAACGCCCGGCATGCGCGGCGGGCTGACGGGAGGCGGTGTTGGACATGGGTGTCATCCTTATGTAGGGCGACGAATTTTACCGCACAAGCCCCGGGCAAGACCAGCGCTTGGTTGGCCTGGAATCGAATGCCGCCTGCTCTCGTCAACCCTCCCTGAGCGTAGGCAAAACCACCAAGTCCGAGGCGCTTGCCGATATACTTTCAGTGTCGTCGAAGTTCTCATTCTTTGCTTTGGCGTTTGACCCCAAAAACATTGGTTAACCCCCTGCGTACGGCGGGAATTCGAACGAAGAGTTCCATGGCGCCGGGCGCCTCCTTTTGCGTTTTCTTTCCACTGATATGAAATACCATTTCCCGATCGTCATCATTGATGAGGATTACCACTCGGAAAACGTTTCAGGCCTCGGCATTCGAGACCTCGCCCAGGCCATTGAGGCGCAGGGACATGAGGTGAGCGCCGTCACAAACTTCTCCGACCTCTCGAGCCTGGCGCGTCAAGCCAGCCGTACCTCGGCCTTCATCGTGAGCCTGGACGACGACGATTTTTCCGACACCGGCGAAGAAAACGAGGCGATCGCCGAACTGCGCGCCTTTGTGCATCAGGTGCGCAGCTCCAACCCGGACGTGCCCATTTTCCTTTACGGGGAAACCAAGACGGCGCCCTCCATTCCGAACGACGTGCTGCGCGAGTTGCACGGCTTCATTCACATGTTCGAGGACACGCCCGAGTTCGTGGCCCGCTACATCGTGCGTGAGGCGCGCCAGTATCTGCAAAGCCTCCCGCCCCCGTTCTTCCGGGCACTGACGCACTACGCGGCCGACAGCTCCTACTCGTGGCACTGCCCGGGGCACTCGGGCGGCGTGGCCTTTTTGAAGAGCCCCGTCGGGCAGATGTTCCATCAGTTCTTCGGCGAAAACATGCTGCGCGCCGACGTGTGCAACGCCGTGGAAGAATTGGGGCAGTTGTTGGACCACACCGGGCCTGTGGCTAAGTCCGAGCAAAACGCTGCCCGGATTTTCGGCTGCGACAACCTCTTTTTCGTGACCAACGGCACGTCCACGTCCAACAAGATCGTCTGGAACTATACGGTGGCCCCGGGCGACATCGTGATCGTGGACCGCAACTGCCACAAGTCGATCCTGCACGCCATCACCCTGACGGGGGCCATTCCCGTGTTCCTGATGCCCACGCGCAATCACTACGGCATCATCGGGCCGATTCCGGTGTCCGAATTCGACTGGTCGACCATCGAAGCCAAGATTGCGAAAAACCCGCTCATCAAGAACAAGACCGCTAAGCCGCGCATCATGACGCTCACGCAGTCAACCTACGACGGCATCGTCTACAACGACGAAGTGATCAAGGCCAAGCTCGACGGTAGGGTCGACATCCTGCACTTTGACGAGGCCTGGCTGCCGCACGCGGCCTTCTCGCATTTTTATGACGACATGCACGCCATCGACCGCGACAAGCCCCGCACCAAAAAGAGCATGGTGTTTGCGACGCACTCGACGCACAAGCTTCTGGCGGGTATCTCGCAGGCCAGCCAGATCTGCATCCAGGACTCGGAAACCGAAAAGCTCGACCGCTCGAGCTTTAACGAAGCGTTCATGATGCACACGTCCACTTCGCCCCAGTACGCGATCATCGCCAGCTGCGACGTGGCCGCCGCCATGATGGAAGGGCCCGCGGGCCGCGCGCTCGTCGAAGAGTCCATCGCCGAGGCCGTCTATTTCCGCCGTGCCATGCGCGAAGTGGGCAAGAACTATAACGACTGGTGGTTCACGGTCTGGGGCCCGGAAAAGCTGCCCGAGGAAGGCTACGGCACGCAGAAGGACTGGATGCTGCACGCCGATGAGAGCTGGCACGGCTTCGGGGCCGTGGCCGAGGGCTTTAATATGCTCGATCCGATCAAGGGCACGATCGTCACGCCGGGCCTCTCGGTCGAAGGCGAATTCTCGGAGACGGGTATTCCCGCCGCGGTCGTCACCAAGTACCTGGCCGAGCACGGCATCATCGTCGAAAAGACGGGCCTGTACTCGTTCTTCATCATGTTCACGATCGGCATCACGCGCGGCCGCTGGAACACGATGGTGACCGAACTGCAGCAGTTCAAGGACGCCTACGACGTCAATGCGCCCCTGTACCGCGTCATGCCGCGGTTCCTCTCGGAGTTCCCGCACTACGAAGGCATGGGCCTGAGGGATCTTTGCCAGAGCGTGCACGAGGTCTACCGCGCTTACGACGTGGCACGATTGACGACCCAGATGTACACCTCCGAGATGATTCCGGCGATGCGCCCGACGGACGCCTACGCCAAGTTCGCGCACGGCGAAATCGACCGTCTGCCCATCGACGAGCTTGAAGGCCGCATCTCGGCGGTGCTGCTCACTCCGTACCCGCCCGGAATTCCGCTTCTTGTTCCCGGCGAGCGCGTCAACTCCAAGATCGTCGAGTACCTGCGCTTTGCCCGTGACTTCACGCGACGCTTCCCGGGGTTCGAAAGCGACGTGCACGGCCTCGTGAAGGTCAAGCAGGCCGACGGCACCATCAAGTACATGCTCGACTGCGTGCGCGAAAACTAAAGAACCTTACCCAAACCAAGACGAACGGAAAACAATATGGCTTTGGATCTTGTGATCTTTGACAACATCCCCGTGACGATTCTCAAAATGCAGGGGGCGAGGAAGTTCTTGGCGCGCCTTTTGACGAGCGATGTGAGTAAGCTCGCCGTGGGCGGCGTTGAACGCACGGTGGCGATGACCGCCACCGGCGGCGTTCTGGGCACGCTCTGGGCGGCGCGCACGGCGCTTGACGCCTACGAGCTCATTTTGGTGGGCGAAGAAACCGATGCCCTGCAGGCCTGGATCCGGCAGGTGAGCGTGGCCTTTGAAGCGGAAGTCGGCTACGAGACGTTGAGCGGCTTTTACTTTGTCGGCAAGTTCCCCGTGGACGGCATTCACCTTGAGCCCGCCCATATGGTTGAAAGCTTGGGGATGCGCTTTATCGACATGGGCTGGATGTGCCTGGCCGTCGGCCCCAAGGAAAACATTGAGGCCATGAGCTGCAACCTCCTCAAGGCAGGCGCCAAGAAGGGCGAAAAGACCGGATGGGATGCCCTGCGCATTTTTGCGCGCGAGCCCGCCGCGGGTCTTGAGTTGGACGAAGGATCCTCGCCCTTGGAAACGGGCCTGGAAGATGCCCTTGATTTTGACGATCCCGACCGCATCTTCATCGGCCGAGCGCTCACAGAAGCCCGCTTTAAGGCGGGCGCCTACGAGCGCATGCAGCTCGTGGCCTTTGACGTGGCCTTCGACCCCAACCTGCTTGTGGAAGTGCCCAACGTGATCGTAGGAGACACGGCTTACCCGTGCACATCCATTGCGCGTGTGCCCGAAGGACCCTTTACGGTGGCCTTGGTGCGTTTGCCGCAGAGCGTCAACATCGGCGACCGCGTTCCCGTGGACGTCAAGATCGATCCGCGCACGCAGTGCGAGGCGGCTCTCGTGATCGACAAGCAGATCTGACGGAATCCCAACACAATGGCTGCCAGCGTCTTTGAAATGTTCAAGCTCGGTGTGGGACCGAGCTCAAGTCACACCGTCGGCCCCATGCGGGCCGCGTTGCTGTTCGTTCAGGAGCTCGAGAAAAAAGGGCTCCTGGAAACAACGCAGCGTGTCGTTTGCGATCTGATGGGCAGTCTTGGTGCGACCGGCAAGGGCCACGCCACGGATAAGGCCGTCTATCTGGGCCTGGCCGGCAAGGCGCCGGCCACCGTCTCGTCCCAAGAAGGACGTGACATTCCTCAGCGTGTTGAAAACGAACACCGCCTGACGCTTACCGGCAAACACGACATTGTTTTTGTCCCTGAGCGAGACATGCTCTTTACGGCCGACAAGGTTTGTGCGTTTCACACAAACGCCATGGACCTGACGGCTCTTGCCTCTGACGGAAAAAAGCTCCTGAGCCGCCGTTATTACTCGGTGGGCGGGGGCTTTATCGTGGCGGGAAGCGAGCAAAACCCCGACATCCCCAATGAGCCTTCGGCCGTCTCCCGCAGCAAGGCGCAGCCTCTGCCGTACCCGTACCGCAATGGGGCGGAGCTTCTGATACTGGCGCTCAAACACAACCTTTCGTTTGCGCAGATTGCCCGCGCCAATGAACGCGTCCAATACTCGGACGAGGAGATCAATCGTCAGCTCGATACCGTGGCGCAGGCCATGGACGACTGCATCAATCGGGGGTTGAAGGCCGACGGCCTCATGCCCGGGCCCTTCGGCGTCAAGCGCCGAGCCAAATGGCTGGCTGAGCGCCTGGCGAAAAACAACATCGCCGCCGATCCCTTAAGTGCCTTGGACTGGATCAACGCCTGGGCCTTTGCCGTGGGAGAAGAAAACGCCTGCGGCGGGCGTGTGGTCACGAGCCCCACCAACGGGGCGGCGGGTGTCATCCCCGCGGTGCTGCGCTACTACCGCACCTTCATTGTCGCCTCATCGGAGGAGGGCGTGCGGGAGTTCCTGCTGACGGCCGGCGCCATTGGACTTCTCTATAAAACCAATGCCTCGATTTCCGGCGCCGAAGTCGGCTGTCAAGGCGAAGTGGGCGTGGCCTGCTCCATGGCGGCCGGGGCCTTGGCGGCCGTGCTCGGTGCCAATCCCCGCCAGGTGGAAAACGCCGCCGAAATCGGGATGGAACACTGCCTGGGTCTGACCTGTGACCCGGTGGCCGGACAAGTGCAGATTCCCTGCATTGAGCGCAACGCCGTGGCAGCCGTCAAGGCCGTCAATGCCGCCCGTCTGGCGCTAGCGGGTGACGGCAGTCACATTGTCAGCCTTGATGCCGTCATGCAGACCATGTACCAAACCGGCCGCGATATGCAGTCCAAGTACCGCGAAACAAGCCGCGGGGGACTCGCGGTTAATCTCGTGCAGTGCTAAAGTCCGCCACTTCCATTTTCTCCATGAGCCGGCAACAAGGAGAGTGTGCCGGCGTGTTTTCTTCCATTACAACAGCCACCGGACATAAACCGTGAACGCCAAAAAAATCTACCTTCGCAGCTTCGGTTGCCAAATGAACGACTACGACTCGGCCCGCCTCATCGATCTGATGAGAAAGCAAGGCTACGAGCGTACCCCCGCACCAGAAGACGCCGATCTTCTCGTCATCATCACCTGCTCGATCCGCGAAAAGGCTCAGGAAAAGACCTTCTCCGATCTGGGGCGCCTGCGTGAGCTCAAGAAAGAAAAGCCTTCCATGCGCATCGCCGTGGGCGGCTGCGTGGCAAGCCAAGAGGGCAAGCAGATCCTTTCGCGCTCGCCCTGGGTCGACGTGGTCTTCGGGCCGCAGACCCTGCATCGACTCCCCGAGCTTCTCAAGGAACGTGAGCGCACCGGCAAGCCGCAGGTCGACATCGAATTTCCCGAAATCGAAAAGTTCGACTGCCTGCCCGCCCCCTCGGCGCAGGGTGCCACGGCCTTTGTGTCCGTCATGGAAGGTTGCAGCAAGTACTGCTCGTATTGTGTCGTGCCCTATACCCGCGGCGAAGAAATCAGCCGTCCGCTGATGGATGTGCTCGTCGAGTGCGCCCACCTGGCCAGCCAAGGCGTCAAGGAAATCACGCTTCTTGGGCAGAACGTCAACGCCTACCGTGGACGCGGTGCCGACGGTAACCCTGTGGACTTTGCGGCTCTTCTGGAGTACGTGCACGAGATCCCGGGCATTGAGCGCATCCGCTATACCACGAGTCATCCCAAGGAATTTTCGGACCGCCTCATCGAAGCCTACGCTCGTTTGCCCAAACTGGCCAACCACGTGCACCTGCCCGTGCAAAGCGGCTCGGACAAGATCCTCTCCGCCATGAAGCGCGGCTATACGCACGACTGGTATCTGGGCCGCGTTGCCAAGCTGCGGGCTGTGCGTCCCGACATCAGCATCGCTACGGACTTTATTGTGGGGTTCCCGGGTGAGACGCAGGAAGACTTTGACGAGACGATGCGCCTCATTGACGAAGTGGGATTTGATGCGAGTTTTTCCTTTGTGTTTTCGCCTCGTCCGGGCACGCCCGCGGCTTCCTATAAGGATGACACGCCCCAGGGCGTCAAGCTTGCGCGTCTGCAGCACCTGCAGGCCGTCAACGAAGCCAAGGCCACGGAAATCTCCAAGGTGATGCTCGGCAGCGTGCAGCGTTGCCTTGTGTTCGGCAAGGCCAAAAAGGGTGAGGGCCTGCTTGCGGCCCGCACGGACAACAACCGTGTTGTGAACTTTGCCGGCGACGAGTCCCTCATTGGGCAGATGGCCGACATCCGCATCACCGAGGTGTTCCCGCACACGTTGGGCGGCGAAAAGATCTGACAACCATCATGACCAAAGACAATAAGAAACCCCTCAAGGACTTTGTCTACGTGTTCGAGTCCACGACGGGGGAACTCTCCATGCTCGTGGGCCCGTTGGACGAAAACCTGCGGCAGATCGAAACGGCCTTTGACGCCAAGATCTACCGGCGCGGCAACCATTTCCGCATCGCCGGCAGCGAAGCGCCCAAGGCCTTTGCGGTGCTCGAGTCCTGCGGCGCACGCGTGCACGCCGGCGAAGAGCTCACCGTCAACGACGTGCAGATGACGGTGTTGGGCGAGCAGACGGGCGCCGACATCGAAGACGATGAAGCTTTTATTCTGAAAACCCGCCGCACGGGCTTGCAGCCGCGTACACCCAATCAAAAAAAGTACCTGCAATCGATCCTTTCCACCGACGTGGTCTTCGGCGTGGGGCCGGCGGGCACGGGCAAAACGTACTTGGCCGTGGCCGCGGCGGTGGACGCCTACGAGCGCGATGCCGTTGAGCGCATTATTCTCACGCGCCCCGCGATTGAAGCCGGTGAGCGCCTGGGCTTTTTGCCGGGCGACTTGGTGCAAAAGGTCGATCCATATTTGCGCCCCCTTTACGATGCCCTCTTTGACCTCTTTGGCTTTGAAAAGACGCAGCGCCTCATTGAAAAGCAGATCATTGAGATCGCGCCTTTGGCCTTCATGCGCGGGCGCACGCTCAACAACGCCTTTGTGATTCTTGACGAAGCCCAGAACACGACGCCCGAGCAGATGAAGATGTTTCTGACGCGCATCGGCTTTGGCACTCGTGCGGTCATCACGGGTGACGTCACGCAGGTGGACCTGCCCAAGGGCGTTAAAAGTGGTCTGGCGCACGCCTGCGGCGTTCTCGAGGACGTCAAGGGCATCTCGGTCATTCGCTTCACGAGCGAAGACGTGGTGCGCCACCCCTTGGTGGGCGCCATCGTGCGCGCGTACGAAAAGGCCGAGAAAGCCACGGAAGAGGCTGAGCGCAAGGTTGCCGAGGAGCGGCGCCTCGCGCGGCAGCAGGCCAAAGAAATGCAGATTCAGCCGCCAGCCGGCAAGGAGAGCGCGGATGCCTAAGAAAATCACGCTGGACGTTACCTTTGAGCGCACCGACGACACGAGCCGCCGTCTGCCCACCCGTGCGGACATGACGACCTGGCTCAAAGCGGCTCTTAAGGTGCCCGCCGTCTTCTGCGTGCGCTTTGTGGGCGAGGAAGAGGGGCGGGAGCTCAATAAGACATACCGCGGCAAGGATTACGCCACCAATGTCCTGACCTTTGACTACCAACACGAGCCGACGGCCGAAGCCGACATCGTCATCTGCACGAATGTGCTGGTGCGGGAAGCCAAGGAGCAGGGCAAGAGCTTCCGCGAGCACCTTGCGCACCTGTTGGTGCACGCCGCCCTGCATGCCCAGGGGTGGGATCACGAAACCGACGAAGAGGCCGAGGAAATGGAAGCGCTCGAGCGAGAGATCCTCAACGGTCTGGGCTTTGCCGATCCTTACTCGGATCGCGCCCGCGGCCATTAACCCTGTCCTCAGACTCACCGCTTCCACCGGCAGGCTGTCTTTGCGCAGCTCTGCCGCGTCCCGGAAACGAGAGAGGGTGCCGTCGGCACCCTCCAAACCCATTCCGCATTCCATTACGCGCCGGCGCCGGGCTTGGTCTCGTCGGCAGCCACGTTCAGGAAAGCCGGAAACTCCATCGTAAAGACCGAGCCTTCGCCAAGCTTGCTTTCAATGCGCATGCGCGCGTTGTGGTGAATGAGCACGTGCTTGACGATCGCCAGGCCCAGCCCCGTGCCGCCCGTGTCGCGCGAGCGCGACTTGTCGACACGGTAAAAGCGCTCCGTTAAGCGCGGAATGTCTTTTTCCGCAATCCCGATGCCGTGGTCGGCCACCGAAATGGAAATGGTGCCCTCGTCGTTGACGCGGCTTGCGAGTTTGATGGGGCCGCCGGTGGGCGAGTAGCGCACGGCGTTGGTCATGAGGTTCACGACCGCACTTCTTAATTCATCAGGCCAGCCGCGGATGGACACGTCGGGCGCAATGTCCGTTTCAATCGTGTGGGTGCCCGCGGACATCACGCGGATTTCCTCGCTGATCGTCTGCAGCATGGCCGTGAGGTTAATGATCTCGGCCGGCTTCACATCCGCTTCAATTTCCAGGCGCGAGAGCGTGAGCAGATCGTTGATGAGGCGCTGCATGCGGCCGGCCTGATCGCGCATGAGCTGCAGGTGCGAAATCTGCAGCTCGCGCTTGGCCGGACCCTTGGGGTCAATGCCATGCAGGGCCATGTCCAAAAAGCCCGTCAGAACCGTCAGGGGCGTGCGCAGTTCGTGCGAGACGTTGGCGACAAAGTCGCGTCGCATGGCGTCCAAGCGCTCCTGCTCGGTGATGTCGCGCGTGATAAGAATGCGCGTCTTGCGGTCGACGTCCACGAGGCGCACCTCATAGGTCGTGCCCGAGTCCTTGTTGCGCATGATATAGGACTCCTTGAAGTTTCCCGCCTTGATGTAGTCCCGAAGGTTCTCGTCCGTGATGAACGCCAAGAGGTGCCGCCCCACGTCGTCTTCGCCGTGGATATTGAAGATCCGCTCGGCCACGTCGTTGCACCAGGTCACCGCCCAGTCGTATTTGACGAGCACAATGCCCTCGGGCAGGGCTGCCAGGGTCTTGCGGTAGCGCGCCTCGCGCTCGGTCAAACGGCGCGTGTTCTTTTCGAGCTGCTGGCGGCTTTTGGCCACACGGTAAAAGATTTCACTCCACAGAGCCGAGCGCACCGAGGGAGTTTCGGCGGGACCCGGATCCTCCAGCCACTGCGCTAAGAGGGCGATGTAGTTGAGGTGCATGAAGATTTCCAGCACCAGCCCGACGATCAAAAGACCATAGCCCCAGACGGGGTCGGTCAGGCCCGCCACCGCCATCGAGCAGCAAAAGAGCACCACGAGCCGAAAAAAGACCGGCCACATCAGTTTCATGCGCTTGATCATGTCCAACCTCTGAAAACCGAGAACCTCGACGACATGGTTCTAAAACCTGTCCGTGGTTACGGTGCGCTTATTCTTGTCGCGTCCCCATCCCACGTGGAGCCATCCGGGGGACGCCGATTCCTCGTCCCGTCTCCGTCCCCATTCGCACTGTTTCTTTTCCTTAGACGGCGTCGCTGGCGCGGTACCCGAGCCCGCGCACCGTTTCGAGCAGCGAGGCCGCCGCGGTGTCCGCCAGCTGCTTGCGCAATCGAAGAATGTGCACGTCCACTGTGCGCTCATCGAGTTCCGAGGCGTCGTCCCAAACGCGCGAGAGCAACTGCGCGCGCGAGTACACGCGCCCCGGCGAGGAAGCCAAAACCAGCAGGAGCTTGAATTCGATGACGCCGAGCTTGACGATTTTGTCGTTGACCTTGGCGCAAAAGCGCGACTCGTTGATGCTCAAAGGTCCGCAGGTCACGGTCTTTTCGGCTTCCGTGCCGCCGCGCCGCAGGACGGCCCGCATGCGCGCGATGAGCTCACGCGGCGAAAAGGGCTTGACGACGTAGTCGTCGGCGCCGGCGTCGAGCCCTGCGACCTTGTCGCTTTCCGTGCCGCGAGCCGTGAGCATGATCACGGGTAAAGCAGCATAGCGCTCGTCGTGTTTGAGCTTGTCGAGCCACTGCAGGCCCGAAAGGTCGGGCAGCATCCAGTCAAGCAAAATGAGATTAACGCGCGAGGAGGCGAGCAGATCGCTGGCTTCGTGCACGGTCCCCGCCCGCAGCACCTCGTAGCCCGAGGATTCGCAGGCAAAGCCGATGAGCTCGCGAATGGCCGGTTCGTCTTCAACAACAAGAATGGTCTCTGCCATGGTGTCTTTCTAATTCTTGGGCGCGCACGCACGCACGCGCACGCAAACAAATGAATGAAGGGCAAACGTTTTCCTGTCCGGGCGGGTATCCATCCCGGGCCGACGCTCAAATTATTGCCCAAAGATGACGGGCGGATGACAGAGCCGCAAAACGAGGGCGTTTTTTGAGGTCATTTTTGATGCCATCGCCCCGAAACGCCCGCCCCGCGGGCGATTTCCAACTTATGCAAACCTCCCGCGGCATTTGAGCAAACGCAAAGAAATGCAATTCGACGGCGGAAATTTTTCATGCGGGAAAACGCGAAAACGCGTCTGAATAATCCATTAAAAACAAGGAACTGCCGAAATGTTTGGAAAATGATTCGGGTTGACCTAGGACAAAACTTAGGGGTTTTCACCACGCTCGGAGAGGAACGCTTCGGTCTAAATTACAGACCGAGAAGCTGAAACAGTTTGTTTCAGCTCTGCAGCGCGTGGCGCGCGCACGTTGGCTTTACCCATCGGAACGCGCGTTCTCGACGACACAATAATTTCTAATGGAGAGCTGTTATGGCAGAAAGGAAATCCTCCGTTTGGACCGGTTTGCCGATGCAGATGATGCTCGGTCTGATACTCGGCGTCATCGTCGGCGCCTTTGTTTCCGCCGAGTTCGCACAAACCTGGTTCCGTCCCTTGGGTGACTTGTTCATCCGCCTGATCCGCATGGTGGTCGTGCCCCTCGTGTTCGCCACCCTGGTGGCCGGTGCCGCGGGCATCAGCGATGTGTCCAAACTCGGCCGCGTGGCCATTCGCACCCTGCTGATCTTCATGGCCACCTCGGCCGTTGCCGTGATCATGGGTCTGATTATCGCCAACCTGATCGACCCGGGCATCGGCGTCACGCTCTCGACCGAGGGTCTGAAGGCCACTCAGGTCAAGGCGCCGAGCTTTGTGAAGACCCTGCTTGAGATCGTCCCGATCAACCCGATGGAAGCCTTCAGCAAGGGCGCCATCCTGCAGATCATCTTCTTTGCCATCATGTTCGGCTTCTGCCTGAACGCTCTCGGTGAAAAGGGTCGCGGCGTGTACGAATTCTTCGACACGATCGGCCACATCATGATTCGCATGACCAACATCGTCATGCGCTACGCCCCGATCGGCGTGTTCGGCTTGATGGCCGCCGTCGTCGCGCAGCATGGTCTGGCGGTTCTGTTGCCCCTCGGTAAGCTGATTCTGGCCAGCTTCATCGCCACGTCCCTGCTCGTGATCCTCATTTACATCCCGTGGGTGAAGTTCGGCATCGGCATCCCGCTCGGGACCTACTTCAAGGGCATTTTTGAACCCTGGCTGATCGCCTTCACGACCTGCTCGTCGGCCGCCGCCATGGCCGCCAACCTGATCGCCTCCCGCCGCCTGGGTGCCTCCAACTCCGTGGCCTCCTTCGCGGTGCCGCTGGGCAACACGATCAACATGAACGGTACGGCCGTGTACATGGGCGTGACCGCCGTGTTCGCCGCCCAGATCTACGGTCTGAACCTGACGTTCTCCGACCAGGTGATCGTGGTTCTGACGGGCGTGCTGGCCGCCATCGGTACGGCTGGTGTTCCCGGTGCCGGTCTGATCATGTCGACCCTGGTGTTCACGCAGATCGGTATTCCGCTCGAAGTCGTAGCCCTGATCGCCGGCGTTGACCGTATTCTCGACATGATCCGTACGTCCATCAACGTGGTCGGTGACTCGACGACGGCCCTCGCAGTCTCCCGCATGGAAGGCGAACTTGGGATCGAACCCTTCGACGAGAACGAAGCCAAGTAAGTCCACGTTTGCCGTGACCGCCCCGCTGTGCCTGACATGAGGCACCGCCGGGCAAAGCCCGCAGGTTGCTCTTGATTGACGCCCGCGGGCTTTTTCTTGTCCTGGGGAGGGGCCGCACGCGCCTGGGGCTGGTGTTCCGCTCCGGGGCGCCTTCCCTCAACGGCCCGAGGTTTTCCTCCCCACCGCCCAAAATATTCCTTTCAAGCCCTTTACTCCCCTTACTCGCGCGCAGCCGCACGTTATTCCCCGCAGGGGTACCACCCCGTCCCCCGGCCCCGGCCAATTGCTTCTGCGCGTTCTGTCGGCTACCCTAACGGACAAAAAGAAATCGGCCCGGGCGCAAACCCGAGCCGACTGCGGACGGCGCTACCGAAACCCAAGGGGTTCGACGCGCCGGCTTGCCGAATCAATCGCCGATTAACGGCGGATCAGCAGGATGGGCACATCACCCTGCGCCGCAATGCGCGTGGCGGTCGAACCCATCACGGCGCTCTTAAAGCGCCCGTAGCCGTGGCTGCCCATGATGACGAGGTCGAGCTTCTTTTTCTTGGCAAACGCGGCGATTTCGTCGCCCGGGTTGCCCACAAGGCACACTTCCTTGGGCGTCAGGCCCGCCTTGGCCAGGATTGGACGGATCGGATCAACGGCTTCGCCGAATTCCTTCTTCTGCAGTTCGAGCACTTCGCTCTCGGAAAGAGCCGGCAGGGCCATGCCGGCCATGTCCGGCATCACGGCGCCCGCGTAGTCGCTTGCGACATTGATGAGGTAGAAGGTGGCGCCCTCCCCGAAGAGTTCCTTGTGACGCACCAGGTACTTGATGGCGGCCACGCCGTACTTGGAGCCGTCCACGGCGATGCCCACGCGCAGGGCATCGGTTTCCGGCACGGCCTTGTTGCGCACAATGAGGATCGGGTTCTTGGTGCGGGCCAGAACGCCGTTAGTGACGGACCCCAGGAAGAGGCCTGCGAGGGCCGTGCGGCCGCGCGAGCCCATGATCACGAGTTCGGCGTCAAGGCGCACCGCCTCTTCGGCGATCTTTTCAGAAGGGTCACCCACCATGAAGGCTTCGTTGACCTTCACGTGCTTTTCGGCGAGGAACTTGCGGGCCGGTTCAAAAATCTTTTCGGCTTCTTCCTCGTAGTAGCGCGTCAACGAATCCTTGCCGACCAGGCGCGCGGCGCGCGCGGGCAGAGGATCGAGCACAACGAGCAGTTCGATCTCGGGGTTCTGGCCGAGAAGGGACGCACGGGAAGCCACGAACGAGAGGGAATTTTCACTGTAGCTGCTGCCGTCGATCGGAACGAGAATCTTCATATGTTTTTTCCTTTCCTGAAATTTTTCCGCAGTGCGGTGCTCCGAGGTGAGCACGACGACCCGCAAAAGAAAAACACGTAAGGGTTAGGCCGCCTGCCGCGGCAGACGAGCCCAACCGACTGAGTTCATCATAGCGCGCCACACCGTGGTTTTCGCCCGAGCCTCAGACTTTTGCCAACGATTTGCGCACGCTGCCCAAGAAACTTTTGGCTTACTTGCGCACCAGGAGCACCGGCACCTCGCCCTTGGCCAAAAGCCTCATGGCGGTCGAGCCCATCACCGCGCTCTTAAAGCGCCCGTAACCGTGCGAGCCCATCACCATGAGGTCGAGCTTCTTTTTCTTGGCGACCTTAGCCAAGGTATCGCCCGCCGGCCCCTCGGCGCAGACTTTTTCATAGGCAATGCCCGCCTTTTCGAGCATCGGAATGATGTCTTCGGTGGCTTCGCGATAGGTCTCTTCCTTGATGGCTTCCAGATCCGTGCCCTTGAGGGGCTGCGGAGCGCCCGTGGAGACCCCCGCAAGGAGCGTGAGGCCAATGTCGCTTGTGATGTGGATCAGATAGAACGTGCTGTCCTTGCCGAAGAACTCACGGTTGGCGATGAGGTACTTGACCACCGCCTTGCTGTGGGCCGAGCCGTCCACGGCGATGCCCACACGCATGCCGTCTTTTTTCGGGATGAGATCCGAGCGCACGATCAGCAGCGGCACCTTGGTGCGCGCCAGCACCCCGCGCGTGACCGAGCCCAGCAAGAGGCCCTTGAGGTTCGAGCGGCCGCGCGAGCCCATCACCAAGAGGTCGGGTTTGACGCGGTCGACTTCATTGGTGACGCTTTCGGCCGGATCGCCCACCATATAGACCTCGGTCACGGGCAGATCCTTGCCGCGCAGGAACTTGCGGATGGGCTTGAAAACCTTTTCCGAGCAGTCCTTGTAGTAGCCCTCCAGAACGTCACGCTCCACAAAGCGCAGGGCACCGGCGGGAATCTGCGGCACCACGGAGAGCATTTCAATCTCAGGGGAGGCGGCCAGGGCGCTTTGGCGCGAGGCCAGGAATTCGAGCGCGTGGTCGGTATAGATGCTGCCGTCAACGGCAATCAGGATTTTCATACGAACCCCTTTCAGCGTCCGGCTTTCTCAAAGGCTCCCGATTTTTTCCCGAAAGGGAAAATCAAAGGCCTTTTCGAGCTCGTCTGTGACGCTTTTGATACGAAAGAACAACCGAAAAGCCCAAGGCTTTCCTTACTTTCGATATTAGCGCACGGCACGCTCTTTTCCCGCGCCTCAAGGGGGAAAACACGGGAGGGTTGGGGCAAATGCGAACCCTTGAATCCTCAAGAGCCCCGAAATGAAAACATGAAAAAGGCGCAGGCGCTGCGAACCGGAAAATTCGAAGCGCCTGCGCCGGCTCTCTTGCGCTCAAACGACCGACGGGAGCTTGTGTTTTTCTCCCACGGGCCGTTTGAGCTTGGTGCGACTCTTAGTCGCGCATTAGTTGCGCAGACTATGAATTGGCGCCGGGATCCGACCGCCGAAGTCGATGAAGCCGCGCGAGTCGCCGCCGGGCACTCGGATGATCGAGGCTTCGCCGAGCAACCCGCCGAACACGGCCACGTCGCCCACCTTCTTGCCCGGAACGGGAATGACGCGCACGGCCGTGGTCTTGGAGTTGATCATGCCGATGGCCGCCTCGTCGGCGATCATGGCTGAGATCGTATCGGCAGGCGTGTCGCCCGGAATGGCGATCATGTCCAAACCGACCGAGCACACGCAGGTCATGGCCTCGAGCTTTTCCATCGTCAGGGCCCCCGAGCGGGCGGCCGCTTCGATGGCGCTGTCTTCGCTCACCGGAATGAAGGCCCCCGACAAACCGCCCACGTGGCTTGAGGCAAAGACGCCGCCCTTTTTCACGGCGTCGTTGAGCATGGCCAAAATGGCCGTCGAGCCCGGCGCGCCGATGGAGGAGAGCCCCAGCGTCTGGAAGATTTCGCCCACGCTGTCGCCCACGGCCGGGGTCGGCGCCAAGGAAAGGTCCGCCACACCGAAGGGAATGTTCATGGCCTTGGCCACACCGCGCCCGATCAATTCGCCCACGCGCGTGACCTTGTAGGCCGTGTGCTTGATGATTTCGGCGATTTCCGAGAGGGACAATTTGCGGCCGGCCTCCTCAATGGCGCGCTGCAGGGCCTTGTTGACCACACCGGGACCGGAGACGCCCACGTCGATGACGACGTCGGGCTCGCCCACACCGAGATAGGCACCCGCCATGAAGGGCACGTCCTGCGGAATGTTGCAGAAGACGACGAGCTTGGCGCAGCCGATGCCGTCGCGATCGGCCGTGGCCTGGGCGGTTTCGACGATCTTGCGGCCCATGAGGCTCACGGCATCCATGTTGATGCCGGTCTTGGTCGAGCCCACGTTGATCGACGAGCAGATGCGGTCGGTGGTCGCCAGAGCCTCGGGCAGAGCCTCAATGAGGTTGCGCTCGCCCGGGGTCATGCCTTTTTCGACGAGGGCCCCGAAGCCGCCCACAAAGTCCACGCCCACTTCCTTGGCGCAGTCGTCCAAAATGCGGCACACGCGCACCATCTGTTCGCGCGTAAAGCCCGCGCACACCGTGCCGACGGCCGAGACGGCAATGCGCTTGTTGACCACGGGAATGCCGTAGCGGTCACCCACGGCGTCGCACGTTTCCACCAGGTGCTTGGCGTACTTGAGAATCTTGCTTCGCACCTTAAGTTCAAAGACGTCGAAGTCGTGGCTGGCGCAGTCAAAAAGGTTGATGCCGAGCGTCACCGTGCGCACGTCAAGGTGTTCGCTGCGAAGCATGTTGATGGTCGAGAGGACCTCGCGTTCGGTCAGCATAAGTTTGTTAGCTCCCTAAATTCGGTTCAAGGGATGGACCCGCGGCCCATCCCGATCAGATCATCGTGATGCGGTGCACGGCTTCGAAAATGTCGCGGTGCTGCATCGTCAGCGACAGACCCATGCCCTTGGCGCGCTCGAGCAGCAGCCGGTGCAGGCTGCGGGTGTCCAGATCAGACGGAATCATCACCTCGAAGGCCTGCATCGAGGCGCCCTCGCCGATCGGGAAGGCGCGCATGGCCGCAATGTTGATGCGCTGCTCGCCGAAGATGTGCGAGAAGGTCATCACGATGTCGTTGCGATCGGGCCCGTAGACGGAGATGACGAAAGGTTCGCTCTCGGGCATGGCCGAGGCGGGCGCCTCGTAGTCGCGGGTGACGATCGTCAGGTGCATCTTCTTGTGTTCGACCGCCTTTTCGATCTCGGCGTTGAGAAACTCGTTACTGACCGAGTCGGGTTTATCCACAAGGTAGATGCCGGCAAACTGATCGTGCAGCGTGGACTGGGTCATTTCACGGATGTTGCAGCCCAGGCGCGTGATGACGGCCGAAACGCAGGCAATGACGCCGGGCTGATCGGGCCCGATGGCGGCAACGATGACCTCGTGATTGCTCATGGAAGAAAAACTCCTGAAATAAATTCCAAAGGGAAGGCGTCCCGAGGCCCGCAGCAGGCGGGACGGGGACAGGATGATCAAAAAAGAATAGCACAGGGGGTCAGGAGCCAAAAGCCCCGCGCCATGGGCAAAAGCGCTTACTCATCCGTTGGGACGATCAAGGCTCTTCGCCTTTGTCCGCCAGGAGTTCTTCCAGAGCGGGGAAAAATGCTTCGGGGACTTTGAACTGGTACTTTTTTTTGAGATTTTTTGAAACTCGGCCGGCTTCAATACTGCTGGCAACGAGCAGATCCAAATCTTTTTGGATCACATCGAACCGGGCATTGAGGCTTCGATAGATCTTGTCATAACGCTCAAGAAAAGCCAGCTCGTCGGACAGGTAGGAGCCCACGGCGCCGTCCACCATTTCCAAAAGGAACTCACACTGAGCAGTGGCGTCCCAGAACCTGTAGGTTGCGTCAGATCCGTTGAAGCGGAATTCGTACTCACCCCGATCAATGAAAATGACAGTCCAGAGCATGCGACAGGGAGCCGAAAAAGATTCCAGGGCCTGAAGATATTTGAGCTCATGTTTGAGCATCACGGCTGAAACAGGAACGATATAGTTCTGCGGTATCGCGTGCCTTCGATTGAGCTGTTGATGAATGAGGAAACGGCTGATGCGGCCGTTTCCGTCCGAAAAGGGGTGGAGGTACACGAAACCGAAGGACGAGACGCCGGCTGCCACCAGGGGGTTGATGCTGCCCTCGGGGCTGTTGACGATTTCCAGGAGCCCCTGCATCAGATCATCAAGAGCTTCGGGAGAGGGAGGTACGTAAGTGACGCGAGCCGCCCCTGATCGGCCGCTGTTGGCGAGCCAGTTTTGAGTGGAGCGGTACGCAAATTCTTTGGCAAAAACATTGGACACGACGTCGTTTTGTATGTTGCACAAAGCTTCTTCGTCCAACCGAGCTGTGCTTGCAGCCTGTTTGAGCAACTGAATAAAACGGTGCATCTTGTCGCCGGAGGGACTTTCCTTTTCAATTTCAAAAGAGCTCTTGGTTTCGCTCAGGTAGGCCCACTCCGAAGCGCGCTGCAGGAGCACAGGGTCGACGATCGACAGTTTTTCTCTGAGTTGGTCAAAGACCTCCGAGATTTTTTCTTCGGAAAGCGAGGATGTTTTGCGCACCGTTGGGCAATAATTCAGTGGCCCCAGTCCGTTGTAAAGAATGCGCCAACGCGGGATTTGTCGTTCGGGGCCGGTGAAGTACTTTTCCGCATCAAAAAGGGCAATGTAGTTTCCCTGAGAGCGTGAATTGTCGAGCCGTTGGCCTGTAAAGGCTTCCCAGAGGTATGCCAATTTGCGAATTGGGCCGCTCGACGGCCGTTCATTGATCTTTCTTTGAAGCGCAGAGGCATCCACGAGCGGCAGAACCTGGGAAAGCACCTCCAGATTGATGCCCTCGTGTTTAACGGCAAAAGCAAGATGCCCGACGATATCGTCATCGCCGGGAAGCATTCTTATGGGCACAAGCAAAGCCGTTTCCGTTGGGACCAGTCTGCTGACCCCGCCGGAGGCTTGGGCGGGAACAATGAGCGAAAGAGCGCTTAAGCCAAATTTTTCCAATAGCCAGGCATAGCCGCAAGACATGCTGTTTTCCTTGGAATTGTGCTTTTTTGGGAGAGGGCGAGTTCGGGGCGGGGGAAAAATATAAATTTCCCTCGGCGACTCGCAAAATTTTTAGGTCTTTCTCAAATTTTATAGATTCGGCAGTTTGGCTCGCAAAATTTATAGACTTCCCGCAAATTTTTTAGATTTGGCGCTTTCGTCCGCAATTTTTTACGGAACCGCCCCGTTTAGCTCTTTGCGAATATGTCCCGGGCGTTGCGCACGCTCACATCGGCGAGTTCCTGAGGCGACACTCCCCGCACTTGAGCCGCCGCCTGCAGGACCTCCAACAAGTCCCCGGTGGTTCCCTCGTTTCGTCCCGCGCTGCGAGCCACTTGCGTGAGCATGTAAGGCGCATCGGTCTCGAGCACAAACGCGTCCTCGGGCAGGGCGTCAAAGACCGCGCGGATGCGTTTGCTGCCCTCGTAAGTCAGGGACGGTCCAAAACCCAGCTTCATCCCAAGTTTGAGCGATTGCTTGGCTTCCACCAATGATCCCGCAAAGGCATGCAGCACGCCCGTCACGTGGATGCGCTTTAAAGAAGCCAACACCGCCGGCAAGGCCTTGCGCGAATGAATGCTCACGGGGAGTCCGGCGTCCCGCGCGGCGGCGAGCATGGCTTCAAAAAGCCGGACTTGATCCGTCAGGGAAAGGGCAGTGGCCCCCGGATAGGCATCCAGGCCGATTTCGCCGACGACCGCCAGAAGCGGATCGGCGAGCGATTCGCCCAGCGCCTTTTCAAAAAGACGAATTTCCCTCTCGATGGCCTGAGGGTTTTGAATCATCAACGGATGCACGCCCAGACCGTAATGCACCGCCAGGTGCCGGGCCTGCTCAATGGTGGAGTCAAAATCGGCCGAGTGGGTGGACAGGAGCAGCGCATCGGCCAGAGCCCAGGACACGCCCACCTCCGGCGCTGCGGCGCTCTTAGAGCCGCGCACGAGATACGCCGGATCGACCGTGTGGCAGTGGGTGTCAAAGAGGGTGATCACGGTCTGCTCCCAATGCGTCCCGACCGTACGGCCTCAGGCCTTGCCCTGCGCCGCGCGTGCCTGCAGCACGCCGCCCGTCAGAGTGAGGACCCGATCGCACCGCGCGGCAATCTGCAGGTCGTGCGTGACGATCACGACGGCCGTACCCTTGCGCTTGGCGGTTTTCACGAGGCACTCAAAAACTTCCAGAGCCGTGTCCTGATCGAGGTTGCCGGTGGGTTCGTCCGCAAGGATACAGGCCGGGTCCGTCACCATAGCGCGGGCAATGGCCGTGCGCTGACGCTCGCCGCCCGACAGTTGACTCGGCAGATGGTTCAGACGTTCTCCCAAGCCCAACACTTCGAGCGCCTCACGGGCGCGCCGCAGGGCCTCGGCTTTTTCCGTGCGCCGAATCATCAGCGGCATGGCCGCGTTTTCCAGGGCCGTGAATTCGGGCAGCAGATGGTGGAACTGGTACACAAACCCGAGTTCGCGGTTGCGCATGTCCCCGAGCTGCTTGTCCGACAACGTCCCGATATCCTTGTCTTCGATAAAAACATGCCCGCCGTCGGGCACGTCAAGCCCCCCGAGAATGTGCAACAGGGTCGACTTGCCCGAGCCCGAGGCCCCGACGATCGCGAGCACTTCGCCCGGGGCCACGGAAAAGCCCGCGCCGTTCAAAACGGTGATGAGGCGGCCCGTGCCGTCGTCAAAGGTCTTGGTGATGCCCTCGCAACGCAGGGCGGTTGGGGCGTTCTTATTCATAGCGCAGTGCCTCCGCCGGGCGCGTGCGCGAGGCACGCCAGGAAGGATAAAGGGTGGCCGCCAGGCTCATGATGAAACTCAAAACGGCGATGGGAACGATGTCGCTCGCCCGCGGGTCCGAGGGCATCGAGCTGATGAAATAGATTTCTTTCGGCAAGAACTGCACCCCGAGCACCGATTCGACTGCGGGCACAATCACATCGAGGTTGCAGGCAATCGTCAGGCCCAGCCCCACGCCCAAGGCGACTCCGGCAAAGCCCACGATGCAGCCCTGGATCATGAAGATGCGCATGATGGAGCCCGAGCTCGCCCCGAGCGTGCGCAAAATGGCGATGTCGGACTGCTTTTCCGTGACGGTCATCACAAGGGTCGACACCAGGCCAAAAGCCCCCACGAGCACGATCAAAAAGAGAATGATCGACATCATGGTCTTTTCGACCTGCACGGCCGCAAACCAGGTGCGGTTCTGGGTGGTCCAGTCAGAGGCGTACCAACCCGAGGGGAGCTGCGTGCGGATGTGGCGCACCACCTCCGGGGCTTCGTTCATGTCGGTGAGCTTCAAACGCAGGCCCGTGGCGCCCCCCGTGCGGTAAAGCGCGGTGGCATCCTCAACGTTCATCACGCACAGGGTGCTGTCAAATTCATAGTGGCCGGAACTCACGAGCCCCACCACCGTCATCTGCTTCATGCGCGGCACAAAGCCCGCGGGGGTGACGTTGCCCTTGCTCACGATCAAGGTGACCTTGTCGCCGGGCATGACGCGCAGCTGGCGCGCCAAGTCCATGCCGAGAATCACCCCGAACTTTCCCGGCACCAAATCCGTGACGGAGCCGCGTACCACGGAGTGGGGAATGTCGCTCACAGAGGGTTCCGAGGCCGGGTCAATGCCGCGCACCATCGCGCCCTGCACGGTGGATCCGGCCGACAACAGGGCCTGTCCCGAGACAAAGGGCGCGGCCGCCACGATCCGCGGCTCGTTCGCCTTTAAGGCGTCCACGACCTTGACCCACTCGCCGTCCAAACCGATCGTGCCCGAGAGGGCATGAATTTCGGCGTGCGACAGCACCGAGAGCATGCGGTCACGCACTTCCTTTTGAAAGCCGTTCATCACGGAGAGCACCACGATGAGCGCCATCACGCCCAAGGCGATGGAGGCGACCGAAATGCCGGAAATAAAGCTCATGAAGCCGTCTTTGCGGCGACCCCGGCGGCCGGCGCGCGTATAGCGTAGCCCGACGGTGAGTTCAAAAGGCAAAGCCACGATGGTTCAGATCCAAAAAGAAAAGTTAATCGGCCAGGGCCACGTCCACGGGCACGGCCCCGAGCTTGTCGGTGAGCACCGACGGGGCAATGCCCACGATAAAGCCGCGCCGACCCCCGTTGATGTAGATCTCGGGCAATTCGAGAATGCTCTTTTGCACGTACACGGGCATTTTCTTTCGGGTGCCGAAGGGGCTCGTGCCGCCCACCATATAGCCCGAGTTGCGCTGGGCCTGTTCGGGCTTGCAGGGCGTCACGCTCTTGCAACCGATCTGACGCGCCAGGTTCTTGGTCGAGACCTCGCAGTCGCCGTGCATGAGGATCACGAGGGGCTTTGCCGCTTCGTTTTCCATGATGAGCGTTTTGACGGTGGCGTGCTCGTCAAAACCGAGCTCTTGGCTACAGCGGTGCGTGCCGCCGTGCTCGACGAAGTCGTAGGAAAATTCCTTAAACGAGACGCCGTGCGCCTTGAGCCAGTCGGTGGCGGGCGTGGCGCTTTCATGTTTGGCGTGTTTGGCCATGATGTGTTGCTTCTTTTCTTTTTTCTAAAGGGAGAGATCGGCAAGCCGCAGCCATTGCGCAACGGGCGAGAGGGTCTCGCAGCCCAAATACGCCTGCGGCTTAAAGCTTTCCGGGTGCAGGATGTCGAAGGCCTCTTTTTCCGAGGCGCCGCACACCCGATGGCAGCCGATCAAAATCGGAAAGGGATTGTGTGCGAGGGCTTGCCCGACGGCACGGGCGGCCGAGGGGTTGCCCGCAGCGGCGGCGAGCTCCCCGTAGCTCATCGTGCGGCCCGGCTCAATCGCGGCGGTGATCTCGAGCACACGCCGCGTAAAGGCGGGCAGGGACGTGAAGGCCTTGAGGGCAAAGAGCCGCCGCCGGGTCTCCACACCGGTGGCCCGGGGCGTAGCGATGACTTCTTCCAAGAGGCCCATCACCTCCGCCACGGCTTCGGGTGCCGGGGAAGGGGACGAGACCTTTTCCAGGCTCGGCCGCACGGCGGTGAGCTGCCCATCCTCGGTTACAAGCCGCACACTGCCCCAGGGGGCGGGCATGACGTAGGTCTGCGGTTGTGAGGGCGCTTTGTCCATGATCCGTGCCTCCCGGTCAGGCTTGAGAGGGGCCCGAATCGGAGCCGCTCGTCACGCTCCCCGCGGCGCGGGCGCGCGCCTGCTCGAGGTCCGTGTCCCAAAGCCCTCGGGGCAGCGGGAAGGCCACGTTTTCTTCGTCGCCCTCCTGCGTGCTGACCGTCAGGTCCGGATAGGCCGCACGCAGCCGCTCGACGACTTCCCGCACGAGAAACTCGGGCGCCGAGGCCCCGGCGGTGATGCCGATGGTCGACACGCCCTCAAACCAGGCGTCCTGCATATCCGCGGCGGTGTCGATGAGCTTGGCCGTGCAGCCGTAGCGCTCGGCCACTTCCCGCAGGCGGTTGGAGTTGGAACTCGTGACCGACCCCACGACGAGCACGAGGTCGCAAGAGCCCGCGAGGCGCTTGACCGCATCCTGTCGATTTTGCGTGGCGTAGCACACGTCGTTTTTCTTGGGCTCGGAAATGGCCGGGAACCGATCCTTGAGCGCGCCGATCACTTCGGCGGCATCGTCCACCGAAATTGTCGTCTGCGTGACGTAGCTCAGATCCGGGGACGTGGTCTCCAAGGGGAGCTTGTCCACGTCCTGCTGCGATTCGACCAAGTAAATGCCCTCGTCGATCTGGCCCATCGTGCCTTCGACCTCGGGGTGCCCGGCGTGGCCGATCATGATGATGCGCTTGCCGTTGTCGTGCTGGCGCACCACCTGACGGTGCACCTTGGTCACCAAGGGACAGGTGGCGTCAAAGATGCGCAGCGGGCGCGCGTGGGCGGCGTCCGCGACGCGCTTGGGCACGCCGTGCGCCGAGAAAATGAGCGTGGCGCCGTCGGGCACCTCGTTGATGTCGTCGACGAACACCGCCCCCTTGGACTTGAGTTCTTCGACGACCGTGCGGTTGTGCACGATTTCGTGGCGCACGTAAAGGGGCGCGCCGTAGATTTCAATGGCACGCGAGACGATGCGGATGGCGCGCTTGACGCCCGCGCAAAAGCCGCGCGGCTGAGCGAGGATGACCTGCATGACAAATTCAAAAGAAAAACCGTGTGCGTCATTATCGCAAACGGCGCCCCCGCCGCGCTTGTCCTTTTGTATCGGTCTCTGATCACGCGCCCCAAGACGCGCCCGCGCCGGCGGCAGGCGGCTTGGCGCCGCCTTGGGACAGCTCGGAATGACGGATTTGCCACAGGGCGCCCTTGGAAATTTTCTTCAATTTCAGTAGAATGCCGCTCCGCGACAAAAGTCGGCTCCGTCTTTTTTGTGAGAGCGCGGGGCGCAACGAATCTTTGCCCGATGCTTGGCAAGGATCTCTTTTTGTCGTATAATCACAATCTTTCGATTTTCGCGCTCACGCTTTTGAATGAAACGGCGAAGCGTGAAGCGTTTTTTAACTTTTTACTTATTTACGGGAGTTAGCGATGGCACGAGTGTGTCAAGTCACCGGCAAGTCGCCGATGGTCGGCCATCAAGTCTCGCACGCGAACAACAAGACCAAGCGTCGTTTCATGCCGAACCTGCAGTATCGTCGCTTCTGGGTCGAGAGTGAAAACCGTTGGGTCCGCCTGCGTTTGACGACGGCCGGCCTGCGCACTGTCGATAAAGTTGGTATCGATGCGGTTCTCGCGGATCTCCGCGCCCGCGGCGAAATCTAATAGGAGATTGAACCATGGCAAAGGGTGCACGCGAAATCATCAAGATGGAATCGACGGCCGGTACCGGCTACTTCGTCACCACGACGAAGAACAAGAAGAATTCCACGGGCAAGCTGGAACGCAATATGTACGATCCGGTCGCCCGCAAGCACGTCAACTTCAAGGAAGTCAAGCTGCGTTAATGCGCCGCTGAGTCTTCCTGTCGGGAAGCGATTCCCGGCGATGACGTCTATTAAAGCCGTTGTGTCTGATTCGGACGCAGCGGCTTTTTTGCGCTCGGCGCAAACGCCGCAGATAAAAAGGGCTCTTCGTGCATATGTGTGGGTAACTACCCCGGATTTTGGCATAGATCCCGGGGGCGGTTGGGGAGCGGGATCTTCAGGGAAGAGCACATGAGCATGACGAACGAGCACATGCTCTCCAGATTTCGGAAACCGTAGGAGCGCCGCAGGAGTACCTTTATCTTGTTGTTGACGGCTTCGTTACGGGCGTTGCTCAGACCGTAGCGCATGGTGTTGAAGATGTTCTCTGTGTGCCGTTTGATCTTGCGGGCCAGCTCCTTGATCTCTTCGATCCTCGAGTGCGAGGCCCGCCAGTACCAGCGCTTGAGGCTGTCTTGAGCCGCCTCGGCCGGCATCTTCAGGACCAGTCTCAGCTCCTCTTTGAGGCGGTACACCCCCGAGGGGCAGTGACGACATCACTTTTTACCGTTTCATTTAAATGGTTTTGTGCCATAGAATGCACTTTTGTTTCACGACCATTTAATGAAACATGAAAATCGGCTACATCTGGGTCAGCACCGCTGACCAGAACCCCGAGCGGCAGCGCACCGAGCTCGAAGCGGCCGGCGTGGAGGAAATCTACGAAGACCGCGTGTCCGGTAAGAACCTCGACCGACCGCAACTGCAGGAAATGCTGGCGTTCATCCGCAAGGGCGACACCATCATCGTGCACAGCCTAGACCGCCTCGCCCGTAACCTCTCCGACCTTCTGAAAACCGTAGATGCACTCACCCAGGAAGGTGTCTCTATTCACTTTCTCAAAGAAAAACTCGAATTTGACGCAGGGAAAAACGCATCCCCCACCGCTAAACTCATGCTGCAGCTGGTGGGAGCCTTTGCCGAGTTTGAACGCTCCATGATTAAAGCCCGACAGCGGGAAGGCATTGAGCTCGCCAAAGCCCGCGGGGTTTACCAAGGGCGAAAGCGCACCGTCAAACCGGAACAGATTGAAGCCGTCGAAAAGCAGATGGCTTTGGGCGTGCCGCTTTCAGTGGCCGCAAAGAAGGTCGGTATCAGTCGCGCCACCGTTTACCGCTATCTCAATCCGAAGGACAAAACGCAATGACCTCCCTCATTTCCGTCGATGAGATGAAGACTCATCTCGGCGGCATGTATTGGACACCGGGGAAATCGCCGCTGGCGATCCCCTATTTCGGCAGCGCCTTCAAGAGTGCCATGGTCTTCAAACAGAATCTTGCCGAAATCACCTGGAACTGCATGCGGACGCTGGAGAACAACCCCACGTCGCTGCCGCAGACCCGAACCATCCTGGCAGGGCAATCCGTAGGCGGCATCAGTGTTTTTGACCTGCTGCAGGTCAAAAACTACGGCGACGCCTCGAAACTTCTCACCGACAAGGTGCGCTCCAACACTTTTGCGCTGGATAAGGCCACGGCCTGCGCGATTCACAATCTGTCCGCCCGCGAAGACGCCCTCGTCTGGGGCACGTTCAGAACCGGCAGCGTGTCCATCGAAGGCGTGGAATACCTGCCGCCGGAAGCTTCCACCTTGGACTCCCTCGCCCAAACCGGGCTCGGCTGGCTCAACACCGCCGTCGCCAATCCCAAGGAACGCGCTATCGCGGCATTCCTCTTTATGTCGCGCTCGCAGTTCTTTTACGACGCCAACAAACGCACGGCGTCTCTCATGATGAACGGTGTGCTGATGAGCAACGGCTATTTGCCGATCTCGGTGCTCAACAAGCAGTCGGAACGGTTTCACAGCGAATTGAAAACGTTTTACGAAACTGGCAACGCCGACGGCATGTTCGCTTTCTTCGCCGACATCGTCACAGATCTTTACAGCGATCTGCCGAAAGACGAACTGAAGTCTGACCCATTTTAAAGCGAGAAAGTCCGGGCAGAAAACTGTTCGGACTTTTCTCATATATCAAAAATGACGGTAGAATTGTTCACAAGTTTTATGGTATAAGTTGAACACGAAATTAAGCAACAAATTTATAAAGGAGAATATGGATGAAGCTGTTTTTATGTTCGCACTTTTCAAGTGTAGGAAGTTTGATAAAAGAAGAAATTGATAACAAAAAAGTCGCATTTATTCCAACAGCATCGCTGCGTGAAGGCTACACCGGTTATGTCGGCTCGGCTCGAAAGCTATTTAATAAACTGGGAGCAGCCGTAACTGAAATTGATATTTCAACGGAGGCTTATTCAACAATACAATCTGTTTTTGAAGATGCGGATGTGATATATTTTACCGGCGGAAATTCTTTTTTCCTTATAGACCAGCTCCGTAAAACGGGAACGGATGAGCTGTTGAAGAAAGAATTGGCAAAGGGAAAACTGATGATCGGTGAATCGGCAGGTGCGATTATATGCGCTCCTACCATCCAATATATTGAACAAATGGATGAAAAGCCGGAGGACTACTCACAAGAAGATGATGCAGGGCTTGATTTGATTGATTTCTATGTTCTTCCGCATTATCTTACAGCACCATTTAAGAAAGTTACCGAGAAAATAATGACTGAGTTTTCGGATTTGAATCTATGCCCAATTAACAACCGTCAGGGAATTGTAATTGATGGTGAAGGTTCAAAGGTTATTTGCAAAGACTAATTTAAAAATTCAAGTTTGTCGAACTGATAAAATCCCTTTAGGAACTAAAGGGCACACTTCTATACCCAGAATCTCTGACCGGTTGGCTGTATAACAAAACGTACCATCCACTGCATCAATGGTAACGTTTTTCCTATCTCAAGGTATTTATCCACGTTGTGCACGAAAGGTTCGGTGCGGCGACTGCGGCTTACGCCGGCTCCGCCTCCGCAGAACCTTTCTGCGCCTCCCCATAATCAGCGCCAGCTAAACCGATGCGCGTCCCCGCGCTGCGTTCGCTGACGCTCACTCCCGCGCGTAAAATCATTGATGTAACGGCAAAAAATGCAACATTTTAAGTGCAACAGCTGATTGCGACAGTATTGCAACACATACCGTAAACCCAGTGCCCTGCTTCAGGCCTTGTATGAAGCTTTTAAGCACCCTGGTTCGGCTCCCAGTAAAAAAGCCGGTTCGCGTTGAGCGCTGCGGCATGCGTTCTCTTTGCCTCCTCGAGATAACGACGGAGAGACCTTTCCCATATCCCGGAAAGTAAAACCCAGGGGTGATGCGGTGACCGTCCGCAGTGTCTAAACGGTCGTCGGCTCTGATGAGCCGGAGCAGGTCTTCCCCACGGAAGGCCGGCAACGTCCGGTGACGTTGCTTATGTGTCGAGCTCTGATCGGCTACGAGGAGGACTTCCCTTGACTCCGTCCCCAGAATGGTCTGGGGGTAGGGTACTTACACCTACTATTCTTTTTTGGCTCTTCGTGCATATGTGTGGGTAACTACCCCGGATTTTGGCATAGATCCCGGGGGCGGTTGGGGAGCGGGATCTTCAGGGAAGAGCACATGAGCATGACGAACGAGCACATGCTCTCCAGATTTCGGAAACCGTAGGAGCGCCGCAGGAGTACCTTTATCTTGTTGTTGACGGCTTCGTTACGGGCGTTGCTCAGACCGTAGCGCATGGTGTTGAAGATGTTCTCTGTGTGCCGTTTGATCTTGCGGGCCAGCTCCTTGATCTCTTCGATCCTCGAGTGCGAGGCCCGCCAGTACCAGCGCTTGAGGCTGTCTTGAGCCGCCTCGGCCGGCATCTTCAGGACCAGTCTCAGCTCCTCTTTGAGGCGGTACGCCCTCATGAGCACCGGCTGAGTCTGTCAATCAGCTGCAGCTTTGCCGCCTGCGGCTCCGTCAGGTTTTCCGGGGCTTTGCCCAAGGCATAAGCCGAGTCTTTGATGCTGCGCGTAAGCGCCTCCTGCTCCTTGCGGGCCAGGTCGAGACGCTTGCGCTCGTTTTCGTCTGCAGATTTACACGATTTCGTGCACGGCCCTCCATCCTGTTGTGCACGCGGCCG